>OGQU01000029.1_pt1 | contig 153163 bp, 147 predicted proteins | sample 1553341 | NCBI WGS metagenome assembly OGQU01 (sample SAMEA2579920, study PRJEB22360) | human gut metagenome | biome: human gut; feature: human-associated habitat; material: faeces | place: Denmark | collected 2008/2010 | reverse complement strand
TGCATTTTTGCGACGACTTGTATTTTTGATACACGAGGAGCGAAAAAGGTGCAAAGGCGCGCATTCCCTGCCTCTTATTCTGAATCGTGTGCATTTTGTGCATTTTTGCGACGACTTGTATTTTTGATACACGAGGAACGAAGAAGGTGCAAAAGACGCGCTTTCTCTGCCTCTTATTTTGAATCGTGTGCATTTTGTGCATTTTTGCGACGACTTGTATTTTTGATACACGAGGAGCGAAAAAGGTGCAAAAGGCGCGCGATTCAGGCAAAATAAATAGCATAACGAGAGTTAAGTATAGCTACCTTAACCCTCGTTTTATTTTATTTCATTTTACGTGTATATATTCCAAAAGTTTGGTTATAAGCGACTTTGACTCTTTTGAGTCGGAGGACGATGCTTTGCCTCCGGAAACAGTTACCTTATCATCGCCGGAAAGGTCTATATATTCTATCTGATAATTTTCCGCCTTTACCATTCCGAGAACATTTTGTGCATAATCATCGACCTTTTCAAGAGATATTGTCGAATCGAGCTGCATATTAAGTCTGACGGTCTCGGCCTGCGCCGCCGTAAGATTTGACTCAGTCTTGGCGATTTGACGGTCAAGCTCGTCCACACGCAGTTTGCTGTAAAGCAGAGCCGCAAAAAGCGAGAGCAAAACAGCGGCAACCGTAAGCACCTTTGCCGCACGCAAAGCCGTGGCTCGCATTTCGTTTTTTGCCTCGACTGTTGTTTTCTTTTTTCGTGTTACAAGCCGCATACCGGAGTCGGCCGTACGCTCTCCGACGCCGGGCAGGGTAGCTATTTTTCTCGCGGCATTATGATCGAATGAGACGGGTTTCGGCTCAAACATGGAAAAATCATAATTACCGTACTTGTCGTAATTACCTGCCATTTTTTCTCCTCCGGGAAATTTATCTTAAAATCTAATCATCTTTAATCTTTTTTATTGAACGAAGCCGCGCCGAACGCGAACGAGGATTACGTGCCAGCTCTTCGTCGCTTGCCGCAACACCCTTTACGGTAATCTCACCGCGCGGCGTTTTTCCGCAAACACAAACTGGAAAATCCTTTGGGCAAGTGCAGCCTTCACAAAAGTGTGCAAAGCGTTTTTTCACCATACGGTCCTCAAGAGAATGGAATGTTATTACCGAAAGGATTCCGCCGACCTTAAGCGACGAAAACATATCATCAAGTGCCGAATCAAGCTTTGTAAGCTCACCGTTTACCTCTATACGGATTGCCTGAAAAGTTCTGCGTGCCGGATGCGAGTCTCGCATTGCACGCTGAGGCATTGACATTTTAATAATATCGCAAAGCTCAAATGTTGTTGAAATTCTTTTATTTTCACGTTCTTTTACTATATTTTTAGCTATACTCTTTGCATACCGTTCTTCACCGTAGTCTCTGATTATACGATAAAGCTCATTTTCGGAATAAGTGTTAACAACATCCGCGGCACTTTTGCCCTCTTTGCTCATACGCATATCAAGCGGCGCGTCCATATGAAACGAAAAGCCGCGCTCGGCAGTATCTATCTGGTGAGAGCTGACGCCGAGATCCGCCATAATTCCGTCGGCTTTTCTGCCGTTTAATATTGCGGATATGTTATCAAATGTATTGTGAACTATCTCAACATTCGGAAAAGACGCAAAGCGCGCCTTCAATACCTCTATAGCCTCAGGGTCGCGGTCAATGGCTATAAGCCTGCCCTTATCGGAAAGCCTTTGAGCCACAGCGTGGGAATGCCCCCCACCGCCCGCGGTACAATCAACGTAAAGGCCGTCGGGCTTTATTTCGAGTGAATTGACAGTTTCGTTAAATAATACGGGAATGTGTTCAAAATCCATTTTAAATACCTATCAGAACTGAATCTGCGAATAGTCGAAGGTCTGACGAATGTTTCTCGCACGTTCCATGGTCTTGTAGTATTTATCTGCATCCCATATTTCAAGGCGCTTACCTACGCCGGCAACGACAACATTCTTTTTGAGCCCGGCAAAGTCGCAAAATTCGGTAGGAATGGTAATCCTACCCTGCTTGTCCGGCTCAACCTCAACCATACCGCCGAAGAAAAGACGCTGCATATCAAAATTCTGAGTATTGATAACAGACTCGGCTATCTTGCTCCACTCTTCGTCGGAATAGATATAAAGGCAATCGCTGCCGTCTATCGGGCAGAACACTCTGAAGGTAGAACCGAGCTTATTACGCATCTTGGCAGGAATGAAAAGGCGGTTTTTGGCGTCTATGGTGTGTTCTTTATAGCTGCCGAAGCTTTCGGTACGCTTTTGCGCCGCCGATGTTTCGGTAGTTTTTTCTTTAACATTTTCGTCAGCCACTTTATTCATTCCTCCTTTCTGCTCCAAAGTGTGGGTTTTTACTCCCCAAATATGGGTTTTTTAAACATTTCTCACCTATTGACTGTAATTATAAAGCATACTCACCCATTTTGCAATAACTAAAGCAAAAAAAACTTTGTTAAATTTAAATGAATTTTCGACATGATTTTTGGGCATAAAAGAACGGTATTCAGCATAATAGCCGAATACCGTATCGTAAATTATCGTATTTTGACCTTAAAAAGGCCGTTTTTAAACAGGTCTTACCGGAATATTTTTCTCCTTGAGATATTTTTTCAGCGATTCTATCGGGATTTCATTAAAGTGGAAAAGCGACGCCGCCAAAACAGCGTCCGCCTTGCCTACCGTAAAAGCATCGTAAAAATGTTTCAGCTCACCCGCTCCGCCCGATGCGATAACGGGAATACCGACGCTTTCGGAGACAGCTCTTGTAAGCTCAAGGTCATAGCCCTTTTTTTGACCGTCACAGTCCATACTCGTCAAAAGTATTTCGCCTGCGCCGCGCTTTTCCGCCTCAGTCGCCCAAAGGACCGCGTCAATTCCCGTGGGGATTCGTCCGCCGTTTAAATAGACCTCCCATTTTCCGTTGCCTATACGCTTTGCATCAATGGCGCAGACAACGCATTGACTTCCGAATTTGTATGCCGCGTCATTTATAAGGTCGGGATTTCTGACAGCCGCGGAATTCACCGAAATTTTATCGGCACCGGCTCTTAGCAGCTCCTTAAAGTCGTCGGTAGAGCGGATTCCGCCGCCCACCGTAAACGGAATGAATATAGAATTTGCTACTCGTGAGACTATATCGAGCATTGTGCCTCTGCCGTCATTGGTAGCGGTTATATCGAGAAGCACAAGCTCGTCTGCGCCCTTTTTATCATATTCCACGGCGCATTGCACGGGATCGCCGGCGTCGCGTAAATTTACAAAGCTGACACCCTTGACAACCCTGCCGTTTTTAACGTCAAGACACGGGATAATTCTTTTAGCGTACAAGTGTGTCACCTCCGAGCTTCGCAAAATTTTCAAGTATTTTAAGTCCTACTCTGCCGCTCTTTTCGGGGTGAAACTGCGTAGCATAGAGGTTTATTTCGGGGACCGCCACGGAAGAATCGAACGAAATTCCGTATTCCGTTTTCGTAGCGACGTCCGAGCAATTTTCGGCGTCGAGATAATAGGAATGAACAAAATAGACAAACGAGCCGTCTGCAATGCCGTCATATATGGGGCAAGGCTTTTTGATGTCTGCGAAATTCCACCCGATGTGCGGAATTTTAAGCCCCATATCCGACGGAAAACGCTTCACCTTTCCTTTTAATATGCCGAGCCCGGAAACGCCGGGGCTTTCCTCGGAGGAGTCAAAAAGAAGCTGCAGCCCGAGACAAATTCCCAAAAACGGCTTGCTTCCGAGTGCCGCCTTTTTAACAACCTCACAAAGCCCGCTTTCGGTCATACAATTCATGGCATCGCCGAACGAGCCGACACCCGGCAAAATGCAAGCACTTGCATTTTCAATTTCGGACGCTCTGCTCGTAACAAGGCTATCGGCTCCGATGAAATCAAGAGCTTTTTTTACGCTTTGTAAATTTCCGGCGCCGTAATCTATTATTGCTATCATATAATACTTCTCCCCGAAGAAAAAATATGAAATATTGTACCATTATTCTTTTTTGTTTGCAACCGTCGGAGACACAGCATTTATAACATTTACAAAGCCCATCGGAAAATAAAAATCGGCAAGTATCAAAAGATACTCACCGATTTTGGTGGGAGAGAGTGGATTCGAACCACTGAAGTCAGTGACGACAGATTTACAGTCTGTTCCCTTTGGCCGCTCGGGAACTCTCCCATATTAAATTATGATGCGTAAAATGGAGCTGGTGGACGGACTTGAACCCCCGACCTGCTGATTACAAATCAGCTGCTCTACCAACTGAGCTACACCAGCGTTTCGAACGCTTGAATATATTATCATAAAAGGTCGGTTTCGTCAACACAAATTTTAAAAATTTTTAAAAAACTTTGTAAAACCCGTTTCTCGGTGAATCGGTAATTAAGAGCACTCGGCGAAAACGGGTTTAAAACCCCTTGCAAATATGACTGCCTGCCGACACAATACATACTCTTGCTTTTTACCGCGCAATACTGTATAATTTATTCCAAAAATAACGATAAATGACACATTAATTACTCGCTGCAAATGCAGCTGTTTCCGGTAAGGCGTGTTGTATTGAGCAGTAATGATACAAGCCTTATCTTATAGGAGTTTTTATATGAAGGACAAAGCACAAAAAAATATTAAGATGCATTCGGTTCAGTTCAACTTCATAATGAACGCCATACTGACCGTTTCTTCATTTATTTTTCCGCTGATAACGTTCCCGTATATTTCGCGTACTCTTTTGGTAGACGGTATCGGAAAGGTGAATTTCGCAACGTCGGTAATTTCATACTTTACCATGTTCGCTTCGCTCGGTATACCGACATACGGTATCCGCGCGTGCGCAAGAGTTCGCGACGACCGCGAAAAGCTCACAAAAACCGCACAGGAACTTATAATAATAAACCTTATCACCTCGGCAATAACATACGCTGTATTTTTTATACTGCTCTTTACCGTTGACAGGTTCTATCAGGACAAAACACTGCTCACCGTAACCAGCGTTTCGATTATACTCAACACCTTGGGCGTTACATGGCTTTATTCGGCTCTTGAGCAATATTCGTATATCACGGTAAGGAACATTGCCTGCAAGCTTGTCTCCGTAATATTGATGTTCATATTCGTCCACAACACATCGGATTATGTGATTTACGGTGTAATTGCGGTCTTGGCATCGGGCGGCTCGAACCTTTTGAACTTTATCAATCTGAAAAAATATATTTCTCTGCGACCCGTAGGGCATTATGATTTTAAGCAGCATTTGCAGCCGATATTCATTTTCTTTGCGACATCGATTGCGATAAGCATTTACACAAACCTTGACACGGTTATGCTCGGCTTTATGACCAACGACACACAGGTAGGCTTATACAGTGCCTCCGTTAAGGTTAAAACCGTTTTGCTCGCCGTGGTCTCTTCACTCGGAAACGTTCTTTTACCGAGGCTGTCGGTATATATACACGACAATGATTACAGTAAATTCAGAGAGGCGCTGTCAAGAGTTCTGAACTTTCTGCTTTTGATAACTATACCTTTGACGTTATTCTTTACGCTCTACGTTAAAGATTCCATTATATTGCTTTCCGGCGAAGCCTTCTTAGACGCCTCCCTTTCAATGAGACTTTTGATGCCCACGGTATTTTTCTGCGCCCTCAGCGGAATGACCGGCAATCAGATGCTGGTACCGCTCGGTAGAGAAAAGGCTGTAATGCTGTCGGTAAGCATAGGTGCTGTTTTTGATTTTGTTTTAAACTTCTTCGTAATTCCGAAAATGGGAGCTGCCGGTGCGGCACTCTCGACACTTCTTACGGAATTTTTGGTCTTGGTGGTACAGACATTCTTCTTAAAGGACCATCTCGGCAAAGTCATACGCGGAGTAAAGGCATTGCCCATTCTTTTAAGTGCTGCCGTATCCACGGGTGCCGGAATCGTGATACAGCACTATATGGGTGTTTCAAACTCATTTTTACGGCTTGTCATCGGTGCGGTTTCGTTCTTTGGAATTTATTTTGTTCTGCTTCTGATTTTAAAGGAAAAGTTCCTTACGGAAAACCTTACGCTTGCACTTAAAAAGCTGAAATCGTTGCTGTCTTCGAGAAAGCAGCAGCCGAAGGATTAGTTATTTTACGGTTTTACAAACCGTGAAATAAGCATTAAGCAAATTGAATAAGCCGAATTGTACAAACCCCCGATAGAGGTCTTTTACTCCTATCGGGGGTTTATGCTGTGATTTTGCCGGAAAGCCTTTGTTCCGCATATCTTCACAAAAGTTCAAACAGATCTTTACGGCATTTGATTTTTCCGCTTTTTTTAAGCTTACCTATAACAGCGGACAGTCCCGAACGGTCAACCTCGAGATAATCCGCAAGCTGCTGACGGTCATAGGTAATGTGGAAGCTGCTTTTCCCCTGCTCCTTAGCCGTCTGCATTAAATATGTCATCAGCTTTTCCTCCGTGGAGCGTTTACTTGTCACCTCAAGTCTTTTCATAAGGACAAGATTTTTCACCGATGACGTTCGCAGCAAATTCAGAATAAAACAGTTATATATATCCGTATTTTTGAGAGGAATATCCGGCAGACTGAGGAGCATGACAACGGTTTCGTCAAGGGCAACGACATCTACCGGAATACTTTTTATTCCGGCACATACAAACGCTTCACCGAACACCTCCGAAGGCTCCAACACAGCGACTATGCTGCGATTGCCGTAGTAATCCGTCCGCTCTATTTGCGCGTTACCGTGAAGTACAACACCTATATGCTCAGGTTTTTCGCCCTCGGAGAAAATAACGTCGCCTTTAGAGTATTTAACAACCTTAGAGTTCAAAATCTCGGTTAGGCACTTTATGTCGTCTATATCAAGTCCCGTAAACATACGACACTTTTTGAGTATTTCAAAATAATTCTCCATTTTGCCTCCGTTTGTTGAAAATTCAACATACAATTCGGTTTTATTATATTATAATGTCCTCACAAGTCAAGAAAAATAAATTTCGGAGGATATACCATGATAAGAAAAATCATTAAAATAGATGAAGAAAAGTGCAACGGCTGCGGCGCCTGTGCCGCCGCCTGCCACGAGGGTGCAATAGATATGGTAAACGGCAAAGCCAGGCTCATGCGCGAGGATTACTGCGACGGCCTCGGCGACTGCCTTCCCGCCTGCCCCACCGGAGCTATAACATTTGAAGAAAGAGAAGCTCCCGAATACAACGAAGAAGCCGTTAAAAAGGCAAAAATGCACAAAGCGGCGGCTATGCTTCACGGCGGATGCCCCGGTTCACGTTCAAGGGCAATTGAGCGCAAAAACGAAGTCCCAAAAAGCACGAACACGGTTTCGGAAAGCCGTTTGAGGCAATGGCCCGTTCAGATAAAGCTCGTTCCGGTAACCGCTCCGTACTTTGAGAATGCGGATTTACTCATATCAGCCGACTGTGCTGCTTACGCATACGGAAATTTCCACGCAGATTTCATAAAGAATCGTATAACTCTTATAGGCTGCCCGAAGCTTGACGACACGGATTATTCGGAAAAACTGACGGAAATCATAGCGCTCAACAACATCAAAAGCGTTACCGTTGTGAGAATGGAGGTTCCCTGCTGCGGAGGTATTGAAAACGCCGCAAAACAGGCTGTAAAGAGAAGCGGAAAATTTATACCGTGGCACGTGGTGACGATATCGACCGACGGAAACATTTTGGATTAAAAAGCAAAATGAACAAAGAAAAAAAGAGCTGTAAATTTTGCTGACTACGCATAAGGAAGTTTTTTGAAATGTAGATGGAGTAACACTTTTCGGGGTGTTACTCCGTTTGCTTTTATGCAGATATTTGTTTGTATTCACTAGAATTTTCTTTAACTGCCTGCATAAGCTTTTTAAGTTCTGCCTCGTCCGGTTTTTGAAATAGACCAATAGCGGTAAAGGTAATATCAACCTTTACGGAATTGTGAGCGTGTTTCTTTTCGGGATTATGAATCTCTATTCGTTTTATCAGCTTGTTTACAATCGTGGGCGTAAGCTCTTTAATCTCTGTGAATTCCATTAAGCCTTGATACAAGGTTTTCATATCCACCGTCTTTTTCTCAGCGTCACGAAGTTCTTTCTCGCAATCGGATATAAGCAATTCCAATTCCTTTTGCTCCTTTTCGTATGCAACAGCCATTTTGGAATACCTGTCATCAGGTAGCTTGCCGATTACATTGTCTTCATAGATACGAGTGAAAAGCTTGTCCAGATCTGCAATACGTTTTTTACTGTTTTCGAGAGTTTGCGTTAATTCGTGAACTCTCTTTTTGTGTAATGAGGATTGTTTGTTCTGCTGAATTATACGGAATACCGAACCATAGCAACGAACGAAATCCGCCAAAGCCGATATTTCATCAAGCACAATCTGTTGCAAAACCACATCACGGATATAATGGATTGTGCAGGAACCTCTGCCGTCTTTATAGTTGGCACAGCGGTAAAATTCCTGATTTCGTTTCAAAGATTTTGCCGCACAAAAATGAAGCTTGGAGCCGCAATCAGCACAGAACAGCAATCCCGCAAATAAGCTCTGTCTGCCTGTTGCCGTATTTCTTCGCTTGTTTTTTCGCAGTTCCTGAACTCTCAGCCATATCTGCTCATCAATGATTGCTTCTTGAGTGTTGAAGATAATCTGGTACTCCTCTTTTGGCTTATGAACTTTTTTATGCACCTTGTAGCTGACGGTACTGGACTTTCCGTTTACAGTACATCCTGTGTATTGCTGATTTTCAAGAATATTTCTTATCGTTGTGCAGTCCCATCCGTACACATTAGCCGGAGTTGGATTACTGTGCTTTCTGCCTATCGAATCATAATATGCAGACGGTACAAGCACTTTCTCTTTTTCAAGCTGTTTAGCTATCTGCAATGGTCCTTTGCCTGCTAAACATAAATTAAAAATCTTACGAACAACTTCTGCTGCAGGCTCATCAATATACCATTGTTCTTTGTTTCCTTCAATCTTTTTGTAACCAAAGGGAACTGTTGCGGATACTCTTTTTCCTTGTGAAGCCTTGAGTTCGTTGACTGCACGAATTTTCTTGCTTGTCTGCGCTGCATACCATTCGTTGAAAATACTGTAAAACGGAAGCATTTCCATACCCTCTCCGGTGGTGCTGTTTACATTTTCCTGAATGGCGATAAAGGTAACGCCTAATGACGGATAAACAACCTGTGTCAATCTGCCCATTTCCACTTGCTCACGACCGAAACGGGAAACATCTTTTACGATGATTGCTCCGACTTCGCCATTCTCTACCATTCGCTGCATACGCTGAAAATCCGGACGATTAAAGGTGGTCCCACTTACGCCGTCATCCACAAAGAATTGCGGATGTAAATATCCGTGTTTCTTAGCATAATCCAAAAGAATTTCCTTTTGATTGGTTATGCTGTTGGATTCCATATCCTTTTTATCATCGTCAACAGATAAGCGGCAATAGAGTGCTGTTATTTTCTCTTTTTCCTGCCCGTTATTATTGTTTTTAGTTGTCATAATTAAATGCTCCTTTCCGACAACCGGGCATTGCAAGATAATGCAAGTATATACTGCAACGCCATTGTTGTCGAATGTGTAATTTTGCTTATATGAGATTTTCCTGCTTTAATAGTTCGATAAACTGATGCAGAACACTTTCCGTTCCTTTATCATCAAAGCGGGAGCTTACTTCAAAATATCTGCCGCCGATTTTATGGATAGTAGGTTTGTTGGCTTCATATTGAAACGGAAATATATCACTATGTTCTAATCCAATAAATTTGTCATTCATCATCGTTCCTCCCTTGCGTTGCGTTCTCGTTTTCTCTGCCAGTTCTCCAATAGTTTTATGATTGTTTTCTGCATATCTTTGTTGGAATAATTCTTTGGGAAATACTTTCGTATATCCTCCGTCATAAATTTGACTTGTTCCTTTTGGTTTGGCTTTTCCTCACTTAACACAGCAAATACCGTGTCAACAGACAATCTTCCTTGGTTGCTGAATTTTCGCAAACGCTGAGCCTGTGAGAGTGACGGAGTAGCGTCGGTATATTCAATTTCATCAATCAAGACTCGTTGTTCTCTTTCGGGTAAATATGAAATTTCAACAGCAGGAGTAAACGCTATCCTCTGTTCGTCCACCATTTTTAGCAGTTCGGGGATGAGGTAAGTAAGACGGATATATCGGTAAACTTGGTCACGGCTTTCGCCTAATTGCTGACCGATTGTAGTTGCAGTATCCGACTTTGTCGCAACTTGCGACGAAGTTAAATCCGTCCTTTTTCCTTGTGCCTTCATCGCCGCAGCTTTCATCTTGTAAGCAAAAGCTTTTTCACTGGGTAGCAGATTTTCTCTTTGTAAATTTGCGTCCACCATTGTGATAACCGCTTCTTCTTTTGTGAGTTCCTTTACTATTGCGGGAATGGTATCAACGCCCAACTCCCTACAAGCTGCCACTCGTCTGTGTCCGCTGATGATTTCATATTTGCCCCTTAAAAGCGGGCGGACAATTACCGGCACCAACATACCTGTTGTACGAATACTCTCCACAAGTTCCGCTTGTTCCTCGCCGGTTCTTTCCTTGAACGGATGATTTTCGAAGGGGATAAGGGCGTCTATTTTTATCTTTTCAATTCTTTCTGTCATTGTAAGTACCTCTCTTTAGCTCAAAATCTCTACGGCTTTCAGATAAATGCCTTTGGTATTTTTCTCGTATATGAGCTTTAATTTTGTTCCGTTATCTATGTCATAAAATCCAAGATATTTCTGCCACCAGAACACCGGAGTGATGATTTTATTTCCGTTTACCAGCCGGAAGAATAGGCGGAGCATTCCTGAACCGGCTTCTGCTCGCATTATCAATGTGGCGATATATTCACCTTCTTTGTCTATAAATCTGTAATCTCCCGTGTAAATTCTTTCCTCACACATTTCTGCACAGCTATATACTTTATTTGCTATCATAATGTTTCCTTTCTCTTAATCAGTAATTTCTTTTCCGGCTGGTAGAGAGAATATATATTTATTTATATAGTTATAGGGGAAGGGTTTCTGTGTTGTTTTTTCCGAAATTAACTTCCAACCTATAGTCACACTTTTTCTGTATGAAAAAGGTGCTAATTTTTCTGATTTTTCCCTCTGTAAGCCGTTTGATTTTTGAATAAGTGTAATTCCTTGCCTCATCCTGTGTCGTTAAAATCGTTGCCGTTGGGTGCGTTTTTGACACCTCTTTTGGAATGATATTTTGGACAACTGACAACAACCGCTCGAAAGCTTTGTTTGCATTGGTTTAAGCATTTACGGCATAGATTGTTGTAAGTTCTTCTGTCGGTGATGGGACTTAGGAAGAACGCCCATTCTTGTTTTGCTTTCTTTGATAATCTCGACATTATAAAAACTCCTTTCACTTGGTAGGCAACGAAAACGGTCAAAAATTAACCCCTGCCAAATATTTTTTTATTACCCCTTCACTTGTTAGAAGCGGGAACGCTTTTTTGGGGGTTGAAAAATTTATATTTTTTAATATTTGCCTCTCTACTCATTTGGACAAAGGGTGCCAAAATGCACACCCAAAATAACCACAAACTAAAAAAATTCCTCTCACTTGTTTGAACTGTGAGAGGAAATAGTCAGGGTGTTTTTCTAAAAACTTTCAATTTTTTGCGTGAAATAAAAAAAGATCCCCGAAAAAATCTCTCGGAAATCTAAATCGAAATTCTATTATGTTCAATCTTAGCGAGCAGACCGTTTGTATATCCAAACGGTAATTTTATTCTTTAGGGACACCCTAAGACCTGAAAGAGAATCACATATTCTCATTTTCAAAAAATAATATTTTCCTTCAAGGATATTTCAAAATCAGTTCGTTATAATGCATTAAAAAACACAAAAAGGTCCTTTCCCGAACAAGCAGGAAAGGCCCTAACACTGTACGAAACAAAATCGAGCAACAAAAAAGCACCGCAGAAACAGATACACAAAAGGGTACAATTATCCCTTCGTATATCCGGTTTCGTACGGCGCTTGGTAGCTTAGTTTCTTAAAAACTATCTCCGCTTGCTCGATTAGAAATCGTAAATATTCATTTGATATTACAAGTCTACATCATTTAATTCTGAATTTCAATAGCTATTTTCAAATTCGTAGTGAGGTGTCGCCATTTGACGACACCTCAGCGTGTTGAAGCATATCATTTAAATATAAGAGAGCAAGGTTCATCCATAAAGTCATTACTTTTATATTGACAAAAGTAATGACTTTGTGGTATTATACACTAATATAAATAGTTTAAAGGAGGCGTAGCGATTGTCTCAAAAAAAGCCTGTATTGCCTGATTATGAATCGGTTACGCCGTTCTTGAAAGGGCAAGCGTCAAAAATTTTCAAAGAAGTAGCTGATAACGATAAAGTTTTAATTGTGCAAAAACAAAATAAACCACAGAATGTTGTTATTTCCTATAAGCGTTATTTAGAATTAAAAAAGACTGGAGCGGATATATAATGAAATTAAATGAACTTTTCAAAAACACGTCTTATGATGATACATTGTTTTCTTCCGAAGCAATCACAACCATTGAAAAAGGGATATTTACTAAAAATATAAAAGGAAAAGAAGTTCCTTATTTCAAATGCCTTGTTCGAGAAAAAGATATTAAATTAACACCGGAAGAAGCGATTCGTCAATTATATATTTGGAAATTAGTACACGATTATGGTTATCCAACCAGTCGTATTCAGCTTGAAACACCTATACATTTTGGACGTGAAGTTAAGCGTGCAGATATTACAATTATGGACAAAGACCGTCCTATGGTTCCGTATATAATTGTTGAACTTAAAAAGCCTAAATTAACTGACGGAAAAGAACAACTCAAATCATACTGCAATGCAACAGGTGCACCTATTGGCGTTTGGACAAACGGTGAGCAGGTTTCCTGCTATAACCGCAAAGATCCAAACTTCTTTGAAATGATTAGTGATATTCCGCAAGCTAATCAAAAATTATCAGAGATTTTAAGTGAGAAATACACTTATGACGATTTACGCAGCAGAGATAAAATCAGTAAAGAGAAACGTTCTCTTAGAAATCTTATAAAAGAAATGGAAGATGAAGTGCTTGCAAGTGCCGGCGTAGATTCTTTCGAGGAAATATTCAAGCTCATTTTTGCAAAATTGTATGACGAGCTGATTTGCGCCAACGATAAAACGGCATATTTAAAATTCCGTAATAGTGGTGATACTGACTTTGAATTGAAAGAAAAAATCCAAGGCCTGTTTGACGATGCAAAAAAGAAGTGGGAAGGTGTGTTTGCTGAAGAAAGTAAAATACTACTCTCTCCTTCTCACCTTGCAGTTTGTGTATCAACTTTACAAGATATTAAGCTTTTTAATAACAACTTGGATGTTGTTGATGATGCCTTTGAATATTTGATGAGCAAAGCGCAAAAAGGTGAAAAAGGGCAATATTTTACACCTCGTTATGTCATTGATATGTGCGTAAAAATGATGAATCCAACAATCAATGATAAAATTATTGACACTGCTTGCGGTAGCTCCGGCTTTACTGTTCACAGCATTTTTAAGGTATGGAAAGAAATTCGTCTTTCTAAAGGTCTTGAACCTGGCGAAGATTTCACCGCTTCAGAAAGAACAAATGACGAAAGAGACTTTGTACGTGATAATGTATTTGCGATTGATTTTGACGAAAAAACTGTGCGTGTAGCTCGCACCCTTAATCTTATTGCTGGTGATGGGCAGACTAATGTTTTACATTTAAATACACTCGATTACTCTCGCTGGAATGAGGTAACAAAGCAAGAAGACTGGAACGATACATATAATGAAGGTTTTAAAAAGTTGAAAAAGCTGCAGCCAAAGGGCAGCAGTGATTTTAGCAAGTTCAATTTTGACCTTGTAATGGCAAACCCACCATTCGCAGGAGATATCAAAGAGCAAACTATTCTTTCCCATTACGAACTTGCAAAGAACGATAAAGGCAAATGGCAGAAAAAAGTTGGCAGAGATATTCTGTTTATTGAACGCAACCTAAACTTCTTGAAGCCGGGCGGAAGAATGGCTGTTGTTCTCCCACAAGGTCGTTTTAACAATTCCAGTGATAAGTATATTCGTGAATTTATCGCTGAACGTTGCCGTATTCTTGCTGTCGTAGGTTTGCACGGGAATGTTTTTAAACCCCATACTGGAACTAAAACCTCGGTTTTGTTTGTGCAGAAATGGGATGATGAGCTATGCCCTAAAAAAGAAGATTATCCTATTTTCTTTGCAACAATGCAAAAGCCAAGCAAGGATAATTCTGGTGAAAAAATCTATGTAAAAAATGAAAACGGCGAAATTCTACTCGATCACCATAATCACTTTATTGTTGACCACGACTTATACAATCACGATGGAATGACAGAAGACGGTATCGCAGAAGCCTTTATAGAATTTGCGAAAAAAGAAGGTTTAAGTTTTTTTCAATGAGCCCATCTGTTAAACCTTTTAATGAAGCCAAGTACAAGGCTTTGATGGATGGGCTGGAATGCAGTGAAATTCGTTTTAATGAAATTCACAATTGGAATCCAATCTTTAGGATTGATGCAGAGTTTTACAACAAGAGAGCTATCACTATTGATACACAGATTAGAAAAATGTCACATCTTTGTTTAAATAAAGAAGATGTTGTAAGTGGCCCCTTTGGTTCAACATTAAAGAGTGCATCTTATTTGTCTGAGGGACCTGTTCCATTTATTAGAATTGAAAATATAAAAGGTGGATTTTATGTTAATACATTAAACATTATGTATATTTCTGAAAAAGACAATAATCGTATTAAAAATTCCGCATTAAGGGTGGACGATATAGTATTGTCAAAAGTAGGAAATAGCATTGGATATTTTGCACGTATAGATAAGCGAATACCCTATTGTAATATTAGTGAAAACAATATTGGTATTAAGTTAGAAAAGTATCAAGAAAGTTTCAAGCATTATTTAGTTGCTTATCTTAACTGCTCACTTGCTCAAAAGTTAGTAGCTCGAAGAACAAGTGGCAATGCTCAACCTAAACTTAATGTTGGAGATATGTGTTTAATTCCGATTCCCACCTTTTCAGATGCTTTTTATAAAGTAATAAGTAATCTCATAATCAATAGTGAGAATTTAATTGCAGCATCTCAAGAAAAATACCGTTACGCCGAAAAGATGCTGGTTTCCACTATTGATATGGTAGATCGAAGTTCAACTAAAATCATAACGTCGCTCAAATCTCTTTCGGAAAGTTTTTTGACAAGTGGTCGTTTGGACGCAGAATACTACCAACCCATATACGATGACTATAAGGCGGCTTTGAAAACGGAAGATACCGTATATACCCTGTGTAATCTATATGATAAAAATTTTGTTCCTAAAGACGACGTTGAATATGCTTACATCGAACTTGCAAACGTGGGCAATTCTGGTGACATAAATGATGTTGATAGTGTGCTTGGGAAAAATCTTCCATCAAGAGCTCGTAGAAAGGTAAAATCAGGTCAGGTTATTATTGCATCTGTTGAAGGCTCCTTACAAAGTTGTGCGCTAATTACAGATGAATATAGTGGTGCATTGTGCTCTACAGGGTTTTATGTGGTTGACTCTGATTATATCAATCCGGAATCACTTCTTGTTTTGTTTAAATCTAAACCGATTCAAGCGTTATTAAAGCAACGCTGCTCGGGCACAATTTTGACTGCTATTACAAAAGACGAGTTTTTGAGTATGCCTTTGCCGAAAATCGAGCAATCCGTACAAAAACAGATTGCCACGAAAGTGCAAGAATCCTTTGCCCTGCGTCATCAATCTGAACAACTTCTTGAAAATGCAAAACGAGCAGTTGAGATTGCTATTGAGCTGGGAGAAGAAAAAGCTATGAAATGGTTGAAAGGTAAAAATGCGGAGGTATAACTATGTCAGAGATACAAACATATAAGAATTGGAAGGCTGTTACTGAAGCTGATTTCGTGTCACTTTTTATCAAGACTTGGTTTGCCTATATTTCTACATTACGAGTAATGTTTCCTGAAGCACAAAACACTCGAGGAGACGGCAAATATTTGTATGCCTACAATAAGTTCTACCTCCAAGAAGGCAGAAAGAAGTTTATAGTAGACGATACAATAATGGGACATATTGAAGCTTTGTATCGTGAAGGCAGAAAGATGATTATGGAGAACTATCCGGAATATTATTTTTGGGATTTTTACAGAGCGAACGAAGACTTCGAGTATACTTATCGTGATGTTCCGCCTGACAAATCAGAGTGTTTGATTGTCGGTATGAAGATGAACCGAAATCGCGGTACAAAATGGAGTTTCGTCATTACTGGGTTCGTACGATTGTTCGGTAAACATTACGGCGTAGAATATAATGAAAATGTACAATTTGCTTGTAATATTTCAGATGTTTTATCTCAATCAACCGATTACATAAGCAAGCACCCAAAGACAAGCGAACAAGACTATTTGTCTTGGATTCTAAGGGAAATTAACAGCGAAGTAAGTCATAGTATAATTCAGGCATTCAAAGAACATTATGAACATACGACATATGCTTCAAGACAATTAACCAAAATTCAGAGTTTGGAAAAACGAGCACTCTCAATTATATGGTCTATATTTACGCTTAATGCAAAGGATGATAGCAATAAAACGTACGATGAAATGATTCGGTCACGCAATTCATACGAAGTTATAAGGCAAAACCCTTTGAATTATTTTGAATATCATATGGAAGTTGATTTACAGCCTAATCGAGTTTTGACAGCCAGCGAAGAATCGTGGTATAAAAAGCTATACGAAACAAGAAATCAAAATAGCGTAATTTGGTTTTTAAGTTTTGTCTATCGTTTAAGGAATGCACTTTTTCACGAAATTATCGACCCATTAAACGAAGAATGGCAATTGATTTTCAAAAATGCATATCTTGTGCTAAAGGAAATTGTAGATTTGAATATCTCAGAAATAGGAAAAACCGCTATTGCTGAAAACAGTGTCGTTTAGCTATAAGAGTTAAGTTAAAACCATTTAGTGTACAGCAAGGTCTTAGGGTGCACCCCCTAACGAGGTATTTGGTAACCGTGGTTATCCAAATACACTGCTCGCTAAGATTAAGCAGAAAACTTCGGCTCATACAAAACAAGGCACAACCAACGGATTCTTTTGTTCCGAAGGCTGTGCCTTTTCGTTATATTATGTATAAATTACTTTGACTTTTTTCTTCTTGGCTTGCAGAATTTTGAGCAGAATATCATCAATACAGTCCGTATATTTGCCAGCTGAGATAAGCGTGTTTTTCTCTGAAATAAGGCTTTCGATTATTAGTTTTCGTTCTTCCGGTGTGAGATAAATATGATACTTTCTCATACAAATATCACTTCCGTGTTAACGATTTCACTTGCTCGATTTCGGATGTTATTCATCTTCTGAACCCATAACATCATATCTTTGGCTTTCAGACTTTCTGTAACATTTTCTTTTTCGGCAAGTGATTTCACAAGCTGCTGAAATATTTTTTCGGCTCGTATATCTACCTCTGTAATGTGCTTGTTAAGTATGCCTTTTGTTAAATAGTTGTAGTAAATTATGCGGTGATTTTCTTTCAGATGTCTTAGATATCGCTGTCCCCACACACCAATTTCAAATGGTTCTTCCTTTGGTAGTACAAATGTCGGCAGACTGTAATCACCGCTTGCTTTATAAGTTCCGCCAAGATTTTCATAAATAGATTTCATTGAAAATCCTCCTTTGTTTTTGTGTAATTACATTTTACAAAAGATTTTTCAATAAAACCAATGTGCCGATTGCAGAAAAATAGGCACCAACCAATTTGGTCAGTGCCTATTTTCGCCCTTGCAATGCCGATTTTACTGTGTTTTTAGAATACTTCCTTATAAACACTCAGCATTTTACAGCTCATTTTTTTATCAAGAATTCTCTTTAATGTATTTGCCGTATTTAATTCTGTTAACTACAAAGCCTACACCGAGAATCAGCAGAAGCGGAATCAATAGTATAATAAGAGCCAATATACCGCAAACGACAATCGGAACGCCTTTTTTGCTCTTTTTGACGTTGCATTCGGGCTTTTTCTCTTTTTGAGGCTTCTTCCCCTGCTCGCCCTCTTTATAGAACGGTCTTATAGGAAGTATGGCGTCATATGACGGTATGCCCGAATTATGTAAAAGCGGTTCCGCAAAATCGGTAAACGAATCAGCAACCTTTATAAGCTTGCGCGGCTTTATATGAAGTGCGGCAAAAATCGAATCTACAATGTGAAGAAGCCCTATGGTTATTTTATATTCGTTATCGTCAACACTGTAAAGGTCTTCTCCGCCGTACAAATTAACTACAAGGTCACAGATAAAGTCAACAACGCTTTTATCGGCAATATCGGCATAATCCTCGGGCTTCAGCCCTGTTTCGGCACGGGTCAGCTTTGCGACTTTACCTATTGTAAGAGCATTAAGCTTTTTGGCAAACGGTTTTATAAGCCAGCCGATTTTATAAATGAGTTTTTTCTTTATGCTCATTGCCGTCGCCATATCGGCAAGCGTCGGAATATCCGTTCCGGCGGCTTTTATCATATCCCTTACCATACCGATAAGCTGATATTTGAGATACTCCTGAAGGGTTTTGCCCTCCAAATCGAAGTCCACCGTTTCGGTTATGAGGTCGGTGGTGGTTGAAACCATTTTTACATCCGGGTCCAAAACAATGGTGCGTATCGGTGCGGGATAACCTACGGTTGCGGCAGTTGCTATATCGTAAAGCGTATTTCCGCGGTCGCTCGTTATCACGTCTATATCGTGTACGTGAGTATGACCCGTAAGAATAAACTGTATGCCTAAGTCGGCAAGCTCGTTTCTGCGCGTCTCGTAGTCACCGAGCATATCGTTTTTGCCTATCAGCTCATAAATCGGAGACGGGGCTATAAGCGGATGGTGAGTCATGGCCAAAATAAACTGGTCGTTTTTGCGTGCATCCTCCGCCTGAGCCTTTATCCACTCGAAGCACTCATCCGAAAAGCCGCTTTTTCCCGAGAGATTGCGGTCGTCATTAAGTGCAAAAAGCCTGTAACCGTCGGCAAGCTGCACTACATACGACATACTGTCTCGATGAACAGCAATCGCTTCATCGGGGCCGAACTCTTTATACATATCATAGAGCTGCTCACGCTTTGCGGCAGGGATTTTCACCTTTTCATTGCCTACAAAGCTGTCTGTCAAGCCGTCATCCTGATAGTCGTGGGTTGCCGTAAGAACATAAACGCGTTTTCCGCTCTTTTTTAAATCGCGGAGCATTTCGATAAATTCCTCGTGTGCCTCAATTTCACCGTTGTTGGTGGTATCGCCCGAAAGCAAAACGATATCGGTTCGTTTATCTTCTTTTATCTGCTTAAAGGCAGCTCTTAAAAGCTCCTCGCTGTATTTTAAAAGCTTTTGGCTTTTGGCGTTTGCCGCATCGTAAGCCTTACCCTTAGTGCCGGTCTTTTTTGAATAGTAATGCGTGTCCGTTATCACGGTCACGGTAAGAGGTGTTTTTGCCAAATTTACCGACCCCCTTTTATTACTTTATCGCTTTTGTCTTAACTTCGTCTGCAAGGCGGTCGCAAAGAGACGAAAGCTCCATGGAGCCTATATCGCCCTCGCCGCGATGGCGAACGGAAACAGTACCGTTTTCAACTTCTTTGTCGCCGACAACGAGCATATACGGCGTCTTTTGAAGCTGCGCCTCACGTATTTTATATCCGATTTTTTCGGAGCGATCGTCAACCTTTACGCGGATACCGTATTTTTTAAGCTCTGCCTCGATTTCATGCGCTCTGTCTGCATGGCGGTCGGCAATCGGAAGAACGACGGCCTGTACGGGTGACAGCCAAAGCGGGAACGCGCCTGCAAAATGCTCTATAAGAACGCCTATAAATCTCTCTACCGAGCCGAAAACAACGCGGTGAATCATAACGGGGCAGTGCTTTTCGCCGTCGGCACCCGTGTATTCAAGATTAAATCTCTCGGGAAGCTGGAAGTCAAGCTGAATAGTACCGCACTGCCAGGTTCTGCCGAGCGAATCTTCAATGTGGAAGTCAAGCTTCGGACCGTAGAACGCACCGTCGCCCTCATTTACGGTATATTCCTTACCGATGCTTTCAATTGCGTCGGAAAGCGATTTTGTGGCTTTGTCCCATTCCTCTTTTGTGCCCATATGGTCCTCGGGCATGGTTGAAAGCTCTATGGTATACGGCAGCTTAAAGAGATTATAAACCTCGTCAAAGAGCTGTGATATTCTTACAACCTCGTCGCGTATCTGGTCGGGAGCGAGGAGTATATGAGCATCGTCCTGAGTGAAGCAACGCACGCGGAAAAGTCCGTGAAGCGCGCCTGAAAGCTCGTGGCGATGTACTCTGCCGAGTTCACCGTAGCGAAGAGGCAATTCCTTGTATGAATGAGGCTCAAGCTCATAAACAAGTATGCTACCGGGGCAGTTCATCGGCTTTATGGCGAAATCCTCACCGTCGATAACGGTTGTATACATATTATCCTTGTAGTGATCCCAGTGACCCGAAGTCTCCCAAAGCGAACGCTTCATTATCTGAGGAGTGGATATCTCAAGATAACCCCATCTCTCGTGAACCTCGTGCCAATAATCAATGAGAGTATTGCGGAGAATCATACCGTTGGGAAGGAAGAACGGCATTCCGGGAGCCTCGTCGCGAAGTGCAAAAAGCCCAAGCTCCTTACCGAGTTTTCTGTGGTCGCGCTTTTTAGCCTCTTCAATTCTTTCGAGATATTCCGTAAGCTCGGACTGCTTTGTGAAAGATATACCGTATATACGCTGAAGCATTTTATTTTTCTCATCGCCGCGCCAATATGCACCTGCTATGGACGTGAGTTTAAACGCTTTTACCCGGCCTGTGTCGGGAATATGCGGCCCAGCGCAAAGCTCGGTAAATTCCGCCTGCTTATAAAATGAAATCTTCTCGCCTTTGCCGGCATGCTCCTTAATAAGCTCAACCTTATACGGCTCGTCCTTTTCCTCCATAAGCTTTAAAGCCTCGTCTGCGGAGAGGTCGAACTTCTCAAGCGGAATATTTTCCTTTACGATTTTCTTCATTTCAGCCTCGATTTTTTCGAGGATTTCGGGAGTGAAAGAAAAATCCACGTCAAAGTCATAGTAAAATCCGTTTGCTATTGACGGTCCTATTGCAAGCTTGGCACTCGGATAAAGACGTTTAACAGCCTGCGCGAGTATATGCGAAGTTGTATGCCAAAATGCCTTTTTGCCGTCCTCATCGTCAAAGGTAAGTATTTCTACATGACAATCCTTTGTTACCGGAGTGCGAAGGTCGCAAGTCTCGCCGTCAATCTTTGCAAGGCAGGCGGCTTTGTAAAGCCCCATGCCGATAGACTTTGCTATATCCATTACGGTCGTGCCGCTTTGAAACTCCTTTACAACATCATCCTTCAATGTAACTTTTACCATAAAAACTACCTCCATTATAATTAAAAAGCACTTCATCCCAGTACTCTGGGATGAAGTGCTATGCATTCCACGGTTCCACCCGAATTGACGATAAAAATCGCCCGCTCAACTGCTTTTAACGCAAGCTTACGTCACGCCTTAATCATCTGTTTTCGACGCGCGCTCGGGAGCGGTATCGGGCAGCTCTGCACGCTCTTCTTTCAGCCAACGAAAGAGCTCTCTTATGTGCAAACGACTTGCCGTCATTCTCCGTCAACGGTTTAACCTTTTTACTTTGGCTCTATATTATACTCATTTTTCCGATATGTCAAGAGATGATTTTAATTAAAAATTCTATTACAAAAACAGCGACGCAGGAGGACAGCGCAACCGTGAGCAAGCCCTTCTCAAAAAACGCAAGCAGCAGCGCCACTATGAGCCCTGCCACAGCCGACCACACGCTCCCCGTGGAAGAAAATACCGCGGGAAATGTCATCGCCGCCAAGACTGCATACGGAATGTAATAAAGAAACGATCTTATAAATCTGTTTTCGATTTTTTTGCGAAAAATCACAAGCGGCAGCATTCTTATAAGATATGTGACAAGCGCCATAACCGCTATATATATAAATATGTTCTCAGCCGTTTTCATTTGCTTCGTCCTCCTTTACGGGTTTTAAGAGGGCACCGACAGTCGCGGAAAGAACGGCACAAATGATTATTACAAATCCCGAAGAGACTTTACAAAGACCCGGCACGTATTTGAAACATATACTCAACGCCGCCGACAATAATACCACAACAGCCACAGTCTTATTATGCTTTGCGGGCGGAATAAATATAGCTATAAACATACCGTAAATCGCAATGCCGAGAGCGGAGCGCACGGACAGCGGAAGCACGGTGCTCGCCGCAGCACCTATAAGAGTGCCGAGAGTCCACCCTACTATCGGCAAAAGGGCAAGCCCATACATATATTTTTTGCCGACCTCCCCTTTTTGACCCGAGGCTACGGCAAATATTTCATCGGTATTGCTGAACGCTATTAAAAATCGGTCAAGCAAATTTACGCTCTTGTGAAGCTTTTGCGACAGAGAAACCGACATCAGCGCATAGCGTATGTTTATGACAAGCTGTGTTAGTGCCATTTCAAGATAAGCACCGCCGGCGAGAATTAAATCAAGCCCTGCAAACTGACCTGCCGAGGTCAAATTTGTCATAGAGATAAGCACCGCCGTAAAAACGGGCAAGCCGCCCTCGACAGCCATCATACCAAATGTAAACGAAACCGAAAGATAGCCGAGTGCTATCGGCAAACCGTCCTTCAGGCCTTTTTTAAAACTGTTTTGAAATTCCGTCATTTTTTCTTCCTGCGTTTTCTTCCCTACGATATAAAAAGCACACCTCGGTGAAGCCCCGAACGGTGTGCTTTTAACAGCATTGAATATTATAATCACAAAGTCGATTTATGTCAATATTATTCGGTTTTATTCTTTAATCGAAGTGCTCTTGTGGCGTTGATAACCGCTACAACCATAACTCCGACATCGGCGAATATGGCGACTCCCATATTTGCAATGCCTACTGCGCTGAGCACAAGGCAAACGGCTTTTACAAGAAGGGCAAACGCAATGTTTTCTCTTACTATTTTCAGCGTGTGAACCGAGATTTTTTTCGCAAGAGATATTTTTGCCGGATCGTCGTCCATAAGCACTATATCGGCCGCCTCTATTGCCGCGTCCGAGCCGAGCGCGCCCATCGCTATGCCTATGTCGGCTCTTGAGAGCACGGGAGCGTCGTTTATTCCGTCGCCGACAAACGCCAGCTTTTCTTTGGGCTCTTTTTTGTCAAGGAGCTTTTCAACCTCCGATACCTTATCGGCAGGGAGAAGTTCAGAGTGAACCTCGTCTATGCCTATTTCCGCGGCTACCCTGTCGGCAGCGGCCTTGGAGTCGCCCGTGAGCATTACCGTCTTTTTGACACCGTGCTTTTTGAGTTCGCTGAGAGCAAGCTTTGTATTGGGCTTTACAACATCTGATATTACAATACAGCCGGCATATTTTCCGTCCTCGGAAACATACACAACCGTACCCTCGTTATGCTCGGTTGAGACAGCGATATTCTCTTCCTTCATCAGCTTTAAATTTCCGGCGAGGACCTTTTTACCGTCAACTGCAGCCGAAACACCGTGGCCTGCAATCTCTTTTATATCTGTAACACCGTTTTCGTCAATATCCTTGCCGTAATATTTTTTAAGACTAAGGCTTATTGGGTGACTCGAAGCACTCTCGGAATACGCCGCCAAGCGTACAATGGAATCCTTTGTGTATCCGTTTTCGGGATATACTCCGGTTACCTCAAAGACTCCCTTTGTAAGAGTTCCGGTTTTATCAAACACAACATATTTCGTATCTGAAAGCCCCTCAAGATAATTGGAGCCTTTTACAAGTATACCGTTCGCCGAAGCACAGCCTATACCCGCAAAAAACGAGAGCGGAACCGATATTACAAGAGCGCACGGACAGCTGATGACAAGGAAGGTAAGCGCTCTGAATATCCAATCGCTCCACATGGCCGTGTGACCGGCAATAATCCTTATAACCGGAGGTAAAATTGCGAGTGCAAGTGCCGAAAAGCAAACCGCCGGAGTATAATATCTTGCAAATTTTGTTATGAAATTCTCGGAGCGCGACTTTTTCATACTTGAATTTTCAACAAGGTCAAGTATTTTTGATACGGTTGAATCGCCGAACTCCTTAGTGGTTTTTACCTTGATGACGCCGGTCATATTGATGCAGCCGCTTATAACCTCATCGCCCGTTTTGACATTTCGCGGCAGGCTCTCGCCGGTTAAAGCACTTGTATTGAGCGATGTGTCACCGTTTGTAACAACGCCGTCTATCGGGATTTTCTCGCCGGGATTTACGATTATTTCGGTACCGACCGCCACTTCGTCGGGATCGACCTTTTCGAGTTTTCCGTCAACCTCGACATTTGCATAGTCGGGTCTTATATCCATTAAGGCGGAAATATTGCGTCTGCTCTTGCCGACAGCTATGCTTTGGAAAAGCTCACCTATCTGATAAAAGAGCATAACGGCAACGCCCTCTTTATAATCGCCGAGTGCTATGGCACCGACGGTAGCAACCGCCATAAGGAAATTCTCATCAAAAACCTGACCCTTAAAAATGCCTTTAACGGCCTTTTTGAGAATGTCGTAGCCGATTATAAAATACGGTATCAGGTTTAAAACAAGCCAAATGTATTTATTGAGAGTTATAAATTTGCCGAGGACGGAAAGACATACTATCAGCACAGCCGAAGCAATTATCCGCCACAGAACGTTTTTCTGTTTTTTACTCATAAATATCTCCCTCACTTATTTATTTGCCGAAAGCGGCATCTCATAACATCAGATATATATTTCGCAGTCATCCTCTACTCTTTTGCAATTTTTGAGGACTTTTTTCATAACGGCTGCCTCATCGGCACCGTCGTCAAATTCTACTTTCATTTTTTGTGTCATAAAAGATACAACGGCTTCACGAACGCCGTCGGTCTTTTGAGCGGCTTCCTCCATTTTTGCGGCACAGTTTGCACAATCGACTTCTATATTGTATGTTTTTTTCATAATAACAACCCTTTCTTCGGCTGCTCTCTTTCGGAACAGTTGAGCAACCATTCATTTGTTGTCTATATTATAGTTGAACATATGCTCAATTGTCAATATGTTTTTTAAAAATTTTAAATTTTTTTATTTTGGTGGAGCATCATTTCTAAAGCGAAAATTCGCACGGATAAAAGTCTATCTGTCTGTACGATTTCACATAGAAAATGAAAAAAGCCCCGAATAATGTTTTCGCATATTCGGGACCCTATAAATTATTCAATTGTGACGGAATATTATATCGACAATATAATCGCCGATTTTATGTCATGTATATTTAAGAAGCCTTAATCGCCCAAGTGCTGATGGCGGATATGCTCATCCGCTATTTCGATAACGGTTGTAATGTGCTCATCGTCAAAGCTGTAAAACACATGCTTGCCGTCTCGGCGAGCCTTAACTATGTTGTTCGCCTTTAAGAGCGCAAGCTGATGAGACACGGCTGACTTAGTCATACCGAGTGCTGCGGCAAGGTCACAAACGCACACCTCGCGCTTATCAAGTGCCATAACTATTTTGGCTCTCGTGGGATCACCGAGGACTTTAAACAGGTTTGAAACACCGTTTATCTCCTCCTCAGAAAACATATTGTTTTTTATATCGTCAACAACCTCTTGCATAACGGCATTACAGTCGCACTTATTATCAGCCATTATTTTTCACCTCATAAACATACGGTATCGTACTGTTAAGAATATTATATATCTTAAAAACAAATATTTCAAATAAAATGTGTATACACAAAGGAACGCCAAACAGTATTGCAAAAAAAGGACTCAGCCTACGCTAAGTCCTTTTTGGTGACCCGGACGAGATTTGAACTCGTGTTACCGCCGTGAAAGGGCGGTGTCTTGACCGCTTGACCACCGGGCCGTTATGGTAGCGGCAGTGGGACTTGAACCTACGACCTTCCGGGTATGAACCGGACGCTCTAGCCAACTAAGCTATGCCGCCATATATGCCGCTTTTTCAGCGGCTTTGATATTATAATATAAAGTGTGCCGGTTGTCAATAGTTTATTTATGACAAAATAAAAATTACATTGCAATGCGGCATGCCGTTTTTCAAAAGCCGCATTGCAACAAAAAAGTCAAACAATTACTTCTCCATGAGCGTTACCATTACCGCCTTTTGAGCGTGGAGACGGTTTTCGGCCTCATCAAATATCTCATCCGCGTGAGACTCGAACACATCTGCGGTTATCTCTTCACCGCGGTGAGCAGGCAAGCAATGCTGAACCATACAGCCGCTGTTTGCAACCGCAAGCAGTTCCTTATTGACCTGATATTTGCCGCCGAATATTTTTTTGCGTTCTTCGGCTTCACCCTCCTGCCCCATTGATGCCCAAACGTCGGTAAAGATGACGTCGGCACCGCTTGCAGCCTCCATAGGCTCTGTAAACATCGAAAATCCCGCATAATTATTTGCAAAGTCAAGCACGCGGCTGTCGGGTCTGTACCCCTCGGGGCAAGCCACCGATACCTGCATACCTGTTTTAAGTCCGCCGACTATAAGAGAATTTGCCATATTGTTGCCGTCACCTATGTAGCACATTTTAAGGCCGTCAAGGTGCCCCTTGTGCTCACGTACCGTCATAAGGTCGGCAAGCACCTGGCACGGATGGCAAAAATCGGTAAGGCCGTTAATTATCGGGATAGAGCCGTACTTCGCGAGTGCCTCAACCTCGGACTGCTCAAAGGTTCTTATCATAATGCCGTCGATATAGCGAGAGAGAACTCTTGCGGTATCCTGTATAGGCTCGCCGCGTCCTATCTGGAGGTCGCGGTTTGAAAGAAAGAGTGCCTGACCGCCGAGCTGATACATACCGGTTTCAAAAGAAACCCTTGTTCTTGTTGAGGATTTTTGGAAAATCATACCGAGGGTCTGACCCTTGAGCCTTTGATGCGCTATGCCGTGCTTGTTTTCATATTTAAGCTGATCGGCAAGATTTAAAAGGTCAGATATTTCACCAGGAGTTGTCGATAAAAGACTTAACAAATGCTTCATTTTAATTCACAGAGCCTTTCCGGCTACAAATATAGTCACGTTGCCCCTGCCGTAGCCGTGCAAGGCGTGAAAAACCGCATAGGAGTTTATTCAGAAAGGGTCTTTTCGAGAATCTCAAGTCCCCTGTCTATTTCGTCATATGTTATGGTGAGCGGAGGAAGCATACGAAGCGACTGCTTGGCGGTTAAAATAAGAAGCCCGTTTTCAACACAGCGCGCCGCCACATCCGCCGCCTTTTGATTTTTAAGGTCTATACCTATCATAAGACCCATACCGCGCACTTCGGAAACATCCTTAAACGAAGAAACCTTGTTTCTTATGTATTCGCCCTTTTCACGGACGTCCTTTAAAAATTCTTCGTCAAGGCGATTTAATATCTCAACCGCGCCCGATAAAACCACGGGATTTCCGCCGAAGGTGGTACCGTGAGTGCCGGGAGTCAAAACGCTGCCGAACTGCTCTTTTGCAAGGCACACTCCTATCGGCAGTCCGCCGCCGAGGCCCTTTGCGGATGTCAAAACGTCCGGCTTTACGCCGATATTTTCCCAAGCATAGAGCTTACCTGTTCTGCCGACGCCTGTCTGCACTTCGTCGAATATGAGAACAATATCGTTTTCATCGCAAAGCTCTCTTATGTATTCTATATAATCGCGCGGAGTTATTACGACTCCGCCCTCGCCCTGTATAACCTCAAGTATTACCGCGCAAACCGTTCCGTCGAGAAGCTCGGAAAACGCTTTTTTGTCGCCTGCCTCGGCATATTTAAAGCCGCCCATAAAAGGCATAAAATACTTGTGGTAGTGCTCCTGCCCCGTTGCGGTTATTGTAGCCATGGTTCTGCCGTGGAAAGAATTCACAAGCGATATTATTGTATTTCGGTTTTCACCGTAGCGGTCAAAGCTGTATTTTCTCGCAAGCTTTATGGCGCACTCATTTGCCTCCGCTCCGGAATTGCAAAAAAGCACCTTATCAAATCCGCTCTTTTCGCACAGAAGCTTTGCCGCCTTGGCAACAGGCTCGTTATAATAGAGATTTGATGTATGCTGAATTTTATCTATCTGCCCGATAACAGCCTTTTTCCAGCCATCATCGTTTACGCCGAAAATATTAACGCCTATACCCGAAGTAAAATCAATTACCACTCTGCCGTCGGATGCCGTAAGAGACGCATTTTTGCCGCCAGTCAAGGCTATCGGAAAATGACCGTAAGTCGGCATTAAATATTTGTCGGCAGTATTTTTAATTTCGTTAAAATCCATTTTATCAGTCCTTAATAAACTAATCTTATTATATATACAAAGTCCGAAAAATGCAATTGCCGTTTAACGCAAGCTGTTGTCGGCGATACTGTATGTTATATACTTGCTGTCTGCACAAAACAAAGTATTACGGAAATAGGCACAAATCTTGATTTCGTGAAATTTTTTTCGTTAGGCAAGGCGTGTAAAACGATGCTGTATGTATTTACCGCGAATCGCACAAAACGAAGTTTAGCAGAAAAAAGCGCAAAATCTTGATTTTTCAGTATTTTTTTCGTCAGACAAGGCGTGTGCGGCGAAACTGTATGTATATACTGCGAGCTGCACAGAACGAAGTATAACGGAAAAAAGACACGAAATCACCCGTGAAACATTGTGCCGAAGCCCTCATCCGTGAACAACTCCATAAGAATAGAATGCGGTATACGTCCGTCGATTATGTTGGTCTGAAGAACTCCGCGGCGGACGGCCTCTACGCAGCAGTCGATTTTCGGTATCATACCGCCGGAGATAACACCCTGAGACTTGAGCGACGGTATTTCGGAAACCTGAACGTCGTGAATCAAAGTGGAATCATCGTCTTTATCCATTAAAAGTCCGCTGATGTCGGTCATAAGCAAAAGCTTTTCCGCGTGGAGACTTGCGGCTATTGCCGCCGCGGCGGTATCGGCGTTAATATTGAACACCTCGCCGTTCTCGCCCGTTGCAACGGAGGAAATAACGGGGATATATTTATTTTCAAGAGTGTAATCTATAACGTCGGTATCGATTTCGGTTATCTCGCCTACAAATCCGACGTCCGATTTTGTGTATTTTACGGCTTTCATCATTTCGCCGTCGATACCGCAAAGGCCTATCGCCTTGCCGCCGTGCTTTGAAATGAGCTGTACCAAATGCTTATTCACCTTGCCTGCCAAAACCATTTGAACAATATCTATTGTCTCTTCGTCGGTATAGCGCAGTCCGTCTACAAAGCGGCTCTGCTTTCCGACACGTTTGAGCATATCGGATATTTCCGGTCCGCCGCCGTGAACAAGCACAATATTTACTCCGACGGAACGAAGAAGAACTATGTCGGTCATTACGGCATCCTGAAGCTCTTCGTTTACCATGGCATTGCCGCCGTACTTTATGACGACCGTTTTATTTTGATATTTCTGAATATACGGTAAAGCCTGAACAAGAACCTCGGAACGGTCCGAATTTGTTATATTTGATATTTCCATATTTCTCCTCCGATAAATGTCTGTGAATGCTGCGTTTATGCGTTTTACGCTCAGGTGCGGTAATCGCCGTTTATCTTGACGTAATCGTATGTCAAATCACAGCCGTAAGCCGCGGCAGAGAAGCTGCCTGATTTTAAATCGACAAGGATATACACCTCATCACAGACTAAGACTTTTTTCGCAAGTTCTTCGGAAAACGGAATTCCAGAGCCATCCTTGCACACTTCTATTTCTCCGCCTGCCGAGCTGAATTTCACATCAACCTTATGAACGTCAATATCGGCTCCGCTGTAACCGAGAGCGCAGAGAATTCTGCCCCAGTTTGCATCCGCTCCGAACATAGCCGCCTTAACAAGCGACGAGCATATAACCGACTTTGCACATATTTTTGCCGTCTTTTGGTCATCGGCACCGGAAACAATACATTCAACAAGCTTTGTTGCACCCTCGCCGTCTTTCGCCATAAGCTTTACAAGCTTTTCGCAAATTGCCGCAAGCGCACAAGTAAAGGCTTTATAATCTGCGTTTTCGGAGGTTATTTTCTCGTTTCCGCAAAGTCCCGACGCCAAAACAGCCACGGTATCGTTGGTGGATGTGTCGCCGTCTACGGAGAGCATATTAAAGCTGTCTTTAACCACCTCGAGAAGTGATTTTTTAAGCATTTCCGCAGAAATGTCGGCATCCGTTGTAATAAAAGCAAGCATCGTTGCCATATTCGGGTGAATCATACCGCTGCCCTTGGAAATGGCACCTATACGGCATTTTTTGCCGCCGAGAGAAAACTCACAGGCAAATTCTTTTTTTACGGTGTCCGTTGTCATTATCGCATTTGCCGCAGAATCAGAGCCGTCCTTATTAAGGCCCGAAACAAGCTTCGCCATACCGTTTTTGATGGGCTCAAGGTCTATTGGCTGACCTATAACTCCGGTGGAGGCTACCACAATATCGCTTTTTGAAATGCCGAGTGCGTCCGCGGTTATTTTGCACATTTCCTCCGCTTTTTCAACTCCGTCGGCATTGCAGGTATTGGCTATGCCGCTGTTGCAGACAATTGCGCGCGCCTTGCCGTCGCTTATATTTTCACGTGTGACGGTTATCGGTGCTCCGCACACAAGATTTTGCGTATAAACAGCCGCCGCGTCACAGTCCTTTTCACAGTAAATAAGTGCGAGATCCTTTTTCTCCTTATTTTTACGGATACCGCAATGGATTCCGTTTGCGGTAAATCCTTTCGGTGCGGCGACACCGCCGCCGATAAAACTTAATTCCATTATAATTTACCTTTCATTTATAATCTTACAGGTCAAGTCCGTATTCGGGAGGTAAACCCATAACAATATTCATACATTCCAAAGCCGCTCCCGACGCACCCTTGCCGAGATTGTCGTAAAGAGCCATAAGAAGAAGTCTGTCGTCATTTCCGGCTACGGTGACATCCATACTGTCAAGCTCAGCTTTAGAATTTGCCGCGACAAAGCCGCCGTTATCAAAAGCCTCTTTATATTTAACTATGTCCGAAGCGTATTTTGAGCGGTAAACCGCTTTAATGTCCTCTGCGGTTTTTCCGTCTTTGAGATCCGTTTTAAACACCGGAACCGTGACGAGCATACCGCTGAAATAATCACAGACATACGGACAAAATATCGGTGTAACTGACAGGCCCGAAATTTTTCGCATTTCTTTGAGGTGCTTATGCTCCTGATTTAAAGCGTATTCACGGGGAGCAAAAAGCTCCGGTGCTTTCTCGTCGCTTTCATACATAGCGATACCTTTTTTGCCGGCTCCGCTGTAACCCGAAACGGCGTGACAGATAAATCCGTGGTCCGGAGAAACAATACCCTCGTCCAAAAGAGGCTTTACAAGCGCTATAAATCCGCTTGCATAACAGCCCGGCGACGCTATACGCTTTGAAGAAGCCACGGTTTTAAATCCGTCTTTAAATATTTCGGGAAAACCGTAAGCCCACCCCTCGCTTGTACGGTGAGCGGTTGATGTATCTATAATAACCGTGTCGTCATTTGTAACAAGCTCTGCCGCCTCGATTGCCGCAGCGTCCGGAAGGCAGAGAAAAGCTATATCGGCACTGTTGAGAGCTTCCTTTCTTGATTTTATGTCCTTGCGAAGCTCATCGGGAAGAGTTAAAAGCTCAATATCATCTCTTTTTTTCAGACGGTCGAATATTTTAAGACCCGTAGTTCCCTGACTGCCGTCTATAAATACTTTTTTCATATTATTCACCATAGCCTTTCAGGCACCAAACAGTTTATTAAAAATCACCGTATATTCTTTGAAGCCTTAACGTGGCGCAACCGGTGATTTTCGCCGTCTCAAAATTATGCCGCAGACAAATTTTGATGGCAATATAATTTAAGAAGTGTAACTTTTCACACTATTTGTCTTGTTCTTTCAATATTTTTTCTATTCTCTTTGCCTCTTTCAGCACGTTCTGCGGTGCGGGTCCGCCGAGCGAAGTCCTGCCGTTTACGCACTTGTCGAGATTTATGGCGTCATAAACGCCGTCGTCAAACAAATCGCATATCTTTTTGTATTCTTCAAGAGGCAACGTTTCAAGCGTAAGTCCTTTTTTAATGCAGAGAGCCACTATTTCGCCTGTGGCCTTATATGCGTCACGGAACGGCAATCCCTTGCCGACGAGATAATCGGCGCAGTCGGTAGCGTTGATAAATCCGCCTGCCGCGGCTTTACGCATATTATCGGGAAGAGCCGTCATTGTGTCAAGCATGGGGATAAATGTGGTAAGGCAGATTTTAACGGTGTCAAAGGCGTCAAATATAGCTTCCTTATCCTCCTGCATATCCTTATTATAAGCGAGCGGCAATCCCTTCATCATTGTCAGAAGTGTCATAAGGTCGCCGAAAACTCGACCGGTTTTGCCGCGGATAAGCTCGGTTATGTCGGGGTTTTTCTTTTGCGGCATTATTGACGAGCCTGTTGAAAAAGCATCGTCAAGCTCAACGAATTTGAACTCCCACGAGCCCCAGAGGATTATCTCCTCAGAAAAGCGCGAGAGATGAACCATAAGTATTGACAAAGCGGACGCAAGCTCCATACAAAAGTCCCTGTCAGATACGCCGTCAAGCGAATTGAGCATAGGTCCCGTAAAGCCGAGTGCCTCGGCTGTCATTTCGCGGTCGGTATTATATGTTGTACCGGCAAGTGCACATGAGCCGAGCGGGCAGTAATTCATTCTTCTCTGCGCGTCGGCAATACGTTCGCGATCACGCAGAAGCATTTCGGCATACGCCAAAAGATGATGGCCGAATGTTATGGGCTGAGCGCGCTGCATATGAGTGTAACCCGGCATAACGGCGTCTGCATACTTTTCAGCCTTTTTGCACAGAACACCTATAAGCTCCGTGACAAGCGAATAAACGCTGTTGCACTCGCGGCGCAAATACAGCCTTACGTCAAGAGCTACCTGGTCGTTTCTGCTGCGCGCGGTATGAAGTCTTTTGCCGGCCGCGCCTACGCGCTTTGTGAGCTCACCCTCAACAAAGGTATGTATATCCTCTGCATTCGGGTCTATCTCCAACGTACCGTTTTCGATTTCCGCCTTAATGGCTTTTAATCCGTCAACAATTTTTGAAAGGTCGTCCGCCGATATGATATTTTGCGCGCAAAGCATAGCGGCGTGTGCAATACTGCCGTCTATATCTTCCTTATACATTCTGCTGTCAAACGCTATTGACGAATTAAAATCGTTGGTTTTGGGGTCTAAAGCCTTTTGAAATCTGCCCTGCCAAAGCTGCATTTTTTTACTCCTATCAAATACCACACAGCGACAAGAGACAGAAACATCTCTTGTCGCACGCGGTAGTGCTAAGCACTGTTGTTTATTTTTTCAAGCGGTTTACAATGATTATTTGTTATCTCTCTTTGCGTCAAGTAAAGCTTTTACCTTTGTGGGGAGTCCGAAGAGATTGATAAATCCGGTAGCGTCGGTCTGATCGTATGCGCCGCCGTCATCGCCGAACGAAGCAACATTTTCATCATAAAGAGTATACACAGAGGTGACGCCTGCGTTTATGACGTTGCCCTTATAGAGCTTAAGCTTAACGTCGCCGGTTACGGTCTGCTGAGTGTTGTCGACAAAAGCCGCAAGAGCTTCGCGAAGAGGTGAGAACCATTTGCCGTTGTATACGAGCTCGCCGTATTTCTCGGCAACAAGTTTTTTGTAATGAGATGTGTCACGGTCGAGAGTTATCATTTCAAGAAGCTCATGAGCCTTGTAAAGGATTGTTCCGCCGGGAGTCTCATAAACACCGCGTGATTTCATACCTACAAGACGGTTCTCGACTATGTCAAGAAGGCCTATACCGTTTTCTCCGCCGAGCTTATTGAGCTTTTCGACAAGGGAAACAGCGTCAAGCTCTTCGCCGTCAACAGCTGTGGGAACGCCCTTTTCAAAATGGATTGTAACATATGTAGGCTCATCGGGAGCTTTTTCGGGAGAAACTCCGAGCTCAAGGAAGCCGTCTTTATTGTACTGCGGTTCATTTGCCGGATTTTCAAGGTCAAGTCCCTCGTGAGAGAGATGCCATACGTTTTTATCTTTTGAGTAATTTGTTTCACGATTGATTTTAAGCGGAATCTGATGAGCCTCGGCGTAGTCTATTTCTTCATCACGCGATTTTATGTCCCACTCACGCCAGGGAGCTATAATCTCCATCTCGGGAGCGAGTGCTTTAAGAGCAAGCTCGAAACGAACCTGATCGTTGCCCTTGCCGGTGCAGCCGTGGCAAATAGCGTCTGCGCCCTCTTTTTTTGCTATATCGGCAAGACCCTTTGCGATACAGGGACGAGCGTGCGATGTGCCGAGAAGATACTCTTCATACTCGGCACCTGCTTTAAGGCAAGGCCAGATATAGTTTTCGATATAATCCTTTTTAAGGTCGAGTACATAGAGCTTTGAAGCGCCGGTCTTGAGAGCCTTCTCCTCAAGTCCGTCGAGCTCAGTTCCCTGACCTACGTCGCCGGAAACCGCTATAACTTCGCAGTTGTTGTAATTTTCTTTAAGCCACGGAATGATGATTGACGTATCAAGTCCGCCGGAATAAGCGAGTACGACTTTTTTGATGTCTTTCTTGTCCTTTTTCATAAATGTTACCTCCGAGCATCGGCAAAAGCCTTTAATTTTTGATTACGAAGAGATTATACACCAATCACATTTAAAATCAAGTGTTTTTTGCATAAATATTCAAGTTTTGTGTATATTTGTGCGATATAACGACATAAATATACATTACGCACCCTGTTTTATGCAATATTTAACCTGATTCGTGAATTTTTATGCAAAAACTAAAGCCGAGCGAGAATTTTCGCCCGGCTCAGCCGTTATTTTTGGTTATTTTTTAAAGCTTTTTTCGCTTTGGACTTTTTGACTCCGCGCGTTATAAGCCCGGCCGTCAGGGCAATTATCACAGCGCCTGCCGAAAAAGCCGCTATCTTAATGTTATGTACATACTGCCCCTCATAATATCTTGCCTTGTTTGAGCTCTTGTAACCGACAAGGTCATTATAATACATCATATAAGTGCTGTAATCGAGAGTGTTTTCGTCTATATCTATAACGCGCGACCCGTGGAGAGGTCCGTTACCGTAAATATAAAATCCGACTCCGCTCGTATGCACCATATCAATGCCATCATACGTGCCGCAAAAGTCATTGTTATGATCGTGCCCGAAGAACGCCGCCTTAATGTCTCCCTGCTGCTTCCAAGCGTCAAATTCGCCGCCGTTCACCTTTGCGGGACACGGCCCCTCGTCAAGATGACCGCTTGCAATATCCGTATTAAGCACATAATACTTACCGTCTTTTTTTACCGCACCGTCCGTGCCCTTGGGAACCTCCTTTAAAAGTTCATATATTTCGGGAACGGGTATATGCTGGAAAAGGAGAGACGGCATAGGTTCTCCGCCGTTTTCAGCTTTCAGGGCATCGCTCGTTTTTTTGTACCAAGCAAGTTGATCCTCGGCGACGTGGGCATATCCGCCGTTTTCTTCATCATATGTACCGGAATCTATAAACCAAAGATTAAAGACGTTCTTTGCGCCGTCCGAGCTTTTTATAGGAAGATTATAGTTGCCGCAGCCGGTCATAGCTTCTCCCTCGGAAGCGAGGCAGCCCGGCATAGAATTATAGACCGCCATTTGGAACTGTTTGGAGACCTTACCCTCGTCATCGTGGTTGCCGTATACTATTGCAAACGGTATGTTCTGTGAGGTAACCGGCTCCATAATCTGCCTGATTGCCTTTTCAACACGCTTTTTGCTTCCGTAAAGCACGGGCGACGGGCCGTGTATATTATCGCCGGTAAATACAACAAGGTCGGGCTTTGCAGCTTCAATCGAAGCATACATAAGATCAAGCGTCTCTTCGCACGGATTTACATCATCCTGCGGATCTGCAAATACGAGTATACGAAATTTACCGTCTTTAAATTTAAGCGTAGTTTCATCCCCTGTTTCGGCAAAGCTCTGAATTGCAAAGCACGGTGAAACCACCGATAAACAAAGAATTACCGATAAAATAATGTTTAATACCTTTTTCATTTTATCCTCCCAATGCGCGTATCCTCTCGAATACATTTCTCCTGCAAAATAAATAATGCCGCCGCAAAAGCTATTGCGACAAAACAGCATATAAAATAATATGCTGTTTTGAACAATAAAATCAGCGAAGGCTTAATGATTTTGTATGATTATTCTAACATCGGGACGGTTTTAATTCAACAGCAATAATCAACAATAAAAACGTGCTTTTTTCGACAATTCGAGCAGCTCATTTTTTAATCGATTTCAAATACTCTTTATCCCTGTCCGAGAGTTCCGCATCAAGAAGCAATTCAGGGCGTTTTTTTAATGTAGTCTCAAGTGCCTTTTCGTGTCGCCACTTGTCAATATTCGCGTGATGCCCCGACAAGAGTATATCGGGAACCTTTTCCCCGTGCCATTCGTACGGTCTTGTATATTGCGGATATTCCAAAAGTCCGTTATAGTGACTTTCAAGCTCCTTAGCTTCGTCATTCGGCAGGACATTTTCGAGCATACGTGAAATACTGTCGGCAAGCACAAGCGCAGGCAGCTCGCCGCCCGTCAGGACATAATCGCCTATTGAAATCTCTTCATCGACTATCTCATCGAGAATTCTTTGGTCCACGCCCTCATAATGACCGCAAAGCAGCACAATCCGGTCTGTAAGGGCAAGCTCCTTTACTCTCTGCTGCGTCAAAGTTTTGCCCTGCGGCGACATATATATAAGGTGCGGTTTTTCTTCGCCGTCACCGTAAAGGCTCTTATAGCAGTCATATATGGGCTGCGGACCCATCAGCATACCCATTCCGCCGCCGTACGGCGCATCATCAACACGGTTATGCTTATCAAGTGTAAAGTCTCTTATATTTACACAGTTTATCTCGACGTAGCCGTTTTTTCGCGCTCTGCCTATAATACTTTCGGACAGCACCGACTCGCACATTTCCGGAAAAAGCGTCATTATGTCTATTCTCATTCTCCGTCCTCCCTTATTGCACACTCATCGGAGAAAAGGCCTTTGAGCGGACGAAGATATACTTTTTTGTTTTCGACATCAAGTTTCACTACCACTGAGGGAATTACGGGAACCAACGTCTCTTTTCCGTTTTTATCTTTGACAGTCCAAGCGTCATTTGCAACGCCTTTCATAACATCGGTAACTGTTCCGTACAATACATCGGTATTATCCGCGTCATACACAGCGCAGCCTATTACATCCTCAACGAACGCTTTGCCGCTGTCAAGATGAACATCCTTTCGGTCAAAATACAACACTCTGCCGCGGTATTTCTCTGCTTCTTCGATTGTAAGAACGCCGTCGAGCTTTAACAGGGCTGCATTTTTATGAGGGCGCACCGAGACAACGCCGACTGCCCCCTTACCGTCGGCATCAAGATACAATGTTTTGATTTTTTTCAAAAAGTCCGCGCCGTCGCACCATACGTCAAAGCGCATTTCGCCTCTGACGCCGTGCATACCGACTACCTTACCGGCCTCAAGAAATTGTTTTAACATATAAATTCACCGATTGCCGCTTTAAAACGGCACTAAATAAAATGAGTACAAGAGGAAGCCCCCCTGTACTCGTTTACTGTCAGTCGATCTCAACCTGAACTCTTGTGCCGTCCTTTGTGGCTCGAGCCTTAACAACGGTTCTGATAGCCTTGGCTATTCTGCCCTGCTTGCCTATAACTCTGCCCATATCGTTTTCGGCAACGTGAAGGTGATACACCGTAACGCCTCTGTCATCAGTCTCATCTACCGTAACGGAAACCGAGTCCGGCTCATCAACGAGTCCTTTAGCGATCTGTTCGAGAAGCTCTTTCAACTAAAAGACCTCCTATTATTTAATGATTCCGCTCTGCTTTAATACAGATTTAGCGGTCTCTGTGGGCTGAGCGCCGTTTTTGAGCCACTGCTCTGCCTTTTCAGCGTCAATCTTAATTTCAGCCGGAGACTTCATAGGATCAAAAGTACCTATTTCTTCGATAAATCTGCCGTCACGCGGAGCTCTTGAATCTGCAACAACTACACGATAGAAAGGAGCTTTTTTAGCGCCTACACGACGAAGTCTGATTTTTACTGCCATTGTTTTTTCCTCCAAATATATAATTATTAAATTTATAAACTACACTTATAAAGTGCGATTAACAAAAGTTACATTCCGTAATTGCCGAAATTTCCCATTTTACTGAAGCGACGACGTGCGGATTTTGAATTAAACTGTTTAAACAGCTTCTGCATATCGCGATACTGCTTCAAAAGCTTGTTGACATCCTCAACCTGCATACCGCAGCCTGCGGCAATTCTGCGCTTACGTGACGGATTTATAATATCGGGGTTGGAACGCTCCTTATATGTCATCGAAAAGATGATTGCCTGAACGCGGTCAAACTGACTCTCGTCTACGTCCATATCCTTTATCTTACTGCCGACGCCGGGGAGCATACCGAGCAAATCCTTCATAGAGCCCATTTTTCTTATCTGCTGAAGCTGAGACAGAAGGTCGTTTAAATCAAACTTGTTTTTTCTGAGTTTCTTTTCAAGCTCGGCGGCCTTCTTTTCGTCAAGAGCCATTTCCGCCTTTTCGATAAGGGAGAGCATATCGCCCATACCGAGAATTCGCGAAGCCATACGGTCGGGGTGAAAATAGTCAAGCTCCGTGAGCTTCTCTCCCATACCGACAAACTTTATAGGCTTACCGGTAACAGCTCTCGCGGAGAGCGCCGCGCCGCCTCTTGTATCACCGTCAAGTTTTGTAAGTACCATACCGTCGATGCCGAGCGCATCGTCAAATGCACTTGCCACCGTGACGGCGTCCTGACCGGTCATAGCGTCCACAACAAGAAGAATCTCGTGGGGATGAACCTCGGCCTTAATGTTTTTAAGCTCGTTCATCAGCGTTTCATCTATATGTAGACGGCCTGCCGTATCTATGAAAACGTAGTCATATCCCTTATCCTTGGCAAGGGAAACTGCATCTTTCGCTATTTTAACCGGGTCGCCCTGACCCTCTTCGAACACGGTGACTCCGGCCTGCTCGCCAACTACCTGCAGCTGCTTTATGGCAGCCGGGCGGTACACGTCGCACGCAACAAGCAGCGGTCTGTGACCCTCGTTTTTAAGCTTCAAGGCTATTTTAGCACAATGAGTTGTTTTACCGGAGCCCTGAAGGCCGCACATCATAATGATTGTGGGTCCGTGTGAAGCGTATGCGAGCTTTGAGCCGGTTCCGCCCATAAGCTCGGTCAATTCCTCATTGACTATTTTGATAACCATTTGAGCCGGTGTAAGACTCTCTAAAACATGCGAGCCTATTGCGCGTTCGGTAACTTTATTTGTAAAATCCTTTGCGACCTTATAGTTAACGTCCGCTTCAAGAAGAGCGAGGCGAACCTCACGCATAGCTTCTTTAACGTCGCTCTCGGTAAGGTTGCCTTTGCTGCGAAGCCTTTTAAAAGCGGCTTCAAGTCTGTCCGATAATCCTTCAAATGCCATAAACTTACCTCTGTAATTACTCTATGATAGACAAAGCAAGAGATTTTATCTTTACCGTAGTATCGTTTATCTCTCGAGAAAGCCCGTGATTTAAATTATAATCGCTGATTTCCTCGGCACAGTTTATAATATCGCCAAGAGTGGTTTTTATGCCATTCCATTTTTTTACGAATCCGAGTCTCGACTCCATCTCGTAGAGCTGCCCCTCGGCACGTTTTATCGCATCGCGCACACCCTGACGGGTTATGCCCTCGTTCTCGGCAATTTCGGCAAGAGAAAGGTCGTCGTTATAATAAAGATTGATAAAATCACGCTGTTTCGCAGTAAGCATATCACCGTAGAAATCAAGCAAAATCGTTATTTCAACATTATTTGCCAAAACTACCACTCCTTAAAGAAAAAGTCCCTGTAAAGCCAGCGACTTTACAAGGACATATTATACTAAATTATATTGTAATTGTCAAGAAAAAGTTTAGTTCTTCTTGGTTGTTCCGCCGCCCCAGTCAATAACGGCATTCTTTGAGGGGTCCCAGTTGGAGTCGGCGGTTGTGGGCGTTGTGGCGGGTTTGGTGGGCTTGGTTACGGGCTCAGAGGGTTTTGTAGCCGGCCGGGTGGGCTCGGTTACAGGCTCCGTGGGCTTCGTTGTATTTTCCGTTGTCGGCTTCGTGGTTTCTTCGGTTGTCGGCTCGGAAACGGACGAAGTCTCTTTTGCCGTAGTCTCGGCATCGGGAACCTTGAGCCCTGCCGCTATACGCAAAATGTATACGGCGTCGCACGAATCAATTTTACCGTCACCGTTTAAATCGGCTCTTTTGATTTCGTCATTTGAGAGGCTCAAAAGTCCGGCATCACATTTCATAACAAGCATGGCATCTGCCGAATCAACTTTACCGTCGCCGTTTACGTCTCCGCGGTTTTTACCGTCGCCGACAGCAAAAGCCATTACCGCCGCGACCGACAGCACAATTACGGCCGCTGACAGAATACTGAATAGTTTTTTCATTTTAGTTCCTTTTATTATCGAGCACTCCAATCAATAACAGCCGCATGGCTCTCATCTGCAGGATCACCTGTTCCTATTTTTACGGTACCGCTTTCGCCTTTAGTGGGAGCATCATTCGGCTTTTGGGGCTCATCCTTGCCGTTCGGCTCGGTCTCGGCAGCCTGCTCGGAGGTCTTGGTTATAAGGTCTTCGTAGAACTCAACCGAACCGTCCTTGCCGGTGGTTACGGGAATAAGCTCTCCGTTTATGTTTGTTACGAATTTTTCGCCCGATTCATCGGTTGTGTATTCAATGGACGTTGTCTCGGAGGGAGCGGCTGTAGTATCGTCCTTTTCCCAGCTTCTCTTTTTTCCGCAGGAAATAAACACCACCGAAATCATAAATATCAAAAGTGCGACAGCAATAATTTTTTTATTCATATTTTTCTCCTTTGCGGCTTTTGCTGAAATTATTTTAGCACAATCGTCATTTCAATGCAACACACCGTAATAATCTTACAAATAATATATGACGAAATCACTTTAATTCGGCTATTGTAACGCCCTCTTCACCCTCGCCGTATACACCCGTTCTGTACGATTTTATGTTCGGATGGTCTTTTAAGTGCTGCTGTATGGCTCTTCTGAGCGTGCCTGTTCCCTTACCGTGAATTATTGTAAGCTCATTAAGACCGGAGCGAAGCACTCCGTCAATAAACATATCAAGGTCGGCTATTGCCTCCTCAACCGATTCACCGCGCAAATCCACGCTTGACTTACCGCTCGGCAAGGACTTTTCCTTTACGGAACGGTAAAGACTCTGCTTCTTCGGCTTTTTCTTCGGAGCCAAAAGACGAAGCTCCGATGCCTTGACCTTCATCTTCATAACGCCTGCTTTTACCTCGGCGTTACCGTTTTTATCAAGCGATACGACCTCGGCCTCGGTGCCGAGCGTTTTAACAAATACATTATCACCCGTCTTTAACGGTCTCGGCAAAACGTAATCGTCGTCATCGCCGTCAAAGTCGTTTTTCTCGTATGTCATATCATCTATGGTGTTGAGATGCTGCTTTAACGCCGCCTTTGCCTTGCGTGCCATCTCTGAAGCGTTTTTCTCATTCGACTGCTCGCGCTTCAGGCGGTCAAGCTCCATCATAAGAGACGCTGCGGCACGCTTTGCGTTTTCAAGTATGCGTTTTGCCTCGTTTTGAGCCATAAGTATTTGCGTTTCGCCCTTTTGCTTTGCAAGTGACAGCTCGTTTTCCGCCTTTTTCTTTATCTCGTCTATCTCGTTTTGCATTTCGGCGGTCTTTTCTTTTTCCTTTTCCATTTCGAGGCGTGTTTTTTGGAGCGTATCAACAACATCCTCAAATCTGGTATTTTCCTCCGAGATAAGCTTTGCCGCCTCATCTATGACCTCTTTTGACAAGCCGAGCTTTTGAGATATCGCAAATGCGTTGGAACGACCGGGTATACCCGTTATCAGCTTATATGTAGGCTTCAAGGTATCGACAGAAAACTCGCAGGATGCATTTTCGACTCTGTTCGTGCGAAGCGCATATTCCTTAAGTTCGGAATAATGGGTTGTCGCCGCTATTTTGGCACCCTTACGGCGGAGATCCTCAAGCACCGCAACAGCCAAAGCTGCGCCCTCTACGGGATCGGTTCCCGCTCCGAGCTCATCGATTAAAACGAGAGAGCTTTCATCAACGTTATTGCTTATATTTACGATCGTCGTCATATGTGCCGAAAAAGTGGAGAGCGACTGCTCAATACTCTGCTCTTCGCCGATGTCGGCAAACACGTTTTTAAATACGGCTATACTGCTGTTTTCGTTTGCCGGTATAAAAAGACCGCACTCCGCCATAAGAGTTAAAAGTCCTATTGTTTTTATAGAGACGGTTTTACCGCCGGTATTGGGGCCTGTTATGACAAGAGAATCATATTTGTCACCGAGCGACACGTCTATGGGCACGGCTTTTTTCGGGTCAAGTAACGGATGGCGAGCTTTTTTAAGCTCGATAACACCGCGCGAATTTATAATCGGCATTGTAGCCTTCATCTTATAGGCAAGCTGAGCCTTTGAGAAAATCAGGTTAAGCTCCGCCGCCGATTCGCAGCTTATTTTTATTGTATCGGCAAAGCTCCCTGCCTCCTCTGACAGTTCCGAAAGAATTCTTTCTATTTCATCGCGTTCACGGCTTTCAAGCACCTTTATACGGTTATTTGCCTCTATTACAGCCGCCGGTTCAATAAACACCGTGGCACCGCTTCCGGATGTATCATGAACCATACCCGAGACCTCGCTTCGGTGCTCGGCCTTTACGGGAACGACAAATCGGCCGTTTCGCTGTGTGATTATGGCGTCCTGCAAGCTTGATTTGTATTTCGGAGAGCGTATCATACCGTCAAGCTTGTCGCGTATTTTGGACTCCTCAAGTCTTTTGTGCCTGCGTATATCTTTAAGCGCAGGTGAAGCATTGTCCGACATTTCGGTATCGGACAAAACAGCATTGTTTATTTTATCCTCAAGATATTTATTTGTGTAGAGCGAATTAAATAGATCGTCTATCGCGGTATCCATACCGGCGCTTTTTGAACGCCACTCGGTTATACCGCGTATCACGCGCAAATCGCAGGAAATATCCAAAAGCTCACGCATGGACAGCGTGCCGCCGGACGACGCACGGCTCAGCTGATTGTTAACATTTATAAGACCTCCGAACGAGGGCGCGCCGAATTTTGCTATGAGTATATGAGCAGCCTCCGTTTCGGAAAGGCGTTTTTGCACCTCAAAAAAATCGCCGCTCGGCTGCAGCGACAACGCCGCAAGCCTTGCCTCCTCGCAGGAGGTCATTTCCGAAAGAGTTAAAAGTATTTTCGGAAGCTCAAGTGAAATGTGGTATTTATTCATAATTAGTCCTTTACAGAATAATAAAAATCAAGTGTTTTAAACGGTCTGTCCGTCTTTGAGGCAAGGTATTTCTCGGTAATGTAGCTGAGGTCCTCGCTCGCTTCCGGCGACAGCTTAAAATTGTATAATATATCTATTTTGGCAAAAACTATATGGCGCATTGCGCTGACAACGCCTATCTCAAGAGGGAAAAGAGCGTTCTCGTCGGCACAGTTATCGCAGTAAAGCAAGCCTCTTTCCATATCAAAATACATTATCGGCGTCTCAAATGCTCCGCACCTTTCGCAGGCGATAAGGTTCGGCATATAGCCGGCAAGAGAAACAAGCCTTAATTCGGTTATTGCCTTTAACAAAAGCGGAGGTCTTTTTCCGTTTGCCAAAAAATACAGCGAATTGAGCACCACGCGCAAAAAGTCCGTCGCATCGTCCTCCTTAGGCGACAGCTCAAAGGCTATATCGCAAAAATACTGTGCAAGCGACAGCTTCTCTATATCGTTTCGCAAACCGAAAAAGCTCTCTATGCTCTCGGCCTCTTCTATTATGTAGCTGTCCTTAGTTTTGTAAAGCGACAGTTTGGAATAGCACAAAAGCCCAGTTGCCGACTGCTTTTTGCTGCTTAACTTTTTGGCACCCCTGACAAATGCGCGTAACACTCCGAGGCTGTCAGTCAGCACCGTTACAAGCTTATCGTTCTCGCCTATATTCTGTTCTTTTAAGATAAGCCCCTTTACATTCACACCCATCGCTTTTGCCCTTTTCGGCTGAACAACCGACGCTGTTTTGCTCTCGGCGGTATATAAGATAGTCCTCGATTTTACCGCTTTTCGCAAACAAATTCCAATAAATCTCGTTATAGATAAAAAACACCGCCCTCGGAAAACTTATATATTTAAATTCTCCGTGTGCGGCGGTATTATGTCTGTCAATCAAGACCAAAATTGTGTATAAGTCCCTCTCTGTTACGCCAGTCCTCTTTAACCTTGACCCAGCATCTGAGATTGACCTTTATGCCGAAGAATTTTTCCATATCTTCACGGGCAAAAGTCGATATTTTTTTCAACATGCTTCCGCCCTTGCCTATAATTATTCCCTTGTGGGACTCGCGCTCGCAGTAAATAGTGGCTTCTATGTCCATAATATCGCTCGTATCACGCTCGCGCATAAGCTCGATGGAAACCGCAACACCGTGAGGTATCTCCTTATCAAGCAGGCGGAGCATTTTTTCGCGTATCATCTCAGCTGCAAGCACTCTTTCGGGCTGATCGGTCAACGTGTCATCCGGGAAAAAGTGCGGGCTGTTTTCGGCGTGCTTTTTAAGCTCCGAGAGCAAATCCTCTATACCCTCGCCCGTTTTTGCGCTGACGGGAACAATCGCTTCAAAATCATACTGCTCCGAAAGAGCGGCAATTTTAGAGATAAGCTCTTCCTTACGGCTTATCATATCTATTTTGTTAAGAGCTGTTATAACAGGCATTTTTGCCGAGCGAAATTTATTTATAAGCTCCTTTTCCGCGGCGTTAAGCTCTTTATCCGTCGCATCGACGACAAACAGGCACTCTTCAACGCCGGATATGCTGTCGTTTACCGCCTCAACCATATATTCGCCGAGCTTGTCCTTAGGTTTAAAAAATCCCGGAGTGTCGGTAAAAACAAGCTGCACATTATCATCGGTAGTCAAAACGCCCATAATTTTTGTACGGGTGGTCTGAGGTTTACCGGATACTATAGCTATTTTACTGCCTATAAGTCGGTTGAGTATCGAAGATTTGCCGACGTTTGCCTTGCCGACTATGGCTGCAAAAGCTGATTTTGATTCGTTCATTTTTTCTCCTTATTCGCTCTGTCTGAAGATTTTTTCTTAATTTGCGGAAAACCTTTAAATATAAAAATAAAAGCGACAACAAGACTTAAAAGGAACAGCACAAAATATAATATGTGCTCCTTAAAATAAACATAAAGTGCCGAAAAGGCCTTTGGCTGCCACATTATCATAATTCCCGTGAGAACGGCAAATATTGCCGATACCAAAACGGCTCCTGCCGCGGTATCCTTTGCCGCCCTGCCGTTATCCGTCCATTCGGTGCTTGCCAAATCGACGGTTCTTTCAACTGCGGTGTTGACAAGCTCAAGAGACACAACAAGTGCGTTTGCAAGAAATATTATCGCAAACTGAGTTCTTGTAATCTCAAAAAAGTCCGCCATCAGCAAAAAAGAATACATATATATCATACAGACAAAATGTATTCTCATATTGCGCTCGTGTTTAAGTGTGTAAAATATTCCGCGGAAAGCATAGCCGAAGCTCCTTATGAGCCCGCGCATCAGATTTTATCCTCACTCTGGTCTATATAATAACTGCCGTTGCGTTTGAGACCGAGCTGTGTTAACACAGTCTCCTCTTTTTCGCGCATATGTACTGCTTCAAGACCGCCGTTCACATGGTCATAACCAAGAAGATGCAAAAGAGAATGGACGGTCAAAAACGCGATTTCCCTCTGAAGAGAGTGTCCGTATTCCTCTGCTTGAGCTACTGCATGCTCGATTGATATAACTATGTCGCCGAGCATTTTTGCACCGGTGTCATGATTTATATCGTAAACGCCGTTTTCACCGAGCGGAAAAGACAAAACATCTGTTGACGCGTCAATATCACGGTGTTTTTTGTTAAGCTCTCTTATCTCGGCGTCGTCCACGAAGGACACGCTGATTTCGGCGGAGCCTTCAAATTGCTCCATTGCGAGTACCGCATTGCAGCAGCGACGGACGAGCATACGCACACCCGTAGGTATTTTTACTGTTTTCTGTTTGTTTGAGATGATTACCTTAATTTTGTCTGTCATTTTCTTTTCTCCTCATTTTTCTCATATGCTTTGATTATATCCTGTACTAATTTATGCCTTACTACGTCCTTTTCGGTGAACGTATTTATTGAAATATCCGGAACATTTCTGAGTATTCTCATAGCGTCGGTAAGCCCCGACCTTTTCCCATCCGGTAAATCTATTTGGGTAACATCGCCGGTTACTACCATTTTAGAGTTGAAGCCGAGACGGGTCAAAAACATTTTCATCTGCTCGCGAGTGGTGTTTTGCGCCTCGTCAAGTATTATAAAACTGTCGTCAAGAGTTCTGCCGCGCATATACGCGAGCGGTGCCACCTCAATAGAACCGCGTTCCTGATAACGGGCGAACGCCTCTGCCCCGAGCATATCGAAAAGCGCGTCATACAGCGGTCTTAAATAAGGGTCAACCTTTTGCTGCAAATCGCCCGGCAAAAATCCGAGCTTTTCGCCTGCCTCAACCGCCGGACGTGTCAAGATAATGCGATTGACCTCCTTTGCGCGAAAGGCAGTGACAGCCATGGCGACGGCAAGATATGTTTTACCCGTGCCGGCAGGACCCGCACCCAAAACTATTGTATTTTTTCGTATTGCCTCGACATACTTTTTCTGACCGAGCGTTTTCGGCTTTACGGGTTTGCCCTTAGATGTTATGCAGACGCAATCGCCAGATAAGGACATAAGCTTGTCCTCTTCGCCGTCCTTAACAAGAGATATGACATATCGCACGTTTTGATCGGAAAGAGCTTCGCCCTTATTTATGAGGGCTAAAAGACGCTCTATGGCGGTTGTGGCTTTAGCCACATTTTCCGCCTCGCCGCTTATTTTAAGGTCGGAGCCGCGATTTAAAACCGTAACCGAAAATTCACTTTCTATAAGTCTTATATTCTCGTCAAAGCTGCCGAATAAGCTTACGGCATTTTCCATACGGTCAATACTGAGGACCTGCTCAAACACTGAAAAACCACCTTAGATAATTTTCTGTCGATATTTAATATATAGTATCACAATTTTTGTGATTAGTCACTAATTTTTTTCAACAAAAATCTCGCTCTCAACGCCTATTTGTTTTTCACATTTGTATGCTCCGCTGAGTCTTGAACCGTTTTTTTGTATATCAGAGGAAATAATCTTACAATTTTTCAATTCGCTCCTGCAAAGGTCCGTGTATTTTTTTGCCGACAAAAGCTCCCGACAGCTTTCATCCTCCAACAAAAAATCTCTGTTGTATTCGGTAGCGCGCACCCTTATTATACCCATGGGCAAGACGGTTTTATCCGTTGACGCGAGAAAGCTCACCGCATATTTTTCTCCGTAATCGGGAACACCTCCGAGCGGAATTTTAACATTGAAAAAATACAGCGCATACCTTATTTTTTCACGCGAAGGCGCGCAAAATTCCGAATTTTCAAAATCGGAAGAAATGTTTTTTTCGACTTCCGCATACACGTTGCCTGCCGCATGTACGAGCGATTCGGTCTTGTCTTGATTTGTCTTTACCCCGGATATGAGAAGATTGCCCTTCAGCACGGCAGAGCCTGCCTTTATCTCCTCTTGACCCGAATACAACTGCACCTTGGTCACCACGCCGTCCTCCGACGCAACTATATTACATGGGGTTTCGTTGTCCTCGATCTTCGGTGCCGGCACGCTTTCACGCACCTCCACGGACGCATTAGAGCCGTTTAGATTGACAACCGCAAACGACAAATCACCGTCAAATATTTTTAAAGCCTCGTCTGAAATCTCTTTTGCGTTTATATCTCGGCGCTTTGCTCCGGGTTTTACTCCCAATGAAGAAAATACATTGAGAATTTGCTCGTCTGATATGTTTTCGTTTCCGCTGACGGATACAGTCCATATCATAGTCGATAAATACGAAACGGTGATTATCGCCGCGGCAACGCCTATTACAAGTCCCACTCTCTTTCGCTGCTTAAATGTAAAAAAAGGCAAACCCGTTTTTTTGATTATTCTTGTTTTTACCCCGGAACGCCTTACCGCCTCCCTGATATTTTTATAGTCTCGAAGCATAGTTTTTGCATACAGCTTGTCTTTTACTCGTTTTACATCCCACAATCTTACGTGATAAACGGAGCACAGATTTATAAAGCGTTCGGGAAAACCACCCTCCGCACAAAATTCAACATATCCGAAAATAAATCTCAAAAAACGTATTATCGACATAAAATCCACCTCAGCCCGTAAATTCAATCGAAATTATACTGCCCTTTATCACCGTCTGTTCGTCAGAATAAGAACACAGCGTAAGGTCGCTGCCGCAAAAGGTAACGGTCAGAGAGCCTGCATTAATAGAAATCCTGTCATTGTCATATTCCGTTATTCCGAAGCAGCCGTCAACGACCGCCTCCTTATTGCCCTCCGTCTCAATATGCGGCACGGACGGGCTCAAAATTTTAGGCATATCAAGCGCGCCGACAATTTTTTGCTCGGACGCTTTTTTTCGCTGCTTTCTTCTTGCGGTCAAAACCGATCCCTCCGAAAAGTCATTTTAAGCTCATATATAAATATGCCGCCTCATATATTTAAATTACGGAAAAGGGTGAAAAGAATGGATAAAAAGCAATGCCGAAAATATATAGTTCCGGTTATATTGACTGCTTTGGTGTGCCTGTTTTTGTTTACAAGGCCGGAGATATGCTCCGAGGGCGTCAGAAGCGGAATACTTTTGGCGGCGGAAACGGTCGTGCCGTCCCTGTTTCCGTTTATGACGGTGGCCTCCTTTCTTCTGCGCTCGGGTCTCGGAGAAGCCGCGGGAAAACCGTTTGATAAGGTGTGCGAAAAGCTGTTCAGGCTTCCGGGCGTTTTGGCTCCGGTTATTATTATGTCGCAGATAGGCGGATTTCCCATAGGCGCAAAAATGACATATGAATTGCTCAAGAAAAATGCTATAACCGAAAACGAGGCGCAAAGAGCTTGTCTTTTTTGCATAAACGCGGGCCCCGCCTTTGTGATAGGGACGGTTGGCTCGGAGATGCTCGGAAGCGTCAAAGCCGGCGTGCTGTTATACATATCCACTGTTTCGGCATCATTTTTTACCGGTATCTTTTCAATGGCTCTGTATGATAAAGCGGCGGAGGAAAAGGGTAAAAGCGAAATTCCGTTTACACTTTGCGACCCTGTCGGAGCTTTTGTACGTTCCGTGGGCGACGCCACAAACGACGTAATAAAAATATGCGCCTGGGTAGTTATTTTTAAAACCGTATGCGACGGTTTATCTACCTTACCTATACCGCCCGGAGCTGCTCTTTTCTTTGAATTCATCCTCGAAGTCACAAACGGCTGCCGCGCTGCCGCCGGAAAAGCTCCGATACCCGCCTTAGCCGCAATAATATCCTTCGGCGGTCTGTCGGTACACTGCCAGATAATGTCGTATCTCAGATACACAAAGCTCAAAATGCGGTATTTTTACACGGCAAGAGCGGTATGCGCGTCTTTTTCGGCAATAATATGTATGGAGCTTTTAAAGGTCTTCCCATGCGAGGTATCTGTCTTTGCAACCGACAGCTCCGTAACTCCGGCAGCCTATTCGGTTTCCGTACCGGCTCTTGCGGCACTGCTTATAATGAGCGTGCTGCTCATCTTAGAGGTTGATTCGGATAAAAAAATGTGTTAGCATAGTAATACACAATGTAATCGGGGTGAAACGGATGAAGGATAAGATGCTTGGCGGAAACATTTCTCCGAAATGTGAATACTGTGAATTTTCAACGCCGACAAATGACGGCGATACGGTGCTCTGCCCCAAAAAGGGCGTTGTGTCAAAAGATTGGTGCTGTAAAAAATACAAGTATGATATTTTTAAACGTGAACCGAAACTACACCCGACAGCGCCCGAATTTTCAAAAAGCGATTTTGAGATTTAACATAACAGCCGTCCGAGAGACAAAAGCAGTTCTCGGGCGGCTGTTTTTTCGATAAAAAAGCGAATATATACTTAAGAGATTGAAAAAGAGAATAAAAGTGATATACTATTATAATCAAAATTCCATTCAAAAGGAGCAACTATGAAAAAGTATTACGCTCTTTATAAAAAGCAATTTATCTTAGGGCCGGCGTTTAAGCTCGCCGAGGCCATACTTGAACTTTTGGTCCCGCTCGTTATGGCTAAAATCATTGACGTGGGAATCAAAAACGGCGATGTGCCATACATTATAAAAATGGGGCTTTTGATGGCAAGCCTCGGTATACTGGGCCTTTTGTGTGCCATAGTATGTCAATACAGCGCCGCCGTTGCCCAACAGGGAGTTGGCACGGAAATCAGAAACGATATGTTTAAAAAGATAAATTCCTTTGCACAAAGCGATATTGACGCCTTTTCTTCGTCATCGCTTATAACGAGAATTACGAACGACGTAAACCAGATACAGTCGGGCGTTGCAATGTTTATACGTCTTATGTTTCGCTCGCCGTTTTTAATAGCCGGTTCGCTTATTATGGCAATGAAACTTGATCTTAAAATGTCAATAATCTTCTTTGCAGCAGGTCTTTTGGTCAGTCTTATTATGTACTATGTTCTGACTAAGAGCCTGCCGCTTTACAAGGTGATACAAAAGGTACTTGATAAGGTCTCGCTTGTTGTCAAGGAAAATCTTTCCGGCGTCAGAGTTATACGCGCATTTTCAAAAAGCAATCACGAAAAAGAGCGCTTCGGCGATAAGAATGACGAGCTGACTAAGATAAACTTCCGTGTGGGCAGCCTTTCGGCACTTCTGAACCCAATGACATTTGCCGTGATGAACCTCGCAATAGTAATTTTGCTGTATTTCGGTGGAAAAAACGTATATTCGGGCGAGCTGTCGCAGGGAAAAATAATAGCACTTATAAGCTATATGACTCAAATACTTCTTTCAATAATCGTATTTGCAAACGTCATAGTCGTGTTTACAAAGGCACTCGCAAGTGTTCAGCGCGTTAAAGAGGTATTGGACGCCGAGCCGAGCATAAAAGATGACGACGCGGTATATCAAAACGGCGATGAATCCGCTGCGGCGGTCGAATTCACCGATGTCAGCTACGCGTTCCCAAAATCCGACGAAAACTCCCTGTCAAACATCAGCTTTACAGCCGAAAAGGGCGAAACGATAGGAATTATAGGCGGTACGGGCGCAGGCAAAAGCACACTCGTAAATCTGATACCGCGCTTCAGCGACGTTAAAAACGGCAGCGTCAAGGTATTCGGCCACGATGTGCGAGACTGTAAATTCGGGTATTTAAGGCACGTCATACATGTTGTACCGCAAAAGAGCAATCTTTTTTCGGGTACAATAAAGGACAACCTGCTGATGGGTGACCGCTCCGCCGATGACAGAGACATTGATTTTGCGCTCAAGGTTTCGCAAAGCGCGGAATTTGTATCAAAGCTAAAGGACGGCACAAACACCTTAATTGAGGAAAAGAGCAAAAATCTGTCGGGAGGCCAAAAGCAGCGTCTTTGCATAGCAAGGGCAATAATGGGGCACCCTCGGATATTGATTTTTGACGATTCATCAAGCGCGCTTGACTTCGCCACAGACGCAGCTCTGAGAAAAGCTTTGAAAGAAAACTTAAATGACACAACAGTATTTTTGGTATCGCAGCGCGTCAACACGGTAAAGAATGCCGATAAAATACTCGTTCTCGACGACGGTGAGCTTGTGGCAACCGGTACGCACAAGGAGCTATACAAAACAAATGAAGTGTACCGCGACATTTGTCTGTCACAGCTTTCGGAAAAGGAGGTTGCCTCCGTATGAAAAACACAAAACGTCTCATAAAATATATAAGTCCGTTTAAATCCAATCTCTTCGGGGCGATTTTTTCCGCATTTGTCGGCATTGCGCTGTCGCTTATGGTACCCATTCTCATCGGTAAAGGCGTAGACTGCATAGCGGCTAAGGGCGATGTCGATTTCGCAAGGCTTTTTAAGGTCGGCGCGGTTCTCGCGATATGCATTGTTGTTTCGGCGCTTTTCCAATGGATAATGACGTATAATTCAAATAAGCTCTCATTTAAAACCGTTCAAAAAATGAGAACCGAGGTCTTTGAAAAGCTTACAAAGGTGCCGCTTTCATATATTGACTCCACGGCACACGGCGACATAATAAATACTGTTGTCACCGACATAGATATTGTCTCCACCGGTCTTTTACAGGGCTTTACCCAGATATTCTCCGGCATTGTGACAATACTCGGTACGCTGATATTTATGTTCACGATAAACTGGTATATCACGCTCGCAGTTGTGGTGCTGACTCCCCTTTCGTTTTTTGTCGCTTCGTTTATAGCAAAGCACGCGCACAAAAATTACGTAAAGCAGGCAAAATACCGCGGTGAAATAACCGGATTTGCCGCCGAGATGATAGAGGGAGCCGATATAGTAACAGCATTCAACGGCGAAGAGGACGCTTACCGTCATTTTCACGAAATAAACGAAAAGCTCAAAAAAGTCGGTACGACCGCGCATTTCTATGCGGCACTTACCAATCCCTGCACGAGATTTGTTAACGCTATGATATATGCCGTTGTTGCTGTTCTCGGCTCGATACTCACGGTAAAGGGCGGTATTTCCGTAGGAAAGCTCTCTTCTTTTCTCACATACTGCACACAGTATACAAAGCCGTTCAACGAAATATCAAGTGTTGTTGCCGAATTTCAGAATGCACTTGCAAGCGCCGAACGTGTATTCAAGCTTCTTGACTGCAATGATGAACCGTCGGACGAGGGAGCAAAGGAGCTTAAAGCCAAAAACGGCACGGTTGAATTTAACAATGTTTCGTTTTCATACAGCAAAAACAAGCCGTTTATCGAGGGACTTAATATAAGGGCTGACAGCGGCAAAACAATAGCCATAGTAGGCCCCACAGGCTGCGGCAAGACAACGCTCATAAACCTTTTAATGAGATTCTACGATGTCACCGGCGGTGAAATTGACATAGACAACGTAAATATAGCCTCTGTCACGCGCGACTCGCTGCGTTCCGGATTCGGAATGGTTCTTCAGGACACATGGCTGTTTTCCGGCACAATATTTGACAATATAGCTTACGGAAAGCCGGACGCCACGCGCGAGGAGGTAATTGAGGCGGCAAAGGCGGCTCACGCTCACAGCTTTATAAAAAGGCTCGAAAACGGCTATGACACTTTTATCTCGGAGAGCGGAGATAACCTCTCGGAAGGTCAAAAGCAGCTTTTGTGCATAGCACGAGTAATGCTGACAAAGCCGCCTATGCTCATTTTAGACGAGGCCACAAGCTCTATCGATACAAGAACCGAGGTCAGAATACAGAAGGCGTTTGCCCTTTTGATGGAGGGCAGAACAACATTTATCGTTGCACACCGCCTCTCCACCATAAAAAATGCCGATGCAATCCTTGTAATGCGCGACGGGAAAATAATCGAACGCGGACGTCATGATGAGCTTATAGAGCAAAACGGATTTTACAAAAAGCTATATAACAGCCAGTTTGCCGTATATTAAATCCCGACAGAATAATAAAAAAGCTCCGCAGTTAAGGTCACAAGCCAAAACTGCGGAGCTTATTTTTTTGTTTACTTGCCGAGTTTAATTTTTACAAATTCCTCTATGTACTTTGCGGTCTTGTCAAATCCCGCCGACGAGCTGTTTATACACAGGTCGTAGTTTTTGAAGCTGTCCCACTCGCGGCAGGTATAGTAGCGGTAATAATCGCTGCGATGAGCGTCTATCTTTTTGATTTTACGCTCTGCTTCCTTATCGCTGAGCGACGGCTCAAGCACCTTGACGTTCTTAATGCAATCGCTCATGGGTGCCCAAACAAACACCTTCACGACATTCGGCATATCGCGAAGTATATAGTCGGCACATCTGCCTACTATTATGCACGAGCCCTTTACGGCAAGGTCTTTTATTATTTTCGCCTGATAATTAAAGATGTTTTTATGTGAAACAAAAGCACTGCTCTCCGGCGGAATCAAATCGCCCGTATATCTGTCGCTTGCCGGAGAAAAAATACTTTTTTTCACGGACTCATCGTTTTGGCCGAACAGCTTTACGTTTATTCCGCTCTCCTCCGACGCCATATAGACAAGGTCGCGGTCATAAAAGGGAATCGAAAGGTTTTTTGACAGCATTTTGCCTATTGTTCTGCCGCCGCTTCCGTATCCTCTTGCGATGGTAATTACAAATTTTTCGTTCATAAGCTCACCGAACCTCTCAAAACGATATGATATTATTCGCCGAGATAAGCCTTTTTAACCGACTCGTCGTTTATAAGGTCTTTTGCGTCTCCCGAAAGAGTTATGTTACCTGTTTCGAGTACATATGCCCTATCGGCAATCGAAAGAGCCTTCTTGGCGTTTTGCTCAACCAAAAGAACGGTTGTTCCGCTCTCATTGATCACCTTTATTATATCAAAGATTTCCGAAACAAGCAACGGGGAAAGTCCCATGGACGGTTCATCCATCAAAATAATTCTCGGCTTGGACATAAGTGCTCTGCCCATTGCAAGCATCTGCTGCTCACCGCCCGACAACGTGCCTGCAACCTGATTTTTGCGTTCCTCAAGTCGCGGAAAACGCTCGTAAACCATTTTAAGAGTTGAGGCAATTTCGGATTTATCCTTGCGGGTATACGCCCCGAGCTTTAGGTTTTCGAGTACCGAAAGCTGCTGGAAAATACGTCTGCCCTCCGGAACGTGTGCCATACCCATGGAAACTATTTTGTGCGGCGGAGTTTTAGTAAGCTCTTTGCCGTCAAACACAATAGAGCCTTTTTTAGCCTGAATAAGGCCGGTGATCGTGTGAAGAATAGTTGTTTTACCTGCGCCGTTGGCTCCGATAAGGGCAATAATTTCGCCCTCGTTTACATCAAAGGAAACACCCTTAATAGCCTTTATAACGCCGTAATTAACTTCAAGATCCTTAATTTCAAGTAATGCCATAGCTGCTCCTCCTTATTCGCCGAGATATGCTGTGATAACTTCGGGATTATTGAGCACATCGGACGTTTTGCCCTGACACAGGACATGACCGAAGTTAAGAACCGTAAGCTCCTCGCATATGCCGGAAACAAGCTTCATATCGTGCTCTATAAGAAGTATGGTCATATCGAACTCATCGCGGACAAAGCGTATTGTCTCCATAAGCTCCTCTGTCTCATTGGGATTCATTCCCGCCGCCGGCTCGTCAAGGAGCAAAAGCTTCGGCTCAGTCGCAAGTGCTCTCGCTATTTCAAGCTTGCGCTGCTTTCCGTACGGAAGATTTGAAGAAAGATAAGACGCTTCTTTATCAAGGTCGAAAACCTTTAAAAGCTCCATGGCCTTTTCGTCCATTGCACGCTCTTTTTTGAAATATGACGGAAGCTTGAATATACCTGCTGCCGTATTGTACTTATAATGATTGTGAAGTCCTACCTTAACATTATCAAGAACCGACATCTGACCGAAAAGTCGGATGTTTTGGAAGGTTCTTGCAACGCCTGCCTTGCATATATCAATAGTCTTTTTGCCCGTTATAACGGTGCCGTCGAGAGTAGCCTGACCCTCGGTAGGCTTATATACGCCCGTAAGAAGGTTGAATATGGTCGTTTTACCTGCGCCGTTCGGTCCTATAAGACCATAGAGCTCACCTTTTTCTATTTCTATGTTAAAATCATCAACGGCTTTAAGACCGCCGAAGGTTATGCTTAAATTTTTAGCTTCGAGCAATGCCATAATTACCGTGCCTCCTTTTTGGTCTTACCGTTTCCCTTTTTGAAGAACTTTTTTATTGAATGAGTCTCCCAGAAAGCGATTGCCTTGGGGCTTGAGGTCATTATCATCATAACAATAAGCACTACCGCATATATGAGCATTCTGTAATCGCGAAGTCCGCGGAGAACCTCCGGCAAAGCCGTAAGCACACACGCTGCGATTATAGAGCCGCGTATATTGCCTATGCCGCCGAGAACTACAAATACGAGTATCATTATTGACATATTGTAGCCGAAATTCTTTGATGTTGCGGCAAGCACGCTGAGGTTATGCGAATACAAAACGCCGGCTATGCCTGCAAAAAATGCAGAAAGCGAAAAGGCGATAAGCTTATATTTAGTCACGCTTATACCCACCGATTCGGCGGCTATACGATTGTCACGCAGAGACATTACCGCTCTGCCGGCGCGCGAATGAATAAAGTTCAGAATTACAAACAGCGTGATAAGAAGAAGAACTATACCTATTACAAATGTTGAATCGTTGGGTGTTCCGGTTATACCGAGCGGCCCGTTTATAAGAACAGTACCGTCAGCCTCAAGATTTAACGACGACTGACTCGTAAAGGATGCGTGAATACCGTGACTGTCATATCCGACGTATATTGTTCCGAGTATGTTCTTAATTATCTCGCCGAACGCAAGCGTTACTATTGCAAGATAGTCGCCCTTTAATCTTAAAACGGGTATGCCTATAAGCACGCCGAATATTGCCGCGCAAATTCCGCCGACAAGTATGGCGAGCGGAAAACGAATCCATGCATTTGTAAGAGTGTTTTGCGTAACTACCGAGAAAATCGAGCTTGCATACGCACCGACGCACATAAATCCCGCATGGCCGAGCGAAAGCTCTCCGAGATAACCGACTACAAGGTTAAGAGAAACGGCAAGTATGGAGTACATACACAGAGGAACCAAAAGGCCCCTCAAAAGGCTCGATATATTTCCCGTGGACTTGAGTATTTCGACTACGGCAAATACAACTAAAACCATAGCGTAGGTTATGAGGTCGCTTCGGGTACTTTTTTTGATTAGTTTTGACTTTGTTGATGCCATCTTTGTACCCTCCTTAAACCTTTTCAATATACTTCTTGCCGAGAATGCCCGTCGGCTTAACAAGAAGCACTATTATAAGTACGGCAAACACAATAGCGTCAGCCATCTGCGAAGAAATATAAGAGCGGCTGAGGATTTCTATAACGCCTATAAGCACACCGCCGATTACGGCACCCGGAATAGAACCGATACCGCCGAGAACGGCAGCTACGAATGCCTTAATGCCGGGCATTGCACCTGTCTGCGACGAAAGTGTGGGATAAGCCGAGCAAAGGAGTACGCCTGCAACGGCCGCCAGCCCCGAGCCTATGGCAAATGTGAGAGAAATGGTCGCATTTACATTTACGCCCATAAGCTGAGCCGCTCCCTTATCCTCGGATACTGCGAGCATTGCGCGGCCCGGCTTTGTCTTATTTACAAATAGAGTAAGCGAAACCATTATTATGAGCGAAACTATTATGGTAACTATAGTTTCGGCACTTATTGTTATTTTACCGCCGGCAAGCGTAAGTGCCGATAGATTTACAATAGAGGTAAAGCTCTTCGCCTGCGAGCCGAAAATCAAAAGTGCCATATTCTGAAGAAAGTAGCTGACACCTATTGCGGTTATAAGAACGGCAAGAGGAGAAGCTCCTCTTAACGGCTTATAGGCAAATCTTTCTATTGCCATACCGAGCAAGGTACACGCCGCCATAGATATAACGAGTGCGAGATAAGGATTTACACCGGCATATGAGGTCAACGCAAATACTATGTATGCACCGACCATTATTACATCGCCGTGTGCAAAGTTAAGCATTTTGGCGATACCGTAAACCATGGTGTAGCCGAGCGCTATTACGGCATATATACTGCCGAGACTGACGCCGTTTATAAGGTTTGTTATAAAAGTCAATTTACTGCACCCCAAACTAAAAATGTTTCTTGTTTAAAATACAAATAGTATAACATATCCTCTTTGCCATTACAACGAGAAAAATATGCAAAAATGAATAATCGGGCGGCGCGCTTTTCATTATATTTCACCCAATTAAAGCGATAATGCAGGAAACAAAACGGGCCGGCAGCCGTAAGCTGCCGACCCGTATTCAGCCTTTAACCGAAGAAATCAGTCCATCGGCTGATATTCGCCGTTTTCAATCTTAACCGCTTTCGGCTCTTTGTTTACTTCGCCTGTTGCCTTCCAGGTCATACCTGAACCTGTTACACCGTCAACGGTGATTTCGGTCATGGCTCCCTTGAGAGCATTACAAATATCGGAAACGCTCATATCGCCTGTAACACCTGCTTTTTCCGCAGCTGCCTTTACAATATAAACAGCGTCATAAGCATCTGCCGCAAACTGATTAAGAGTAGACGGGTCATACTTTGCATTGTAAGCGGCAACGAACTTCTTGGTTGTCTCGTCGGTAGCATTAGCTGCAAACGGGGTAAGAAGCATTACGTTTTCTGCAAGAGACTTATCAAAGTTCTCGATGTTAAGAAGTCCGTCAAGACCGTCGCAGCCGAAGAACTTAGCGGTAATACCGGCGTTCTTAGCCTGAGAAAGGATAAGAGAAGCTTCCTGATAATAAATCGGGAGGAATATAAGCTCTGCGCCGGAAGCCTTAATCTTTGAAAGCTGAGAAGAGAAGTCCTGCTTGCTGTCGCCTGTGAATGCCTCGGAAGCTACAAGGTCAAGACCCTTTGCAGCCGCTTCAGCCTTGAAGTTGTCATAAATGCCCGAAGAATAAGCGTCGGAGCTGTTATAGATAACAGCTACCTTTGTAGCAAGACCCTTGCTTGCGATATAGTCTGCGGAAGCAGTACCCTGGTTGGGGTCTGTAAAGCAAACCTGGAAGCAGTTGTCATTTGCTATTACCTTAGCTGCCGAAGCAGAAGGTGTTATCTGGAACATATTATCAGCCTTAGTCTGGCTGACAACAGAAAGGCAAGCACCTGTGGTAACGGTACCTATGAATACCTTCATACCGTTATCCTTAAGAGTATTGTATGCGTTTACTGCTTTTTCGGCATCGGCTTCATCGTCCTCCATCTGGAACTCAAGCTTCATACCGTTTACGCCGCCTGCAGCGTTAATTTCGTCAACAGCAAGCTGTATACCGTTTTTAACGGCAATACCGTAAGCTGCCGCGTCGCCTGTAAGCGGTCCGCTGGAACCTATTTTAAGTGTTTTACCGTCTGAAGAGCTGCTGCCGGTTCCCTTACTGCCGCAAGCCGTAAAGCAAGCTGCAAGGAAAGTCAAAGCAAGAACTGCTGCCAGAACCTTTTTCAATGACATTTTCATAAAATGACCTCCTGTAGCTAATTTTGCAAGATTTAAAAGCGAATCCTGCAATAAATCATTTATGATGAAAATTATCTTACACGCAAAAATAGGATTTGTCAATAAATTGCCGAAATTTAGTCGCGAAAAAATGACGAAGTTGCACAAACACAGCACTCTGTTTTTGTGCACTTTTGAAAAGCCGTTGGTTTTGTCGTTTTATGTTCTAAAATCCATACGGCGTTCCGCAGTTTAAAGACTATGAAAAAAGCAAGAAGCCGCGGATAATACCCACGGCTTCTTGCTTTAAGACTTTATATAGAAATGGAAGATTAAGCTACGTGAAAGCTGCCTCTCTCAGCACCCTTTCTGCCGCCGTCAACAAGCTTGAATTCACGGTTTTTACGCATTTGCTCAATACGCTTTTTTCTCTTGTATCTGCGGTAATTGACAACTATAATCATCTTGACCTTTTGCTCAAAGGCGATGAACTTATCCTCCTTATAAAATCCGTATATAAGAAAGATAATAACTGCGAGCTCTATCATAGAAGAAATGGCTGTGAATGCTGACATATACAGGACCTCCGGTTCTTTAGAACATTTGTTTGTGTTTCATTACACCCTTATTATACCAACAATTTATATTTTGTCAATACAAATGTTCGGATTTTTTCGGTATATAAGTCCTAAAATTAGGACATTTGCGTTGCAGAGCTAATACTTTTTTAATTCCAAACGCATAATACCACAACATATTGTGTTAGTCAATACTTTAGGCACAACTTATGCTATTTATACATAAAACGACCAAATAATTGCTTGTTCGGTATTTATTATGGATAATATTTATGGTACAATAATACGGTCAAATATATGTAATTTCAGTAAGGAACGGTAAAAAGAAATGTTCGTAGATATAGCTAAAATAAATATTAAAGCAGGCAACGGCGGCAACGGTGCGGTTGCTTTTCACAGGGAGAAATATGTGGCTGCGGGCGGTCCCGACGGCGGCGACGGCGGAAGAGGCGGCAACATAGTATTTCAGGCAGATGACAGTCTTGCCACATTATCCGATTTCAGATACAAAAGAAAATATAAGGCTCCGAGCGGTGAGGACGGCAGAGGCGCAAGGCAAAACGGCAAAAAAGGTCAGGACCTTATAATACGTGTTCCGCGCGGCACGGTAATACGCGAAGCAACAAGCGGAACGATTATGGCGGATATGTCAACCGACGAGCCGTTTATAGCGGCGAAGGGCGGTAAGGGCGGATGGGGCAATTCTCATTTTGCCACCTCGACACGCCAAACTCCGCGCTTTGCGAAAAGCGGCGCTCCGGGCGAGGAGTGGGATATTTCGCTTGAACTGAAGCTCATTGCAGACGTTGGTCTTATCGGCTTTCCGAATGTAGGTAAATCCTCACTTTTGTCTGTGGTGAGTGAGGCGAAGCCCATTATAGGCGATTATCATTTCACAACTATAATACCCGTTCTCGGCGTTGTCACCATGGGTCCGGAGCAGAGCTTTGTAATGGCGGATATTCCGGGTCTTATAGAGGGTGCTGCGGACGGTGTGGGTCTCGGTCACGAATTTTTAAAGCATATAGAACGCTGCCGTATGCTGGTGCACGTAGTTGACGTCGCCGGCAGCGAGGGAAGAGACCCGAAGGAGGATTTTGAAAAGATAAACGAGGAGCTTGTAAAGTTCAATCCCGAGCTTGCAAAATGTCCGCAGATAGTGGCCGGCAACAAAATAGACCTTGCAACCGACGAGCAGCTTGAGGATTTCAAGAGCTTCATTGAGAAAAAGGGACTTCCCTACTTCCCGATAGTCGCACCGATAAAATACGGCACAAAGGAGCTTATAAATGCTGTTGCGGAAAAGCTCTCTACCCTGCCGCCCGTAAAAAAATACGAAGCGGAGGAAATACCGCTATCGGTACTCGAGAGCAAAAAGAACAACGGCTTTAAAGTTACCGTGAACGACGGCGTATATTCTGTTGAGGCGGACTGGCTTTACAGAATACTTTCAAAGACCGACCTTGACGACTACGCGTCGCTTCAGTATTTTCAAACGGTTCTAAAGTCGAGCGGAATAATCGACGAGCTTGTAAAGCAGGGAATTCAAGAGGGTGACACCGTTTCGATTTACGATCTCGAATTCGACTATATACCGTAATTACCGCGGTATCAAAAAGGGGTATATAAATGTTTGCTAAAATCATAAGCGTCGGGCTTTTCGGCATGGAAGCCTATATGACCGGCGTAGAAGCGGATATTTCGGGCGGTATGCCGCGCTTTGACGTTGTAGGACTTCCCGATACGGCAGTCAGCGAGAGCCGCGAAAGAGTCCGCTCCGCCATTAAAAATAACGGATTTGACTTTCCGCCGTCACGCATTACAATAAATCTCGCACCGGCGGACATAAAAAAAGAGGGGCCGATTTACGACCTGCCAATTCTGATAGCAATACTTAAATCCACGGGGCAGCTGTCCTGCGATACCGACAGCTCGGCTTTTTTGGGAGAGCTGTCATTAAACGGCGAGGTGCGCAGAATTAACGGCGTTTTGCCGATGGTTATTAAAGCACAGCGTTGCGGTGTTAAGGAAATATATATACCCGCTCCGAACGCTGCCGAGGGTGCTGTTGTGCGCGGCATAACCGTATATCCCGTAAGAAACGTCGGGCAGTTGCTGTCACATCTCACGGGCGGAGAAAAAATAACACCCGTTTCCGAATCCGATTTCAAATCTTACAGCCTGCCAGATAATCTGCCGGATTTCTCCGACGTCAAGGGTCAGCACGAAGCTAAAAGAGCCTTAGAAGTTGCCGCCGCAGGCGGACACAATGTTATGATGATAGGGCCTCCGGGCTCGGGTAAGAGTATGCTCGCGAAACGCATACCGTCAATCTTGCCCGATATGACATTTGAAGAATCGCTTGAAACAACCAACATATACTCGGTAGCGGGAGTTTTACCCAAGGGAATATCCCTTATAAAAGCGCGTCCTTTCCGCTCGCCGCACCACACCGTCTCCCCTGCCGGACTTTCCGGAGGCGGCACGGTACCGCGCCCGGGTGAAATATCCTTAGCGCATAACGGTGTCTTATTTCTTTGTGAAACGCTTTGCACCGCCAATTGAACACACATATTCTGCTGAAAAATGCCGTATTTCTGGGCTTTTTCGGCTTTTATTTTCGATTTTTGAGGTTGGGAACACATACCCGATGGTGTGTTTTATTGGGGAACTGCCCCCACAATATGTAGTATGGGGTGAATATGAACTTTCGATATGTAGGAAACGGTTCACGCAGATGTAGCACCATTTGGCAAAACTCCTAACCTTTTGACGAAACGCCTTATTATTTGGCGTAACTATTATTTAGCAAAAGGAGAATGCCATGAAAGATAAGAAAAACAGACGGCTGAAAGTATACGGCCAGAGTAACGGATATAACTACCAGGATGTTCCCACCATCGTCCTTAAAGGCAAATGGCTGGAAGCCGCCGGATTTGATATTGGCACAGACCTTCTGGTCGAGTGCGAGGATGGGAGACTGACCATCAGTGCTGTTGATAAAAGCTGGGCATTGCTGGAATCAAACTGAGCAGAAAACCATATTGAAAAAAATGTACTTTCGCACTATAATATGTGTGTAGAAGTGCAAAGCTTAGCACCTGTACGATCTGCAAATCGTATGGGTGCTTTTTCTCTAATGGCTCTATGCCATGAAATATAATGATGGAGGTTGGCAGCATGACAGAGAATCAGTTTGATTTATTGATTGAGAAAGTTTTAGAGTATTTGGCTGCAGATTGCCAGCGACACCCAGAACGGTATAGAAAAAGCGGTGAAGATTTTGAACCGTGGGTAAAGGAAGCCGTAGATTTTGCTATTGAATCCCTTTCGTTGCGAGCGACTGTAGACTATACGCCAGGTGGACACGGTTTTCCTGACATTGTAATTGAAGGAGAAAATGGCAATAAATATGGAATTGAAGTAAAGAGTTCTTCTGGTACTGGAAACACATGGAAGATTAATGGTAATAGCGTGCTTGGAAGCACCAGAGTTCCAGGCATACGCAAAAATGTAATCGTATTTGGTAAGGTTCGTGGTGAAAATAGTATTTTCCGTGCAAAGGAATACGACAAGTGCATTGCCAATGTTGTGGTTACGCATAGTCCCCGATATTTGATCGATTTAGATGTTGAGGAGGGTGAAAGCTTCTTTGACAAATCCAATATGAGTTATGCGGAAATCAGTCAGTCTGATCAACCCATCAAACTCATTACGGATTATTTCTTGAGTATAGGTCAGAAAGCTTGGTGGCTTGCGGACAGTACTCCTGCTGCCATTCAGATGTTTGGGAAACTTCCAAAGGTCGAACAGAATAAATTGATGGGTTATGCTTTTGCACACTTTGCAGAGATATTTTCTAATAGCGGGACTAAATTTTACAGGTATATGAGTTGGCTGGCTTCAGAAAATAGTATAATTGACCCGGCGCTTAGAGATCGCTTTACCGCCGGAGGAAAAGCAGATGTGGAACTGTCAGCTGTCATATATGAAAAACTACCAAGGATTTTCAAAAATCTGCATGAGTACCGAAAGTATGTTTTATTGGAATTGGAAAATGCTGATTTGCAGGTGTTAGAGGACGATTGGGGATTGGTTCCGAGTCCTGAATATCAAAGCCGTATTGAGCAGTGGCTAACATTAACGGCAGCGGTGATTCCTGATAAGGATTTGGAACACGTCAGAAAGCGTCAAATGCTCGAAGATATTCTGCTCGATGAAGATGAAGAATAACTGTTAAATATTGCGCCTCCCGCTTGACTTTTTTCGCACAAACGAATAGAATGTTATGCGGGAGGCGTTGTTATGGATTCTTATATTACTGCCGCAGAAGCGGCTGCAAAGTGGGATATTACAGCGAGACGAGTTCAACTCTACTGTGCTGAAGATCGGATTCCTGGTGCTGTTAAACACAGCGGAATCTGGTTAATCCCTTCTAATGCTACACGACCAGATCGAATTAAGTCTGGTAAAAAATGTGAAGAAGTTAAAGGCGCACTCAATGTGTTGTCTTTGTTTTCAGGATGCGGTGGAATGGATTTAGGCTTTGAAGGTGGCTTTTCTGTTCTGAAGGCATCTGTTAATAGCAAAATCAATTCCCACTGGAGAGTAAGAGCGGTTGATAAACGGTGGGTAAGATTACCCAAAACGAGATTCAAAACCGTTTTTGCGAATGATATCAGACCCGATGCAAAAGCAGCTTGGTGTCATTATTTTAGCAAATTGGGTGTTCCTGAGTCGGCATATTGTTTGGACAGTATTGTTGATTTGGTAAAGCTCCACAAGGAAAATAAAATCAAAGTTTTTCCCACAAATGTTGATATTGTAACAGGCGGTTTTCCTTGCCAAGACTTTTCTGTCGCTGGAAAAAGAAAAGGTTTTAATTCTGATAAGAGCCATAACGGAAAGGCTATAACAGATGAGCCTTCCGTAGAAAGTCGTGGCCAGCTGTATATGTGGATGCGTGAGGTAATCTCTATCGTTCAGCCAAAGATTTTCATTGCGGAAAATGTAAAAGGACTGACGAACCTTGCCGATGCTAAAGAAATAATCGAGCATGACTTTTCAACAGTATGTGATGGTGGTTATATCGTTATTCCGGCAAGAGTTCTGCTTGCGGCAGATTTTGGTGTTCCACAGAGCAGAGAGCGTGTGATTTTTTATGGCTTTAAGAAAAGCGCACTTACTAAGCAGGCGTTGGATGCGCTTTCAAGTTCTGAAATTCCATCTGAGTATGACCCGTACCCTCAAATCACGCATGGTGTGGGCAGTGATCTGCTTAAGTATGTAACCACATTTGATTGCTTATACGATTTGCCAGAACCCGAAGATGCGAAAGATGCTTCTCAAAGAAAGTATTCAAAGGCAAAGTATATGGGCAGGCACTGCCAAGGCCAGAGTGAAATTAACCTAAACAGCATTGGCCCAACAATCCGCTCTGAGCATCATGGAAACATTGAGTATAGGCGTCTAAGCGAAGAACATGGTGGAACACATACAGAAGAATTAAAGGCTGGATTGAAAGAACGCCGCCTTACAATTCGTGAATGTGCACGTATTCAGACATTCCCAGATGATTATGAGTTTATTCTTGCATCAGAAGGTGACCGAAAGAGTGTGTCTGCATCAGATGCATATAAACTCATTGGAAATGCTGTACCTCCGCTCCTCGGTTTCCATATAGCAATGCGTTTGCAGGACAACTGGGAACTTTACTTCGGAACAGATAAATAATTTAGCAAGGTGGAGTGCCTCAGATTTTGAAGCACTCCACCTTATTTCTTTCCGCATATTCGATTGTATTCCTGGTCCCGCCGGGTTCGCCGTTATAAACAGCGATTACCCTGGCAGATTTATTTACAATCCACTCGTTACGAATCTGGAAGCAAGCCTTGCTGTAGCCTTTGCAGATAAAACGGACAAGGTCTGCCTGCTCCAGTATGGCGGTGTAACGCCTCTGCCAGTCCCCAGACCAGCGGCTCTCAAAGCCCTCATAAGGTGAGGCTGCTATTAGGTGGAGGTTGGGATTGCATTTCCGAAGCTGGAGAACAATCTCCCCAGCCCAAATGTCCACGCCACGAGCCATACCAGTTATAAAGGTTACGAACCCATCATCTATCGTCTGGAGGATTGCCACCTCCAGGTCTTTTTTTATTTCAGCTTCTGGGCGTGTTAGCTTTTCTGGGCGATGCCCAGTAAAACAGCAGCGATGCAGCCGGAGTTCAGTCTCATTTGCCATATCATCACCCCAGACGGGCTTGGGTCATATCCCTCGCCTCGCTGATAGTGTCGCAGGTGAGAAGCGTATCGAGCATGGCCCACACACGACCATTTCTGAAAATCTTACCAGTTTTGACGGTTTTGCTCGGAACGATTGCCGGTCCCAGCTTATATACATAGCAGTCGCCGTCCCACACCTCGTCCGGCATCTCTGGGATTTCATCGTGCATATTGCGAGTTACTGTGTATCCTTCGATATGATGGATAGACTGAAGCTGCCCGTAGTAGCGGAAGGCTATGTAGTTAGGTGGCTCTTTCGGCCAACCGTTGCCTCCGACGGGGCAGAAATATTTGTTGTGGTTCTTTACGATGTCGATCCAGCTGATACTACAGCGGTCTGGACACTGCGTACCAAGAGCAACGACATAGACCATATTGGAATCAAGTTTCTGCATAGTCATTAGTCCTCTCAGATATTCACAGAACTCCCGTAGGAGATGTTTCTGCTCGTGGTTTGATGCTGCGTGTGATGCCTGCGCCATTTGATACACTTCCTGGTAGGAAAGATGCGACACTGGGATGCCGTTTACCTCCTGGAACGGGAGATGGGTCTTGGCATAAGCCTGGGTGCATTCCGACAAAGAAACAATGTGCTTGTGTTCATAGGAGGCTTTGGCGAAATCTTCACGAATGGAGTATTTCGTCAGCTGTTCAGCACCGGGGAGTAGCCAGCCACGCTTGGCTTCAAAAATGATATGGAAGTATTTATGGTCGGTTACTTCGATATCAGTGATGCCAGTGGTAGCATCGTACCGCTGGTTCATAATCGTTGTATCATCTACTGCTGGTGTAAAACCAGAAACGGCGGATACGACCGCCTTGAGGAATTCCGGGCATTTGGCTAAAGCCCAGGACATACTCAATGTGATGTCGTTTTCTTTATCCCCCAGCAGCTGGAAGATGCTATGTATTTCTCGACCATAGGATTCTAAAGTTGCCACGGTTACCTCCTTCCTGCGGATAGAAGGTCAATCATCCGCTGTAGAATAGGACGCACTTGACCGGTCCGGTAACGCTCCCCAAAGGAGCCATTGCTGAAATGATCCTCCCGGAGCAGCATGGTCAGTAAGGCACAACAAAGGTCATAGTCAGCTTCAGGCAACCGATCCAGTTCCTTATCGCAGTGGATTGGCGCCGTTGTCATGTAATCGTAATAGTTGTTTTTGAGATCGCCGATGCGTTCTAAAGCCTCATAGTATTGATCGGTATGGACAAATCCCTTTTTCTGGAGGTCTTGCAGAACCCACAGCTTCTCACGATTTCCCATTGTCGCAGTGGCGTTGCTCTGCTCCAGTTGCCGTGCCTCTTTCATCCAGAATTTGAATTCCCAACGGAGAGGATAGTAGCCACGGATTTTGGAACGGAGTGCCGACTGGTACGCCATGTATTGTCTGTTGTAATCATCCCATCTGCTCCAAGCTGTGGTCGGTTGCGGGATGCCAAGTTCCTTTTTGGCTATGCTGAATACATAGTTATCAATGGGAACGTGGAGATATTGGAACAAGCCTTCAAAGGTGTACTCGCCGCTGACATACAGATATTTCATAGTCATATTGAGCCATTTCTGTGCTTGCCCATAGTAAAATTCGATTCCGGCATCCCGGTAATACGTACGGATTTGACCGCAGATGCGGTGGTGCCAGGAATCGTAGCGGTCTTGATTATCCACCCCAATTTCTACAAGGGAGGGAATTTCCTTTTTGAAAAGTGCTGTTACCGATTGCCGCAGGAAGTCTCTCCGTTCCTGGGGCATATTCTTAAACCGGATAGTGCGGTTTAAATCTCGGTATGCACGGTCGCTGGCGGCAGCCATCGGGTCCGTGATTGCTCCAAAGTAGATGACTTTGAAGAAGTCCAGGACATCCTTGTCTACACTCACATATTCTATTCGTTCCAAGTCTATCCCTCCTTACGCAATCCGGCGTTCTACGAACCACCGGCCGAGATTATTGCCAGTGAGAGAGCAGCTCCGTTCAAAGAACAGATAGCTTTGCTTTCCTCTGACCCATATTGTATACCGGTCACCTTGGCCTCCGGCTTTCATGGCGGCAGCTTGCCGGATATCGGTGACACGGTCGATTTCAAAAACTTGACCATCTTCCCAAGTGAGGTTGATGGGAATAAGAAACCCATCGCTATTGAACTTGGCGGTCACATCCACATAAACCTTAATATTCATCGGTGACCTCCGTTTCCACATTCTTTAGGAAGTTGGCATTCGCCATCAAAGGCGGATCTATAAGTTTGTATCCGTTCCGCTTCATCAGACGGAACTTAAAGTCCAGCAGTTCTGGCGGGACACGGAGTAAGGAGGCAGCCCCAAAGAAGGAGATGTCCTCATTCAGCTTTTCCAGGACGTCATCATCGTCCATGAGAAATTCGGCTGCGAATATATTAGCTTCATATTCCATGAAGGAGGTGCTGTCAAATAACTCAAAGTCGTGGAAGGCGTTTACACCCACGGCCTTGGCGTGGAGAACAGCGTGACCCAGTTCGTGCGTGACGATAATTCGTTGTATCGCCTCTGGGAGATCACTGTTAACGGTGATTGAGCGTTTGCGGCTCTGTGCCAGGAAGAACCCTTTGCAGGCTCCTGGGTATGTACCCATCGGCGCATACAGAAGTATGATACCCATCGCATCACACAGCTTAAATGGGTCTGTCTCATGGAATTTACGTTTGAGCCGCTCCACTTCACGGCATATATAATCCACGGTCATTCAGATCCCTCTTTTCTGTATCACTTCTATGATAAAAAATAATGTGTACTAAAAAACGGACTTATTTCTTTTTGCGCCCGAAGGTCTTTCTTGCTTCCTCTTTGCATTCCAGGTATGCCTTGGTGACAGCAGTGAAGAACGCATCCTTGGCTTCCTCGCTCAGTTCACCGCCTGCGAAGAGGGCAGCGTTGCGCTCCAGCAGTTCATCCACCTCAAGGGCGGCTCTATCACCGAACTGGCCTCTGACGGACTCGATGTGTTCAATCTTCTCGATGCCCTGCTTGGGGTCGGTCACTTCATCATTTGCCAGATAGTCATAAGAAACATTCAGTGCTACCGCCAGCTTTCTCATAGTAGAAGAACGGGCGATTGCCCCAGAAGATTCATAGGATGCGATGGTGCGCTTGGAAACGCCCACCTTGTCAGCGAGCTGCTGCTGGGTTAAATTACAGAGTTCTCGTGAGACTTTGATTTTATCGGAAAACGTCATGGTAGCCCTTCCTTTCAGAAAAAATTTGTTTGTAACTTCATCAACTTCACCGAACTTGTTGACGAAACTTCATCGTGGTGCTATTATACGGGTGAAGTTCAGTGAAGTTACGAGAAAATTATATTCGCAAAACTTCACCTTGTCAATAGGTTTAGATGAAGTTTTCAAAGGAAGGTGATGAAGTTGGGTGAAAGAACGATACTGCACAGCGATATGAACTGCTTTTATGCCTCGGTTGAGATGATGCTCGACCCCAGCCTTAGAGGTAAGCCAGTAGCAGTCTGTGGCAGCACAGAGAACAGACATGGCATCGTGCTGGCGAAATCGGAACTGGCGAAGAAGGCTGGTATTAAGACGGGCATGGTCAATTGGGAAGCGCGCCAACTTTGTCCGGGGCTGGTCATGGTGAAGCCACAGTACGACCAGTACCTTAAGTATTCAGAACTCGCCCGTAATATCTATCAGAGATACACAGACCAGGTCGAGCCGTATGGAATGGATGAGTGCTGGCTCGATGTCACTGGGAGCCGTGGCGTGTGTGGCGACGGGATGAAGATCGCTGAAAGCATCCGGCAGGAGATTAAGGAGGAGCTGGGGCTAACGGTATCCATTGGTGTTTCTTTCAATAAGATATTTGCCAAGCTGGGCAGTGATATGAAAAAGCCGGATGCGGTGACCGAGATTACCAAGGCCACCTTCCAGGAAAAGGTCTGGCCTCTGCCCGCCGCTGATCTGTTGTTCGTAGGCAGAGCAACCGATGCCAAGTTCAGAAATTACGGCATCCACACCATTGGGGATATAGCCGCCACGGACCCACAGTTCCTAAAAAGGCTTCTGGGCGTGAACGGATTCCAACTGTGGCGGTATGCTGCTGGCAAGGATGATACACCAGTCATGCACAAGGACTTTGTTTCCCCCATCAAATCCGTGGGGCATGGAATAACCTGCGTGGCTGACCTTCTGGACGATGAAGAAGTATGGAAGGTGATGCTGGAACTGTCCCAGGACATTGGACACCGCCTGCGCCTACATAAGCTGAAAGCAACGGGCGTTCAGATCAGCATCCGCAGTAACGACCTGGGCTTCCGACAGTTCCAGGCACCTTTGAGCCTGTCAACCCAAAGTCCGATGATGATTGCAAAAAAGGCTCATGCTATTTTCCAGGCGAACTATCGGTGGTCTACTCCAGTCCGAGCCGTGACAGTAAGAGCCATCAATCTTGTTCCACAGGGTGTGCCAGAGCAGATTGACCTCTTTACAGATATGCGCCGAGTAGAAAAGGCGGAGAAACTGGATGACTGTATTGAGGATATCCGGCGGCGGTTTGGAAAGAGGGCTGTGTTCCAGGCTTGCCTTCTGGGTGATCTAAAGATGCCTATTGATAATCGGCATCTGGTGCAGATGCCTGGTGTGATGGGGCGTTAGCAATCAATATCTCAGAAATGTTAGCAAGCGATATTTCTGTCATCTATTGACTACGGGGTGCGATTTGCTATAATGTTATCAACAGATAGAGTTAAACAGCAATTGTTTACACTTGCTCGTTTGGAGCAGACGATAGCGATTGATAACAGGAGGTACATAGCATGGACATCGGTCTGAATGTAGAATTTGACGGAAAGAAAAATATCGTGATGAATGACGAGGTCATCAAGGAATATCCGATTGGCGGTATGATCTGCGAATACGCAAGACTTCGCCCCACGGAGATTAAGCCTCTGATTTTAGAAAATCCGTACTTCCAGGATACAGACCTGAAAGGGAACGGCGGTCATGCGCTTATGAGCCTCTACGAAGCCTGCCTTGCGAAGTTTGGTGTGATTACCGCCGTTATGATACTCACGGACTTCTCCAACTTCATGGCCGACTTCAATCGTGCCAATGAAGAGGAACTGAAAGGTCTGATTGACCCGCTGAATGAAGATAAGGACGATAACCAGATTAAGTCTTTCATACTGGAAGAGTCCGGCTATGATGAATTTGGCACCAGCACCATCGGGCAGTCTATGCTGAGTGCTTATGCGATATATGCCGACTGCTACGTGGCGTTCAGACATTCCTTCAATATGCTGGCCTCCGGCGCGGAATACGAAGAAGACCAGGTAATGGCGTTCTGGGGACTGTATGCCTCCAATATGGATTTTCAGCACATTGATTTTCACATCATGTTTTTTGAGGATGCGTTCCACTCCATCTACACAATCAAATCCTCAATGTCGCTCATCCTGTTTGAAGCTGCCCACGCTTTGGATGTGCAGACCAAATTCGTGAAGTGTAAAAACTGTGGTAATTACTTTGTGCCTGTGGGCAGATCCGATTCGGTGTATTGCGGATATCCGTCTCCCCAGGATGAAACCAAGGAGTGCCGAGAAGTCGGAGCCAATGCGACCAGAGCCAAGAAGATGAAGAACGATGTTCTGACCCAGGAATACCGTAGGCTGTATATGCGGTTGAAGATGGGCATCAAACGCCATCCAGACGATGAGGCTTTGAAGTCGCGTCTCTCGGAATTGACCGAGGGTATGAAGGAACGGAAAAAGCAGAAAGAGGACGGAACGCTTTCTGTAGACAGCATACTGGAATGGCTCACTTCCTTTGATAATTCTCTGAACGGAGATTAAATGCAGCTGGGCGTTCAAAACAATTTCGCATAATGGGGTTGACACCTTTACGGAACTTGGCTATAATAGTGTAAGCAAGTTAGCGAACAAGCAAACTTGATAACACCGCCAATTAGATTGTCCTTTATAATGTGGAGGTACCCGCCAGACACGATTGAGTTCGGTTGGTTAGGGAGATGTATGGTAGATGTGGACAAATTTAAAGTAAAGGTGACGAAAATGAACGCATACGCTAATTTTGGAGAATTCATCAAGATCAAAAGAGAAGAAAAACAAATCACGTTAAGGAAGATGGCAGAACTACTGAAATGCTCTGCTCCGTTCCTCAGTGACGTGGAGAAGGATCGCCGGAATCCATTTGACATGGACAAGCTGGAGTTACTGGGTCAAATCCTGGAACTGGACAGCGATGACTATGCTTTGATGCTGGATCTGGCTGGTAAGAAGAGAAACTCTGTTGCTCCCGACTTGCCTGACTATATTATGCAGAGAGACTATGTCAGTGCGGCTCTGAGAACCGCCCGTGACCTCGATGCTGGTGAACAGGAGTGGCTGCGTTTCGTGGAAGAGTTAAAGAAGCGGAAGGGGTAAAAGGCAATATATGGTGAGACTCAACATTAACAGAAAACGGTCTGGGGTTCCTGTTCTCAGCCGGAAGCAGATTGATGATATCGGCGAGAGACTGGTGCAGGACTTCTGCCCAGATGCCATGATTCATCCCCAGGCTCTTGATGTGGATTTATTCGCCCAGGACTACTTGGGGATGGAGCAAGACTATCAGTATCTTTCCCACTGCGGGGTCTATCTCGGCATGACTGTTTTTAATGACACCAACAGAGTCGTGGTGTTCAATCCCGAAAAGCAGGAAGCCGAGTACATCAGCGCAAGGGCTAAGACCATCATTATCGACAACACCCTGCTGGAAGAGAAGCAGGAACATAGATACCGATTCACTATGGGTCACGAGGCTGCCGGACATGGTGTGCTTCATGAGGCATATTTTGGTTATGACCGAAACCAGCTGACCCTGTTTGATACCGTCAACGAAGCGGCTATGATTCAGTGCCGGACGGACAGTTCCAAAATCGCCACGAAGGATAGTCGGTTCTGGAACGACCATGACTGGATGGAATGGCAGGCCAACGCCATGTCCTCTGCTTTCCTCATGCCCAAAAAGATGGTTCTGCTTGTGGCAAACGAGGCCAAGAAGAAGGCACAGCACAACAATCCTGGTATGGCGGCATATTTTATGGCCGAAGCTGTATCTGATATTTTCAATGTATCGAATGAAGCGGCATTATACCGCTTGAAGTCCTTGGGACTTGTAGACTCTGGGGTTCAGCACCAGAGCGCCGTTTACGATTTTCTGGATTTACTCGCATGAGAGGAGGCGCCCATATGTCGATGGACTATGTAACAGAAATGTTGGATGGCGGATTATCGGCTATGAGCAGCCAGATGTTCCGTATGAGGCTGGATGCACAGCCGTTTGATATAGAGGAGTTACGTCATTGCATCATGATGGAACTCATTAGAGATGCATACTACGAGTCCGAGCCGAGAGCATCCCTCCGCTCCTATGTAGAGGATGGGCTGAAGGATTCTGATGATATACGAATGAGAAACCAGCGGGTGCTGAAATATGCCCAGCACTACCGCAACCTTCAATATGAGAATATGGTGCAGACTATGGGTGGCGGTCACCCCGACCTGCTCCCCGATGATATGTCGGGCATCGAAAACAAGCTGGCTGGGCATAAGCTGTCCCCCATGCAGTTCTTTGAACTGTCCACGATGGCAGACAACCCTGTGCTTAAGAATATAATCAGCAAGCGGATCTGCAGCGTGAAAAAGGTTTCAAATGCTGAGTTCATAGAACTGATGAACGAGTACGACCGTCTCACCCAGTCCCTGGTGGACAGGCTTGAGGACGATAGGGTATTTGCCACCATCGCTCTGTATATTCTCGAATGGAAGTACAATGTTGAGTTATTTTATGCCTGCGCCGTAGAAGCAGAAAAGCATAAGCAGAAGGATGTCATTGTTCAGGATGTCGCTCTGCTCTGTTCTGACTGCCATATGCCGAGAGCCTATGATATGACCCAGACTCTCCACACTCATAGCCGTTTCATAAAGAAGCGGATGGATCTGGTACCTCTGCTCTACGATGGCACTGACCTTGAGGAACTTGCCCTCAAATTTATGTGCTACCATAATCTGCGTTATGAAGTCAAATATACACTCACCGTCAATGAGGTGCCGTTCATTACGCTGTTCAAGAAGCTGACTACTCCTGCGGACTGGGCGGAGTATCTGCGGCAGAATTATGATATCACGACTATTTACACCAAAAAGGAATGGACCCCTGCATTCGGTATGTGCGTAAGCTGTACGATGTGATGTTGCAGAGCCAGCCCACCCCAAAACTATAAAATTCCCGATTTCCGTTCTTAAACGGAATGGCAAAATGCTGATACCATATAATCAGCGAAAGGCAACCGGGATACCCCAAGACAAAGCAATGCGGGTTGCACCACGCGCCCGCATATTTTTATCAATACGGTGTAAGCCATTTAGCTAACACATTAACAATAAAGGAGGCGGTTCAGATGCCGTTTAGCTTCAACAGACACCTCATCTGCCCTTGGTGTAAAAAGGGCGAAGTCCTCGCCGATGGAAAGGCGAAGGTCACCGTATCCGTCATGTGTCCGAAGTGCAAGCGCTTTTTCCAGGGCGACTTGGACACGCTGAAAACAGAAAAGGCCGTAGCCCAGCGTAGGAGCGGGCGGGCATCATAAGCATTACTGACTGACCGCCGGGGCAAGAGCCACCACTAAGGCCGGAGTAAGGCTGTATTCGTACAGCTATACTCCGGCCTTATTTTTTTCTCCAAAACTTTTTCGCAAAACTTTTTTTAAAGCGGTAATTAGGCTTCCGCTTTAACTTTTACCATTAAGCCACAGCAAACGAAAGGAGGTGAGCAAGCGATGATGACAGCGATTGAACGGCGTGATGCCATTCTGGACAGGCTTTGTGTCCGTAGACACGACCAGGTCAAAAACCTGGCAGAAGAGTTCGGTGTGTCTGAAAAGACCATCCGCACCGACATCGAAGTCCTCGCTTGCTCATATCCGATTGAGACTGTCCGTGGCCGACACGGCGGAGGCATCTATGTTGCGGACTGGTACCACCGTGGCAGAAAGACCCTTTCGCCGGAGCAGGCGGCGTTGCTTAAGAAGCTGGCACCCAGCTTGGAGGGGCATGACCTGGAAGTCATGAACAGCATCATCAATCAGTTTGCTTCCTATTAACCACGGGACACACCCCCGAATGACATGAAAGGCAAAGGTGAATTTTTATGAAACGAGTATTTATCTGTTCTCCGTATCGTGGCGATGTGGAGAGAAACCTCAAGGCAGCAAGGAAACACGCCCGTATGGCGGCAATCATCGGTTATTGCCCGATGGCACCTCATCTGATGTTTCCGCAGTTTCTGAACGACAACGACCCTGAACAGCGCATCCTGGGTATCACCCTCGGTGTGGAGCAGATGAAGGTCTGCGATGAAATCTGGATCTTCGGCGGTCGCATCAGCAACGGCATGGCCTTTGAGTTGGAGCAGGCAAAGGAACTGGGCATTCCGGCTCGTCTGTATGACGATGACGGCAACCGCATCAGTCCCGCAACCATGATGATCGATGACCGTGTCAGCGAGGAATACCGCAAGGCAATCCACGGTCTGAAGTTTGTCTAAGGAAAGGATGAAGCACATGAATGAAGTTTATTTAACCATCGCAGATGGATTTGAAAAGCTGGCTGCTGGCTACCGTGCCTTGGCTGGCAACACCTCTGCTCCGGCTGTGAGCGAAGCCGCCCCTGTGGCAGAGGCTCCTGCAGAGACGGCAGAGGTCACTATCGAAGAGGTTCGTGCGGTTCTCGCAGCAAAGTCCGAGGCCGGCAAGCGTAAGGAAGTCAAAGAACTCCTCTTCAAATATGATTCCGGCAAGCTGTCCGGGGTCAAGAAATCTGACTACGCAGCCCTCCTGGCTGATGCGGAGGCGCTCTAATGGGCGCCCACGCAAGGAACTCTCCTTCGGCTTTGCACCGTACTTTGAACTGCCCGCCCTCTTTGGTGCTTGGGGAGCAGTTCCAGGATGAGGAGAGTCAGTACGCCGCAGAAGGGTCTGCCGGACACGCTCTGGCAGAACACCTTATCAAAAAGCACCTAAAACAACGTACCAAACGCCCGGTATCCGACTACTACTCCGATGACCTTATGGAAGCCGTAGAAGATTATGTGGCTTTCGTCATCGAGAAGATCGAGGAAGCCAAGCGAGAGTGTAAATCGCCCCTGTTCTCTGTGGAGCAGCGTGTGGATATTTCCGAGTACTCTCCAGACTGCTTCGGCACGGCGGATATGGTCATCGTCACCGATAAGGTGGCTCATGTGATCGATCTGAAGCTGGGGCGTGGCGTGGAAGTTTCTGCCGAAGAGAATCCGCAGCTCATGGCCTACGGTCTGGGCGTTCTGGAAATGGCAGAAATGCTCTATGACATTGAAACGGTGCGACTGACCATTTTCCAGCCCCGTATCAATAATTTCTCCACCTGGGATATCACACCCGACGCCCTTAAGACCTGGGGTGAGGAGATTCTGAAGCCCCGCTCCGCTATGGCACTTGCCGGGGCAGGAGAGTTCCAGGCTGGAAGCTGGTGTCGTTTCTGCAAGGCCCGAAACCAGTGCCGAGCCAGAGCCGAGGAGTTCCTTCGTCTGGCAAAGATGGAGTTCCGTCAGCCCGCTCTGCTCTCGGATGACGAAGTGGCAGAAATCATCAAGATTTCGGATGAACTCGCCAAGTGGGCATCCGATGTGTACGCCTACGCCCAAGACCAGGCTATCATCCACGGTAAACAGTGGAAGGGCTACAAGCTGGTGGAAGGCAGAAGCAACCGTAAGTATTCCAGCGATGATGAGGTGGCCGAAGCTGCCAAGGCTGCTGGATACACAGACATCTACAAGCAGACCCTCATTGGCGTGACCGAAATGGAACGCATCATGGGCAAGAAGGAATTTGCCCGTATCCTCGGCAAGCTGGTGTATAAGCCTGCAGGCAAGATCACCCTCGTGCCGGACACAGACAAGCGTGAAGCTATCAACACATCAACCGCTGCGGCGGATTTTCAGGAGGAATAATCATGAACAACAATACTACCAAAGTTATCGTACCTTGCCGTTTTTCTTATCTGCACTGCTGGGAGCCTGACTCCGTGAATGGCGGCGATCCTAAGTACAGCGTGTCCGCCATCATCGATAAGAAGGACACCAAGACCATCAATGCCATCAAGGCTGCTATCGAGCAGGCCAAGAAGGATTCCGTTTCCAAGTGGGGCGGTAAGGTTCCTGCCAATTTGAAGCTGCCCCTCAGAGACGGCGACATCGACCGTCCCGACGATGAAGCCTATGCTGGCTGCTACTTCTTCAACGCCAACAGCCGTCAGGCTCCCCAGGTCGTGGATGCCAAGGTTCAGCCTATCCTTGACCAGAACGAGGTCTACTCCGGCTGCTACGGTAAGATCAGCGTTACCTTCTACGGCTATAACAGCAATGGCAATCGTGGTATCGCCGCTGGTCTGGGCAACATCCAGAAGCTGAAAGATGGCGAGAGCCTGGGCGGTCGCTCCAACGCTGCGGACGACTTCCAGACAGAGGAAGATGAGGACTTCCTCAACTAAGAACCACTGTGGTGGGTGGCGGGAAACCGCCATCCGCCCTTACATATAACGCTATGCGAAAGGAGTGATTGCATGGCCCTGTTGGCTATTGATATTGAAACATATTCTGATGTGGATCTGACCAAGTCCGGCGTGTATGCCTACTGCGACAGTCCACAGTTTGAAATATTGCTGTTTGCCTACGCCTTTGATGATGAGCCGACTAAAATCATCGACCTTGCCTGTGGGGAGCAGCTTCCCCAGAAGGTGCTGGATGCGTTGGAAGATACCTCTGTGATAAAGACAGCGTTCAACGCCGCATTTGAGCGCACGTGTATTTCCAAGTACCTGGGCAAGAAGCTGTCTCCGGCAGCTTGGCAGTGTACAGCGGTGCAGTCTGCAATGCTGGCTCTGCCCCTCTCCCTGGACGGCGTTGGTGAGGTGCTGGACATCCAGAGAAAGAAGCTGAAGGAAGGTGCAGACCTTGTCCGCTTCTTCTCCATGCCGTGTAAGGCGACCAAGGCCAATGGCGGCAGAACCAGAAACCTCCCGTCCCACGAGCCGGAAAAGTGGGAGAGGTTCAAAGACTACTGTATCCGTGATGTGGATGCGGAGCGTGAGATCCGCCGCAAGCTGCGGAACTATCCGATTTCCGAAAGTGAGATGCGGCTCTATCAGATGGACCAGGAGATCAACGACCGTGGCATTCTGGTTGACCGTGAACTGGTGGCAAACGCAGTCCTCTGCGATACCGAGTACAAAGAAGCCGTCACCGCCAGAGCCTATGAACTGACTGGGCTGGATAACCCCAACTCCCCGGCTCAAATCAAAGGGTGGCTCAGTGACCGTGGTGTGGAGGTGGACAGCCTCGATAAAAAGGCGGTCAAATCTATGATTTCCGATGCAGACGGCGAGGTGCTGGAAGTCCTCCAGCTTCGTCTGCTCATGGCAAAAACCTCTGTAAAGAAGTATGAAGCCATAGAGCGTTCCGTGTGCAGTGATGGCAGATGCCACGGTCTGCTCCAGTTTTATGGTGCGAACAGGACGGGGCGTTGGGCTGGGAGACTGGTGCAGGTGCAGAACCTCCCACAGAACCACATCGTGGATCTGGAACTGGCTCGTAATCTGGTAAAAAATCGGCAATTCGACCTCATTGATTTGCTATATGATTCCACCCCAGGGGTGCTGTCTGAACTCATCCGTACCGCCTTTGTCCCAAGACCAGGCACACGCTTCATCGTGGCGGACTTTGCTGCCATCGAAGCAAGAGTGCTGGCATGGTTTTCTGGGGAGCAATGGCGACTGACCACCTTTGAAGAAGGCGGCGACATCTACTGTGCATCGGCATCGCAGATGTTTGGCGTACCTGTGGTGAAGCACGGTGAGAACGGCCACCTCCGGCAGAAAGGCAAGATTGCCGAACTGGCTCTGGGCTATGGCGGCTCAGTTGGTGCGTTGACGTCAATGGGTGCGTTGGACATGGGAATGCAGGAAGAGGAACTTCAGCCGCTGGTCAATCAGTGGAGATCCTCCAACCCACATATCACGAAGTTCTGGTGGGATGTGGATGCGGCAGCAGTAAAGGCAGTGAAGGAACGCACCAGCGTGACCTATAAGAACCTCTGCTTCTCTTACCGTTCCGGTATCCTGTTTGTGACCCTGCCGTCCGGCAGAAGCCTTTCCTACATCAAGCCCCGCATGACCCAGAACCGTTTTGGCCGTGAGAGCCTTTCCTATGAGGGCGTTGGCGAAAGCAAGAAATGGATGCGCATTGAAACCTACGGCCCAAAGCTGGTGGAGAATATCGTCCAGGCCACGGCAAGGGATCTGCTGGCTCTGGCGATGCTCCGGCTTCGTGATGCTGGGTTCGATATCGTGATGCACATCCACGATGAAGCTGTTCTGGAAGTGCCGGAGGGTGTTTCCAGTGTAGAAGAAATCTGTCGAATCATGGCGGTGGCTCCAGACTGGGCTGCTGGACTTCCGCTTCGGGCTGATGGATATGAATGCCCATTTTACAAAAAGGACTAAGGAGGTTAACTGCATGGGAATCAGTTATTACAACGGGTCTGGCTACCCAGACCCTACGGCGCACTACGCAGTTCGCCATTTGGAGGAGGAAGAAAAGATGCTCCATATTGTGTACCCCACAGGTCACATGGATATCCGTATGGATAAGTTCTTCCCCGCTACTCTGGACAGGGCAAGGAAGCTGTTCCGTCTGATGGCACAGTATTCTTCCAGCGAGGATAAGCATCGGCTACTGGAGTTCCTCCGACAGAAGGAGCAGAAACTTGGAAACCAGGAAGAATCATATAGCAGGCTGGCGATGGACAGCGAGAAGAAAAAGGACGTCAACAAATACACGTCTTTCGCCCGTAATGCGGCGAATGAGAAACACCGCACCAGAAGGAACATCGAACTGCTCTGCCAGATCTGCCGATTGGAGGTATCGAAATGAAGCTGAAACTCAGTATTGGTAATTCCCGTATGGACAAGAAATGGAATGCGGTGGAGATGGAACTTTCCGAGTTCCGTGACCGCATCTCCCAGACCAAGCGCACCGCCGAAACCGTGGAGCAGTACCGCAAGCTGGGTAAGGCGAAGCAGGATGACATCAAGGATGTGGGCGGCTTCGTTCTGGGTACCCTCAAAGGCGGTCGCCGTAAGAAGGACTGTGTGCTGACCCGCTCTGGTCTTTCTCTGGATATGGACTACGCCACCCCAGACATCATTGAACAGATCGAGATGTTCTTTTCCTTCCATTGCCTGTTCTACAGCACTCATAAACACACGCCGGAGAAGCCCCGCCTCCGCCTGATCATCCCACTGTCCCGTGAGGTGACACCCGATGAATACTGTGCGGTAGCCAGAAAAGTGGCGGACGAGATCGGCATTGAACTGTTTGACGATACGACCTATGAGCCGAGCCGTCTGATGTACTGGCCCTCTACTTCTTCTAACGGTGAGTTCGTATTCCGAGAAGTGGAAGGAGAGCCTCTGGACCCAGACGAGGTGCTGGCAAAATACACTGACTGGCACAATACCGCCGAGTGGCCCGTGTCCAAGCGGCAGCAGAGCGTTGTCCAGCGTGACATTAAGAAACAGGCTGACCCTCTGGAGAAGCCTGGAACGGTGGGAGCATTCTGCCGTACTTATTCGGTAGCTGATGCCATCGACACCTTTATCCCCGATGTGTATAAGCACAGTGCAATGCCGGGGCGTTACGACTACATTCCAGCTGACTCCCAGGCTGGCGTTGTTCTCTATGAGGACAAGTTCGCCTACAGCCACCATGCCACGGACCCTGCCTGTGGCAAGCTGATGAATGCTTTTGATGTAGTCCGTATCCATAAGTTTGGCTCTTTGGATGCCCGTGCGGATGTGGACACCGACCCGGCAAAGCTGCCGTCCTTCAAAGCGATGCAGGAATTTGCCGTGCAGGATGAGCGTGTAAAAATCCAGCTTGCCAAAGAGCGTGTGGGACTTGCCCAGGCAGAGTTCGATGAGGAATTTGACGAAGAAAACTGGCAGACCCTTCTGGAACTGGACAAGACAGGCAAGGTCAAGGATACCCTCAACAACATCGCCAATATCATTCGCTATGACCCGAACCTTAAGGCCATCGTCTATAACGAGTTCAAAAGCACCATCGATGTGGTGGGAGAGCTGCCGTGGAAGCAGGTCAAGCCAGGCTGGTCGGATGCAGACCTTGCCAACGCCAAGCTGTATTTTGAGAGGGTTTATGGAATCTGGTCGCCGACCAAATTCAAGGATGCCCTGCTGGCGGTGGTTTCCGGCGAAAGGCTGTATCACCCCATCAAGGAATACTTCGCCACCCTCCAGTGGGATGGCGTGGAGCGTGTGGACACTCTGCTCATTGACTATATGGGCGCAGATGATTCTCCCTATGTCCGAGCCGTTACCCGAAAGGCTTTGACCGCAGCGGTAGCCAGAATTTACGAGCCTGGTATCAAGTTCGATTCCATGCTGGTCATCAGCGGTCCCCAGGGAATGGGTAAGTCTACCTTCTTCGCCCTTCTGGGCAAGGAGTGGTTCTCCGACTCGCTTTCCATTGCAGATATGCGTGATAAGACCGCATCGGAAAAACTGCAGGGATACTGGATTCTGGAGATCGCCGAGATGAACGGCATCAAGAAGGTGGATGTGGAAACGGTCAAATCCTTCATCAGCCGCACGGATGATAAGTTCCGGCAGGCTTATGGAACTGTGGTCGAGAGCCATCCACGCACCAATATCATCGTAGGCTCCAGCAACTCAGACTCCGGCTTTTTGCGAGATATCACGGGCAACCGCCGATTCTGGCCTGTCAATGTATCCGGCGAAGGTAAGCACCATCCGTGGGAACTGGAGTCCGTTGACCAGATCTGGGCTGAAGCCATCGTCCGTTATCGTGAGGGCGAGGAACTTTACCTTAAGGGAAGTGTGGCTGCGGAAGCCTATATCCGTCAGCAGGAAGCTATGGAATCTGATGACCGTGAGGGCATTGTGGAGGAATATCTGGAACGTCTGCTCCCTGCCGATTGGGCTGGGATGGATCTGTACCAGCGTAGAAGCTACCTTGGCGGTAGCGAGTTTGGCGGTTCTGCCGCCGTTGGCACTGTACGCCGTGAGAAGGTGTGCATCATGGAAATCTGGTGCGAATGCTTCGGCAAGGAACGCCAGAACCTCAAGCGTACCGACTCCTATGAAATCGAAGGCATCTTAAAGAAGCTGGGTGGCTGGCAGAGAACCACTGAGACCAAAACGGGAAAGACGCATTTTCCTATCTACGGTCCCCAGAAGACCTTCGTCCGGCACGGCGATTAACCCCTTCGGCATATGCCTATCCCTGCCGTGGAAAGGAAACGGCACAGAGATAGGCATAGCCGAAAACGGTAGTCCGGCACGGAGTTACCCAGCCTTTTGTGCCTATGTGCCTATCTTTTCTCTATTAAGTATGGGTAATGAAAAAATAAGGAAAAAGGCATACGCAACAAGCGTGTGCGCACATAAGGTTTTTGGATGCTTCGGCACGGAATAAGGAACAGAAAGGAGATGGCCTAATGCGTGAAAGTGTAGTCGAGAGGAAGTTAACCACGGAAGTAAAAAAGCGTGGTGGGCTGGCAGTCAAATTCGTGTCCCCCGGATTAGATGGGGTGCCTGACCGTTTGGTTTTGTTTCCTGGTGGCAGGCTGGCATTTGTGGAACTGAAAGCCCATGGAAAAAAGATGCGACCGCTACAGGTCAAAAGAGTAAAGCAGCTCACCGCATTGGGCTTTCGTGTCTACTGCGTGGATAACACAGAAATGATTGGAGGTGTTCTGGATGAAATACAAACCGCATAACTACCAGGCTTTTGCATCGGAGTTCATACTGGAACACCCGGTCTGCTGCCTCATGCTGGATATGGGTCTTGGCAAGACGGTCATTACCTTGACGGCAATGTGGGAACTGGTGCTGGACAGATTCGATGTCAGCCGTATCCTGGTCATCGCTCCCAAGCGTGTGGCTGAAGATACCTGGCCGAAGGAGATCGCCAAGTGGGAGCATCTGTCTGGGTTGTCCTTCTCCCTGGTGCTTGGCTCCAGAGCAGACCGTGAAGCGGCTCTTCGCAAGAGGGCATTTATCTACATCATCAACAGAGAGAATGTGGCATGGCTGGTGGAGAATTACCGCTGGGACTTCGACATGGTGGTAATCGATGAACTATCGTCCTTCAAATCCAACAAGGCAGAGCGGTTCAAAGCCATGAAGCACGTCCGCCCCAAGGTTTTAAGAATCATCGGTCTGACTGGCACCCCTGCTCCCAACTCTCTGCTGGATCTGTGGCCCCAGATGTATCTGCTGGATATGGGTCAGCGGCTTGGCAGGTTCGTTGGCGGTTTTCGTGACAGGTTCTTTGTGCCGGACAAGCGTAACCGTGAAATCATCTACAGCTACAAACCCAGAGAAGGTGCGGAGGATGCGATTTACAGTCTGGTGTCTGATATCTGCATTTCCATGAAGGCTGTAGATTACCTCGATATGCCGGAGCGGATCGATAACCGCATCGAAGTGGTGATGAGCGCCAAAGAGCAGAAACTGTACGATGACTTCCAGCGTGATATGGTTCTTGCCATTGAGGGTGAGGAACTGGATGCGGTTAATGCCGCGGCACTCTCCAATAAGCTGCTCCAGATGGCAAACGGTGCCGTGTATGGCGATGACAGAAAGGTTCTCCCGATTCACGACCGTAAGCTGGATGCGCTGGAGGATCTGGTGGAAGCCGCCAACGGCAAACCGCTTCTGGTGGCCTACTGGTATAAGCATGACCTTCAGAGAATACAGGCTCGGTTCAAAAATGCCCGGTGCATCGACACCTCAAAGGACATTGACGATTGGAATGCCGGGAAGATTCCGCTGGCTCTGATACACCCAGCCTCTGCCGGCCACGGTCTGAACCTGCAGGAAGGTGGCTGTACCATCGTCTGGTTTGGGCTGACCTGGTCGCTGGAGTTGTACCAGCAGCTGAATGCAAGACTCTGGAGGCAGGGACAGAAACACACGGTGGTCATCCATCACATTGTAACAAAAGGCACCCATGACGAGGACGTCATGAGAGCCTTGGGAAATAAAGATATGCGGCAGTCCGCTTTGATTGAGGCGGTACGGGCAAGGATTGGAGGTTAAGGTATGCGAGAAAGGATAGAAACGCTGATTCGTGACTACCCGAAAAACAAAATGGAATTGAAGTGCCTGGAGCATCAGATCCGCAATTTCCGTGGTATCACCGAGGAAGAGATGATCGATACCATGTACTTCACACAGCCGGAGGGCGAACGGGTTCAGACCAGCGGTGTTTCTGATAAGACCGCCAGAATTGCCATGAGTTACCGTGAGCGGATGGATGCCATCAACCAGGAATGGTATCAGCACCTGGAAAAGCAGTATGTCTCTTTGGCAGAGGAAGTCGGGTTCTTTGAAAGTGCGGTCAAAGCCCTCCAGGGCAAGATGGGAGAGGTCATGCAGGATATGATTTTCTCCCAGGTTTCCTGGGACGACCTGGCAGAGAAACACTATGTGAGCCGCAGAACCATCGGCCGTTATCGCCAGAAAGCCATTGATGACCTGGTGGTTCTGTATGAAAAGCACGAGGCCGAAATGCTGGCCTATATGTTGAGTTGAGGTGAATGGGTATGTGTAAACGAGGCGATATTTATTTTGTGGATTTCGGTCAGAACATAGATAGCAATAAGCAGTGCGGCATCCGTCCAGCAGTCATCGTGAGCAACAACCGTGCAAACGAGCATTCCCCAGTGATTACGGTAGTGCCGCTGACTGGCAGGACATATAAGAAACGCCATCTTCCCACCCACGTATTCATTCCGAAAAGCTGTGGGCTGGACAGGAACAGTCTGGCTCTGGCTGAACAGGTGGAGGCAATCGATAAGAAGAATCTGCGTGAGAAGCGAGGGCATATTTCGGACGGTGCTGTCATGGAGCAGATCACAAAGGCACTCCAGATACAGCTTGGCGTGGATGACCGATATAACTAAAAGGAGTAGCTGACTTGTGGTGGGGTCAGCTACTCCTTTTCTGTGAATTTGCATTACTCTACTGGCTCTGCGCTTTCTGCCATTTTTATAATTTCCGAATCATCTATGGCGTTAGGGTTGTATTCCAGCACATAGCTAACCTCTGGGTCACAAGTCCAGCATAGGTACGCCTTGTCGTCCTTTTTATATAAGGCACCGTGCCAATTCTGAATCATCATCTCCTCACAGCTGTCCATATACTCTGTAGGAAAAAGAACATTTAATGCTTCGGTGTTAAGCCCGGTTACGGAAGACGGATCTCCGCCTTCGTAGTAAGTGGTTTTCAGTATGCGATAGTAGATATTGTCTTCGTCATCGCCATTACCATAAGTGATTGTTGCGGCAAGTTCGGTCATGGATACCTTCTTTAAATCTTCTCCCAAAACCTCTTTGGCGGCTGACTCGAATTTTTCTACCATGTTATCAAAGTTGTCATCCTCTTTGTGGTTATTTGTGAAGATAACTGCGATGACGGCTGCAATAAGTACGATAATAGCTAATGTGATTATTAGTACCTTTTTCTTCATAGTCCTCTCCCCGAAAAGTGTTAATGTTTCATAGTATCACCAGGTGCAAGCATCATACCAATGCCGAAGATGACATCTTCTGGTGTCGGACGGTCACCAGTATAGTGTATCTTTTCCCAGTTCTTACGCACCTGCGGGTCTGGGCTATCGAAAGCAGCATCGATAGCGATCTGCATTTCACGGTACACATCTTCCGGCGTGGTGTTATTGTCCTTGGCGATTTTTTCGAGTATCATTTGAAAGTCAGTGTTCATTGGTATGTATCTCCTTTGGAATTGATTGTAATTCTTATGGGATTACTATACCACATTTCTTTTGTCGATGGGTGGGAAGTTTTGTCGAATGCGAAAAAATTTTATAAAAAAAGAGGGAAAGAGCGATCTGCTCCTTCCCATTATTTCTCCAGCAATGCCCGGATTGCGTTTACGATGCGGTTTTGGTCTGCTTTCGGCAGCTTGGCAATAGAATCCGATAGTTCAGAAGAGACACTGTCACTGGCATGGTCAATTACATCAAACAGGAGCGCGTCAGCAGAAACGCCCAGCACATTTGCGATAGCGACAAAGGTCTCCAGCTTGGGTGCCTTTACCCCACGCTCGATCACGCTGATGTGGTTCCGGCTCATATCCAGTGCGGCAGCGAAGTCCTCCTGGGTCATGCCCTTGGCTTCTCTGGCAGCTTTGATTCTTGCTCCAATCGCTTGTAAATCCATCGTAACACCCCCTTCTGGAATGAATTGTAGTTCTGAAATAATTATATCCGCACCCCAATTTTCCATACAGCAACCATCGGGTGTCAGAGTAATTCCAACGGAATGCAAAAACTGAAAAAGATGGCACTGATGTGGCACTGGTCTGACACTGACTTGTCCAGAGTTTTGTGATATTATTAGAATCGCCAAGAGGTTTAGAGAGTCTGAGGGATTTCCCCCCAGGCTCTTTCTTTTTGGCCGGGTGTGACTTTCATCCTTTCACACACCCGTACATACGAAAGGAGGATTTGTCCGTATGATATTTACAAGTGAGCAGGTGTCCTGTGGGCACCCGGATAAAATCTGCGACCAGATTTCGGATGCCATCGTCACCGATTGTCTGGCCCATGATAAAAGAAGCCGTGTCGCTGCTGAGTGTATGATAAAGGATTTTGACATCATCATCGCTGGCGAGATTACTTCCAGCCACACCCCCGACTATGAGGCTCTTGCAAGAGAGGTTCTTAAGCGTATCGGTGTTTTTGGTGCGGAGGATTTCCGTATCCAGACATTCATCAGCAAACAGAGTGCAGATATCGCCCTCGGTGTGGATGGGAATGCCGGAGCGGGAGATCAGGGCATGATGTTCGGCTATGCCACAAACGAGACCCCTGAAATGCTGCCGATTCCCTATGCGGTAGCGACACACGCATTGCAGCTTCTCCGGGAAGTAGGCTGTCCGATTCTGCTCCCCGATGCCAAGAGCCAGGTTTCCTATGATTATGAAAGCGGCAGGATCACCACCTTCCTTATCAGTACCCAGCATCTGGAGGGTACGACCGTTGAGGATATTCGCCCCATTGTGGAAGCGGTCATGGAGACTGCAGCCCAGGACTATGGTCTGAATACCGACTTTGAAAAGCTGGTCAATCCGACTGGGCGTTTCGTGGTGGGTTCTTCTTTTGCGGACTCTGGTCTGACTGGAAGAAAAATCATCGCCGATACCTACGGCGGTATGTGCCGTCACGGTGGCGGTGCCTTCTCCGGCAAAGACCCTACAAAGGTGGATAGGAGTGGAGCCTATGCCGCCCGCTACATTGCAAAGGACATCGTTCGCCAGCAGTATGCTGACCGATGTGAAGTCCAGCTGGCCTATGCCATTGGTGTTGCCGAGCCTGTTTCTGTGTATGTGGATTGCTTTGGTACGAATCGCATCCCGGAAGCAGACATCGTGGATTACATCCTTACAGAATACGATCTGACACCGAGGGGAATTATCACGGCGTTGGGACTGCTGGATGTGGACTACAACAAGGTCAGTTCCTACGGTCATTTCGGTAAGGCTGGGCTTCCCTGGGAGGATTAAGCTGTGCCTCGCCGACCTAACACACCCTGCAAACATCCCGGCTGTGGTCGGCTCGTTCCTTACGGCACGATGTACTGTGAGGAACACGCCCCGCTCCACTACCATGACACCAAGACCACAAAAGAGAAAGGATACAACAGACGATGGCAGAGAGCCAGAAAGACATTTCTTGCTTCCCATCCACTGTGTGTCCGCTGCCAGCAGAAGGGAAAGGTTGTGCCAGCCACTGTTGTTGACCACATCGTTCCCCATCGAGGTGACCAGAAGCTGTTCTGGGACCAGAAAAACTGGCAGTCTTTGTGCAAGTCTTGCCACGACACAAAGACCATGACCGAGGACAGGTATCAGGACTACCATTATTGAACGCCCCAGGGGCGGGTCAAATCTCTACAGCTTTTCATAGCGGAGACCGGCCTGGGGTCACGTGTGAATTTTCGCAGAATTAGCCTGGGGGGATACCCCAGAAGCTGGTCTGCGAATAGAAAATTGGATATGAAACTCAAAAAGAGCCGTTGTTTCCAAGGTTTTTCTGCCTTGGAAGCGATGGCTCTTTTGCGAAATTGTTTTATTTTCGACCGTTAAAACATCCGCAAAATGGGGTGTTTTCGGTCTGTTTTACTATTTAAGCGAAAGGATGTGAAGCAATGACAGAATTTCAAGCGAAGCAGATCAGGGACTTGCGCCTGCAGGGTACGGGTTACCGAGCCATTGCTTCAGTCGTTGGCTTGTCCCGTGACATAGTTCGTAACTACTGCAAGAGCCACGGGCTGGATGGGTACGCATCGGTTCTGACCATCAACATGAAAGAACAGATGTTAAAAGGCCAAGCCTGCCTTGCCTGTGGTAAGGAGATCGTGCAGCCGATGACTGGGCGAAAGCGAAAGTTCTGCTCAGACGAATGCAGACGGAGTTGGTGGTCGGCGCACCAGGATGACCTCAAGAAAAAGCCGACTGCCTTTTACGAAAAGGAATGCGCCTACTGCCATAAGCCCTTTACCGCTTACGGCAATAAGAACCGAAAATACTGCTCCCATGAATGCTATGTCCGAGACAGGTTCTTCTGGGAGGAAGAAGGACGGGAGCCGTACATTGGCCCCGCCGCCAGTGAGGAGGAAAATTCATGAGTGCAATGCAATGGAAAACCCTGTCGGTGGATGCGCTCCGTCCGGCAGCATACAATCCCCGCAAGAAGCTGAAGGCTGGGGATAAAGAATATGAGAAAATCAAGAACTCCATTCTGGAGTTTGGGTATGTAGAGCCTATCATCGTTAACTACGACATGACCGTCATCGGCGGTCACCAGCGACTCACGGTTCTGAAAGACCTGGGCTACACGGAAGTGCAGTGTGTGGAAGTCCATATTGAGGACGAGAACAAGGTCAAGGCTCTGAACATCGCCCTTAACAAAATCACGGGTGCCTGGAACGAACAGCTTCTGGCCGACCTCATAGTTGACCTGCAGGCTGCCAACTTCAATACGGACTTCACTGGTTTTGAAGCCCCAGAGATCGAGCAGCTTTTCTCCAAAGTCCATAACAAGGACATCAAGGAGGATGACTTCGTTGTGGAAGCCCAGCTGCAAAAGCCCACCATGTCCCAGGCTGGGGATGTGTGGCTTTTGGGCAGACACCGCCTGGTCTGCGGTGACTCTACTCTGCCGGAAACCTACACCAAGCTGATGGACGGCAAGAGAGCCAACCTCGTTTTGACTGACCCTCCCTATAACGTGGATGTAGAAGAAACCGCTGGCAAAATCAAAAACGACAATATGCCGGATGAAGATTTCTATAAATTCCTCTTTGCCATGTTCGTGAATGTGGAACAGAACATGGAACGGGATGCCAGCATCTATGTATTCCACGCTGACTCCAAGGGCTTGATTTTCAGACAGGCATTCCACGATGCTGGGTTCTATCTTTCTGGGTGCTGTATCTGGAAGAAGAATGCGCTGGTGCTGGGTCGCTCCCCATACCAGTGGCAGCACGAGCCTTGCCTGTTTGGTTGGAAGCTGGGCGGTAAGCACCAGTGGTATTCTGACCGCAAGCAGACCACCATCTGGGAATATGACCGTCCGAAGTCCTCCAAGGAGCATCCGACCATGAAGCCTGTGGCTCTGATGGCATATCCCATCCAGAACTCCTGCATGAGTAACTGCATCGTGCTGGACCCGTTCCTGGGTTCCGGCTCCACGCTCATTGCCTGCGAGGAAACGAACCGCATCTGCTACGGCATCGAACTGGACGAGAAGTTCGCCGATGTCATTGTCCGCCGCTATATCGAGAAGGTGGGCGGCAGCGATGGTGTGTTTCTTTTGAGGGATAACGTAAAGATCCCGTACTCGGAGGTGGAGCAACATGAATAAGAATCTGACCCTCGGCAGCCTGTTCGACGGGTCTGGTGGCTTTCCTTTGGGCGGCTTGCTTTCCGGCATCACACCTGTGTGGGCATCGGAAGTCGAGCCGTTTCCTATTATGGTCACTTCCAGGCGGCTGCCGTTCATGAAGCATTACGGCGACATCTCGCAGATGAATGGTGGCGAGATCGAGCCTGTGGACATTATTACTTTTGGTTCGCCCTGCACTGATATGTCCATCGCCGGTCGCCGTGCCGGATTGGAGGGCAAACAGTCTGTCCTCTTTTATGAGGCGATACGAATCATCAAAGAAATGAGGTGTAAGACCAATGGAAAATATCCGAGATGGATCTGCTGGGAGAATGTCCCCGGCGCCTTCTCCTCAAACAAAGGTGAGGACTTTAGGGCAGTCCTCGAAGCGATCATCGGCGTTGTCTGCGAGGGCACCGAGGTGCCTATGCCTGAAAAGAACCGATGGCCCTACGCCGACCTATACATGGGTGGCGGATGGAGCCTTGCGTACCGCACTCTTGACGCACAATATTGGGGAGTCCCCCAGCGAAGACGTCGCATCTACCTTGTCGCAGATTTTGCAGGTGGGAGTGCCGGAGAAATACTATTTGAGTCCGAAGGCGTGTCTGGGTATTCTGCGGAGAGCTTCCGCGCGTGGCAAAGAGCTGCCAGAGGTGCTTCGCCTTGCGTTGGAGCGACAGGCTTCGACGGGTACAACGGAGATCTGACTGGGGATGTGAGTGCGACCCTGGGTGTGAACTGTGGCATGAGTACTGGGCGAAACGGTATCGTGCTGAACGACCAGGGCGGCAATCGTATGGATATCACTGATGAGGTGACCTGCACCCTCCGTGCAGAATCACACCATCCTCCCTGTGTCATGGATGCCCCAGCGGTCATTCCGCTGGAGCATCATCCTACTGACAGTAGAATCAAGATTGAGGAAAGCGATGCCATCCAGACCTTGACCAGCCGCATGGGGACCGGCGGTAATAATGTGCCGCTGGTGATGTCCGATGAGGATGCCCCTGTCACGCTGAAAATCCGAAGCGGCTGCGAGGGCGGTGGTAAGGGCGCTCTCCTCCAGGAGAACAAGTCAGCGACTCTTTCCTGCAATAATGATCAGACGGTCTTTGTGCCGAAAGCCTATGGCATCTGCTCCAAGGACAGCAATGCCATGAAATCCGACAATCCCCACAGTGGTGTATATGAAGCGGATACCTCACGTACCATTGACCGGGGCGGCGGCAACCCCACCTGCAACCAGGGAGGCATCGCCATCGTGGAAAGCTATGCTCTGCAAGGCTCCATGATCGGTCGTGAGGATAAGAACGGTCCCCAGGGCGATGGCGTGAATAAGGATGTTTCTTTTACGCTCAATACCGTAGACCGCCATGCCGTCTATGCCATGACCACTGGGTATTACGCCCAGGTGTCCAAGGAACAGGCACCGACCCTGCTTTCCAGGGACTATAAGGATGCCGCCATCATCAACGAGCCTTGCTACGGCATTGACCGCTCCGCTTTCAACCAGGGTATGAACGCACAGTTCAGCCCATCCTTTGAAGAGGAACTGTCGCCTACGCTGGTGGCAAAAGGCCCCGGCGCAGCCTTCACGGGATACACCGTCCGCAGGCTGACACCAACTGAGTGTGCAAGGCTCCAGGGCTTTGCCGACTGGTGGTGCAGTGACCTTGGGGTGGAGAACCCGTCCGAGGAGGAGATTGACCGCTGGGAAGGTGTGTTTAAAACCTTCCGTCAGCTGACCGATCCTGGCAAGAAGCCCAAGACCAGAAAGCAGATCGCCAAGTGGCTAAAAGCCCCCTATGCCGATGCCGCCGAATATAAGATGTGGGGCAACGGCGTGGCTCTGCCCTGTGTTTATTTTGTCTTGTCCGGCATTGTCTGGGTAGCCGAAAAGGGCTGAAAAATAAAGATGGATTTCGCTCAGAATTGACTTGCTATTTCATCGTTTTAGAGCAATATATGGTAGTACCAAAAAACAGGGAGGTACATACCATGACCATTCAAACAAACGCAACTGACCGCAAGAAGCTGGCGAAATCCATCGCCGAATTTACGGGGAACGAGATCCACTACATGGGTCCCCCGACCTTTGCCTACGCTGTAGGCAACTACATCATTGACCGAGCCGGAGTCATCACTTCGGAATCGGAGGAAGGAGAAGCAGAATTGAGAACCCATTTGGAAACCCAGGGCTTCCTTGACAGGGAAATCACGGAACTGGCGGTTTCGGTCCCTCTGATGGATATGGATGCGGAAGCCATGAAACGGCTGGTGTTCATGCTCCACAGCAAGCAGTACCTTTTGAACAAGGCGGTTGGCTTGCCCTGCTTCGCCGTCAGCGAGGCTTTGGTGGAGGCCCTGGAAAAAAACCCGCCTGCGGACAAGGCGGCGTTTATCGCCCTCTGCGCCGAACACGAGAGCAAGGGCATCGCTTTTGATGATGAGAAGGTGACCATCACCTTTGCCAGCACGGGCGATACCGATAAGGACCAGGCTTTTACCTACCTTGTCCCTATCATGGTGACCAAGGCGAAGGAAGCCAAGCGAATCAGCCCCAAGGAACTGAAGCCGGAGAATGAAAAGTATTATTTCCGCACCTGGCTCATCCAGCTGGGCCTTGGCGGTGCGGAACCCAAAGCCTACCGCAACACACTGATGGCTGGGCTGAAAGGCCACTCGGCATTCAGAACCGATGAGGCGGCAGACAAATTCAAGGCTGACCAGAAAGCCAAACGGGCTGCGAAAAAGGCTGCTGAACTGGAGTCTGAGGATGAGTAAAATGCCCGTAATCTACACAATTATCCGGCGTGATATTTGTGTAGATTATGGCTCAGAATTAACTTGATAATATGTGCTTTTAGAGCGAATATGTCACTACCGAAAGGGAAAACACACATCGCAAAGAACCGAAAGGAAGGTACATATTATGAACGAAAGAACCAGAATCCAGATTGAAGAAATGAAGAAGCAGACCATCGGCGTTGAGGTCGAGATGTACAACATCACCAGAGAGAAAGCCTGCCGCACCATCGCAGCCTACTACGGCACGGAGAACACAGTTCGCTACATCGGCGGTACCTACAAGGCTTGGGCTTGCAAAGACAACCAGGGCAGGGAATGGAAAATCACCAGAGACTCCAGCATCTACGCCGACTGCGATGATGAAAAGACCGAGATGGGAACGCCCATCCTGCGCTACAGCGACATTGAGGATTTGCAGAAAATCATCCGCAACCTCCGCCATGCAGGAGCCAAGAGCGACCCCGCCCATATGTGCGGAGTCCACATCCACATCGGACTGGGCGAACACAGCCCCCAGACACTTCGCAACCTCGCCAACATTATGGCAAGCCACGAAAGCCTTCTGATTTCTGCCCTTCGCCTCGACCGCAACCGCATCAACCGCTACTGCAACACGGTCAACAAGGATTTCCTTGCCAAGCTGAACCGCAGAAAGCCCCAGACGATGGATGCCCTGGCTGACATTTGGTACGATGGCTACCGATACGAAAGCAGAAACCAGCATTACAACAGCAGCCGCTACCATATGCTCAACTACCACGCCTGCTTCACCCACGGTACGGTCGAGTTCAGATGCTTCCAGTTTGCCAACCCCAACGAGGAACGCAGAGGCGGACTTCACGCCGGAGAACTGAAAAGCTACATTCAGCTTTGCCTTGCACTGAGCCAGATGGCACAGATGGTCAAGACCGCCAGCCCCAAAGAACCCCAGGTTGAGAATCCCAAATACGCCATGAGAACCTGGCTCCTTCGCCTCGGCTTCATCTGTGACGAGTTCGCAACCGCCAGAGAACTTCTGACCAAGAACCTGGACGGCGACACCGCCTTCAGACACGGCAGAAACGCTGCTTGAAGGATTTAGCCTCAGGCCCCCTTCCGACCGCTTCGGCGGTCTTAAGGTGGTAGGAGGGTGAACCCTTCAGAAAGGATGAATCGCATATGAAAGAAAAATACTACCTTGCATACGGCAGTAACCTGTCGATTGCCCAGATGGTGCAAAGATGCCCCTACGCAGTGTATGTGGGCAAGGCAACCATCCCGGACTACCAGCTTCTGTTCAAGGGAAGCCAGTCCGGCAGCTACCTTACGGTAGAAAAGAAGGAAGGCTCCAGCGTTCCTGTGCTGGTCTGGAAAATCACCGAGTACGATGAAGCAAGGCTCGACCGCTACGAGGGGTATCCGACCTTCTACTACAAGGACACCATGAATGTGGAAGTGTTCTCCCTGCTTGGCGATGTGAGCCTCGGCCGTGTGGATGCCACCATTTACATCATGCACGAGGAAAGGAAACTGGGAATGCCATCCCTGCATTACTATGAAGTCTGCCTGGACGGATACGCCCATTTCGGCTTTGACCCCAGCTTCCTGGAAAACGCCCTCACGGACAGCGTGGGTAAGCGTTACGCTTCCAAGCTGCTCAAGGAGGTGGGTCTGAATGAATAAGGGATTTGCCGACCGAAAAACAGTGGAATGGCTCCGTAAGGAGTATCCGGCTGGGACCAGAGTAAGGCTTCTTTCGATGGAGGATGTCCAGGCACCGCCAGTCGGAACGATAGGAACGGTGCAAGGCATTGACGATGCCGGACACATCTTAATGTCCTGGGACAGCGGTGGCAGTCTGAACCTGGTCTACGGTGTGGATGGCTTTGAGAAAGTTGCCACAATGAGCGATAAGGTGTGTGACCAGATTCTGGCGGTCAGAGCCACCGGGCGAACCAATATGTTCGACACCAATGCGGTGCAGGTCATTGCCGATGAGATGCATTTCTACGATTTGGTGGTGTTCATCGAAGAACACAAAGACAAATATGCCCACTTCATTTTGACGGGCGAACAGGAATAACAATACGAGGGCAGCTCCGATTCCGGGGCTGTTTTCTCTTTACCAAGGCTCCAAAAGGGGTCTTTTTTGATGCCATTTTTGCGAAAGGAGGTGGGCTGGATGGCACAGCGAGGAAGAAAACCAAAACCTACGGCACTGAAGGAACTGGAAGGAAATCCGGGTGGCAGACCCCTAAACCATAACGAGCCGAAGCCTGCTAAGAAGGCTCCACGCTGTCCTTCTTGGCTGGAGGATGAAGCCAAGAAGGAATGGAAGCGTATGGGCAAAGTTCTGGAACAGCTGGGTCTGCTGACCGAAATGGATATGGCTGCCTTTGCCGGATACTGCCAAGCATATGCCCGTTGGAAAGAAGCTGAAGAATTTATTACCCAGCACGGTACGATGGTGCGTACCCCGAATGGATATTTACAGCAAGTCCCGCAGGTTTCCATTGCCCAGACGAACCTGAAAATCATGCTGAAGTTTTGTGAGCAGTTCGGTCTGACTCCTTCGGCAAGAAGCAGGATCGTGGGTGGTGAGGGTGCCGTTGACCCTACCGATGAGATGGAGGCTCTGCTGGGAGGTGAGGAATAATGTCCTACGAATACACACCCAGCAGGTTCATGCTCCCTACTTCCCATTACGACAAGGCGAAAGCCGACCGTGCCGTGAAGTTCATCCAGAACCTAAAGCACACCAAGGGCAAGTGGGATGGTAAGAAGTTCATGCTGCTCCCTTGGCAGGAGCAGATCGTGAGGGACATCTTCGGCATCGTCCGTGCGGACGGCAAGCGGCAGTTCCTCACAGCCTATGTTGAAATTCCCAAGAAACAGGGCAAGTCAGAACTGGCGGCAGCCATCGCTCTGTATCTTTTATATGCTGACGGCGAGGCCAGTGCCGAAGTGTACGGCGCAGCCTGTGACCGAAACCAGGCATCCATCGTATTCGATGTTGCCAAGCAGATGGTCATGAAAAGCCCAGCACTTATGAAGCGGTCGAAGATTGCGGCGGCGACCAAGCGTATCGTCAACTACAGCAACGCTGGATTCTACCAGGTGCTTTCTGCCGAGACTGGCACCAAGCACGGTCTGAATGTGTCTGGGCTGGTCTTTGACGAGATCCACGCCCAGCCGAACCGCAAACTGTACGATGTCCTTACCAAAGGCTCTGGTGATGCCCGTGAACAGCCTCTATTCTTTATCATCACTACAGCCGGAACGGATAAGCAGTCCATCTGCTATGAACTGCATACCAAGGCTCTGGATATTATGAACGGCAGAAAAAATGACAGCACCTTTTACCCTGTGGTGTATGGTCTGGCAGAAGGAGATGACTGGAACGATGAAGCCAACTGGTATAAGGCGAACCCGTCCCTGGGCCACACCATCGCCATAGAGCGTGTGCGTGAAGCATATAAGAATGCGCTGGAGAATCCGGCAGAAGAAAATGTGTTCAAGCAGCTTCGTTTGAATATGTGGACGAACTCAACAGTGGTCTGGATTCCAGAGCATATCTACGATAAGGGCAACAGCCCCATTGATATTGATTCCCTTGCAGGTCGTGACTGTTACGCAGGGCTGGACTTAGCCAGCACCTCGGACATCACGGCTTTTGTTTTGGTATTTCCCCCACGCTCGGAGGATGAGAAGTACATCGTGCTTCCGTTCTTCTGGCTGCCGGAGGATACGCTGGAACTGCGGTGTCGGCGTGATCATGTGCTGTATGACGTCTGGGAACGGCAAGGGTACATCCACACCACAGAGGGAAATGTCATCCACTACGGTTTCATTGAACGCTTCATTGAGGAGTTGGGAAAGAAATACCACATCAAGGAAATCGCCTATGACCGTTGGAATGCAACCCAGATGGTTCAGAACCTTGAGGATGAGGGCTTCACAATGGTCCCGTTTGGGCAGGGCTTTAAGGATATGTCCCCGCCGTCCAAGGAACTGTACAAGCTGCTGATGGAAGGAAGCATCATCCACGGCGGCAACCCAGTGCTTAAGTGGATGGCGCAGAACGTGGTCATGCGACAGGACCCTGCCGGAAACATCAAGCCAGATAAGGAACGCTCCGTTGAGAAGATTGACGGCATCGTGGCTCTCATCATGGGGCTTGACCGTTGCATCCGTAATGGTGGTGAGACCACCAGCATCTACGATGAGCGCGGCATGATCGTGTTCTAAAAATGAAAGTTAGGAGGTACAGCCTATGAATATCCCCATTTTATCCAAGTTTATCAAAGCGAGAGATAAGCCCAAAGACCTCTACACGGGTAACGATTTCACCTTCCTGTTCGGTCAGACTACCAGCGGCAAGCGTGTGAATGAGTTCACGGCGATGCAGACCACGGCAGTGTATGCCTGTGTCCGTATCCTGTCGGAAGCCATCGCATCGCTGCCACTGCACATCTACCAGTATAAGGACGGCGGTGGCAAGGAGCGTGTGTTTACGCACCCTCTGTATCACATCCTGCACGATGAGCCGAACACGGAGATGACCTCGTTTGTGTTCCGGGAAACGCTGATGAGCCACCTGCTTATCTGGGGCAACGCTTATGCCCAGATTATCCGTGACGGTGCTGGCAGGGTCGTTGCACTCTACCCCCTGCTCCCAAACAAGATGGAGGTCTGGCGTGACCAGTCCGGCGAACTCTACTACACCTACACACGCTACACGGAAGAAAATCCGAACTTCAAGAACTTAGGCACTGTGACCCTCCGCAAAGAGGATGTCCTGCATATCCCAGGTCTGGGCTTTGACGGTCTGGTGGGCTATTCGCCCATTGGTATGGCAAAGAACGCTGTGGGCATGACTCTGGCTTGCGAGGAATACGGTGCCTCTTTCTTTGCCCACGGTGCTGCACCGGGCGGTGTTCTGGAGCATCCGGGTGTCTTAAAAGACCCTGCGAAAATCCGTGAAAGCTGGCAGTCGGTGTATGGCGGTTCCAGGAATGCCGGAAAGGTGGCTGTGCTGGAAGAGGGCATGAAATACCAGCAGATCGGTATTCCCCCAGAGGAAGCACAGTTCCTGGAAACGAGAAAATTCCAGATTAACGAAATCGCTCGCCTTTACCGTATCCCTCCTCACATGGTCGGCGATCTGGAAAAATCCAGCTTCTCCAACATTGAGCAGCAGTCCCTGGAATTTGTGAAGTACACCCTTGACCCCTGGGTCATCCGCTGGGAGCAGGCACTCATGCGCTCTTTGCTGTTGCCGGAGGAAAAGAAGAAATACTTCATCAAGCTGAATGTTGACGGTCTGCTCCGTGGTGACTACCAGAGCCGTATGAACGGTTACGCCACTGCAAGGCAGAACGGCTGGATGAGTGCAAACGACATTCGTGAGATGGAAGATCTGAACCCCATCCCCGAAGAGGAAGGCGGCAATCTGTATCTGGTCAACGGCAACATGGTACGCCTGACCGATACCGCAGTCGCAGCACCTACAGGTGACACAGGTTCAGAAAATAACCCCAACAAAAACACACAAGGAGGTTCCCATGAAAAGAAAATTCTGGAACTGGGTGAGGAACGAAGGTGAGCCTGCTGTGCTGGTCTTGAACGGAGAAATCTCCGATGAGACCTGGTTCGGCGATGAGGTGACCCCGAAGCTGTTCAGGGCTGACCTGGACAAGTGTCAGGGTGACATTTCCGTCTGGATCAACAGCCCCGGCGGGGACGTCTTTGCTGCCGCCCAAATCTACAATATGCTGATGGACTATCCCCACAATGTGACGGTCAAGATTGACGGTCTGGCGGCTTCCGCTGCCTCTGTCATTGCGATGGCTGGCACGGAGGTGCAGATGTCCCCGGTAGCCATGATGATGATTCACAACCCCATGACCGTTGCCATTGGCGATTCCGCAGAGATGCAGAAAGCGTCTGCCATGCTGGATGAGGTGAAGGAGTCCATCATGAACGCCTATGAAATCAAGACGGGTCTGTCCCGTATCAAGATTTCTCACCTTATGGATGCCGAGTCCTGGTTCAATGCCAAAAAGGCAGTGGAACTGGGCTTTGCAGATAAAATCCTCTTTTCTGATGATGCAGAGGAAGCCGGAGAGGAAAAGCCCCTGGAAGCTGTGATGTTCTCCAGAAAGGCCGTCACCAATTCTCTGCTTCAGAAGCTGATGCCGGAAAAGAAGAACGGTACCCCTATCGAACAACTGGAAAAAAGACTGAGCCTGCTGGCTCACTGATTAAGGAGGAATATCACTATGAATAAGATTCTGGAACTGCGCGAGAAGCGTGCAAAGGCTTGGGAAGCCGCTAAGAATTTCCTGGACAGCAAGCGTGGCACTGACGGTCTGCTTTCTGCCGAGGATACCGCAACCTATGACAAGATGGAAGCCGATGTGGTGGCTCTGGGTAAGGAGATCGAGCGTCTGGAGCGTCAGGCGAACATCGATGCTGAACTGGCCCGTCCTACCAGCAACCCCATCACCAACCAGCCTGGTGCTGGCCGTGGCGAAGAGCCTAAGACCGGCCGTGCCTCCGATGCATACCGTGTGGATATGCTCAAGGCTCTGCGTACCAACTTCCGTCAGATCAGCAACGTACTGTCCGAGGGCATTGATACCGATGGCGGCTATCTGGTACCCGAAGAGTATGACCGCCGTCTGATCGAGGGTCTGGAGGAAGAGAACATCTTCCGTAAGCTGGGCACCACCATCACTACCAGCGGTGAGCGTAAGATCAATATTGCTGGCAGTAAGCCTGCGGCTGCGTGGATTGATGAGGGCGAGGAACTCACCTTTGGTGATGCAAAGTTCTCCCAGATTAATCTGGATGCCCACAAGCTCCATGTCGCTGTTAAGGTGACCGAGGAGCTGCTCTACGACAATGCATTCGGTCTGGAGAATTATCTGCTCCGTCAGTTCTCCAAGGCTCTGGGCAATGCCGAAGAAGATGCCTTCCTCAATGGTGACGGTGTCGGCAAGCCTCTGGGTATCTTCGCCGAGGCTGGTGGCGCTGATGTGGGCGTGACTGCCGCTTCCGCAACCGCAATCACCGCTGATGAGATCATCAACCTGGTTTACAGCCTCAAGCGTCCTTACCGTAAGAATGCCAAGTTCATCATGAACGACCAGACCATCTCTCTGCTCCGCAAGCTGAAGGATGGCAACCAGGCATATCTCTGGCAGCCTTCCGTGCAGGCTGGTGAGCCTGACCGCCTGTTCGGCTACGAGGTTCTGACCTCTCCTTATGTGCCTACTGTCGAGGCTGGTAAGCCTGTCATCGCCTTTGGTGATTTCAGCTACTACAACATCGGCGACCGCGGCACTCGTTCCTTTGCGGAACTGAAGGAACTGTTCGCTGGCAACGGCATGATCGGCTTCGTTGCCAAGGAGCGTGTGGATGGCAAGCTGGTTCTTCCTGAAGCCATCAAGGTTCTGAAGATGAAGTCTGCGTAATGAAAGGAGGCGGCGGTGATGGACGAACTGCTCGTTAAGGTGAAGCAAAATTTGATTCTCGACCATGCGGTGGATGATGCTCTGCTGAAAGGCTACATCACCGCCGCTATTTCTTATGCCGAGAGTTACCAGCACATCCCATCTGGCACCTATACGGAAAATGCCATGCCTCCGACCACAGAACAGGCCGTCATCATGCTTTCGTCCCATTTCTATGAATCCAGGGATGGCAGCACGGGCGGCTTCTTTGCGGACAGTGTCCAGGCTGGAAAGCAGGTGTGGGAAACCGTGAACTTGCTTCTCCGCCTTGACCGAGAATGGAAGGTGTGAGTATGAGTTATGGAATGATGAACGGTTTTGCGGATATCATCGAAACCAGGCATATCAAGGACAGCGAGGGCTTTTCTACCACGGTGGATGAAGTTCTCGCTTCTGTCCGTGTTTACAGGGAGGGGCGCCACGGCTCCCAGCGATGGGCAAACCTCGCTGCATTTTCTGAGGCGACCGACCTTTTCCGCTTCCGCAGTATCCCTGGGCTGACGATCACCACTGACCACATTTTGGTGTGCGATGGCGGTCGCTATGACATTACCTCTGTGGAGGATGTCAAAGGCCATGGGATGTATGTGGAGGTGCTGGCGAAAAGGAGCGTGGCGACCAATGGCAAAAGTTGATGTGAAGATGCCGGAGGACTTCCTATTGAAGTTTTCCAGGCTGCAATCCAATACGGATGCCGTTGCAGAAAAAGTGCTGGAAGCTGGTGGCGAGGTGGTTCTGGCAAAGGTCAGCAGCAACCTATCTGCTGTTGTTGGCAGTGGTACGAAGCACCCATCTGAATCTACGGGTGAATTGGAAGCCTCTCTGGGTGTGACCCCAGTCAAGGTGGACAAACAGGGCAACCACAACATCAAGATCGGCTTTGCGGAGCCTCGTTCCGATGGCAAGAGCAACGCCATGATTGCCAACATTCTGGAGTATGGAAAGCACGGCCAGCCAGCAAAGCCCTTTTTGAAACCAGCCAAGTCTGCATCCAAGTCGGCGTGTATCGCTGCGATGCAGCAGAAATTTGATGAGGAGGTTAGCAAACTGTGAGTGTACTTTCTGACATTCAATCGGCACTGACCCCTCTTGGTATTCCGCTGGAAACTGGTGTGTTCAAAGACAAGGCCCCGGAGCGGTATATCGTGGTGGTGCCGATTGTGGACACGTTCGCCCTCCATGCTGACAACGCACCAGCGTTTGATGTGCAGGAGGCACGAATTTCACTATACGCCCAGGGCAATTACATGAAGGATAAGAACACCATCGTGAAAACGCTCTTGGCTCATGATTTTACGATAACCGACCGCAGATATGTCGGTTATGAAACTGAAAACGGCTATCACCACTATGCGGTGGATGTAGCCAAACACTATGAAATGGAGGAATAACCTATGGCTACTATCGGTCTTGATAAACTGTTCTATGCCAAGATCACCGAGGACGAGAATGGGAATGAAACCTATGCGACCCCGGCGCAGCTGGCAAAGGCTATGAGCGCCGAACTCTCCGTGGAACTGGCTGAAGCTACGCTCTACGCAGATGATGGTGCTGCCGAAATCGTTAAGGAGTTCAAAAGCGGTACGCTGTCCCTTGGCGTGGATGATATCGGTGCAACCGCAGCTTCCGATTTGACGGGTGCGACCATCGATGATAATGGCGTCGTAGTATCTACCAGTGAGGATGGCGGCGCCCCCGTGGCTGTTGGCTTCCGTGCAAAGAAGTCCAACGGCAAGTACAAGTATTACTGGCTGTACCGTGTGAAGTTCGGTATCCCTGCTACCAACCTTGCCACCAAGGGCGACAGCATCACTTTCTCTACCCCTACCATTGAGGGTACGATTCTTCGCCGTAATAAGGTGGACGGCAAGGGCAAGCATCCCTGGAAGGCAGAGGTCACCGAGGGTGATACTTCTGTATCCGCTGACACCATCACCAACTGGTATAAGGAAGTGTACGAGCCTTCTTATGCCAGTGCTGCATCTGAAGAATAAGGAGGACTGACCTATGAATACGGAACGCTCTGCAAATATCCTCATTGGCGATGAGGAATACACCCTGCTTTTAACTACCAAGGCTACCAAGGATATCGCCGGCCGTTACGGCGGTCTGGAGAACCTGGGCGATAAGCTGATGAAGTCCGAGAACTTTGAAATGGCTATCGGTGAGATCGTCTGGCTCATCACGCTTCTGGCGAACCAGTCCATTCTGGTGCATAACCTCAAGCATAAGGATGCTCCGAAGGAACTGCTCACCGAGGAGATGGTGGAACTCTTGACCACTCCTGTGGATCTGGCAGATTACAAGGTGGCAATCACCCAGGCTCTTTACAAGGGTACCAAGCGAAATGTAGAAAGTGAGTCTGACTCAAAAAACGCGCAGGTCGGGTAAGTGACGAAGAGTTATTTACCCGGCTTTTATATTACGGCATCGCCCACCTCCATCTGACACAGGATGAGGTGTGGTTGATGCCGTTTGGCTTATTACTCGACCTATGGGAATGCCACAAGCAGTACAACGGACTGGCAAAACCCAAACGGGAGATGTTCATCGATGACATTATCCCAGACGGCATCTGATGAAGGAGGTGGTTTAGATGGCAGATGATTTTGGCCTGAAAATTGGCCTTGAGGGCGAGAAAGAGTTCAAAAAGGCCCTCTCTGAAATCAACCAGTCCTTCAAAGTCCTCGGTTCTGAGATGAAGGTGGTACAGTCCCAGTTTGATAAAAACGACAATTCTGTGGAAGCCCTTACCGCCAGAAACCAGGTGCTGAATAAGGAAATCGAAGCCCAGAAGCAGAAGATTGAAACGCTCCGCTCGGCTCTGGCCAATGCAGCGGAGTCCTTCGGCGAAAATGACCGCCGTACCCAGCAGTGGCAAATCCAGCTGAACAATGCCACGGCCACCCTTAACGACATGGAGAGGGAACTCGACCGTAACAATGCGGCTCTGGATGATGCTGAGCGTGAAATGGACGATGTGGCTGACAGCGCAGATGACATGGGCGAGGAAATCGATGAAGCCGCTGATTCTGCGGATAAGTCCAAGGGTAAGTTTGAGTCCCTGGGCAGTGTACTGAAAGGCATCGGTGCAGCGATGGGTGCAGTAGCCGTAGCTGCTGGTGCGGCGGCTGTATCTCTGGGTAAGGAAGTCATCGCCGCCTATGCCGACTACGAACAGCTGGTCGGCGGTGTGGATACGCTTTTCAAAGAATCCTCCCAGGAACTTCAGACCTATGCTGCCAACGCCTACAAGACCGCAGGTATGTCTGCAAACGACTACATGGAAACGGTCACTTCCTTCTCTGCATCGCTGATCCAGTCTCTGGGCGGTGATACGGAAAAGGCAGTCAAGTATGCGGATATGGCGATTACGGATATGTCCGATAACGCCAATAAGATGGGTACGGACATGAGCCTTATCCAGAATGCTTACCAGGGCTTTGCCAAGCAGAACTACACCATGCTGGACAACCTGAAACTGGGCTATGGCGGTACGAAAACCGAAATGGAACGACTGCTGGCAGATGCCCAGGCCATTTCCGGCATTGAGTACAACATTGACTCCTATGCCGATGTGGTGGAAGCCATCCATGTCATCCAGGAGAGCATGGGTATTGCCGGAGCGACCGCAGCAGAAGCGGAAGGTACGATTTTCGGCTCTATCAATGCCATGCAGGCTGCTCTCCAGAATATGCTGGTGGGCTTTGGTGATGCAGATGCCGATATGGAACTTCTCTGCCAGAACATGGTGGATGCGCTCCAGAATGTCATTAAGAACATTACCCCTGTTATCGAAAACATGGTGAAAGTCCTGCCTACAGTAACGGGTGCGCTTCTGGATGCTTTCTCTGACCTGCTCCCGACTCTGCTCCAGACGGTGACTGACCTGTTTGCCCAGCTTCTGAATACCATCCTCACATTGCTTCCCCTGCTGATTCCGGCTGTGGTGGAAGCTGTGATGACCATCGTCCAGGCACTTATCGACAATCTGCCCCTTCTGGTAGATGCTGCCGTGCAGCTGGTGGTCGCACTGGTGGAAGGTATCGGCATGGCTCTGCCCCAGCTTATCCCTGCGGCAGTCCAGGCGATTATCACCATCGTGGAAGGTCTGATTGCCAACCTGCCTCTTATCCTTGATGCAGCACTTCAGCTGATTATGGGATTGGCAGAAGGTCTTCTGACCGCAATTCCTGTGCTTATTGAGGCTCTGCCTTCCATTATTCTGGCTATCGTTGATTTTATCATTGGTGCCATTCCGCAGATCATTGAGGCCGGCATCCAGCTTCTGACTTCTCTGGTGGCGGCGTTGCCGGAAATCATAACGGCAATCGTAGCGGCGATACCGCAGATTATTGAGGGTATCATCACGGCGGTGCTGGACAGTATCCCCCAGCTGGTACAGGCAGGCATTGACCTTCTGGTAGCACTTATCCAGGCGTTGCCGGAGATTATCACCACCATTGTGGCGGCAATCCCGGAAATCATCGGCTCTATCGTCAATGCTCTTATAAACAGCATTCCTCAGATTGTCCAGGCTGGTGTTCAGCTACTTATTTCGCTGATTAAGAACCTGCCGACCATCATCGTGGAAATCGTAAAGGCTGTACCGCAGATTATTTCTGGTCTGGTATCGGCTCTTGGTAAGGGCGTGTCCCAGATGGCCCAGGTCGGTGGCAACCTTGTCCGTGGTTTGTGGCAGGGTATTCAGTCCCTGGCTTCCTGGCTCTGGAACAAGGTGTCCGGCTGGATTTCCTCTATCTGGGATGGCATCTGTGACTTCTTCGGCATTGCTTCTCCGTCCAAGGAAATGGGCTGGGTCGGCGAAATGCTGGTAGAAGGTCTGGCTGGTGCTATCAACGCCAATGGTAAGGATGCGGTGCTGGCTGCCGAAGGCATGAGCAAGGACATCAATGAAGTGATGCATGGTCTGGCGGACGATATGACTACGGCTCTGCCGACAGAGTTCAATGTCAATGGTACTGTCAACCGCAACGATACCGTGTCCGGCATGGGCTGGGGCGGTGGTGCGCTTATCACTATCCAGCAGATGATTGTACGAAGCGAAGAGGACATCCGTAAGATTTCCCAGGAACTCTACAATCTGATTCAGAGTGGCTCCCGCGCACAGGGTCACTTCACTACAGCGTAAAGGAGGGCTTTGATTTATGGGGTTCACCTATAACGATATTACTTCGGCCAGCATGGGCATCAAAGCCCGTCTGACCTCCTGGCAGGTGTGTGGTAAACTCCGTAACTTTACCACCACCGTGCCGGGGAAATATGGTGTTGCAGACTTCGGTGCGGATTTTGATTACCGTGAGATCACCGCACACTGCAGCATTTATCCAAAACACAGCTTCACCGCACTGGTGTCGGCTCTGGACGATATTGCCGTCTGGCTTGACCCTGTCCAGGGACTTCGCCAGCTGGTGTTCGATGATGTGCCGGACAGATATTTCATGGCGCGTCTGAATGATGCGGTGGACTGTGAACGGCTCGTCCGCTCCTCCGGCAGTTTTGACCTTAAGTTCTTCTGCCCAGACCCTTTCGCCTATGCGATTACGGACGAGACTTTTTCCATCACGGAAGCCGGAACACACACAATTGCCCGTGTGATTGGCAACGTGGAATCGCTCCCTTTGTACCGCATCGAGGGCGAAATGACACCTGGGGCAAGTAACTATATCAGCATCACCACCAACGGCTCGGAACTCAAAATTGTCAATGCCACCTTGTCTGCCGGAGAGGCACTCATTGTGGATACCGATAAGATGACCGCCTATGTGGTGGATGCCAACGGAGATACGCTCAGAAACGGTCTGCCATACTTGCAGGAGTTGAATTTTCCAACCCTACACGTGGGCGACAATATGGTAACGGTCGAAGTGAGCAACGCTGCTCTGACCGAAGTTCAGATACAGGCAAAAAGCAGATGGAGGTGATGGCATGGCTCTGAAAGCAATTCTGAATAAGCAGACGGATTTCACGGGTGAGTTCCCAGCAGAGTATGCCGCCTCTGGTCTGTGGCGTATGAACGAATCCGCACCAGACGAAGGTGATGCACTTGAGGATGCTTCCGGCAACGGCAGAAAGATGGTCATCGTCAACTGGTCTGGTACCACAGCGAACTTAAGCAAAAGCCCCAAGGGGCGGCAGCTCCGTTTCAATATCAACAATCCTACATCGGAAAAGACCCACCTGCAGGTCACCAATGACGGCAGTATTTTTGCCAATCTCGGTGACCGCATCGTGGTGGGCGGCTGGATGTGTCCGACTACCTATTCCGTAGGTAACACATTCTGCCCGATTTTCAATACGAGATACGGTCCCGGTCAACCGATTTTTTACCTATCGCTGTATTCCGGCAAGCCCAGAATCATGCTGTATAACTCCGCTGGTTCTCTGATCCTCGACCAGTCTATGACACCATCGTTCAAATTGGTAAACGGCGGCTGGTATTTCATTGCGGGAGTAATTGAGCCAAACGACAAGAAGTTCACCTATGTGGTGGGTGACCGTTCTTCCGGCACAGTCTGGAAGTCGGAAGTGCTGACCTTTACTGGGGAACTGAACCGCTCCTGCGTGGCAGACCTCGTGATTGGTATGCACGCTGGCACGTATTACTATGCTGGTGGCGTGGATGATTGGTTTCTGGACTGCGATTCCCCATTGACCTCAGATGACCTGGTAGATTACTTCAATGCCACGCTGCTCTGTAACGGCGGTGACAGCAGTTCCGATGTGGATGCGCTGACCGATGCCAGCGGTGTCATTCTGAAATCGACCGATGGCGTGTACCCAGAAAGTGGCACAATCTACACCAAGGCCGTGGAGTGCAACCTTTCCGGCACAGGCAAGGTATCTGTAACCAGCGAATATGTGGCTGGAACAACATCTGTTTCCGGCATCGAAACCTCTACCAGCGATGACCTTACGGATTGGAGCGATTGGATCGGTATTGCAACCGATGGCAAGCTGCAGTCCCCAAACCGAAATTATATCCGATTCCGTGTGACCCTGAACACTTCAGACACAAGTCTGACCCCAAAACTGGTGGATATCCGGCTCTACGATATTCCAAAAGCACCGTATGAAAAAATCGGCTATGCCAGACCTGTGGTTCTGGATGGCAACGGAGCGTGGGAAGCGGTTCTGGAGAATGCCTATGACATCATCGTTACGGGCGAGATCAACGGAGAGGATACGCTTTCTTTCAGTATCCCTTACAGGGACAGCAAACGAAAATACATCGACAACGAGAAGAAAATCCAGATAGTTGATGATGTTTATAAAATCCGTACCATCACCGACGTTAAGGACAGCACTGGCAGCACTATCACACAGGTGTATGCGGAGGCAGAATTTTATGATCTGACCTTTTCCGTCCGTAAGGAAGAAAAGAAGTTTGAAGCGGAAACGGCAGATGTGGCTATGGCCTATGCTCTTTCCGGCACGGAATGGAGCGTGGGTACGGTCAACGTGACCACAAAGCGAACCTGGACTTCTACAGAAAAGAACGCGCTGGCAATCCTCCGCAGCGTTGCCGACCTGCATGGCGGCGATTTGGTATTTGACTGCCCGAACCGACTGGTGCATCTTTTGACCGTCAATGGCAAGGACAGCGGTGCGCTGTTTGCTTATAAAAAGAACATGAAGAGCATCGAGCGTGTGGTGGATACTCGCTCCCTGGTAACAAGGCTGTATGCCGTTGGTGCGGATGGGCTGACCTTTTCGGACATTAACGGTGGCAAACCTTATCTTGAGGATTACACCTACTCCAAGGAAGTGCGAATCTCTACGCTGGACTGCTCCTCGTTCACGAATCCGTATCAGATGAAGGAATTTACAGCCATGCGCCTTGCGGAATACTGCAAGCCTACGGTTTCCTATGTTCTGAATGCGATGGACTTATCCGTTCTGACTGGCTATGAGCATGAAGCCTGGAATCTGGGTGACTATGTCCGAGTGGAAGATAAGGAACTGGGGCTTTCGGTCACCACCCGCATTGTCCGCCGTGAATATAACCTGCAGGAGCCTTGGAATACGGTGCTGGAACTTTCCACCACTCTGAAGAACCTGGGCAGCTCCGTAAGTTCCATTGATACCATTGCCGATGCCCTGGAGGGCACCAGCATGGTTTCCAACAACGATATCCGTGAACTGGTGCCGTTTAACCATCTCCGCAATTCCCGTGCGGATGATGGACTGGCATACTGGGTAAGTTCCGGCTTTGAGGCGGATAGTGAAAATGGTGCATCCGGCACGGCTTCCTTTAAGGCCGAGGGCGTGGCTGGCATGACCAAGAGCCTGTCCCAGACTGTGTATCCGTCCAACCGCAGCAGTTATACGCTGTCGGCTCAGATTGCTTCGGATGATTTGGAGAAGCTGTCCGATGATGCCCAGGTTGGCATTGAGGTGGTTATCGAATACGAGGACGGCAGCACTGAAACACGATTCATTGACTTGTACTGATGGGAGGGCATTATGGCATATTTCTCTAAGACCTCGCAGAAGATTACCCCGGAAAGCTACTTCTCTAAGGTTAAATCCATCACGGTGCGGGTCTGCATGACCAACTGTACTGGCACCTTGTATGTGACAGATATTTTGCTACAGCCGGGGTCTGTGGCAACTGGATGGGTAGGTCATCCTTGTGAAATGAAGTGGGTGCTGGATGGCTAAACCAGCATTCATCCGATTGGCAGAGGTCATCAATAAAAAACAGGATATGCGTGTCATGAGCATTACGGTGAAGCCTACCATCACCGACTGCTCCGGCACGATCTGGTTCACGGATCTTATGCTACAAGAGGGACCGGCTCTGACGGGATACACACCACATACAGAGAAACGACTGATAGAGGATTCCAAGGTTTGGTTCAATGGCGTGGTTCGTTCTTCGGAGACCGTGGTGCTGTTTAACCTTGGGGAGACTTCCGGCGGTCTGGATGTCCACATCTACCCCAAATCCGATATGGCGGCTGGCTCTGTCCAGCTTGCCCAGGGTGTGGGCGGTCAGCGTGTTCGTTTTCCCAACGCCCTGAAAGCAGAAGATGACCTGGCTCTACTCGCTTCCGTTCGGGAGTGTACCAGAAATGGTGTCACTGAGCCGAAAGAAGGTTTTTATCAATACAGTGCCGCTTGGGATTCCAAGCACATGGTCACTCTGGAGGATGGGAAGTCTGCCAGGGTGCTTTTTGAATTGCAGCAGATGAAGGATGGAGGTGATTCGTTCTGATGGATAAGCTAAAAGGAAAACGCATTATGGTCTGGACATTCATGGGTAATGCCAGAATGTATGAAGCCCTTCGTGACTACGGTGACCGCATCGATACCATCGGCCTGTTTTCTTTCAAAGTGGATAAGACTGGGACAATCACCGAAAGTGGCGTGAGTATTTCCAGCATGATGACCTACATCAACAAATGGCCCCACATCCGCTGGCTTTTGACGGTTGCCAATGACGGCTCCAATTCCGTGTTCAAAGCCCTGCGTGATAATACGGACGGCGCACAGGACACCTTCTGCTCTGAACTTATCCGCATCATGGAAAAATACCCCTGGTGCGATGGCGTGGACATCGACCTGGAAAAAGGCGATGACTATTCCACCCATGCGGTCTCTACGGCCATGTTCAAGCACATCTATGAAACCGTGAAGGGCTATGACCCCAGCAAGGAGATGAACATCTGCCTGCCTGGTATGACTTCGGTCAACGGCTCGGTCGGCGGTGAGAACTGGTGTGTTTATGGCGACCTGAATCAATACTGTGATACTGCCTCTATCATGACCTACGGTATGGCGTGGGCTGGATCTGCCCCTGGTCCCGTTTCTCCCAGAAGCTGGCTGGAAGGCGTGTATGACTATGCGGTACGGGTCATGGACAGAGAGAAAGTGTTCCTTGGTATGCCTGCCTATGGCTGGAACTGGCAGATATACGATACCCCAGAGAACCTGGGCGAGTATTACCGTGGTACTTCCAATACCTACTACGCTGCGAAATACTGGATGACTGGGGCGTACAACTTCACCGATGACGGCCCGCCCCAGCCAATGATTCCCATCGTTGCATATTGGGATGATTACGACATGGGTCCGTGGGCGCTTCCTCATGTGTATGACTATATGGAAGGAAGGGATGCCATTGCCAAGAGTGCGCCCCAAATGTCTGAAACTTATAACCGCAGACGGTATCTGACCGCCTATGGCAAGGAGCAGAAGACCGAGTTTGGTGATATCATCATCGACCACGATGCCGAGCCGGACAGCTATTCCGGCGTGGTGTCTGTTTCCAATACGCTGGTCACGCTGGGCGATGGTGGGTCTGCCACCTACAAATTTACCATTGAAGAAGCTGGCATCTATGATGTGGCGGTTCGGCTCTGCTTTCCATTCTGGGATAAGAACGGCATCTACGCATCGCTGGATGGCAGCGCGGTGCATTTTTCCGAGAATCGGCTCTGGTGGCCATACTGGAGAACGACCTTCTGGGCGACTCTGGCAAAGGGTGTGAGCCTTTCTGCCGGAGAGCATACCGTGAAGATTTCCGTTGATGTGAATGGTGTCCAGTTCTATGGTTTCCGTGTGTGTACAGACTTTTCCGAGGAGCCAACGGCAGGAGATGCTACCTACACCCTTGCTCCCAGAAAGTTCAAAGATGTGAATGGCGACATGGTGGGACCGGCGACGGGCTTCAAGCTGACCCTTGAGATGCTCCGCCGAAAGCCGGACTCTGCTCTGGTGTGGTATGAGGATTTCCGTGACGAACAGAAAATCCCCGAAAGCTACTGGAGTGTGCTTTCTGGGGAATGGGATGTCTGGCAGGACCCTAACAGCACGGCGAACCGACCATATTCGCAGCTGGAGGGCTACGGTCAGCTGGCGTGGAAGTATTCCGGCTTTTCAGATATCCACCTCCGAGCGCAGATCATCATCCCACCAGAGGGCGGTGGTAAATCCGGCATCTTCATCGGTTCGCTGTTTCTGTGTATCAACTATGACACACAGCAGCTGGAACTCTATGAGGGCTCCACGCTCAAGGGAAGCTATTCAGCAACCTATGAAAAGACATCAAAAGCTGACCTGCGAAGCGACCCAAGTGTTTATACCATTGAGATGCGCAAGCGTGGAAATAAGGTGAGAGTCTATTCCTCGACTTCCTACACGCTCCGCTTTACCGCAACTGTCAGCAGCAGTGGCGGCTACGCAGGTATCCGTTCTGATAAACAGGTAAACTGCCAGCTTCTCAGGCTGGGCGATGCCTGGACTTATGAGCCATATGAACGCTTTGATGTTCTGATGCCGGACGGGACACAGACTTCCTTCGGCAGAATTGAACGGTCGAACTGCACCTGGGATGAAGAGTTCCAGGTGTTTACCCTCACTTCCGATGTGGAGGAATACTCCACCAGAAGCGAGGATATTTCGCTGGACTATGAGTTTTACCATTCCCACATGATGCCGCTGGAGTGTGGAAACGACTATACAGCGAAAATCATCCCCAGGGACATTAACATCTGGATTTCCAGACTGTTCCTTGGGGATGCGGACGGCTTTTCCATTCTGTACTACCAGGATGTGGACAGCCTGATCTACTGGGCAAACCAGGCGGCGTACCGCTGGAAGCTGCGAGGGATGTGTATGTGGTCTCTGGGGCAGGAGGATATGCGGGTCTGGGAGTGGCTGCCCAAACAAACGGAATAGATGCGAAGAGGGTATCTGCCTGGTGCGGATGCCCTTTTTGTATAAACAAAAACGAAAAGGAGGAAACGACAATGAAGGAATTTTGGAATGTGATCCAGCTGGTATTCGCTGCTATCGGCGGTTGGCTTGGCTGGTTCCTGGGAGGATGTGATGGCTTGCTGTTCGCATTGATTGCCTTTGTGGCGGTGGACTATATCACTGGTGTGATGTGCGCCATCGTGGACAAGAACTTGTCCAGTGCCGTGGGCTTTAAGGGTATCTGCCGTAAGGTGTTGATTTTCCTGCTCGTTGGCATCGCACACATTTTGGATGCCCAGGTGATTGGTGCGGGAAGTGTTCTGCGTACTGCAATCATTTTCTTTTACCTTTCCAATGAGGGTGTGAGCCTTCTGGAAAATGCCGCACATCTGGGATTGCCTGTGCCGGAGAAGTTGAAGGATGTCCTTCAGCAGATCCACGACCGCGCAGAGAGTAAGGAGGAATAAGCCATGAAGCTGGTTGAATCTATCCTTACGAAGAACCCCTGCTACACCGCAGGGCGAAAGATTACGGTTAAGGGTCTGATGCTCCATTCTGTGGGGTGTCCGCAGCCCAAGGCTTCCGTATTCATCAACAGCTGGAACTCCGCCAGCTATGACAGGGCGTGTGTTCACGCATTCATTGATGGTAACGATGCAACGGTCTACCAGACCTTGCCCTGGAACCATCGTGGCTGGCATGGCGGCGGTTCCAGCAACAACACGCATATCGGCGTGGAAATGTGTGAGCCAGCCTGCATCAAGTATGTGGGCGGCTCTTCTTTTACCTGTTCTGATACCACTACGGCAAAGGCGGTGGCGAAGAGAACCTATGAGGCATCAGTCGAACTGTTTGCGTACCTCTGCAAGATGTATTCCCTTGACCCTCTCGGTGATGGCGTGATCGTCAGTCATCGTGAGGGTCATTCTCGTGGTATAGCTTCCAACCACGGAGACCCGGAACATCTGTGGAATCAGCTGGGTATGGGCTACACCATGACCACTTTCCGCAATGCAGTCAAGGCACAGCTTTCTGCCGATATCAAAGAGGAAACTCCGGCGGTGACCTCAAATGAGGAAACCATCTGGAACTACCTCTATGGCAAGCTGGGCAATGCATACGGCACCGCTGGTCTGATGGGCAATCTGTATACAGAGTCTGCATTGAGACCGACCAATCTTCAGAACACCTATGAAAAGAAGCTGGACTATTCCGATGCCGAGTATACGGCGGCAGTGGATAACGGTAGCTACGATAATTTCATCAAGGATTCTGCCGGATACGGTCTGGCTCAGTGGACTTACTGGTCTCGTAAGCAGGCACTTCTGGAATTTGCCAAAGCCGAAGGAAAGTCCATTGGTGACCTCTCCCTGCAGCTTGATTTCATCTGGAAGGAACTGTCCGAAAGCTATTCTGGTCTGCTCTCCACGCTCAAAACTGCGACTTCTGTAAGGGATGCATCCACTGCTGTGCTGACGATCTACGAAAGACCCGCTGACCAGGGTGAGAGCGTACAGACCAAGAGGGTCTCCTACGGTCAGGCCTACTACGACAAGTACGCTGTCGTTGTGTATCCTGAGAAGCTGACCACGGGTTATTACCGTGTCCGCAAGTCCTGGGATGATAAGAAGTCCCAGCTGGGTGCGTACCGTATCCTGGCCAATGCCAAGGCAAAAGCTGATGCCAATGCTGGTTATTCGGTTTTCTCCAATGATGGCAAAGTGGTCTATGCCCCTTCTGCCAAGGTGGAAAAGCCGGAGTCTGTCTTTGAGCCGTATCTGGTAAAGGTTAGCATTGAGGATCTGAACATCCGCAAAGGCCCTGGCACCAACTACGGCAGATCTGGCTACACTGGAAAGGGATGCTTCACCATCGTTGAGGAAGCGGATGGTGTGGGCGCTTCCAAGTGGGGACTGCTCAAATCCTATAAGGACAAGCGAAACGGCTGGATTTCCCTCGATTATGCCAAGAGAATCTAAGGCTCTGCCCGGTGGCAAAACGCTGCCGGGCACCCTTTTTTACCTATAAAAATTCTTTGAGAAATAGCCCTTTTATTGCTTGACTAATCGGCGATAGTACGGGAATATACGATAACCCCCAAGGAAAGGAGGAAACGACCTATGCGAATCAAAGTCATCAAGCCCACAGTGGCAGCGGAAAATAAACGGTTGAAGGTATGCGCCTATGTGCGAGTTTCAACCGACAGTCTGGAACAGGAAGAGTCTCTGGATAACCAGACTTCATATTTTAGAGACTACATCCAAAGCAATCCTGCGTGGGAGTTTGTAGGTATCTATGCAGACCAGGGAATCTCCGGCTTTAAGGAAAACCGCCCTCAGTTCCAGCAGATGATTGCAGATGCCAGGGCTGGAAAGATTGACCTAATCGTAGTAAAAAGCGTATCCCGCTTTGCAAGAAATACCGAGACCGTGCTTAAGTTCTCCAGAGAACTCAAAAGCATCGGTGTCGGTATTTTTTTTGAACTTCAGAACATCAACACCTTATCGGGTCCCGGCGAATTGATGCTGACCATCATTGCAGCTTTTGCCCAGGCAGAGAGCCAGGGTGCTTCTGATAATGCTAACCTTACCTACAAGAGAAAGTTCGAGGCTGGAATGCCAGTCCACGACCTCAAGTACACCTTCGGATTCGATACCGATGAGGGCGGCAACACCTACATCGTGGAAGAACAGGCTAAGACGGTACGGCTCATTTTCGACCTCGCCCAGCAAGGCGTATGGCCCAGCAAGATAAAGCAGTACCTCAACAAGAACGGTATCACGGGCTGTTCCGGCGGTAAATGGGATGATACTGGGGTGCATCGGGTTCTCCACAATCCAGCCTACAAAGGTGCGTTGGTATTGCAGAAAACCTACCTGGACATCAACCGTGTCCGCCATAAGAACAAAGGTCAGAAAGACCAGTGGTACATTGCGGATAACCATCCAGCTATCGTACCGCCGGAGCAATGGGATGAGGTACAAGAAATCCTTCTGGCTCGGAGTGAGAGCCTTGCTCCAAGACCGCCCCAGAAGCCCCCACAGCCTCGTTCCAGCCGAACCCAGTATCCTTTGACCAATAAGCTGTTCTGCCCCCTATGCGGTCAGAAACTCCACCATAAATGGTCGAACCAGGGCAAAAGCGAATACTGGGCTTGCAGTACCAATGTGAAAGTTGGTGCCAAAGTCTGCAAGGGCATCTGGCTTCCGGCAGAGATCGCCAACGGCTGGGACGACATTAACGAGCCGACCACGGTCATTGGTTACAAGGATGAATACGGGATGCAGCACTTCACCGCATACCCCAAAGCAGAATATGAATTATCGGACGATTGTCCGTATACCAGAAAGGAAGATTGACATGGCAAGACAAGTCGTACACATTCCCGCACAGAGGAATATTGCAAACAGGGCTGTTGCCCGCAACACCAAACTCCGAGTGGCAGCCTACTGCCGAGTTTCCACGGAGCAGGACGAACAGCTGAACAGCTTTGAAAACCAGGTGACCTACTACACGGAGTTCATCACCAGAAACCCCAATTATGAACTGGCTGGCATTTACGCAGATGAAGGTATTTCCGGCACCAGCACCAAGCGACGTGAGCAGTTCAACCGCATGATTGCAGACTGCGAGGCTGGCAAAATCGACCTTATCATCACAAAGTCCATCAGCCGATTTGCCCGTAACACCCAGGACTGCCTGAACTACTCCAGAAAGCTGAAAGACTTAGGAATAGGCATCACCTTTGAGAAAGAGAACATCAGCACGATGGACAGCACGGGCGAGTTGCTTTTCACCATTTTGTCCTCGCTGGCACAGGATGAAAGCCGATCCATTTCCGAGAACTGCCAGTGGGGTATCCGCTCCCTTTTCAAGCAGGGCGTAGTGCATATCAACACCAACCGCTTCTACGGCTACGATAAGGACGAGGACGGCAGACTGGTTATCAACCCAGAGCAGGCCAAGGTGGTGCGCTGGATTTACGAAAGCTATATGGATGGCATCAACCCAGACATTATTGCCCGCCGCTTGATGGAACAAGGTGTGCCGGGCTGCATGGGTGAACCGAAATGGACGGTTGATACCATTATGGGCATCCTTCAGAATGAGAAGCATATGGGCGATGCCATTCTGCAAAAGACCTTCACCGCCGATTACCTCACCAAAAAGCAGGTCAAGAACGAAGGCCAGCTTGCCCAGTACCATGTAAAGGATGACCACGAAGCCATCGTCAGCAAGGAACTCTGGGAAGTAGTACAGCTGGAGATCCAGCGGAGAAAGGATTATATGAAACGCTATGGGCTCCGCACGATGGGGCGCAACACAGACGAGCAGCCCTTCACCAACCGAGTGTTCTGCGGTGTCTGCGGTCAACTTTTCTGGCGGCGCACCCTCTATCGACTGAACGGCAGCATTAAGGCTTGGATGTGCGCCAGCAAGTGCAAGGGCAAGGAAGTAAAGGGGTGCATCAACGACACGCTTCTGGAAGCAGACCTGCACAAAGCCTTTGTGATGGCCTGGAACGCCATGCTGGAGAACCGAGAGGATTTTCTGGAGCATTGGAAAACCCAGCTGAACGACCAGAACCCCTTGGTGGCATTCCGGGCGAAGCAGTTCATGAAACTGACCGAAAAGGCAAAGCCTATGAAGGAACTGGATGTGACCATCGTCAGCAAGACACTTGACCACTGTGACATCAAGCCCCTGGGCGTTATCGATTTCTACTTTCTGGACGGTAGCCACATCGGTCTGGTGACAGGAGAATAAAGGCACGGGCTCCACATCATTCTTTTTGGATGAATGTGGAGCCTTTGAGATTACACGGATTGACATATAGCAGGTTTGACAGTACAATTTACTTGAATAAAGTAGGAGACAAATAAGAATTTAACGAGGTGTAATATGCTTATCAATTTTAACGATGAAAAAGAAATGACCTTTCCTTGTATGAACAACGGTACGGGGATGATGACTGCAAAAATGTTTATAGATAATGGCGGTAAAATCATTACTTGTTCTATTCATAAAGGTGGTTCTATTGGAACTCACAGGCACGAAACAAGTGATGAAATAAATTATGTGTTATCAGGTGAAGGTAAAGCAATTTGTGACGGTGTTGAAGAAATTCTTACTGCGGGGTGTTGTCATATCTGTAAAAAAGATTCAGAACACACTATTTTCAACACAGGTCACGATGATTTGGTATTGCTTACAGTTGTAGTAGAAAGATAAACAAAAGCCAATTTGGCGAACTGATCTAAAAAAATAAAATATAGAAGAACTTGGCTCCGTGCCACTCATAAACGGGTGGTGCGGAGCCTTTTTTGCGTTCCGGATATAATTCCAATAGAATTACTTTGCAATATGAAGTTTCACATCTTGATGTATAATTTAATAGCCCCAGAGGAGGCAGAAATCCTTTACACGGTGGCCTAACCGTGGGATTGGAGGTGAGAAAATGAAACAGACAAAGCAAGGTGTGTTGGCAGCACCCGCTACTAAATGGAAGTCCAGCACCAAGGCTGAAAAGCGTAAGGCTGCGAAGGAGAAAATCAAGAATGCCTATACGGAGGAAGCCAAGGTTGAGGTTATTCCGGCAATACGGGATTTGACTGCTGACACACCCAAAATCCTAAGAGTGGCAGCCTATTGCCGTGTCAGCACAGGTCAAGAAGCCCAGGCTGGCAGTTACGAATTGCAGGTGCAATACTACACACAGTACATCCAAAAAAGAGAAGATTGGGAATTGGTCGGTGTCTACGCTGATGAAGGTATAAGCGGGACGAATATCCATCGCCGAGAGCAGTTTAAGCAGATGATTGCGGACTGTGAGGCTGGGAAAATCGATCTCATAATCACCAAATCCATCAGCCGTTTCGCCAGAAACACCTTGGACTGCTTGACCGTTGCCAGAAAGCTAAAGCAGCAGGAGCCTCCTGTTGCTATATTTTTTGAGAACGAGGGTATCACCACCACAGACAGAAATACCGATGCTATGCTGGCATTGCTGAGTTCTGTGGCGCAGGGCGAATCTGAGAACAAGTCTGAATCCATCAAGTGGGCTTGCAGAAATCGCTTCTCTCGTGGCATTCCGCTGTTCCCGACCTGGTGCATTCTGGGTTATGACAAAGATGAATTTGGTAAAATCCTCATCGTGGAAGAGGAAGCCGAAGTTGTGCGGTACATCTACAAATCGTACTTGAATGGGATTTCTGGACCCGAAATCGCTAAGAGCCTGACGGAACTTGGCATCCCAACGGTTAAAGGATTGACCGTATGGACTGCAGGGGCGGTCTACGGAATACTGAAAAATGAGAAGTATTGCGGAGAAGTCCTTATGCAGAAAACCTATACGCCGGATTGCTTAACGCATCGCTCTGTGAAAAATACAGGCCAAGAGCGACAGTACGTGATGCACGACTACCATCCAGCCATTGTTTCCAAAGAGGACTGGAATGAGGTGCAGCGCAGACTGACCAGCAAAGTTTATATCCGGCGTGGTAAGCAGAAACCGCCACCACCGCCTCTTGCACTACAGTGGCATAAGCGTGGCAAGTTGAAAGGATTCCTGGTGCTTGACCCTAACTGGAAGGCGAAGGACATACCAGAGGTGCGCCGTGGAATCGAAAATCGTTATAAGAAGAAAGGATAAATAATCATGGGAATGTTAGACAATTTCAGAGTAATCGAGATCACCAAAACCACCGAGCCTGCTTGCGTTATCATCGAGGATAACAAGATGCGGTTCACCAAGCCTGTCGCTATCGAACTGGGGTATCCTGCATTCGTCCGTGTTCTAATGGATGATGCCGGACAGCGTATCGCCGTCCAGGTTGCCAAGGGTAACGAGAGCAACGTGATTAAGTTCTCTGGGGATAAGGAAACCCAGAAGACCTCTATCGTCTACCAGAATGCGGTCATGCTGGATCTGATTCGTGCGATGATGCCGTCTTGGGAAAAAGGCGTGAAATATTCTGCCAAGGGCATCTTGAGCAAAGAGGACAAGGCGATTGTTTTTGACCTCAAATCTGCGGAGGTGTATCAGCGTTTCAGCCGTAAGGCTTCCGAATAATTAGGAGGGTGTCGGTGGTGGATTCGTCTGCCATCGGCACTTTTTCTATTTTACATTCGCCTTATAATAGGAAGAAACACGGTAAAATATACGAAAAGATGTAGAATATTTTGTTCGGACTGTCCCCACCAGTTGAAAAATCTGAATGAAGTGATTATAATAGAAAGGATGAATAGGGACCCCAGGAGAATTGAATAATTTTCTGGAGTTCCTTTTTTAGTGGGGTGAATGTACCCCATAACGGCTACCCCTGGGGTTGGGGTAATTAACACCGGGGTAAGAACCCCATCGCAAGGCGATATGGAGTCATCTAACCGTTTGGCATAAACAGCTTGAACCCGTGCGAGGGGCGTACTGTTTCTTGACGAGTTGCCCGAATTTTCGAGAACGTCAATGGAAGTTTTACGTCAGCCGATAGAGGACGGTAAAATAACAATAGCGCGCGTTGCCGCAACATTTTCATATCCTTGCAGCGTTATGCTTGTATGCGCCATGAACCCGTGTCCGTGCGGTTACTTCGGACATCCGACAAGAAAATGCACCTGTCCGAAGGGCGCGCCGCAAAAATATCTGTCAAGGGTATCGGGTCCTCTGCTTGACAGGCTTGACATACATATTGAGGTTCCGCCGGTTGATTTTGACGCCCTCTCGCAAAAGGAAGGCTCCGAAGAATGCTCTTCCGAAATTAAGGCAAGAGTCAACAAGGCAAGAGAAATTCAGCGCCGCCGTTTTAAGGGGACAAATGTCACCTGCAACGCTAAAATGGATTCTGCACTCACAAGAAAATGCTGTATTATGACCACGGCAGCGGCCAACATACTGCGGCTCTCATTCGACAAATTGGGTCTTTCGGCAAGAGCCTATGACAAGGTGCTGAGAGTGGCAAGAACAATAGCCGACCTTGACGGCAGCGACGTGATAGACACCAAGCATATAGCCGAGGCGGTACAATACAGAAGTCTCGACCGAAAATTCTGGAAGGAATAAATAAACGCAATACAAAACGGCTGTAAGAGCAAATCTTACAGCCGTTAATTTTATTGTTCTTTTTTATATTCCGTCGTAATAGCCTTTGTCGATAAGCTCGCCTATCGAAGCTACAACAGCCGGCTTATCCTCCTTATACGTTACGCCGTACCACTTATCCTCAGCGACGAGAACATTAACCTTTTTGGTTCCGCTCTCAATAAGAGAAGATACGACGGACGGGAGATAATACTCGGATTTCGGCACATTCAGCTTTTCATTAAGAAAAGAAACAAACCCATCCTCTATGTATTTGAATACGTCGGGACGAAATCCCCAAAGGTTCATGGAAACGACCGTATCCGGCGACAACGCATTCCAAGTCTTGCCGTCATCCTCGGTAAATGAGCAATCGCTGCGAATCTTTGTGTATTCGGTGACGCTCTCTAAGGCTTCATTATCTGTAACACAAACGCCTCTTGAAACGGTACCGTTTTCCGTAAGCGTATTCTTGAGTCTGAAGCCGACCATACAATAATCCTCTGAGGCCGATGACAGCTCGTCGTAAATCTTCTTAAATGCGCTTCTGCCGTAATAATCATCGGCATTTACAACCGCAAACGGCTCTTTTACAACATTCTTACAGCAGAGAATTGCATGAGCGGTTCCCCACGGCTTTTGACGGTCTGCAGGGCAGGTAAAGCCCTCCGGAAGAGCATCTGTCTCCTGAAAAACGTACTCAACCTTAACCTTTTTTTCTATACGCGAGCCGACGATACGTTTAAAATCATCCTCGATTGCGTGTTTTATAACAAAAACAACCTTATTAAAGCCTGCCTTTACCGCATCGTAAACCGAAAAATCAAGAATTACCTCTCCGTTTTTCCCTATCGGCTCAAGCTGCTTTAATCCGCCGAAACGACTGCCCATACCGGCAGCCATAACAACCAAAGTTATGTCCTTACCCATTGTTTTTCTCCTTTAGCCCCATTGGCTTGTTTTATTTATTATTTGCCTCTTTTTCGGTTTGCTCGGCTATTGCCTCGTCCTTTTCAGCCTCTTTTTCGGCTTCCTGTGCCGCCTTTTCGGCTTTATCAGTCTTAATTTCTTCCGCTGCCTTACGAGCCTTTTCGGCTTTTGCCTTTGCCTCTGCCGCTTTGGCTCTTGCTTTTTCGGCTTCTTTACGGGCTTTTTCGGATTCCTTGCGTGCCTTTTCCTCGGCATCGCGTTTTGCTTTTTCTGCCTTGGCAACGGCTTCTATTTTTGCTTTTTCTGCCTCTCGGCGTGCCTTTTCGGCTTTTTCTGCGGCATCTCGCTCGGCCTTTTCTGCATCCTTGCGCGCCTTTTCAGCCTCTTTTTTCACCTTTTCATCGGCTTTTTTAGCTTTTTCCGCCGCTTCGCGCTCGGCTTTTTCTGCATCCTTGCGAGCTTTCTCGGCATCTCTGCGGGCTCTTTCGGCGGCCTTTTCTGCATCCTTGCGCGCTTTTTCACGTTCCTTGCTCTGCTCGTACTTTGCTTCGCGCTGTTCACGCTCAACCTTTATTTCAGCCATATGCTCCTCGCTGATACCGGTGTTGCGCCAAGTATGGATTATTTCCGGAGCGGCAAATATCTCATCAAGACGTTTGATAAACGGAACAATCTCGCCGAAATCAAGCGCTCTGTGGTCAAAAGCAATACAAAGCGGCATAACCTGACGAATGGCTATTTCCTTTTCGCCCGCTTCATTTACAACGACTACGGGCTTATCCTGAACGGCACCGACTGCTATGGCACAAACCTGCGGCGGAACAATTTCAAGCAAGCAGGTTTCACCGCGTTGCGCACGGTAAACCGAGCCGATATTTGAAACGGTTATCGTACCCTGCTCGATATCGTGCTTTGTAAGCCTGTCATTTTCGGGAATTTTATAATAATTGCTCTTTTCCTTTCCGCTGAGGGTCTTAACCTTGTGCTTACCGGTCTTTGAGCCGATAAGACGATAAAGGGTTTGTTTGATTTTGCCCTGCTTTAAAGCTGTAAGCGTGTTATCAAGAGAGACATCAAACATAACCTCGTCAAGATTTGTGTTTGCGACACGGCGGTTTACGTCCGCGATATACGAAACCATTTCATCAAGGTTTTTGTTTTCAAAGTTGTGAAGATTTATTGTCATCATCTCGCCGCTCGGCAAGACCATCGGCATAGAAATATCAATATTTTCAAAGGTATGTATTTCTCCTCTGACAAGCTTGCGGTCAAATTCGATATGAGAATTCATAATCGGATCCGCTTTGAGCCCCTCAACTATTATTTTGAGCATAAGAGTATTTAAAGTGACCTTTTTCTCGGGCGGACAATCTTCATTAAGCCTTTTATACTCTATCATAAATTCGGTGACGTCCGGCTCATAGTTGTATGTAACGTGAGGAACATTTGCCCACGATTCGGTCGTCATATTGGCTACAATCTTGCGCTGAATACCGAAATGTATGGTGTTGGTTTTTTTCATTTTGTTTTTTGCCATAAATATTCCTCCATACAAACTTTACTTAAATAGTATAATACAAATCATTTTAGAAATAAACTTTTTTTGCGAAAAAATCACATTTTACATATTATGTCAAGCAGCTTAACAGTTGTCTATAATCGCACGAGCGGTATTTGTGTATTTCCGACAAAAAAACGCAGATTGAATTTGTATTTATATTGGAGTATAATAATATAAAATTTATAAAGCGAGGAGATTTTGGATAAAATGAACAAACAGACCGAAATAAAAGAAAGCACCGTCCTTCTTATGCCGGACGGGAACCTTGCAAGACCCGGCTATTGTAAGCACAACCTTTTCAGATATAATTCCGAAATGATAAAACGTGAAAATACCATGCGCCTTAAGGAATGGGATTATTACCAGATAAGCGACGGAAATATAATGATACAGCTCAATTTCTTTAATATATCGCTTGCCACCTGTGCCACTTTCGGACTTGTTAACCTCAAGACCGGCAGAAAAATAAGCGGTATGGCAACTGAGCTTTTCACGCCGCACAAAAACCGACTCAGCAAAAACGGCGACGTTCCAAACTATACCGAATATAAGCGCGGAGGAACAAAGCTTATATTTGACGTTCGCGAAACGGAGAGACGCCTCTATTTTGAAGGCACGGCTTCAGGCAAAAAGGTTAAATTCGACGTTACCTGCTATAAGCTTCCCGAGCACGAAAGCATAACAATAGCGACCCCGTTTAAGGAGCAGGGATGCTTCTTCCTTACTCAAAAGCTCAACTGCCTTGCGACAGAAGGCACCGTTGTTGCCGGGAACGAGAAATACACATTTACAAAGGATAAAACCTTTACGGTTCTTGACTGGGGGCGCGGTGTGTGGCCGCACACGAATACATGGTACTGGGGAAACGGCAGCACTTATCTTGACGGCAAGCTCTTCGGCTTCGAGCTTACATGGGGCTTCGGCGACGAATCAAATGCAACCGAAACAGCTATATTCTATGACGGTAAATGCCATAAAATAGGCGCAGTGCATCTTGAGAAAGACCCTGAAGATGATGCCGGATGGATGAATGAATGGCATTTTATTTCGGAGGACGGCAGACTTGATTTGACTATGAAGCCGTACTACGACCACTATACAAACCTGCTTCCGCTCAACCTGTTCGGTATGAAAACGCATCAGGTTCACGGTCTTTGGAGCGGCAAGGTCGTTCTCGACGACGGCACGGAGCTTAATATTAAAGATATGTACGCATTCTGCGAAAAGGTTCACAACAAATTCTGATAAAAACTCCGGCTACTTACTAAACAAAAAACGCTTATTCCGAAAAATCGGAATAAGCGTTTTATTTTGGGCTTGCTTTACTTTATTCGCCTGCTTTATATTTGCCTGCCATAACGAGGTCAAGCACGGAAGCATCGGAGAGATCAACAACACCGTCTCCGTTAAGGTCCGCCGCAGCAAGCTGATCATCGGTAAGAGTTTCAATGCCGAGCGAATGATATACGATAAGGTTGTAATCCGTACTGTCAACCTTGCCGTCGTCGTTCACATCGCCGAACAAACGTATTTTAACCTGTACGTTAAATTCACTCTTATCACTGACAAGACCCGAGCCGCTGACAGCGCGGAATTTGTAATTATATGCTCCGCTGCCGTTTGTGGTGAGAGTGTTGCCCTCAATATTTGTCCACTCGCCTCCGTTAAGCGAATACTGATATTTAACGCCCGACGAAGCCGAAGAGCTGAGAGTAAATGTCACATCCTGCCTTACAAGCGAACCGGAAGCCACATTTTCTTCACCGCAAGATGCCGTTACCGTAACGTCCGTCGGAACGCTCTTATCAATCATAACGGCTACACCGTCCGACACATCGCTCTCAACGCCCGCTTTATTAACAGCCTTAAATGTATAAGTCTTATTGCAGTTTTCGGCAATATTGAGAACGCTGCCGTTCATCTCCTTAAAGCCCGATCCGTCGTCATAGTAATATGTAACACCGGTATTGCTTGTAGCCGAGAGAACTATTGTAACGTCGCCGCTTGTCCACTCGCCTGTTTTACCGTAAGAAGATACGGTAAGCACGGGCTTATCGCCGTCGATATTTGTAACCGTAAATATCTTTGTTGCAACTCTGCCGTTTTTGCCTACTACGGTAAATACGTATGTACCGTTCTGTGACACGGTGTAAGAGTCTTCATTGGTTATATCCTGACCGTTGCAGGTAACCTCGCGAAGTCCCGACTCGCCTACCTCGGTGCTTATGTTTATCTTATAAGGATTCGGAGTAACATCGGTAACCTCGGGAGTAAGAGTTATTTCGGGAACCTTTGCATCTATCATTACGTGATAGCTGTCAGAGGGATAACTCTCGGTGCCGGCATTGTTAACGGCTTTAAATCTGTAAACGGCGTTGGTTGTATCGGTTATCTCAATGCTTGTGCCGCTGTCGATAAGAGTCCAGCCGTTTCCGTTGTCATAATAATAGTTAATACCGGAAAGAGAAGCTTCCTCGGTAGAGAAGTTGAATGTAACGCCTTCACCCGTCCATCTGCCGAAGGTACCCTCGAACGAGACGCGGATAACAGGCACCTGACGGTCTATCTTAACCGTAAACGCGGTGACATTGCTCTCAAGAGCCGCATAGCTCTCGGCCTTAAATTCGTATTTATGCTCACCTGTTTCGGTTGCGGTAAAGGTATTGCCCGAAAGCTCCTGCCATTCGCCGCCGTCAACACGGTAATAATATTTATAAATTCCCGAATAAGCCTCGGAGGAAAGAGTTATATTTACATCTGTTGCGCTCCAAGCACCCTCTTGATATTCCTTATCACCGCCGTATACAGCGGAAACAGTGACATCGGTGGGAGCCGTACCGTCTATAACCACGCCATCCGAACGAAGTATCGCGGAAACATTGCCTGCCTTATCGGTAGCTCTTGCCTCTACAAAACCCTTGAAATCGGGGTCTTTAGCCGGTTTGTTTTCGCTGTCGTAGACGCTCCAGTCGGAGCCGGTCGGCTGACCGTTTCCATCTACAAAGCGATATTCAATTTTGTCTATTCCCGATACGCCCTCATCCGACGCATCAACGGTAATTTCAACAGTCTTGTTAAAGAATCTGCATAAAGTGTCCGCCTTGCTGAAGAAGTTTCCGGAAACCTCTCTTGCGACACCGCCTATGTCCTTATGTAAAACGGTTATGCTGTTTACGGTGGGAGCAATTTTATCGATATTGTTTATAACGATGCTTTCTTCTGCCGTAAGGCCGTTACCCGCAGTTACAACTACGTTGTAAGTTCCGTTCTCAGCAACGGTAAACGAATCATGAGAAGCGGTTATATCCTCACCGTTTAATGTAACGGAGGCTATTCCCGAAGCGCCTACGTTAAGACTTCCTATTGTAACATCATAGCTCTTATTTGTAAGCTCGGTTACGGCGGGAGTAAGAGTGAACGAAGGCTCTATATCATCACGCATAACGGTGTAGCCCTCTGTGTAATCGCTCTCAATGCCCTTGGAATTTACAGCCTTAAAATAATATGTATCGCTACTGTTCACATTCACGGTAAGCGTGTTGCCGTCCAATGGTGCTTCCACGCCTGCGGAATCGGTTTTAAAGTAATACTTAACTCCGTCAAGCTCGTGAGTCGATGAAAGAGTAAAGGTTACGTCCTTGCTTGTCCATCCGCCGTTATAATCGCCTTTATCAACGCTGACAACGGGTTTACCGTATACAATTACGGGGAATGTAGCCGAAGCGCTGCGCCCCGCATGTGTGTATGTAACGGTTATATTCTGCTCTACGTCGTAAAGTTCCGGGTCAAATGACGATGTGTCAACCGTGTAATCGGTGACGTATTCGGACTCGGCGTTGCTGTAATTTGCCTTAACCTTAAGGCCCGAAAGATCAAGGGTCTTGTCGCCCTCGAGATAATCCTTTTTAGGATTTTCGAGTTCAATTGACGTTACCGCCTTAGAGTGAACGGTTATCGGGAATATTGCGTGATATGTTTTGCCGGCTCTTACTACGTTAACTATAATATACTGCACCGAATCAAGTATCGAAGTGTTGACGGAGCTTACCGTATAATCCGTTACCGGAACGGAAAGCTGCTCGTCGGTATAGGCGTTTGCCGCCTCTTCGCCGTAATACTCGGCAATATCCGCACGATTATATGTAAGCTTAACCTCCATACCGGTGAGATCGAGCTCTGTGCTACCCTCTACATAATCGGTCTTAGTGGGCGCGGTAAACGCAATACTTACCGGCTCAACCTCAACTACCGTTATATTCTTTTGAGTTTCTACGTATGCGCCGTCAACCTTTGTAACGCCGTTCCTGCCGAATGCATGCAGTGTTGTATCGCCTGCCGAAATACCCGTGACAACACCGTTTGAATCGACCGAAGCATATGCGTTCTTCTGATTTACGTCGCCGATATTCCAGTCGGAGGTCCAGGGAGCCGAGCCGTCATCCTTAGTGAGACCCCAGCGCTGCTTATCAACCGAAATTCTCTCTGGAGAGAATTTAGCGGTGTAGGTAACCGGAAAATCCTTGATTACATAATCATTTCCAGTTATGGTAACTCCCGTGAGGTGTCTTATTGAGTTACCGCGTACCGTTACCTCTACGGATTTAGACACGCTTCCGATGGTTGCGGTTATTGTGACCTTTTTGGTGTTCCAAATGGCCGTTCCGCCCGAATCAAGACCTTTTACAAGACCGTTTGCATCAATAGTGGCTATTGACGGGTCGGAAGAAGTCCATACGACAGTTCCGAGAAGTGCTTTGTCGTAATCGGACGGTGCTATATTCGCGATTGAAAGCTGCGTGGTCTTGCTCTCGTTAACCGTTGTGCTGCCGCCGATGCTGAAATCTGTTATCGCCTTGCCCGCCGTTACGGTAAGAGAGTCCTCAACTGTTTTATCGTTAAGAGTTGCTCTTACGTGTATTTCACTAATACCGCTCGATTTCGGGGTGAATACACCGTCGGACGAAAGCGTAGCAAGCTTTGTCTCGGCTGGTGCCTCGGCGGTTGCCCATATTATTTCATTTGTATCGGGATTTGTAAGTCCCCACTCTCGTTTTACCGACGAGTTTGTGTTAAGTCTTGACGGCAACACATTTGCCTTAAAGGTAGTCGGCGTATCATTGGGAACGGCACTGTTACCCTCAATTTTAACAGAGGAGATACTGCCGACAACACCGGCTCTTGACACCTTTATTGTAACATTTTTGGAAACGCCGCCCACCGTTGCGGTAAGGGTTGTGGATTTACTGTATTCAACGAGTCCGTCGCCGCCGTCAAGGCCGGTGACCGTACCGGAGGCATCAACCACGGCAATCGATTTATCGGCGATATCCCAAGTAAGGTCGCCGGTATATGCTCCTGCGGGAACAACATTTGTAATTGCAAGCTGCGTTGTGGAGCCTTCACTTACGGATACGGATGAATCTGTTACGGTTTTTGTGCCGCTTATAATATCAAAGGATTCAACCGGGAGATCCTTCTGCTCAACTACATTAAAGGTTATGGTATCGACAAAAGCTACATTGCTCGCGTCGTATGCCCTAACCGTTACCGAGCCTGCTGCAGTAAATGTGACAAGTCCCGTATCGGAAATCGTTGCACGCTTGCCGGAGCTTGTATCAAATACGCTGCCGCCCATCTCCCATTTTACAGAGTGCTTAAGTCTTACCGGTGTTACCGCCGCGTAAAGCTGAACAGTTTTGCCCACGGCAACGGTAAGAGGAACGCTCTTTTTATTGGTTATATGAGTTCCTGTCGGAAAGATGTTCGCAACAACACTCTTTTGAACCTTTATTTTAATTTTGTCACTTGCAAGCTTTGCTCCGCTTGCGTCATATATAGTAGCCGTTATTTCGACATTCATATTGGCAAGAGCAGACGCAAGGCTGTCCGCAAGAGTATCACCTGCAATGCCTCTGACAATAGAAACTATCAGGTCATCGTTCATACTGTCAAGATTAACGCCCGACTTTTCAAGCTGTTTCATAATCTCGTCAGCCATTTTATCGCCTACGAGAGGAAGCACGCGCACGTTTTCATCAAGCCAAAGCTGAATTATAGCCGTCTTTGACGAATCATATGCCGTAACCTTACCGTTATCGTCTACGTCGGCAAGAAGCGGTAGGTTACTCTCCCACTTTACCGTAGTACCCTCAGGCAATTCGCCTGTCGTGGTATACTTTAGTTGAAGCGTTTTATACTCGGTCAACTGCTGTATTTCGGTAATGTCATTACCGTTTTCGTCCGTAATGTTAAGCGAGACTTCTGCCGCGTAGCTCACAAGAGCAGACGGAACCAAAGTCAACAGCATAAGGACAGACAGCAAAACACTCAAAATCCTGGTTGATGTTTTTTGCATACAGATCTACCTTTCCTAAAAAACCGTTTTTACATATAAATAATAACAAATTCTACATATTTTTTCAATGCACACATTTTTAGAAATAGTATTATAAGCCGGTCTGTGTTTTAGTGATTATACAAATACGAACAAACAAAAAAGCGCGAAATTACACACTCCGCGCTTTAATAACATATTGATATACTGCCTTACCGCACTGATAAAGCGTTTATTCCTCAAGCTTTTTCTGAGACTGCATTTTGAGATACGCATTTATGAAACCGTCAATATCGCCGTCCATAACCGAATTGATGTTACCCATTTCGTAGCCCGTGCGGTTATCCTTGACAAGTGTGTACGGCATAAATACATATGAACGTATCTGATTGCCCCAGCCTATCTCTTTTTGGTCGCCCTTAATATCCGAAATTTTGTCAAGATGCTCGCGCTCCTTGATTTCAAGAAGCTTGGATTTTAACATTCTCATGGCAACCTCTCGGTTCTGATGCTGACTTCTCTCAACCTGGCATGCTACAACAATTCCCGTCGGGATATGAGTAAGTCTTACGGCAGATGAGGTTTTGTTTACCTTTTGACCGCCTGCACCGCTTGAACGGTAAACATCCATTTTAATGTCCTCCGGAGCTATTTCAACCTCGACCGTATCGTCGATTTCGGGCATTACTTCAACCGAAGCAAAAGAGGTATGGCGTCTGCCTGCCGCATCAAACGGGGAAACTCTTACAAGACGGTGTATGCCCGTCTCACTTTTCATAAAGCCGTAGGCATTTTCGCCCTCTATGAGGATACTTGCCGATTTGAGCCCTGCCTCGTCGCCGTCAAGGAAATCAAGCGTAGTAACCTTAAAGCCGTGACGCTCGCCCCATCGGCAATACATTCTGAAAAGCATCTGCGCCCAATCCTGCGCCTCGGTTCCGCCTGCACCGGCGTGGAAGGTAAGAATTGCATTTTTGGCATCATATTCACCGCTCAAAAGGGTTGTAAGGGTCATGGTGTCAAGATCACTTTCAAACTTTTCTACGCTCTCGGTGCACTCATCGAGCATACCCTCGTCCTCTTCTTCATTTGAAAGTTCAATCATAACAAGCGCATCGTCATAATCCTGCCTGAGCTTTTCATAAGCCGCTACCTTGCTCTTGAGGTTGCTTGTGCGCTGAACGACCTTTTGAGAATTTGCTATATCATCCCAAAAGCCGTCAACAGTCTGCTCTTTTTCAAGCTGCGCTATCTCTTCTTTCATCTTATCAAGACCCAGAGCCTCGGAGAGGTCATCAAGAGTCTTTTCGTGATTTATAAGTCGCAGTCTCAATTCTTCGTATTGAAGCATAAATATAATTCCTTTACTTATAATTTTTATATATTTACAAAGCTTAGTGCCTCGCCGACTATTTAATATCGGCTATGTCATAAGGCGTTTTTTGATACACAAAGTAGTTAAGCCAATTTTGGAAAAGCAGGCTTGCCGCACCGCGCCAGGTGTCTACGGGCGTTTTTTTGATGTCGTTATCGGGGAAGTAATTGTGCGGCATCTTTATGTCAAGACCCTTTTTTAAATCGCGGAAGTACTCGCGAGCCAAGGTGTCGCTATCATATTCGCAATGACCCGAACAGTAAAAATTGCGACACGCCATATCCGACACGAGATGAACCCCGGCTTCCTCGGAATAAGACAAAATCTGAAGATCCTTTACTCTTATTATATCCTCTTTTCGGTTTTCCGTGTGACGTGAATGCGGAACATAAAAGACATCGGAAAATCCGCGCAAAAGCGGATGATACAAATCAAGCGGTTGATGGCGAAATACGCCGAAAACCTTCTCGGGAAGCAGGTGCTTCGGAATACCGTAATTATAGTAAAGCGCAGCCTGCGCTCCCCAGCATATATTAAATGTGGAATACACATTTGTTTTTGCCCAATCAAATATTTTGCAGAGCTCGTCCCAGTAATCGACCTCTTCGAAGTCCATCATCTCAACGGGCGCTCCGGTAACTATCATACCGTCGAATTTTTCGTCCTTGACATCGTCATAGGTTTTGTAGAATTTGAGCATATGCTCCCTTGACACATTTTTTGAAATATGGCTTTTTACCTGCAGCAAGTCTATTTCAAGCTGAAGCGGAGAATTACTGAGAAGCCTTAAAAGCTGAGTTTCGGTCTCGATTTTTGTAGGCATTAAATTCAGTATTATAATTTTAAGCGGACGAATGTCCTGCTTGACGGCTCTGTCCTCCGTCATAACAAATATATTTTCAAGCTCCAGGCTATGATGCGCCGGAAGCTGATTATCTATTTTTATGGGCATACAGCCACCTCTTTCAAGAAGACGAACCTCGGTCTTTTACCCGTTTAAGTTCTGACAAAGTATTATAACATAACACATCACCGTTTGCAATGCCGATACACATAAAAATACCCCGACCGCAGTCGGGGTATTTTAAACTTATTTATTACCGTTTATATCAGCAAACGGGTTTTGTGTTTTCCTCTTCCTCGTCATCCTTACGTTTTTTACGAAGAATTATGAAGAATATAAGTGACAATCCACAAAGGAAAACAGCAGCTGCGGCGAGCGGATTTTCACGGATAAGTTCACCGGTTTTGGATATTACCGGGTTATTAATTATCGGGTTGCCGCTGTCGCTCGGTTTGGTTACCGGAACTTCGTTTGTCGGCTCCTCTACGGGTGTGCCGGGAACAATAGTAATAGTACCGTCGTCGTTAACGACAAAGTCGAGCCATAAGGTATTGGTGCCCTTCGGAACAACTGCAATCTGCGAGCCGTCATCAAGTTTAATAACGGTTGTTTCTGTTGCCGTATCACTTACGCTTACCGAGAAAGTAGTCTTGCCGGCTACTTCACCGTTTTCGTCGGTGATTGTTACAACATGGAAACCGTCTTTAATAACGTCAACGCTGTATGCACCGTCTTTTCCTGCCTCAGCCTTGATTTCGCCGAGGTCAATGTCGAGCTTAGCGCCCGGGAAAAGGTTTTTACCGCGATACACATTACCATTCATACCCATACGAACACAAGGATCTTCGTGATCTCCGCCGGGATTTGTAGTGCCCGAGGGATTTGTTGTGCCTGATGGATCTGTCGGAGCTGTCGGCTCTGTGGGTCTTGTCGGCTCGGTAGGTTCTGTGGGATTTGTAGTCGGCTCTGTGGGTCCGAAGCATTTTTTAAATGTGAACACAATGTTCATATCGGTGGTAACCGAATCAAATCTCAACATACCGTACTGCAATTTACCGGTATAATCTTTACCGTTTACCGTGACACGCTCAAGGTGGCTGTCAAGCTTTGCAACAGCTCCGAGAGAAAGCGAATCAAAACGGTCAACGGCGAACTTAGCACCGCTTGCAATAAGGTTGCCGTCTTTAAGGACATAACCTCCGTCGTTATACGTTACGGTAATTTCATGGGTATTCGGGACTACAGTTTTAAGCTGTGTTTTACCGATTTCACCTGCCTCGGCGAAAACGCAAAGCTGCATGGTGAATATAAGCAAAACAGACAACAGCACACTGCAAGCCTTTTTCATGAAACCACCTCCTTAAAAATTTTAAAAATCAAAATCTGGCAATAATTATGCAGCAACGTACTCTACGGTATAAAGCATGTGGCCGACATACTCAGCTATGGGAGCGTTGAAGTCAGCGATTGTAACGGTTGTTGTAGACTTAACAGCGGTGTTAAGCTCGGGATATTCAGCAGCATCTCCGCCTGCTACGGTGAAGGTGAGGAATTTATCGGTAGTAGCGTTTGTCATTTTTCCTGCATTTTCAGCAACAGCCGAAACCTTGAGCTTAGCGCCGAGCTTAAGCTGAGAATCAACGGTGTAAGAAGCGTCCTGAGCTGCGGTGTCATTCCAAGCAACTGTGATTTCAGCAGGAATGGTAACGGTGTAGTTTTCGGGATCGTTGTTCTCCTTATCGGTTGTCTTTGTCTTAACCTGAACATCGGCGGTCTTGGGATCTGATTCCTTTGTTATTGTAGCTGCGAACGAGGGAACTGCTATAGCTGCTATCATCATAACAGCAAGAAGAATTGATACTATCTTTTTCATAATTGTAACTCCTTAATGAAATAATGTTTAACTGTTAAACAAATTATTTGTCAACAACTGCTGCTGTGAAGGTAACGGTAGCATCGCTGTAATCGGTGATGGTAGCGTTCCAAGCTGCTGCTGCAACGTCAACGTTAATGTTGTAAGTATTGTTAACTACCTCGGCAGCAGTCTTAACGGAAGTGTCGCCGCTGAAGGCGTAAGGAATGGTATAGCCGTTATCGGTAGCGGGCTTCATTTTGCCGTCGGCAGAAGCAACCGAAACGGAAAGACATTTGCCGGTCTTGAGAGTTGACGTAACATTGTAGGTGAAGGCTGTGGTTTCAGCGCCCCATTTAACGCTCATTTCAGCAGGATATGTTACTGTGAAATAACCGTCTGCGGGAACGTTTGTTGTATCGGTCTTAACGGTTGCGGAACCCTTGCCGCCCACTGTATCCTGATTGATTTCAGCTGCAAAGGACGGAACAGAAACTGCCGCGAGCATAGCAGCCGCAAGAACTATTGAAAGTAACTTTTTCATAATATAACTCCTTTTAGGATTAAAAAATTAAGCTATCGCTTCAACAGAAGCTGTAAATGTAAGAGTATCTTCATACTCATCAATGGAAACGGATCCCCAGTTTTCCTTAGTAATATTGACATTTACCGAATATGCGCTGTTGGTAACTGTCTCGTGACCGGTTGTTATGTTGGTATCACCGGCTATAGTGTAAGGAAGAAGTCTGCCGCCGCCTGTATGGAGATTTGCGCTGTCCTGAGCTACAGTAACACGAAGATTATTTCCGCTCACAAGCGTACTCGATACAGTGTAACCGATTTCGGTACTTTCGGTGCCCCAATAAATGGTGGTTTCGGCGGGATAAGAAACGGTAAAGGTACCGCTTATTCCGCTTCGGTCGGTAACTACCGAGGAGTTACCGACGCCACCGGAAGTAGACTGATCTATTGTCGCAGTTGCAGCAAAAGCGGGAACCGATATAGCCAAGAGCATCGCAGCTGCAATGACTATTGAAAGAATTTTTTTCATAATTGGTTCTCCTTGTATTTTGGAAGGGTTTCCGACTCTTAGATTGTAGCGGGAGCTATCGAAACCGTAAGTGTAAGATTGCCCTCGTACTCATCTACCGGAACCTTTGCCCAATCAGCTGAGGCAATGTTTACTGCAGCGTTAACAGCTTCATCTGCAACAACTGCAGAGGCTGAAGTATAAGCTGTGGTGCCTGCTACGCTGAAAGGAAGAGTAGCGGTATTGCCTGATGCGATAGCCTTGAGGTCGGTTGTGCCGTCTTCCTTTGCTACCGTAACATTAAGACGGTCGTTTGATTTGAGCTGGCACTTTACGTTGTATGTAAAGTCTGTGCTTTCTTTGCCCCAGTAAATAGTTGTTTCTGCCGGGAAGGTTACCGTGTAAGAAGTAGCCTCGGGACCGTCGGGACCGGTTTTTGTAGAAGTAATAACCTTAGCCGTATCGGAGGTATGGTCGCTTGTAAGCGTCTTGTCAGCTGCAAATGACGGAACGGAAACCGCTGCGAGCATTGCCGCCGCAAGAACTATTGAAAGTAATTTTTTCATTGTGGTTATCTCCTTTCAAAATCAAAGGCTTACGGTGAAGGTAAGAGTATCGCTGTACTCGCCGACGATAGCGTTGTTCCAATCGTCTGCGGCAACCTTAACCTTGAGGGTAAGTGCCTTTGCAGGATTGATAACGGGGCCGTCAGCTATAAATTCGAGGTTAGAGTCAGCCGAGAAATCGTAAGCCAATGTCTCGTTTGCATCCTCTGTAAGCTTCATAAGTCTTGATCCCTCAACGCCGATTTTAAGCTTCTGTCCGTATTTAAGGTGAGACTCAACAGAAAATCCGTCAAGAGCTGTTTCCTCTGCGCCCCAGTAAATTGTGGTATCGGCCGGAATTGTAACGGTGTATTTAACAGCGTCGTCTTCGGGAGCATCGGGGCCTGTTTTTGTGGAGGTCTTAACAATAGCTGTACCGGTATTGTCAGTCTCCTTGGTTATGGGGTTAGCTGCAAAAGCGGGAACCGAAGCTGCTGCAAGCATAACCGCTGCAAGTGCAATTGAAATAAGCTTTTTCATTATAGTAGTCTCCTTTCAATAATTAAACCTCAGCGGTAAAGGTAAGGGTGTCGTTGTAAACATCAACAACAGCTCTGTTCCAGTCCTCGCTGCTTATTGTAACCTTGAGGTTTTTGTCAACGGCGGGAGTTTCCTTGTTGCCGTAAACTACGGGGCTGTCTGCCATGAAAGCGGTGTCGCCCGAAAGAGTATAGGGAAGAGTGTAAACCTCGCCTGCTGCGGCATCGGTCTTCATAGAGCCTGTGCCTGCTACGGTAACCTTGAGAGCCTGGCCTCTCTTGAGGTGAGACTCAACAGAGTAAACAAGATTTGTCTCCTCGGAGCCCCAGTAAATTTCTGTATCTGCCGGAATAGAAACGGTGTATCTGACAGCAGCATCCTCAGGCGAATCGGGGCCTGTTTTTGTGGATGTCTTAATTATGGTTGTGCCGGTCTGCTCTGTTTCCTTGGTTATGGGATTAGCTGCAAAAGCGGGAACCGAAACAGCTGCGAGCATGGCCGCTGCGAGTGCGATAGAAATAAGCTTTTTCATAATTTTATCTCCTTATATTTATTACGCGTTAGTATATTCTGCCGTAAAGGTAAGAACATCTGTATGCTCACCCGAAGCGGCTTTTTGCCATTCAGCCTCTGCGATGTTCACGGAGAGGTCATAAGACTTCATATAATCGCCCGGTAAAAACGCCATTTGCTCTGCGCCTGTAAGCGTGTAGGCGATAGTCTTTGAGCTGTCCGAAGTGTTGACAAGCTTTGAGCCGTTGAGCGACGAAACAGCCACCTTAACGGTCTTGCCGGGAGACAGCCACATTTTAGTTGCCGTAACCTTACCTATTGCGTAAGAAGTAGCTTCCCACGGTATTTCGGTATCGGCAGGAATTGTAAGCTCATACTCATCCTGTTTGCCCTCGCCGGTAGAAATCTTTACGGAGCCTACGGGGTTCTCTTTGTTCAGCGTAGCCGGAGCCGCGAAAGACGGAACAGTCACGAGCGACAATAAAAGCACTGAGAGCAAAACTGATAATGTTTTCTTCATAGAACCACCTCCTTATGGTCTTGATAAAGCATTTAATTTGTTAATTAACCTTTAGTGTAATCTACGGTATAAGTAAGAGTAGTCGAATACTCGGCTATCGGAGCGTCCGTCCAACCGGAAATCGTCAATGACGGTTTTTGAGCGGGAAGCGCTCCCTCATTTGTACCTGTAAATTCTGTGGAAGTAAAGTTCTGTGAAGTATACGGAAGAGCGTATGTCGATGTTGCTGCATTGGTAAGAGTGTCATTTGCGACAGAAGCGCTGCGTGCTACGGAAACACCAATCTTGCTGCCCGTATCAAGTGAAGACGTAACCTTATAGGAAACATCAACGGGTTCCGTCTCGCCCCAAGGAACATCTATTTCCGCAGGAATTGTAACCTCAAAGAAGTCGTCTGCGGCAAAATGAATATTGATAGTTTTTCTGACAGGCTCGTTTGTTGTCTTGTCAACAGCAACCTCACCGGTAGCATTATCGATAAGCTCTATTGTAATAACATCTTCACTCGTTACGGTAACGCCCGTGACGGTAAACGTAAAGTTTATTGCCTTGGGAGCTGCCGCCGAAGCGGTGTTATTTGCGACATCCGCGGTTTCGGGAGAAGTGTTAAGAGCTTTTGCCGTTACGGTCTTTTCAATCGCACCCGTCATTGCAACGTTGTAATCGAGGATGTTGCCTGAAACGTCCTTAAGACCTCCGTTTTTAGAGGTTACACGAAGTGTGTAGCTTCCGTCCGGATAGTTAACGGCATTTGAAAGAGTAAAGACTGCGGTTCCCGTTGTTGCATCCTTATTGAGAGCGACGCTGTCTTTGTCTACCTCCGAAGCAAAGTTCGGGAAAATACGGAGGGTATCTATAATACCGTGGAGAGCTTCGCCGTCCGAGGAATTAACGGTGTTACCGTCGTTAACCTCTTGAACCTGCCTTATATAGCCCTTAAACGAATTGTACTCTTCAACCGCTTCCGTTATTGCGGTGAGGTCCTGAATACCGCTATTGTCCATTTGACCCTTAACGGTATTGTAAAGAGCCGTGTACTTTTCTTCAAGTCTAACAATGCCGCCCTTAACCGTCTTACCGGTGATGTCGTCGGTGTAAGTTTTGATGTTGGCAAGCACCTTGTTAACCGCCGCGGCCGCCTTAGCATAATTCTTATACTGAGGAGCACTTGCAAATTTGTCGGCCTTATCAGTTAAGATATACTTAGCGTAATAATCAAGGTCGTTATACTTTTCGAGGTAGTTTTCAAGCGCCGCGGTCTGACCGGTAGGCATAAGCTTGCAGTCGGTCGTAAGGTCGGTCGCTTTACCGGTCTCGCCGTACATTGAAGCAACAAGAGTGTTAAGGTCTTTAATACCGGTTATAGCGGTACCGGAGTCACTCGTGTAGCCGTCACGGTAATTTTCGAGAAGTCTCAAGCGTTTTGCAACCTTATAAAGGTTTTCCATTTTTGTGACGTTCTCCGTACCGAGCGCCGCAATCGCCTCGTCGGTATAGCGCTCATAAGACTGCTCATACCAATTGATTATGTTCTGTACGTCAGCCGCGGTGAGAGAATATGCGCCGTAATTTATAAGCGGCTTCTCTATTCCGCTCTCATCGGTGCCGATAACAAAACCGGGATAAGGTAAGGCGTTGCTGCCTGTTACGGAACCGCCGGTTGCTGCAGCCGGCATAGCCTCAATCAAAGGTTTCAAATCGGCAACCGCAATTTGCGGCTGATCGAGCAAAGTGATGCCGTCGTCGATGCTCTTGTACTTTTGAAGCACGCTGTATGCTCTTGCAACGGAAGGTATTGTCTTTTGATAATCCGAAAGCTGCGCATAAAGAGCAAGTGCCTTGTTTATCTTTTCGGTACGAGTGTTCGCTTTATAAATATCAACATCCGCTACCGCGTTTTCAAACTGCATTGAAGTAAGAGACTTAACCTGTGCATAATCGTCGAACGAGACGTCGCCGGTTCTGTTTTGTACGCCTGCGCCGTATGCCGAGGTACCCTGTCTGTATGTAAAGCCGACAGAGCCTATTGTAAAGCTCTTACCGTTCATTGCGGTTGCGCTCTTCCCGTTTACGGACGAATCGTCGTAATTTGACAAGGGCGCTATACCTATGGTAACACGGAAAATGTTGTTAAGGGACTCGGCTTTTTCATCTATACGATAGTTAGAGGTTGCCGAAATACCCTGAACGCCTCTCGAGAACTGGAAGAGCGGAACCATAACATAGCCCTTGTAGTGAGAAAGGGTCAGGTAATCGCCGTCTCCCGTATCTATGCCGTACTCCGAGGTGTAAGCGTAAATTCTTCTCTTGCTTTCATCCTTGGGAGTACATTTAGCCCATTCACCCGTCTTGGGGTTAATGAGATAGAAGTAAGAAGCCGCGTTGTTGCTGCCGAAGTCGAGGGTGTAGTCCTCGGCGGCACCTTCATAGTATGAGCTGATATTAAACGCCATTGAGAATGTGTCAAGCTGAGAGAAATCGGCGTAGAATACAAGCGCCAGACGGTCGGTTTCGCCTATGTCATTTTTGGTATACGACTTAGCAAAATCGCCGAGACTCTCAGACGACATATTGTTGGCTCTCAGCGCGGAGTAATCGCCGCTGCTGCTCGGTTCCTTGTCAACAAGTCCCTTTGTAATGCTTATGCAGTTATACCAGCCTTTTCTGTCTTCGGCATACTGGTTATTTATGGTAACCGTTGCGGCGTTTTTGCCCTCAAGGCCGTTTGATGTAATGATTGCCGAAGTACCGTTTTGACGATAGCTTGTAATACCGTTTCTCTGCGGGTCACTACCGAGAGCGCCGGTCGGTATAAGTGTAGGCGTTGCGGTATCCTGAGAGTGCGCCGAAAGTGAAGCAAAGGGAACCTGATATGTCAAATATCCCTTAGAATAGTAGTAATCCTTACCTACCTGGCCGGTATATTTTGAGTTTTCAAATTGCCAGCTTCTGGTGCCTTTTTCCAAGGAATCGAAGTCACCGAACGGTATAACCTTGTTGTTTGTAAGCGCCTGACCTATTACAACAGAGTTGTCGGCAAGCTCTTCTTCTATGAAGCTGAAGTACTTTAAGAGCTTCTCCTCTTCCGCTCTGCCGAGCATAGTGAGCTGGCTTAAGTTGAGGCGGATATAAACCTCATAAAGGCTCTTAACAACGGCTTTATCCTCATCGCTTACCGCGAGAGTATTTTCGTCGAAATCGGGAAGCTGCTCAAACTTAGTTGCAATCATCGGAATGAAATCCTCTGCACCCGAGTTAGCAGAGCCGTAGGTTTTACCGTCTATACAAGCCTGCTTGGCGGTCTTGAACTTTTCCCAATCCTCGGTCATACCGAGTGCTGCCGCCTTGGTATCGAGCGCAGACTCCTCAAGGAATGAAGCGTCTATTATACCGGATTTTCCGGCTTCTTCGGATTTGTTATATTCCTCAATTGATTTTTTATAACCGGCTATCAAGTCCTCGATATACTTAACGGCGCGGTAATCGTAGGAGTTCGGATTTTCAATGTACTTTTGGCAGGCATTGAAAATAGCGCGCGGAATTTCTGTTTCCTGGTCATAATATGTCTTAACGGGCGTGCCTGTGTTTGTTGCTCCGTTAAGGGTATTTTCGCTGTATTTCTGACCGTCTGTACGGTAGAACAATACATTATCAAGGAAAATCTTTTTACCTACGCTGCCGTTGTTGGTTTCAAGGCTCGTAGAAGCCGGGTCATACGAGCAGCCCGTGAACTTAAAGCCTGCGGACATAATGTCCTCAATAGCCTTGTAGCCGTTTTCACGGTTTACTACTGCTTTGGATCTGCCGTTTTCATCGACTTCTCCGATTTTGGCCTTATCGATATAAGCTCTTCTGGGCGAATCGGCTGTTGTCTTGCCGCCATCCGCCGTATTTATGCACGGAGCGAGCATCGTGCTGCCGTCGATATAGTATTCGCCGCTAAGAGTCGCCGTCTTGTTAATTCTGAAGGAATAGCGTCTAATAAGCAGAGCATCGGATATCGAAGTACCGGCAGGGTCAACAACTACCGGCTGCGAAAGCTTAATTTTCTCGTTATAATACTTGTTGGCATTTGCTTTAGTTTTATCCGAGCTGTTCCACACATACATATCGGGCATAGGCTTGTTTACACCGAAATCCTCGTTGGACTCCGTGACAACGGAGTCGGTTTCGGAGCACATAAACTGAAGCGGTATGCGGACATATCCCTTGAAGTGGTCAAGGTCAACGGTACCGTCGTTTAACATAACTTTTTTCCAGCTGCCGTCCGTTTGCTGCAGGAATAAATATGGGTCCTCACCCATATAGCCTGCTTTTGTGGTGCCGACAGTTGAGTAAATTATATCGCCGTATCTGTTAAAAGCATTATTGCTTTCACTGTAGCTGTTGTCAAAATCCTGTGCAAAATACTTTTCATTTGAACGAAGGCGGAATGAAAGCCCCGTTACGCTGACCTCGGAGAAGTCGAGATAGTACCAAATCTCGGAAGCACCCTTCGGGTCCCAAGTCTGACGGCTCCATGACGTATCAAAGGACTGAGGGCTGTCGGTGGTTGCGGCGGACTCGATACGCATTGCGTAGCCGTAGCTGTCGCCCGTGTCTTTAACGCCTACACCATCGGTTCTGCCTTCGAATGAAAGGTGATTACCCTCCTGCATATAGTCAAGTGAGCCTGACGTACTGCGTACATTGTTGACTTCGGCGGTTCTCTCGTTGATTCCGGTATCCGAAAACGAACCGTGGTCATCTGCGGTACCTTTTTTATCAAAGGTAAGAATTTCACGCATGGCAAGAACGTTGTTTGTAACGGGGGCATAAGCGGACGCATCGTATACATAAGTCGGAACATCCGAAACGTATGCGTTAACAGCCTCCGAGAACCAGCCGTCGCTGTCGTACGCCGTTATCGTAATATTGTAACGGTGGTCGTCAGACAGACCCGCAGGCACCTTCGTTTTGATTTCGTCTGCCGTAATCTCAGCCGTGTACGGTGCGGTACCGGTGGGACTAACCATCTTGCGCAGCAAAACCGTGCTTGTGTGAACTTCGGTATATGTTCCGAGATCAACAAGCTCTAACATATACCCGTCAATTGTTTTTGTGCCGGTTTTGCGCTCGCTAACCTTAGCCGCGGGGAAGCTGACCGTAATTCCGCCGTCGTCATTAAGTGTTGCAGCCGCTTCCCTTTTATCCGATTCGGTAAAAGTCGGTATCGGGTCATATTCGCCCTCGCCGGCCGCGAGAACCATGGGAATCGACGTTACCAAAAGCACTACGCAAAGCAGCACAGCAGTTATGCTTTTTCCGATTTTAATCTTTGAAATTTTTTGCATAAACTGCAACTCCTTTCCTCAAAATCTGTATTTTGAATATAGTTTCTTATGAAACCACGATGGTCGTTTTTAAATCCATATTGTTAAGTTTACGCTGCTCTTTATCAAAGCTGTATGTCTTAACATGGATTGTTGCAGGATAAGTTCCTGCCGCAAGCTCACGGTTCAGCGTGAACTTTGATATTGAATAGCCCGGCGGCAAGAGATTTGAGGTATATATAACCTCGCCTGTATCTGAAAGCTCTATTTCTATAACAAAGAAGCACGGGTTTTCCTCGGGATTTGAGAATACAAAGCTTTGCTCCTTGGTATTTGCCGCCAAGGGAAGCTCGGGAATACCGTAGACCTTTATCTGCCTGCCCCTTGTTTTTGTCTTATCGGGAATCGAGATTTCGCCCTCGCCCAATACGGCATTTTGGTCGATTACGCCTGCGGGGGGCGTTGTGGTTCCGCCATCGCCGCCTGTCGGTATAACGGACTTTAAAAGGAATATAAGACCTATTATAAGTGCCGCTATCAAAAGCGCAAACAAAAGCCAAAGCAAGAGCCTGTCTTTAACTATCGCAATGAATTTGTCAGCCTCTGTCTCTATGTAGCCGACTACCGCTGTATGAGGCATTTTCGTTGCGGCATACACCTTTTCGGTTTGCCCGTCGTCAGACTGCAAATTACCGATTTCACGTTTGCCCTTGCCTATTTGACCGACAACCATATAGCCGCCCGAGGGATAGCGCGAGTCTATTTCTTTCTTTTTGAAATAAGAAACCGAGAAGCCGGTTTTGCCGTTTTTGTAAACGCCCTCGCCATCGGCTCCGGCAAGATGCCGAAATATAAGATCTGCCAAATAAAAAACCTCCGATAAATTGATTAAAAACGCTATATATAATAGTATACGATAAATCCGCACCGCTTCGGGTTTGCTTTAACGCTTGTTTCTCATCTTTTTGCGAAAGAGCATCTATTTACCGATTTTAGGGCGCAAATGGGTACACTATTACACCGTATATTTATACTTAAGTTTACACTAAAAATGCTTTGGTGTAAAGAGTTTTTATCTAATTTAAAAACACATTTTAAATAGTCTTTAAACCAAATGTTAACAAATTGTGAACGCAGTTTGACATTCTTTTGTCATTTTGAAATGAAAATATGTAAAATTTTAGATTGCAAGCACACTTCGACAAAAATTGCAGCCGCTTTTGGTAATCTTTTACAAATTATACACCGGAAATTCTATGTAATCAATTCTCTTTCATAGAACTCTTCCGTTTAGCCTCTTGATTTTATCACGCGCTGTGCGACAAAAAAACGCCATTGTAACAAAAAGCCGTTTTAATTTCACAAACGCCCGAAAAGCACAAAAAAACGGGCTTGTAAAGCAAATTACAAGCCCTGAAATATTTATATCTATAAGATAATTTCGGATATTACGGAGTTGGAGAGTAAAAATCCGCGCCGCGTCAGAGAAATTCCGCCGCTCTCACAGCTGCAAAGCCCGTATTTTTCGTATTGCTTTGCGCTTTCAAGCATTTTTTGCGGTATCTCATGATGAAAACGGGCGTAAAAACGCTCTTGAGTAAGCCCCTCGCGAAGCCTTAAAGCGAGCATACAAAATTCCTCTTCGTCGCCGCCGTCACCCTCGGTTAAACGCTCGTTGCCGCTTATGAAATACTCAATATCACGCGGATAATATGTGCGTTTTCCGCCTAAAAACGAATGTGCCGAAGCACCTATGCCGAGGTACTCCTCATCGTGCCAATATTTCAGATTGTGGCGGCTCTCAAAGCCGGGTACCGCAAAATTTGATATTTCATACTGCATAATACCGTGTTCTTCGAGGTATTCGCACATAAAAAGGTACATATCGGCCGTATCGTCGTCAGAGGGGAACGGCAATTTGTCTCTCATACGAAAAAACGGCGTATTCTCCTCTATTTTGAGAATGTAGCAGCTGAGATGCGGCACACCCGAAGAAATGCAGAAATCAAGTGTGCTTTTAAGGCTCTCTTTAGTTTGACCCGGCACTCCGAGCATGACATCAAGCGAAATATTATTTATTCCCGCTTTTTTTGCCCGTGAAACGACACTTTGAACCTCGCTTTTGCCGGCTCGTCTGCCTAACATCCTACGTTCGCCGTCATTTGCCGACTGCAAGCCTATGGAAAGCCTATTTACTTTACACTCGCTTACTTTTTCAAAGAATTCGTCGCCGAGCGAAAACGGGTTGCACTCTACCGTTATTTCCGCATCATCGGTCAAAAACGTTGATTTTGCGCCGTTTATGATTTGGCAAAGATAATCCGGAGCCAAAACCGACGGAGTTCCGCCGCCAATGTAAAGAGTATCAGCTTTACAATTAAGCTGTTTTGAATTGTTCCGAAGTTCTCGCAAAACAGCCGAAACATATCTGTTTTTTGTATCGTCATCGGCGCGAAACGAGTAAAAATCGCAATACGGGCACTTTGAATTGCAAAACGGAATGTGAATATACAGTCCTATATTATTCATCGTCTAATTTAAGCACAGCCATAAACGCCTCTTGCGGAACTTCTACCGTACCGAACTTGCGCATACGCTTTTTACCCTCTTTTTGCTTTTCAAGCAGCTTCTTTTTACGCGTTATATCGCCGCCGTAGCATTTAGCAAGCACGTCCTTACGCATTGCCTTTACGGTTTCGCGCGCTATTACCTTGCCGCCCACGGCTATCTGAATGGGAATTTCAAACATCTGGCGCGGAATATTGTCCTTAAGCTTCTCGGCTATTCTGCGCGCTCTCGGATAAGCCTTTTCGGAGTGAATAATAAACGAGAGGGCGTCTATCATATCGCCGTTCAAAAGAACGTCGAGCTTTACAAGGCTTGACCTTTGGTAGCCGCAAAGCTCATAGTCAAACGAAGCATAGCCGCGCGTACGCGATTTTAAGACGTCAAAGAAATCATAGATTATTTCGTTAAGCGGAAGTATATATTTTAAGTCCACCCTGTCGGCGTCAAGATACGTCATTTCTTTATATTCGCCGCGTCTGTCCTGGCAAAGGTCCATTATGGCTCCCACATAATCCTTAGGAGAAAAGATGTGCGCCTCAACCATGGGTTCCTCCGCAAAATCGATTGTTGCGGGGTCGGGGTAGTTGCACGGATTGTCTATTTCGACTATGTTTCCGTCGGTAAGGTGTATTTTGTAAACAACCGAAGGTATTGTTGTTACGAGGTCGAGGTCATACTCTCTCTCAAGGCGTTCCTGTATGATTTCAAGGTGCAAAAGCCCCAAGAAACCGCACCTGAAGCCGAAGCCGAGGGCACTTGACGTCTCGGGTTCAAACGAGAGCGAGGCGTCATTCAGCTGTAATTTGGCAAGAGCATCCCTAAGAGCCTCATAATCCGCTCCGTCCGCCGGATAAATTCCGCAGAAAACCATCGGATTTACCTTGCGATATCCTGCAAGCGGCTCCGAAGCCGGATTTTCGGCAAGAGTCACGGTATCGCCTACGCGCGCATCGCCTACGGTTTTAATCGAAGCGGTGATATAACCGACCTCACCCGAGGACAGCTGCTTTGTCGGCTCCAAACTCTTGGCGCGCATATATCCCGTTTCCACAATTGTAAATTCGGCGCCCGTAGCCATAAGACGCATGGTCTGCCCCGGCCTTACCACACCGTCAACTATTCTGACATAGACAATTACACCGCGATAGCTGTCATATACGGAGTCAAATACAAGCGCTCTGAGCGGCTTTGAATCGTTATCATCCGGAGGCGGCACAAGGTTTACGATTTCCTCGAGCACAGCGGGGACATTCTCGCCCGTTTTTGCCGAAATTCGCGGCGAATCCATACACGGTATGCCTATAACGTCCTCCACTTCTTTAGCAACGCGCTCCGGCTCTGCGGCGGGAAGGTCGATTTTATTTATTACCGGTACAATTTCAAGGTCGTGGTCAAGCGCAAGGTAGGTATTTGCAAGAGTTTGAGCCTCTATCCCCTGTGACGCGTCAACTATCAGCACAGCTCCCTCGCATGCCGCAAGGGAACGCGACACCTCATAGTTGAAGTCAACATGACCGGGAGTGTCTATTAAGTTCAGTTCATATTTTTTGCCGTCGGCAGCCTTGTAATCAAGCTTTACGGCACGTGCCTTAATGGTTATACCGCGTTCACGCTCAATATCCATATTGTCAAGAAGCTGCGCCTCCATATCGCGTTTCGCTACGGAGTCCGTAAGCTCCAACAAACGGTCGGCAAGCGTACTCTTGCCGTGGTCGATATGGGCAATTATGCAAAAATTTCTGATGTAGTCCTTTTTACCTGACATAAATTTCCTCTTTTATCTTTTTAAATCCCGTATATTATATCAAATTCGGAGTTAAATGTGAATACCGAAAATTATTTCTCACGGTCATAAAAAGACAGCATCGGCTTTATCTTTTTGCCGCCTATCACTCTCTGCTCGTAGTTTTTGGTTATTTTAAACACCGTCCCCGACAAAAGCAACAGACCTATAAGGTTCGGTAAAGCCATAAGACCGTTAAACGTATCGGAAAGATCCCAAACAAGCTGAATGCTCGACACGGCACCTATAAATGTCATTGCGAGAAATATTATTTTATACACCGCAGTCAGCTTTTTTCCGCCTATATATTCTGCGGCGCGCGAGCCGTACACCGACCAGCCGAGTATGGTTGAAAAAGCGAACATAACTATACCTATGGATACTATATAGGAGCCCCATTTGCCGAGCACGCTCTCAAAGGCATATATTGTTATATTAACTCCCTCAAGTCCGCTTTGCAGATTTGCCCCGGTAGTCAGTATTACGAGTGCCGTAAGTGTGCATATAACAATGGTGTCAAAAAACACCTGAAATATGCCCCACATACCCTGTGTTACGGGTTCCTTGGCATCAGAGGAGGAATGGACCATTACCGACGAGCCGAGGCCAGCCTCATTAGAAAATACTCCGCGCGCCACACCGAAACGCATGGCTCTTGAAATACCGTATCCCATAACGCCTCCTCCGACGGAGCGCATACTGAACGCTCCCGAAAATATCTCGCCGAAAGCGTCGCCTATATGGCGGAAGTTTACGATTATTATTATAAGCGCGCCTATTATGTAAAACGCCGCCATAAAAGGCACAAATTTTTCCGTCACCGTGACTATTCTTTTCAGTCCGCCGTAAATTATAACGGCTATAAGGGCGCAAACGACTATCCCCGTGACAATGCCCGGTATATTAAACGACCCCTTAAGTGCCGTGGATATTCCGTTGACCTGAGCCACCGAGCCTATTCCGAACGATGCGAACAGACAAAAAACAGAAAATATAACCGCAAGCCACTTTTGGCCGAGTCCTTTTTCGATATAATACATAGGGCCGCCCACCCACTCGCCTTTTTCGTTTTTTCTGCGGAAATATATGCCGAGCGCATTTTCGGAAAAGCTCGTCATCATACCGAGCAAAGCAGAAATCCACATCCAAAATACCGCACCCGCTCCGCCGGAGGAAATAGCGGTGGCTACGCCTACAATGTTGCCCGTGCCTACCGTTGCGGCAAGAGCCGTTGCAAGTGCCTGAAACTGCGATATGGCTTTTTCGTCCTTGGTTTTTGTTACCTTGCGGTCTTTAAAAATTGCGGCAACCGTATTTTTAATTGTGTAGCAAAAACGTCGTATTTGAAAAAATCGCGTACCGCACGTGAGATAAAGACCGGTAAGCAGCATCAATATGAGCATCGGAGGCCCCCAAACGACGCTGTTTACCTTACTGTTTACATTTTGAATAAGCTCTACAAAATTTTGCATAGTACCTCCGAATGTGTTTTTATTGAATAACAAGAAAACGGGGCAAAAGCAGCTAATAACAGTATTGCTTTACGCCCCGAATTATTAAGAATAAAGCTTTCCGACTATGATGTTCACAAGCGAAACCGGCAATGCCTTTGAAAGTGCCAAAAACAGATGATATTTAGCGCCTTTTGTAGACAAAAGCTTCGGACGAGCTTTGGTTGCCGCAGCATACACCGCATCGGCTATATCGTCCGGCGACATACCGTTTTGCTCGTCGCGCTCCATACCGGCAACCGCTCTTTTAAGTGTTTCGCCGTAAAATTCGTCACCGGCGGTATTTTTCTCTCTTGCCGCGGTAAAACCCGTTTTAACATCGCCCGGCATTACGGCGCAGACCTTTATATTAAACGGTCGCACCTCGTTTGCAAGAGCCAGAGTCAGCGAATTTACAGCCGCCTTTGACGCCGAATAAAACGCCTGAAACGGTATGGCAAGCGGAGCTGCGAGAGAGCTGAGATTAACAATTCTTCCGCCGCCTTGAAGTCTCATATATTTAATTACGTTTTTTGAGCAAATAAAGCAGCCGAAGAAATTGACGTCAAACTGTTTTTTAGCTTCTGCAAGCTCTGTGAATTCAACCGCCCCTGAGATGCCGAAGCCTGCATTATTCACAAGTATATCAATGCTTCCGCTGTCATTATATATTTTTTTGAATGCCTCGGAAACCGAGTGCTCATCCGTGACATCGCACGAAATATGCTTAATGCCTACCGTTTGAATCTTCGGCTCGCGGCGACTCAGCTCATACACCCTGTATCCGTTTTCAAGAAACTTACGGCAGCAGGAAAGTCCTATTCCGCTCGAACCGCCCGTAACAACTGCAGTTTTCATCAATCTCAACTCCGTTAAAGCAGGCAAAGGCGCAAAGCCGCCGCACCCGTAAAATACAAAAGAATTTTATCACAGCGGAAACGTTTTCGCAACTAAATGCGAAAAAATATCCGTAAATCTTGTACGTGTTGCCGTATTTGGGCTTATTATATTATATCGCCGGTCTTACAATCCCCGGATTATGCCTATTTGTCCGTTATTTTATTTTATTAAACAAGTCGATAATAAATACGTCTATATTGTTTGCGGCATATTCGGCGATGCCAAACGGCCGAGCTTCCTCAGACCGATTACCGATTTTCACAATTTGCGGCGCTTTTACCGTTTTTTAACAGAATTACAGTTGCACATTTTGCTCATAAGCTTTAAAATTACAGTATATAGTTATATTGTCGCAGGCATTAAAAGCGGCACAAGAATCGGTATAAATCCGAATAAAATCAGCCGTTTCATATTCACGAAAAAGGATGGAAAAAACAATGAAAAAGAAAAAAGAGAAAGGAAATAACAAGGGTTTATCGAGATACCTTGTGTCGGGATTACTGTTTTTGTTGTTCGAAGCGGTGGCAATCACACTATGGCTAATAAAGGATAATCTGTTTTATTTGCTGAATTTCAGCTACATAGGCACCTGTCTCGCATTGGGGACGGCACTTTTTACCGCCGAGAAACGCTATGCGCGTCATTTTGTACAGCTGGCAGTCGGAAGCTATATGCTGCTGTATCTCGGCATAATCTCCCGAGAAAATATGCAGATTGAGGGCTTTTGGTACTATCTGTTCCTCGGCGTTTTTGAAGCAGCAACCATTCACTATGCCGTAGCCAAAATCTTCGGACCGCTGCTGTTCGGACGCGGATGGTGCGGCTATGCCTGTTGGACGGCTATGGTTTTGGACTTTCTTCCTTATAAGCAGCCACGGAAGCCGCGAAAAGAAAAGCTCGGAATTCTGCGCTATGTGATGTTTGCGTTATCATTGGCTCTTGTGTCGGGTCTGTTTTTGTTCAAGGTCGCAAATCTTGAGAAAATTATGTTTTGGCTGTTTCTCGCCGGAAATGCGCTTTACTATATATCCGGAATTGCGCTTGCCTTTATATTTAAAGATAACCGCGCATTCTGCAAATATCTCTGCCCTATCACAGTATTTCTGAAGCCCATGAGTTATTTTTCGCTTCTGCGCGTCCATTGTGACGAGAGCAAATGCGTTCATTGCGGCAAGTGCCTGAAAGTATGCCCAATGAATGTTGAGGTTAACAAGGATTCACGCAAGCGAAAAAACGGAACAGAGTGTATTCTCTGCTACGAGTGTACAAAAAACTGCCCCACAAAGGCACTGCATTAAAGCGAAAAATAAAGAAAGGTGCAATTCATTCGGAATTGCACCTTGTTTTTTACAAATTCAAAAAGTCTTTTCTGTAATCAGCTCCGAAGAATTCAGCGAGTTGTTGCATTTCGCTGTCCTTTATCGTGTTGACTCTCGGCATTCTTCCGTTTGTTATATTACAGGCGATTACCGACGGATATTTGCCTTTTGCAATCAACGGATTTGAGTTTAATCCGCAGGAGCTTATTTCAACCTGCTCAAAGCTGCCGTGATGTCTTTGATTGTGCCGCTCCGCCATTGGTTTTATCCTGCTGTTGTTAAAGCTCTCCCGGCAGAATATTTTTATAGACATAATACTGCACAAGTGCTAAAATTTAAGCAAATTCTAATTGAATTTAATTTTTAAAAATACTTTGGAAGAGTTGGCAAATGACAAAACAAAATTCTATGCTTACCGGCAAGCCGATAAAAAGTATAATTAAATTCTCGCTGCCGATTATGGCTTCATCGCTTTTACAGTATAACTATACATTGGTCGACAATATACTTGTCGGGCGATATGTAAGCACGGACGCTCTTGCCGCAGTCGGCGGAGTCGCCTCGATAAACTCGTTTATTGTCGGTGCGGCACTCGGCCTTACAAGCGGATTTACAATACCGGTGGCGCATGCTTACGGCGCAAAGGACCAAGACAGGGTCAACAGATATTCCGGAAGCAGCATTACGGTGTCGTTCTTGCTCGGCCTGTTACTTGTTGTTGTCGCGCACATTATTTCCACTCCTCTTTTGAAGCTTATCGGCACGCCGGACGAAATTCTCGGTCTTTCCTCGGCGTATGTAAACATTCTTTACTTTGCAATACCGTTTCAAATGCTCTCAAACAATTTTACCGCAATTTCAAGAGCCGTCGGTGAGAGCAGAAAACCGCTCATATATTTTACGGCAAGTATTTTTGTAAATTTCGTGCTTGACATGCTGTTCATAAAGGTATTTCGCTGGAGCGTTGAGGGAGCTGCGCTTGCTACGCTTATTTCTCACATTACGGCAGCCGTCCTTACGGGAAATTACATTTTAAGGCGCAATACAAGCGTACACATTTCAAAAAAAGAGCTCAAACTCGACCTCAAAACAGCATTCATACAGTTAAAATTGGGAATACCCGTTTCGCTTCAGTTTACCGTTACCTCTATCGGGTCGATGTGTCTTCAAAGCGCGGTAAATTCATTCGGCACGGCGACTATTGCAGGCTTTACTGCCGCAGGAAGAGTCGAGAATATTGCAAATATACCGCTGAGCGGACTCAGCGTCGGCACACAAACCTTCGTCGGGCAAAACTACGGGGCCGGAAAGTACGATCGAATAATTAAATCGGTTAAAAAAATATTTACGCTCAACATACTTCTTTCCGTCGCTTTAAGCGTTGCTCTTCTGACGGCAGGTATGCCGATAGTCAGGCTGTTTATGACAGAGCCTAATGAAGACGTCTTGTTTGCTGCCCATAAATATCTTATCGCCACGGCGGAGTGCTTCAGTCTTGTCGCGGTGCTGTTCGTTTTAAGGAACACTCTGCAGGGTCTTGGCTTTACATATGCAAATACGGTTGCGGGTGCCGGCGAGCTGATAGGAAGAATATCAATAGCGCTTATTTTCACTCCGCTTATCGGCTTCAATGCAGTATGCTACGCAGCCCCTGCCGCATGGTTGCTTGCGGACATCCCGCTTGCGATTATATATTTAAAAAAGAAGAAGAAATTTAAGACGTTAGCAATGCGGAATATGAATACAACAGCGGATATATAGCCCTTGAAATTTCTTTATCCGCAAATGAAATAAAAAGAATTATCATTAAATAGTCAAGTAAATCTCGTTTTATAAGTATCGATTTTATAAAACATTACATTATTTATATATTGAAGTCAGCCGAGAAAGGAAGCAAGGCTTTTCGGCAATGGATTTATATGCAAAAAACCAACACTTCCTTATGAACACTCAGCCAACGGAGCGAGATTTTTTGTTAAACACCGAATTTTAAAATTCGAGACGTAAGAATCGATAAGCGGTCGCGACATTTACGTTTGCTTTTTTGTATACCCAAACAGGGTCCCTTGACAAAAAGCAAAGTCCAATGCTTAATATTTTTTGCAGCACAAGCTCACTTTTGCCCTGTTGCGTATTAACCGAGCGATAATTATTTAAAATGAGGTGCCTTTATGAAAAAATATAATATAACGACATTGATTTTAATGATATTGGTTTGTCTCGGACCGCCGCTGAATCTTTTATTTGAGTATTTTGTTTTACATCAAAATCCGTCTCCTGTTTTGTGGGGTACAACGATTTTCTCGCTGACAGGCTTGCTGCTTTTCATCATCTACTATATAAAAATATTAAAGTAATAATGTGTTTGAATATGCAGCTTTGACCGTTACAGGTAAAACAGCTTCAGCTTAAAGAGGTGTTCATATGAAAAAACTATTATACGATATAGCTCCGTTTTATTTGTCCGAAGGGTGTATAGATGAGCTACACGCCCAAAAAATGATAGGAACGGCCGTATGTGCACCGGAGTCTTGCATAACTGAAATTCTAAACGAAGCTCTCTCTTTACTTTATAATCGTTTTCCCGGGATTGTTTTTATAAGGGCTGATGAAGAAACAATTTTAAAGACAACCAACTATCTTAAGACGGATTATGATTATAAACAGATGAAGCCATCGGGTTTTTTGTCGTACAAATTGCCTGAGCTCTCATTTCCGTTGAATTCTGAAAATTTGCCCTACATTATAGATAATTTTGCTGATTTTTCTTCACTTGAAATTCATTTTGCCAAAAGAGATTCCGTCAATTTTGTTTATGAAAGCGTTAAAAATCATCCGTATAAAATATCAGCTGAAAATTTATCTGATTTTATAACAGAAAGATATGTGATTTTAAATAAAAGCGGAGATGCCGATGAGCTTGAATGTGTTGTAAAAGAGCCCTATATACAGAAGATTTTAGATATTTTTTTGAAACATTTCAAATCGGATAAATAAACAAAATCTCACTCCGTAACGAAGTGAGATTTTTTGTTGCGAATTGAATTTTGAAATGCATTTCTGAAAAAGAAAAAATAAAAGGCAGAGATTATCTCTGCCCTTGGAGCTACTGGCCGGACTTGAACCGGCGACCTGCTGATTACGAATCAGCTGCTCTACCAACTGAGCCACA
>OGQU01000024.1_pt1 | contig 165945 bp, 146 predicted proteins | sample 1553341 | NCBI WGS metagenome assembly OGQU01 (sample SAMEA2579920, study PRJEB22360) | human gut metagenome | biome: human gut; feature: human-associated habitat; material: faeces | place: Denmark | collected 2008/2010 | reverse complement strand
TTAATTCTGACATTGGTTTACTAAGTTTACTGTAAACTTTTTTCAGGACAATACATACCCTTTCTCTACCCTTTCGCTATATCATGAACATAGCATAAACATAGCAACTACATAACATGAACACTGACGCATGTATATGCTCCGTTCGTGTTATGTAGGAATTTGGTTGATGCCCACGAGCAGGGGTAGAGGAGGGATTAACAGGGACCAGCCTTCCCCTGTATAAGGGAAAGTTTATAAGAAGAACCGGCAAAGAAAACTTTCACCAATTCCCACTGTTAGGAGTAAGAAAGGGAACTTATATATCATTTGGAGACTTCACTCTTATAATTACTGTAAACTTGTATATAAATTCTTTTTCAATTATTTAGTCCGTCATGTATTGTTTCGAGCGATTTTCTTCCACTCGTTTGGGAGGCATGATCAAGATTAGTAGGGAACCTAGGATGATAATGCAGGCTAGGATATAATCTCTCGTGTCCAGATCCGGACGTAAGTCGATGGAGTAGACTGCAATCCATGCCTCCAGACCGAAGGTTAACATGGGCTGGAAGGCCCGGAAGGTCATGAAGGTTTCGGCAGTTGCCGTTTGCAGGGTGGCGTAGTACAGGTACGTGGAGAGTGAGGTGAGTAGGAAACCTGTCACGCAGGCGGCGATAATCGTCATCGGGTGGAATATCTCCGTGAGCTTAGGCAGGTAGAGCATTGAAAACGGAACGGCCATGAGTTCTTTGGCAAAATAGTGTTCCACGAGGGCGATTAAGGTCAAGAAAAGCATGACTGACGTGCCGCCCCAAAACATGGTGAACCCGGAGATCCCGCATTTTTGGCGTACGGAGGTATTGGGACTGGCGACAGTGGTTTTCTCGACTACGATGGCTCGTGTACAACTTGCCAGAACTGCCAGGGAGACGAGAATGGAGACCCGTAGCTGTATGGTTTCCGGGAGGGTACGGATAAACAGGATAATGCCTACCGTGATCACTAGCATCCCCACGATGTCGCTGCTGTGGGGTTTTCTCTTGAAAAAGATGTAGGCCAGTATTGCTGTTACTACAACTTCTATATTGATTAACAAGCTGGTTTCAGTACTGGTGATGTACAGGTAAACTGCGGCTAGAAAGAAATTCCGGAATATTTGCAGTAGCGTGTACAGCCATGAATAACCGACGCCTGCTTTCCAGCCTTCCGCAGTTACGGGTTTTCGGATAAGTAATAGTGCGACTCCCCCGGCGAAAATTTGCATGGAGGCGAACACGAGAATGTTGGCCTCGTAGTTTAACAGGCAAAAACGGGTGATGACACTGATGATCGACCATGTTATGACTGATAGTAAGGCATATAAAGCACCTATTTTCATATTTTGTTTTTTGTTTCTCTTCGGATATAACGATTCGATTAGGAAAAGGTTTTTTGTCAAAATAAAATATACCTTTGTTTTAGTATTTATAACAGCATGATACAGGAATGATTGAGATATGGTAGAATCGGAAATTAGAAAAGAGGAGTACACGATTCCTTTACGGGAGTTTTTTTACAAGGGAACGACAAGGGATGTTGATTGTAGGATAGGACGTTTGAAGGCGTTGAGGCGGGCTATTACCGGACAGATGGAAGAGATAAATGCGGCGTTGTGGCGTGATTTGAGAAAGTCGGGGGGAGAGTCTTACCTGACGGAGATCGGTATGGTGTTGGGAGAGATTGACTATCACGTGAAACATCTGAGACAGTGGGTGAAACCCCGACGACTGGCAACCCCGCTGGCTTTTTGGCCCTCGAAAAGCCGGATCATGTACGAGCCGTATGGCGTTGTGTTGATCATTGCCCCTTGGAATTACCCGTTTCAATTATTGTTGGAACCTTTAATTGGTGCCATCTCTGCTGGGAATTGTGCCGTGTTGAAACCATCTCCTTTTGCCCCGGCAACGGCGGAGGTTATAAAGAAGATTGTTGCGGCAGTTTTTGAACCTGCTTATGTCTCTGTGTTTGATGGAGAAGGGGATGTGGTGGAGCAGTTGTTGAGAGAGCGTTTTGATTATATTTTTTTCACGGGAGGTTCCCGTTTCGGACAGCATGTTATGGAAATGGCGGTGAAACATTTAACCCCAGTAACTTTGGAGTTGGGAGGAAAAAGTCCTTGTATCGTGGGGCGTGGTGCGAACGTGAAGATAGCAGCTCGTCGTACGGCTTGGGGAAAGTTTATCAATGCTGGGCAGACGTGTGTTGCCCCCGATTACGTGTTTGTGCATGAAGATCAAAGGGCAGAGTTTGTTGAGGCCGTAAGACTGGCCGTGAAACGATTTTATGGGGATCGCCCGTATGAAAGTCCCGATTATCCGCGGATTATTCACCAGGAGGGAACAGAACGGTTAGTGCGCTTGATACATGCTTCCGGACAGGTGGTTGTCGGGGGGGAGGTGAACGTGGTGGAAAAGTATATTGCTCCTACGGTACTGATTGACGTGGAGGCTGATAGTCCGATCATGCGGGAAGAAATATTCGGTCCCATTCTGCCCGTGCTGACTTATCGGGAGATAGATGACGTGATTCGTTTCGTGAATAAGCGGGAGAAACCCTTGGCCCTATATTATTTCGGCCCCGAACAAGAGGCTCGTGAAGTTTTAAACCGAACCTCTTCGGGTGGGGCTTGTGTGAACGACACGATCGTGCATCTGGCAAATCCCCGTTTGCCTTTTGGGGGAGTGGGGATGAGTGGAGTCGGAAAGTATCACGGGAAAGCGAGTTTTGAACTTTTTAGTAATTTACGTTCCGTGGTAAAATCTTTTACATTTTTTGATAACCATTTTCGCTATGCCCCGTATAAACACTTGAATTTATTGAAAAAATTCATGTAATGTCTGGTGAGTTTATTATATTTGTTGAAAACTTTAAATAATGAAGACTATGAAAAAGTACATTTGCACAGTATGTAGTTATATCTATGATCCTGCAGTAGGTGATCCTGATGGAGGAATCGCACCTGGAACCGCATTTGAAGATATTCCGGAAGATTGGGTTTGCCCGCTTTGTGGCGTTGGTAAAGAAGATTTCGAACCGGTGGAGGAGTAAATGAAGTTAAAAGATAAAAACTAAAAGATAAAAGTTGAAAGCTGTAAAAAGTTCCATTTTTATCTTTTAGTTTTTAACTTTTATCTTAATAAAAAATAGAGGCGAATCGTGAGATTCGCCTCTATTTTTATTAGTGTGCCCATTCGGCAAAGAAGTCATTTCCCTTGTCATCCACGATGATGAATGCCGGGAAGTTTTCCACCCGTATTTTACGGATAGCTTCCATTCCCAATTCTTCAAAGGCTACGATTTCTACTGATTTAATGCTTTCCTTCGCCAAGATAGCTGCTGGTCCACCGATTGATCCTAAGTAGAAACCACCGTGTTTTTTACAAGCATCTGTAACAGCTTGTGAACGGTTTCCTTTGGCAACCATGATCATAGAGCCGCCATGATCTTGGAATAGGTCAACATAGGGATCCATACGTCCTGCCGTGGTAGGTCCGAAACTTCCGGAGGCCATTCCTTTCGGGGTTTTAGCCGGTCCTGCATAGTAAATCGGATGATTCTTAAAGTATTCCGGCATGGGCTTGCCTTCATCCAGCATGGCTTTGATGCGGGCGTGTGCGATATCACGGGCAACGATAAGTGTTCCGGACAAGTTCAGACGGGTTTTAACCGGATATTTTCTTAGTTCTTTTAAAACCTCTTCCATCGGTTGGTCGAGGTCGATGTTCACGGCGGGTGCTAATGCCGGGTTCTCTGCCGGTAAGAAACGAGCCGGGTTCTTTTCCAGTTGTTCCAGGAAGATACCGTCTTCCGTGATTTTAGCTTTGATGTTCCGATCGGCACTACAACTTACACCGATACCCACGGGGCAGGATGCCGCGTGACGAGGCATACGGATGACACGCACGTCGTGTACCCAGTATTTACCCCCAAATTGGGCCCCGATACCCATGTCTTGACAGATTTTCTGAATTTTGGTTTCCCATTCCAAATCCCGGAATGCCTGACCGCCATCATTCCCTTCGGTTGGAAGATTATCATAATATCCCGCAGATGCTTTCTTTACGGTTGTCAGACAGGCCTCGGCAGAGGTTCCCCCGATAACTACTGCCAGATGGTAGGGAGGACAGGCTGATGTTCCTAGGTCTTTCACTTTGTCCTTGATGAACTTGGTCAGAGCTTCTTCGGTCAACAGAGCTTTGGTCTGTTGATACAAGAACGTTTTGTTTGCAGAGCCACCGCCTTTGGTGATGAACAGGAACTCGTATTTATTCCCTTGAGTGGCATATAGGTCAATTTGAGCCGGTAGGTTTGTACCACTGTTTTTCTCATCGAACATAGTGTAGGGTACTACTTGAGAATAACGCAGGTTGCGATCCCGATAGGTTTCGAAAACTCCCTTACTGATGGCTTCTGCGTCATTACCGTCAGTCCATACGTTTTCTCCTTTCTTACCGATAGCGATAGCAGTACCCGTGTCTTGACAAGTGGGTAGTTCACCTTCAGCGGAAACCACTTGGTTCATCAACATGGTATGAGCCACGAATTTATCATTGTCGCTGGCTTCTGGATCTTTCAGTATGTTGGCTAATTTCTGCAAGTGAGAGGCACGCAAGTAAAAAGAAACATCTGCATAGGCTTCACGGGCGAGTAATTCAAGCCCTTCTTTTTGAATTTTCAATATTTTACGTCCTTCAACTTCGATGGTTTTCACGTAGTCTTTTGTCAGTAAACGATATTCCGTACTGTCTTTTTGAATCGGAAATGGTTCTTGATACTTGAATTCTGCCATAATTCTTTATTGTTTTAGTGTTGTTAATATTTTTATTCCTATAACGGAAAAATTTCTTTAATATGTCGCAACGAAATTAGAATTAATAAATGAGAAGTCCAATAAAAAAGCCGGACAAATTTGGTCCGGCTTTTATGGATATTAGGCTAATGACTAGTCTTTGAATAATTTGTCAATAGTCATGATTTGGTAATCGTAGAATGCGCGGGTTGCAGCATTTCCGGTACCCCGTTTTTCTTTGTAAAGAGCTTGTACTTTTTTCAACAATGATAACATGGCAGGACGTCCTACTGATGCAGGAAGTGTTGCAGCATTCATTGTCATACGGAAGTAGTCATATTCTCCCAGATTGCATGCAGCATGGCTACAAAGTTTATGTTGGTTATTTACGCTGTTTTCTAAAGTTGCCAATGCCTCGGTCGGATCGATAGAAGTAAGTCTTTTCGGTGCTGAGGCCGCAGGAGTAGCTTGAAGACCACTCATTTGGCTGGCAATGGTTACTAAAGCAGCTTGTAAGTTCATTTCTTCGTGAGAAAGTGAACGGGATGCAAGGGTCGGAGCCATAAGTAATTTATAAGCGTCATTTACATAGGAATCAAGCTTATAAGCATCTTTTTGGCCGGAACGTTCTCCCTCGTATATACTACCAAGAGTAGCTGCGTTGAAGATTTTACCTACCACAGCGTATTGTAATTGATCGTACATATTCGGGTTTAATTCCAATTTCTCTCTCAGGTCATTCGTGATCAACCATTTCGGGCATGTAGTTACTTCGTTTACTAACCATTTGATAGCTTCTTGCTGTTTGGTTCTCGGGATGTATTTTTTAGCTACACCGCCTTTACCGTCTTGTACTAGGTCCGTGAATTCAACACCACCGGGGTAAGCCAACACGTGGCTAAGCATTCTTTGGTACTGGCTCAGGATTCCATTGTAGTACATTTTTATGTTTTTATACGAGGCTCCCGGTTTGCTGCACCATTGTTCCAAGTTGTTCATGATGATCTTGAGGTTCTTGATACAAAGTGAATTGGCTTTCACGTGATCATCCCCTAAATCTTCTGTCTGGTCAGTCGGGTCAAGTGTCTGCGGGAATTGCTGCGCCCCGAAACGATACATCGGATCGTCAGATTTTTCTTCGATCCAGCTATTTAATGTTGCGACTTCGGCTTCCGGAGTATTAGCGTTCGGTATAATCCGGTACCCCCAGTTGATAGCGTAAATATCGTATACTCCTAATACGGGTGGAACGAGGTTTACACCGCGTTCGTAGTCTCCGGGTTGAGCCACGTAGTTGTTACGGGCGTAGTCCATGATACTCGGGGTAGTTCCGTATTTTTTCGTGAATGATGGGCTACGCAAAGAGTCCACGGGGAAAGAGTAACTTGCACCCATGTTGTGCATCAGACCTAACGTGTGTCCGATTTCGTGTGATGCCACGTAACGTAAAGATTCATTCATCACGTCGTCACTGAATACTTCCGTACGAACGCGAGGATCAACAGCTCCCGTCTGAACGAAACGCCAATCGTGTACAAGAGAAATCACGTTGTGATACCAGATCACGTCAGCCACGAGAATTTCACCGCTACGAGGGTCCACGTAACTTGGTCCCATGGCGTTAGCAGTAGGTGTTACGGCATAACGCACGCAGTTGTAACGAATATCGTCCGGGTCAAAGTTCGGATCGTCGGTCGGGTAATCTTTGGCGATAACTACATTTTTGAAACCTGCTTTCTCGAAAGCGATGTTCCAATCCTCAATACCTTGTTTAACGGCACCTCTCCATTTTTCAGGGAAAGCGTTATCCACGTAGAATACGATCGGTTTTACCGGCTCCACGAGTTCTCCGCGCAAGTAAGCAGCCATATCTTTTGGCTCGATTCTCCAACGGTGGATGAATTCGAAATCTTCCACGCGGTCTTTATCGCTCGTGTAGAAGTTCCGGGGAGTACTGAAATAACCGACACGTCTGTCTTTGTAACGTATGGGCATGGGATCTTTATCCAGTTCTACAATAGAACGACGAACAACAAGGGTCAGAGGACCACTTTGTCCGTTATAGTTCATTTGAGAGGATATTTCCATGTTGCGAGGGAAGTTCTTTACCTCTTTTACGCGAGATGCGGATGGGTCGAACATGGCGCTCGGTTTTTTACCCGTCATCGGGCTGGAGGCCATCGGGGTAATACATTTTTCATCCCGTCCGAAAAATGCAGTCACGTCGATCAATAACGTGTCACCCTTGGTGGCTTTCACTTCGAAAGTCTTCATGATCGGGTCATTGAAGTTCCTCTTGAAAGATGGAGCGATAGGATCACCTTCTCTTAACACGTCTTCGCAAAGCACGGAGTGCATATATACGTTCGTGGAATCCGTAGAGAAACGAATCATGAACGGATCGTCAATCATCTGGCCTGCCACGAAATCTGTCGGGGCGCTGGTTTCAGAAAGACGATTGGCAATCAAGTAGATCTTGTCCAAGTTACGAGCCTGGATTGCCCACATTAAGGTCCCTTTCGGGGTGTAGTAAGCATCAATAACTCCCGGTAAATGTTTAGCTCCTTTCACCTGTTTGTCGAAAGCAGATTCTTTAGGAGCAGGAGGTGTTGCGGTCTGTTCGGTTTTTGCTTTTTTCTTCTTTTTCTTGAAAGGGAAAGCTTGTGCCGTGGACCCTGCAAGTAGTGACAGGGCGACAACCGCGAGTAAAATTTTCCTCATAGTTCTCTTCGTTTAATCAATTAATTATATCTCATTTATTAGATTTGTGTACATACATTTATGTGTAATGTTTTCAATAGCGAGCGAAGGTATGTAAAAAAGAATCGAATTTATCTTACCGTTTTGTTAAAGTTTCATCTGAAAGACGATTATTATTGTACCTTTGCAGGCAATGAATCTTAAAAACAGATAAAATGAGTTCGGAAATCATATTTTTTATCATTGTTGTTTTCCTGTGCTTGGATTTCGTGTTGGAGAGAGTATTGGAGTCTTTGAATTCTAAACATATGTCTCCCGTGTTACCTGATAGTCTGAAGGGAATTTATGAAGAGAAGGAATACAGTCGTTTTCAATCCTACAAACGGGAAAACGGGAGGTTGGATAGCTGGAGTTCGGGGGTTGGCTTTGTCGTGATGATCGTGTTTCTTGTGGCAGGAGGTTTCGGGTGGTATAATAGTTGGGTGGTTTCTTTGACGGATAGTGTGGTCTGGCAGACTATCCTTTTCGTGGTGGGGCTTTCCGTGGTATCTTCCGTGTTGGATATACCTTTTGATTATTATGCGACTTTCCGGATAGAGGAGAAGTATGGTTTTAACAAGACTACGAGGCGGGTCTATTGGTTGGATACGGTGAAAGAGTTGTTCCTTTCGTTGGTGTTGGGAGGGGTTTTGTTGGCACTTGTGGTGTGGTTCTACACATGGGCGGGGACTTATTTTTGGTTGTACGCTTGGGGAGCCGTTACCCTGTTTTCCGTGTTTATGGCTATGTTTTACTCGCAACTGATCGTACCTTTGTTTAATAAGCAGACTCCTTTACAGGAAGGTTCGTTGAGGGATAAGATACAGGCTTTTGCGGGAAAAGTCGGGTTCAAATTGGATAATATATACGTGATTGACGGGTCGAAACGCTCCACGAAAGCAAATGCTTATTTCACGGGGCTGGGACCTAAAAAGCGGGTTGTCTTGTATGACACGTTGATTGACGAGTTAACGGAAGAGGAAATTGTGGCCGTGCTGGCTCATGAGGTTGGGCATTACAAGAAACGGCACACGTTGCGTTCAATGGTGGTTTCCGTGATACAGATGGGAGTGCTTTTCTGGTTGTTTTCCTTGTGCGTGAACAACGTGGCTTTGTCAGAGGCGTTGGGCGGGGACCGGGCATATTTCCAGATGGGATTAATCGCTTTTGCCATTTTGTATTCTCCCGTGAATTTGATTTTGGGGGTCGGTATGAACGTGTGGTCCCGGAATAACGAATACGAGGCAGATGCTTTCGCAGCTCGGTATTACGAGGGTGATTATCTGGTGTCCGGCTTGAAGAAAATATCGGTGAAGTCGTTAAGTAACTTGACTCCCCATCCCTTGTACGAGTATATCTATTATTCTCATCCGTCGTTATTGAAACGGATAGATGCTGTAAAACGTATTCACGAATAAAAATATAAACGAATGAAAGCTATTATTATTACTATCGGGGACGAGATTCTGTTAGGACAGATTCTGGACACGAATTCACAATATATTTCGAGGCAGTTGACCCGCTTGGGGGCTGAAGTGGCGGATATTTTGTCTATTGCTGATCAGAGGGAGGAAATTTGGCAGTGGGTGGATTACGCGATGAAACAGGCGGAACTGATCATTGTGACCGGGGGATTGGGACCAACAAAAGATGACGTGACGAAAAAGGTGCTGGCAGAATATTTCGATACTCGCTTGGTGATGAATGAAGACGTGTTGAGATGGATCGGGAAGTTGCTGGAGAACGGGGGAATGAGGATGAACGAGGGAAATCGTAGTCAGGCTATCTTACCGGAATCGGCCAAAATTCTTTACAATCGCAAAGGAACGGCTTCCGGGATGTGGTTTGAACGGGACGGAAAGGTATTGGTGTCTCTGCCGGGTGTTCCTTTCGAGATGGAGGATTTGATGATCCAGAGCGTGATCCCGGAATTGCAGCGCTTGTATCCACACTTACATCTGGATTACAGGATGTTGAAAGTGTATGACATCCCGGAATCGGAGTTGGCTCTTTTGTTGGAGAAATGGGAAGAACATTTGCCGGAAGGGTTCAGTCTGGCTTACCTGCCGTCGCCGGGATTTGTGAAGTTGCGTCTGACGGCTAAGGGGGATCAGGTTTTTAACTTGGATGCCCGTTACGATAGCTTGAAAGAGGCTCTTGAAGGACAGCGTTATACAGAAGGAGAGAATGGCGGGACAGAACGGGAACTTGGGGAATTACTGATGTTGAAGGGAAAAACGATTGCCACGGCAGAGAGTTGCACGGGTGGAAATATTGCGGCTCAGCTCACGTCGATAGCCGGTTCTTCTGCCTACTTTAGAGGGAGCATAGTGGCGTATGCCAATGACGTGAAGGAACGAGTGTTGGGAGTTCGTCCTGAAAGTTTGGAACAATTCGGAGCAGTCAGTGAACCCGTGGTACGGCAGATGGCAGAAGGAGCCCGCCGTTTGGTCGGGACGGATTATGCCGTTTCTACTTCCGGAATTGCCGGGCCGACTGGCGGTACGGCCGAGAAGCCGATTGGAACCGTGTGGATCGGGGTTGCCGGACCGGAAAGAACGATTGCCCGCAAGTTCGTGTTCTCGTTTACCCGTGAAAGAAATATTGGTAAGGCCACGATGAAGGCGATTGAAATGGTTATCGAAGAAGTGCGTAACGGGGCTGTAAATAAATGAATTGTTTATAAAGTGAATCCGTCGTGAATCATAGTAAAAAGGCGGGTCTCGGTAAACTTTTTTGTATTTCATGTTCCTATTTCGAAAATATAAATTACATTTGCACATCTCACTCAGAAAATAATACAACGTGTAGCGACGCTGAAGGTATTATAAAGCCTCCGGTGCGTGGCTATGCGTAGTGTTAAATTTTGGGTGAGATCTTAATTTACAGTCCGGAGGCTTTTATGTTTTGTATGTAATGTAAATAATACATATTGATATTGTTCGTAGGGTAACAATTTTAAAATTCTAATTTCACTAAAATAGCGGGGCCGTGATGGTTACCCGCTTTTCTTTTGCGCTTGGCAGGAATTTTGTTATATTTGAGAAATTAAATCTTTGCTATGAGAAAGTTTACATTGTTACTGTTTTTCGTTGTTCTTTGGTCGTTTTCTTACGCTCAGATGGGTGGAGAACAATATTTTGTTGATATACACGGTGATTTGCGTTATGAATCCCAGGATAGATTTCAAGCATCACTTTCCACGAATATTTTCGGGGATAAGGTTTACAAGGATAATCGGGGAAACGAGGTGAAGTATTCGAAGGCGATGTGGGAGAAGGTGTCTGGGAAGGATAGGCCTTATTTTGAAGATTTCTTGTTCTCTGAACTGATACATAAATATCGGGATCAGAGAAACGTGCATGAGGTGTATGAAATCGATATTTTTGGAGATGCTCGATACCGGAATAATCAAGGGCGGTCCATGACATTAAGGCGGAATATCATGGGGGAATTGGAATATTCGGGTAACAAGTTTCGAGCCACGTTAGGAAAAGATATTTTTGAAAATGTAATATACAAGGATAACCGGGGAAATAAGGTTACCTATTCAAAAGAGTTTCTTGGTAAGCTCCGAAAAGGAAGGCATAGAGGAGACAGGAATATTGAAGAGTTTTTGTTGTTAGGATTGGCCAAAGATGTCGGAAAAAAGAGAAATTACACGGAAGAGTACACCGTGGATATATTCGGAAATGTTGAATATAAGAATAGCGAGGGACGTCGGGTTTCGATAAAAAAAGATATGTTTGACAGTTTCGAGTACAAGGATAACCAGGGGGTAAGTCTTTCTATCCGGAAGGATATTTTTGACCATGTGCAGGTAAATGATGGCAGGGGAAATAAAGTGGATGTCGGAAGAGATATTTTCGGAGATCTCCAGGTGAAAGATAATAAGGGAAATAAATGGAGCGTGGAACGGGATATATTCGGAGATTTGAAGTTTCGTCATAATTATAAAGAGTGTGCAACTTTGAAGAAGAATATTTTTGATGAGAGAGAATATTCCGATAATAAGGGGAATAAAGTCAAGTATTCGAAGGAATCGTGGGATAAGATGATAAAGAGGTACGGGGATGACGAGAAGGTTTTTTCGATGTTGTTAAAAAAGTTTTTTGGGTCATTCTAGGTGTAGACGAGGTTGGAGATGAAAAGGCGGGATTGTCTTGTTGATTTCCCATCGACTTGTCCTCGGAGTGTCTTTACGCCTTTTTGGCATATGGTTTGGATTTTGTCATGTAAGTGACGATAATGATAGCGTGACATGACAATAAAGCAGGTACGTGTGTAGAGGTTTTGGTGTATAATTTTTTTTTTTTTTTGTATCCTTAGTTTTGGCTTTGTAGTTATGTTTTTGTTAATTTTTTGTCTTTAGTTAATAGAAAAGTACTATTATTGGCATAATATTTGTTAATGATTTTCTTATTTGAATTGGTATAAAGTTAATTAAAATTTTTAATGTGATTTTTTTCTATGGGAGTGTAACATTTTTAAACGAGACCCCGTATTTCGAATGTTATTTAAGATTAGCTTAGATATATAACAAGCAAACAATAGTTAACAAACAGATGATGAATATGAAAAAGACGTTTATTTTGTTATTTGTAGCGATTCTGCCATTATTGGCTAGCGCACAAAAAGAAGAAGTTAAGGTGACTGTGGTAGAAGAGGAATCTACAACTCCTTGGCGTGGTTTTGTTACCAATGGATTTTGGGATAACTGGTTTATTTCAATAGGTGCTGGCGGACAAGTTTATTTTGGCGAGTATGATAGTAAGGATGATTTCGGGCGTCGGATTACCCCGACATTTGATTTTTCCGTGGGAAAATGGTTGATGCCGACATTAGGAGTTCGGGCTCAAGTTGGTGGTTTCACGTTAAAAGGTTTGACGACTGATCCTGCTAATATTTACGCTAAGGGTCCTTCTCGTGTAGACGGATATTATAAACAAAAATGGCAACAGTTTAACGTGCATGTTGATGGGTTATTGAATCTTTCTAACTGGATTGGCGGTTACCGTACGGATCGTTTCTACGAGGCAGTTCCGTTTGCCGGTTTTGGTATGATTCATGGTTGTTCTTCCGTGGACAACACGAAGTTCATGTTCGTGGCAGGTTTGATCAATAAGATGCGTTTATCTAACGCTTTTGACTTTAACATTGAAATCAAAGGTAGTTTGGTTCCTCAGGCATTTGACGGTGATACCGGCGGAAGCAAGGGAGAAGGTATTTTGGGTGTAACAGCCGGATTTACTTATAAATTCAACCAGCGTAATTTTAGAAGAGAAAAACCGACGGAAATCATTTCTACCGGAGTTTCACCAGAAATGTTGAGTGCTGCCGAGGCTAAATTGGCAGAGCAAATTCGCCGGGCAGATCGTTTGCAGGATGAGTTGAATCAAGCTCGTAAGGCTCAACCGCAAGTTGTTAAAGAGGTAAAAGCAGCCCCGTTGGCTATTTTCTTCAATATCAACAAAGCAAACATTACCGCCAAGGAAATGATTAACTTGAAATACTACGCAGAGATTATCAAGAATAATCCGAATCAAGTTTATCGAGTTACCGGATATGCAGACAAGGCAACAGGTACTCCTGCTTACAATCAGAAGTTAAGCGAGAAACGTGCTCAGAACGTGGCAGACGCTTTAGTGAAGAAATTTGGTGTTAAGGCCAGTCAATTGCAAGTCGTTGGCAAGGGTGGGGTTGACAATCTTTACGAGGGTGGAGTTCAATTGAGCCGCGTGGTTATCGTTGAATGATATTAAGACTACATAACTACTAACCATTTATACATTTTAGAGGCCGGGGTAAAGGGTGATACTTTTATCCCGGTCCTATTTTATAGCTCTTGCGGTTTTATATAACTTTTAGCTTTTCGCTTTCAGCTTTTCGCTTAATTAGTTGTATCTTTGCCCGTGAATAATTAAAAAACAGAGAAATGATAACAAAGAATAAGTTTGTAACCGTGAGTTACGAGTTGAGAACGGCAGCGGATGCAGAACCCATTGAGATAGCTGACGAGAAAACCCCCTTGGAGTTTATTTGTGGTCAAGGGCAAACGCTGGAATATTTCGAAATGAACCTGTTGAATTTGAACACGGGAAATTCTTTCGATTTTCATATTCCGTCAGCTAACGCTTACGGTGAGGTGAACGAGGACATGATTGTAGAATTACCTAAAGATATATTTGCGGAAGTTGAGGCGGAAGAATTGATCCCCGGAAACGTGCTGCCAATGCAGGATAGTTTAGGACGTCACCTGAACGGGAGAATCGTTACCGTGGGCGACGATACGGTGACCATGGATTTTAATCACCCTATGGCCGGCAAAGATTTGTTTTTCAAAGGTAAGGTGTTGGCAGTAAGAGACGCTACTGATGAAGAACTGGAAAGCTTACATTCTCACAAATGTGGCGGTTGCCACGGTTGTGGGTCTGATGGCGGTTGTGGGTCAGAACACTCTTGTGGTGACGGTTGCTGCCACTAATCAATTGAAAATGGAAAGTTGAAAATGGAAAATTGGGATAATCAAGTCTTGATTTTCCATTTTTTATGCAGTCCCAAAGTTCAATCCATATTGATTTTTGAATATTAGAAGTGTTGTTCTCCTTCATTTTCATTTGTTATGAACACGATTGGTAAGTTATATACGTTAACCTCTTTTGGCGAATCACATGGGGAGGCGCTGGGGGGAGTGATTGACGGGTGTCCGGCGGGATTCCCCTTGTCGGTGGACGAGATTCAGTATGAGTTGGACCGAAGGAGACCAGGGCAGTCTTCCGTGACTACTTCGAGAACGGAAGAGGATCGTGTGGAAATACTTTCGGGTGTATTCGAAGGTGTGACGACAGGCACTCCTATTGGTTTTATTGTGCGGAATAAGGATCAACGGAGCCGGGATTATGACGAGATAAAAGATTTATTCCGTCCGTCTCACGCTGACTATACGATGCAAGAGAAATATGGCATCTGGGATTACCGGGGCGGGGGACGTTCGTCAGCCCGGGAACACGTGGTTCGTGTGGTGGGGGGAGCAGTGGCTCGTCAGGTTTTGAAAAGATTGGGTATTTTCATTCATGGTTACACGTCTCAGGTGGGGCCGATCGTGTTGAATAAAACTTATCACGAGCTAAATTTGGAGGAAACAGATGCCAATGTGGTACGTTGTCCCGATTCGGTGATAGCGAGGGAAATGGAATTGTTTATCCGAAAAGTACAGGAGGAACACGATAGTGTGGGGGGAGTGGTGAGCTGTGTTATTCGAGGTGTCCCTGTCGGGGTGGGAGAACCTGTGTTTGACCGTTTTCAGGCCCGATTGGGATATTACATGATGGGAATTAATGCAGCGAAAGGTTTTGAGTATGGCGAGGGATTCCATGCCGCAAGTATGCGGGGGAGCGAGCATAATGATGCTTTCGTAATGAGAAACGGGCAAGTGAGGACCTTGACAAATCATGCCGGGGGAATTCTGGGAGGAATCACTAGCGGGGAAGATATTTATTTCCGGGTTGCTTTTAAGCCTGTGGCAACGATCGGGCAGGAGCAACAAACCGTGAATCGTTTCGGGGAAGAGGTGACTTTCATTGCTCGGGGACGTCATGACCCATGCGTGGTGCCTCGTGCGGTTCCTGTGGTGGAGGCGATGGCTGGTATGTTGGTATTGGATATGATGCTGGAGGCTGGGAAAGTACCCTATCGAGTATGAAAGAAGTAAATATTTTTTTTGACAATAAGCTTGTTTAGGATGATATTCTTTATTAATTTTGTTGGAAATTAAATATCAGTGTTATGGCAAGTATTAGAAGATTGAAGAAAGATGTTGATTATTTGACTTTCGCGGTAATCGCCGATTGTATGAATTACAATTCTAGCGTGGGGAAGAGTGAGCCGGAAGTTGTTAACATCGTGAAAAAGATGGTTGAATATAGAAATGAAACGAGAAGTAAAATTTCTGCTCGTAAATCATTTAACGATAAGAAAGAAACTAGATCTTATTATAAAGGAATATCTATCGATCTATTGAAAACAGTAGACGGAGAATTTACCCGTTTGAGCGAGTTGGTAAAACAGAACGCTTAAATGATGATTGCCCCCAAATGTTTGAGCTACCACGTTCTGTGGTAGCTCTTTTTGATGATGAACGACGAGATTGTATTACCGGGAATCGGTAAGATAAAGGTGAGACGGGGAAAGAATATCCGTTTCCTCTCGGTGCGAATTGCACCGGGTAGAGGCGTGTGGGTAAACGTACCCTTCGGGGTAAGCGGACGGCAGGTAGAGGAATTCGTGCATACACAACGAGATTGGATAGAGCAGAATTTGGCGAAGATCAAAGTTTACGAGAAAGATACGGGGGTGGGGTTAGGTATGGATTCCGAGGTAAAGACGAAGTTTCATGTACTGAAAGTGCTTGCCTGTGATGAGCAGCGTCCATACTATAAGATCGAGGGGAAGGAAATCCGTCTATATATTCCTCGTGGTACGGCATACTCGAAAATTGCTCCTTATGTGGAGAATTTCTTGGTAGAGATTTATCGTATGGAGAGCAAGCGTTACTTGCCGGGACGAGTAAGGGAACTGGCAGTGCAGTTCGGTTTTCGTTATCGGGCATTGTCTTTTCGGAATAATATATCGAACTGGGGGAGTTGTTCGGTGGACGATAATATTAGCCTGAATGTGAAATTGATGAAATTGCCGGATGAGATTATTGATTACGTGATTCTGCACGAGTTATGTCATACGGTTGAAAAGAATCATTCCAGTAATTTTTGGGCGTTGATGGAAAAAGTGTGTCCCGGGTGTATGCAATTACGTCGTAGGTTGCGTCAGTATAATACCAGAGTTTGAACGGTATTTTTTCTTCACGGCTTGCTAGCCAGAACGTGAGAATGAACACGATTCCCAACATAAATAATAACATTTCGACTCTTTTCATGATACAAGTTTTAATATACGTTTTATGCTGAAATGTGGCCAAATGTTACGTTTTCGGGTGTTTTTTATTGGTATATTTGTAAATGTTGGGAAAAGAGGAATCCAGCTTGAGGTTTATTCGTTATATTTGGTAGTTATTTCTTAAATAAGTGAAGACAATGGAAGGACAATATTGTTATCAATACCCTCGTCCGGCGGTGACCACGGATTGCGTGATTTTCGGATTTGATGGGGAGGTGTTGAAGGTGTTATTGGTGGAACGGGGGGGAGAACCTTATAAAGGTTGCTGGGCATTTCCGGGTGGGTTCCTGAATATGGATGAGACAACAGATGAATGTGCCGTGCGGGAATTGGAAGAAGAAACGGGATTGAAAGATGTGTTTGTAGAGCAATTACAGGCTTTTTCCGATGTAGATCGGGATCCCCGGGGACGAACAATTACGGTGGCTTATTATGCTTTGGTGAATCCCGTGGGGATGAACGTGGCCGGATATGACGATGCAGCAGATGCTCGATGGTTCGCTTTGTCAGATATGCCTTCTTTGGCTTTTGATCATGAACACGTGTTGCAGGTTGCATTACATCGTTTGGCATTGAAAGTTTATTTACAATTGAACGGGATCGAGAAACTAGATGAACATTTCAAGGGATTTGACTTGAAGCGTTTGAAGGATCTGATTCTTGATAAATTATAGAATATATGGATAGATTGGAAATCGTTGAGGCAGATATTACCACGTTGGATGTGGATGCAATCGTGAACGCAGCGAATACTTCCTTGCTGGGAGGTGGAGGAGTTGACGGGGCTATTCACAGGGCTGCCGGGAAAGAGTTGTTGGCGGAATGTCGGACGTTGAACGGATGCCGAACCGGGGAGGCGAAAATTACAAAAGGATATAATCTGAAGGCTCGTCACGTGATTCACACGGTAGGACCGGTTTATTCTGACGGGCGACAGGGGGAACCGGAGTTGCTGGCGGCATGTTACCGGAATAGTCTTGCCTTGGTCGTGGAGAACGGTTTGAAAACCATCGCTTTTCCTCTGATCAGTACGGGTGTGTACGGTTATCCGTTGGAGGAGGCGACCCCGATTGCTTTGCGTGAGATCAAGGCCTTCTTGGAGACACATCCGGATTTCGAGCGGGTGATTGTTGCTTGTTTTAGTCGTAAGGCTTATGATTTGTATATGCAATTGACAATGGAATAATGACAATAATTTGTAACCTTTAAGCCTGTTGACCTTAACAAAACGAATGTTTGTTGGGAAATTAATTTATAAACAGTAATTTTGTCTGAAAGATTTATAAAAAACAGATATTATGCAAGAGATAGTAAAAGAGATACGTGACGTTTTGTCGGAAGTGAAATATCCCGGCACTTCGAAGAGTATCGTTGCGCTGGATATGGTGCAGAATATAAAGGCTGAGGACGGTAAGGTGGATTTCCGCTTGGTATTCCAAAAGTCCAATGACCCGTTCGTGGGAACGGTGAGAAAGAAATGTGAATCTCTGTTGAAAGAGAAATTAGGATATACAACCGTGGAGATTGAGACCGTGTTCGTACATGACTTGGAGAAACCTTTGGCCTTGGAGAAGGTGAAACATATTGTTGCCGTGTCTTCAGGTAAAGGGGGGGTCGGTAAATCAACGGTAGCTTCAAACTTGGCGGTTGCCTTGGCTAAATTGGGGTATAAAGTCGGGTTGGTGGATGCTGATATTTATGGACCTTCCATGCCGAAAATGTTCGGGTGTGAGGATGCCAGTCCTTATATGGTAGAAGTAGGAGGTAAGGAGTTGATCGAGCCGGTTGTGAAGTATGGAGTGAAATTGTTGTCGATTGGTTTCTTCGTGGACCCCGATTCTGCAACCGTGTGGAGAGGACCGATGGCTTCCAATGCTTTAAAACAGATGGTAGAAGGCGGTTTCTGGGATGAGCTGGACTTTATGCTGATTGACCTTCCTCCAGGAACAAGTGATATTCACTTGACTTTGGTACAAACCGTAGCTTTGAGTGGTGCAATCGTGGTTAGTACACCACAACAGGTGGCTTTGGCCGACGCCGTGAAGGGAATCAATATGTTTGAATCTCCGGGAATACAAGTTCCCGTGTTGGGATTGGTTGAGAATATGTCTTGGTTTACTCCTGCTGAGTTACCGGATAATAAATACTATATCTTCGGTAAAGAGGGAGCCAAGAAACTTGCTGACGAGAAGGGGTTGCGTCTTTTGGGACAAATTCCAATCGTGCAGAGTATTATGGAAGGAGGTGAGAATGGTAGCCCGGTTGCCTTGGATGAAGATAGTGTCACCGGACAGGCGTTTATAGAATTGGCTCGTAATGTAGCTCACGCTGTGGATGAAACAGGAGAGACCGCAAAACGAGTTCGGGTAACGAAATAATGGAGAAAGGGGCTTGAAAAAGCCCCTTTCAAATTCTTTTACACGTTGCATTTATACAAATCACGGCAAACGTGATAAATTCTGCCACGGCTACTGCTAGCCAGATCCCTTTGACTCCTAACCATAATGGCAGGAGGAAGAAACAGATTACGGGTAATATGATTCCTCTTAAAACGGTAAATATCGTTGATAGTCGTGACTTTTCGATACTCATGTAATACCCGATAGTGGTGATGTTGATTCCGAAGAAAACATAGCATATCGAGAAAAAGGGAATTCCATATACGGCATACTTCCAGGCATAGTTTGTGTGGTCCGCAATGAACAGGGATGCGATTTGTTCCCGTAGTAAAATCGTGAGGACCAAGAAAAACAAGCCTGTTGCAATTGTTGCAATCAATGCCAGCCGGAGTGCTTGTTGCGTACGTCCGTGTGCTGCATACCCGTGGTTGAAACTGATAATGGGTTGTGCCGATTGGATAATGGCATTGAAAACCATAAATATGATCGGGAAAAAGTAGCACATGATACTGAATGCTGCCACTCCGTTCGTACCGAGGTAACTCACGAACACATAGTTCCCGGTCAGCATCATCACACCGATGGCTGCCTCTCCCAGGAATGCCGAGAATCCCAGACGAATGATATATCCGCTATTACGTGCCGTGAGTTGTATACTCTTCCAGCTGAACTTTAATTTGCCGAGACGAACACGAGGTGAATAACGTAATAAATAGGCAACCATGAGAATACATCCCACGATTTCACCGATACCGGTAGCCACGGCGGCTCCCGTCAATCCCCATTTATACACGAATATAAATAGATAGTCGAGTATGATATTAATTACCGTGGAGATTGTCATACACCACATGGCTATTTTAGGTCCGTCAATACGGGTGAAGAAAGTAAGCACGCAGAGTGCCGTTTGGAACATGGCAAAAGCGGCATAAGCAATCAGGTATTCCCGTGCCAGCTCGATAATATCTTCGGGTGCTCCGAGGATTCGAGCGACAGATGTCGGGAAAGCCATGACAAGGATAGATACTAACGTCATGCCGATAAAAGAAACAAGCGTTGCTTGCGTGGCATTGATGTTGGCCACACGTTCTTTCCCCCGGGCCAGGTTGATTGATGCCACGATTGCCCCGCCCATACCAAACATTAATCCCATTCCGGCAGCGAACACGAATAATGGGGCGGCAATATTTACCGCGGCTAAAGCGTCGCTACCAATTCCACGACCGACGAAAACCCCGTCGGTGATCACGAATAAAGCCGAGAAAACCATACCCAGCAAGGTCGGGAATAGTTGTTTACAGAACAACTGTCCGACTTTCATTGAACCAAAATCTATACTGTCTCGTTGCATGTATATATAATTTTTTTAGCTCGGCAAAGGTAGGTCGAATAAAACGGAGAAAAATTAACATATGATAATTACGGATTATTTTGTGTACTTTTGTCGTAAAATAATGAATAAAGGGAGATTTTAGAATGTTGAAAAGTGCAAATGGAGTGCAGATGTTTGGAGACGTGGCACGGCGTAAACGCTATTTTTATGCTCTGTTGATGATTTTGCTGATGATTGGAGCTGCTGAATTGTTGATGGAAAGAGAGATTATTTTCCCGGAGATGGCAGCTTTGACAATTGGGATGTGGATCGTGGATAAGCGAGTGTGGAGAGTGAGCCGGATCGGTATGGTCGTACTCATGACCCTGGGTGCCATTGCGGGGGTATGTATTGTGCGTTATTCTCCTTTCCCGTTACTTGCTAACCTGATGTTTGCGTTTGCTTTTGCTGCAATCTGCCTCACGTTATCCCGTGCGACTCTGGTACCGCAGATTTCAGCTTGTATGTTACCCGTGTTATTGGAAACGGAGAGTTGGGTCTATCCGGTAGCCGTGTTTATTATGTCGGTTATTGTTGTTGGAGGACAATGGGGTATGGAGAGAATGGGGTTACGGGAGAAGATTACTTACACGTCTGTGAGTGTAAATTGGAGGGAGGCTTTGGTACGGTGGGCGTTTTTATTGATGACGGTGGCAGTGGTTGTATTACTAGCTGTTTACACGGAGAATTTGTATTTTATTCTTCCCCCGTTAATCGTGACTTACGTGGAGTTTGCCAATTCAAAAGCCGGATTTCGTAATCGTCCCGTGCAAGTTTTATTGGTATTGTTTACGGCCGCCGTTGTCGGAGTGTTCTTTCAGGTCGTGGGACATGGGTACCTGCATTTACCTGAAGTTGTGGTCGTGTTTCCGATTTTTATTTGTATGTTCTTTTTGTTTGAATTCCTGGAAAAGTTTTTTGCCCCGGCGGGAGCTGTTGCCTTGATTCCGATGATTGTTCCCGAAGGGGGTTTATTTTGGCTGCCTTTGCAGGTGCTTGTGGGTGCTACGTTGTTTATCGGCTTGGCAATGATCTGTTTTCAGCGTTGTCTGCACTGGCCTCGGGCGCAGCTAATCGTGTGTCTAGTTCCACCTTTTATAAGGGGTTTGAGGAAGAGGAGTTTGTAAGATTTATAAGGTTCGTAAAGGTTATAAAGTACCCCACTAGGGAGTCACAACTTTACAAACCTTATGAACCTTATAAACTTTATGAACGAAAAGGGCTTTTCGCCCTTTATTTAATGTCTTGCTCTCGCTTTGATGATTTCGAAGAAATCTGCTGCTTTCAGGGATGCACCACCGATAAGTCCACCATCCACGTCCGGATTAGAGAAAATAGCGTCGGCATTTCCAGCATTACAGCTTCCTCCGTAAAGGATTGAAGTTTCGTCAGCTACGGCTTGTCCGTATTTCTCTGCTACAACAGAACGGATGAAGGCGTGCATTTCTTGTGCCTGATCGGGAGTAGCGGTTTTACCAGTACCGATAGCCCAAACCGGTTCGTAAGCGATTACCACGTGAGCGAATTGTTCCGGGGTAAGATTGAAGAGTCCCTCAGTCAACTGTTGTTTCACAACTTCGAAATGTTTCTCGGTTTCTCTTTCTTCCAACACTTCACCCACGCAGAAGATGATTTCCAATTTGCTTTCTAGGGCTTGTGCAACCTTCTTCACGAGAATAGGGCTTGTTTCGCCATAGTAACTTCTTCTTTCGGAGTGTCCCAGTATCACGCATTTTGCCCCTGTAGAAGCGATCATGTCAGCTGAAACTTCACCCGTGTAGGCTCCGGCTTTTTCCGTTGCACAGTTTTGTGCGGCAACCATGATGGAAGATTCCGTAATGTTATGAGCCACTTTTGCCAAGTGGATAAAGGGAGTACCGAGAACAACGAGAACGCCTTCCCCGCCTTCTTTATATCTCACGTAATCATTCACTTCTCTAGCCAATTCAACTCCTTCAGCGAAGGTTTTGTTCATTTTCCAGTTACCTGCTACAATCTTTTTTCTCATATCTTTATGTTTTGAATTGTTTGTGCTTAATTGTTTCTTTTCCCTTTTCTACGTGGAATCAGTAAATATGCTACAAAGAAAAGAAGGATAATGGAGTAAACCAAATAAATTCGTTGCATTTGTTCCCTTGAATATACGCAATAAGCTGTCAAGTCGGTATCCTGTAATTCTTTCACGTCGGGAACATCTTTTCCGGCCCATTTGTCGAGAATTGTGCCTTCCCGGAGGATGATCACGCCGGGATTGGAGCGAATCATGGTTTTTAACTGAATCTCGTCAGCTGTACAAAATTCGTAGGGAACGTGATACCGCTTTTTATATGTTTCAATGTCTCGTTCCGAGGATGAGGTTAACCCATAGAAACGAATTCCTTTCTCTTGGGCATACTCTGCCAGTCGGTTGATGGCGGGTTGATATTGCACGTCACTCTGGGTAAGGTTGTATGCTACGGCGAGGATCGTGTGATTATCATCTTCTAGGATTTCTTCTGTGATATTACCAAGCGTGGGGTGTTCGATTACAAGATCATGAATCGGTGTGATATACCCTTTCTTTACCAGTCGCTCCGAGCTACTTTCGTATTCCCAGTTCAGTGTGTCTTGCCACGGATAGTTTTCTTCCGTGAAAGACTGGACCTCTCCGGTTTGCTTGTTTTTGTACTTTAACGTGACTTCGTATTGATCCGGTTCGGCTCCTTCGGAAAGTCTCATTCCTTCCGTGATGTTTTTGCCGACAGCGTAAGGACGGAAATCCAGTACGGGTAGGTGACGATAGCAATAAACGGAAAGACATAACATTCCGGCTCCTGCCAAGGCGAGAAACGAGAATTGTCCCACCAAGGGAAGCGATGATTTGTATTCTTTGCGGTACATGAAGATCATGATGGCCAATAGGAGCAAAATGATATTCTTCCAAAAGGTTTGCCAGTTTGTCAGGATCATGGCATCCCCGAAACAACCGCAGTCACTCACAGGATTCGTCAGTGCCAACACGAGGGTCAACGGGGTGAAAAAAGCCATAAATAATAGGGAACCCCATGCCATACGGGATACCCATAAATTGAACAACAGGGCGATTCCGATCAGAAATTCTACCAGCGAGAGGGAGAAAGAGAAAAACAACGTGGTTGCGTTCATCCAGCCCATACCGAAAGCGTTGAAGTAGTCAGTGAATTTATAATCAGATCCTAACGGGTCAATTCCTTTCACGAATCCGGAATAGATGAATACTATCCCGACAATAATCCTACACAGGTTTTTGACGAGTCTCATGTTTGTTTATTTTTCGGTTAGACCTTACTCTTGCTCTACGACAAGGCGAATCAACCCGAAAACGGCGTAATTTACCATGTCGAAGTAATTTGCATCGATACCTTCCGATATGATCGTGGTACCTTGGTGATCTTCTATCTGTTTTGTACGGTTGATCTTCATCAAAATCAAATCGGTGTACGAGCTGACACGCATTTCCCGCCAGGCTTCATCGTAATCGTGATTCTTGGCAAGCATCAGTTCCTTTGCTTTGTGAAAATAATTCTGATACAGGCGAAGGACTTCATCTTGGGGGGTGTCGTTACCCGGTCCGAGTTGGAGTTGGATCAATCCCATAATGGAATAGTTGATGATTCCGATAAATTCGGGAATAATGCCTTCCCCGACTTTGGTGATCCCCTTTTCTTCAATACTGCGTATACGGTTTGCTTTGATATATATCTGGTCTGTGATGGAGGTGGGACGGAGTATTCTCCAAGCTGTCCCGTAATCCTGCATTTTCTTCACGAAGATATCCTGACATATATCTATCACTTTATCATATTCTTGTGCTGTATTTGGCATACTCTATTTATTTTTGATAATGAAATCTGAAAAATAAATTGTTAATTTGTCCTGTAAAAGTACTCAAATAATTGAATATTGGAAATCGAAAGTTGAAAATTATGACACATATAACGATCGGAGCAGAAAAGGTTAGCTTGGAGAAACCCGTGGTGATGGGAATCTTGAACGTGACACCGGATTCTTTTTATGACGGGGGAAAGTACACTAGCGAGTTGAAGATCATGGAACGGGTGGATGAAATCGTGGAACAAGGTGCCGGGATTATTGATGTCGGGGCATATTCAACCCGTCCGGGGGCTGCGTTCGTGGATGCTCAAGAGGAGTTGTCACGATTGAGTTTTGCCGTGGAATTGATTCGTAAGTACCACCCGCATCTTCCGGTATCGATCGACACGTTCCGGGCCGATGTGGTCAAAGAGATCAGTCATTGTCTCGGACCGATAATCATTAATGATATTTCCGGGGGAACGATGGATGACAAGATGTTTGAGATTGTGGCAGAATTAGGACTTCCTTATATCATGATGCATATTCAGGGAACACCTCAGGATATGCAGGTAAACCCTCATTATGATGACGTCGTGCGTGAGGTCCGGGAGTTTTTTACGGAACGGATTGCTCGTTTAAATGTTCTGGGATTTAATAATATAATATTGGATCAAGGATTTGGTTTTGGAAAGACCGTGGCCCATAATTATGAGTTGATGGATAAAATGGATTCCTTCCTAGATTTGGGTTACCCTTTGTTGGTGGGAATATCTCGGAAATCAATGATCTGGCGGTTATTGGAGATTACACCCCAAGAAGCATTAAATGGAACAACCGTACTGAATACGATCTCCCTGTTGAAGGGAGCGCATATTCTCCGGGTTCATGATGTGCGAGAAGCCGTGGAAGCCGTGAAAATCGTGGAGACAATGAAAATGAGTTTATAAAATTGGTATAGTCTGAAGGTTCGTAAGGTCCATAACGTTCATAAGGTCCATTGCTCTTTGTGGGGCGCTTTGTCAACAATTGCACACACTACCTTTTAACCCTCCCCCTGTGTAAGGGGGAGTTGGAGGGGGTAGTTTGTCTGTATAAAACAAGACTTTACAAACCTTATAAACTTTACGAACTATTTCAGTTGTTTGTAGAATAGCGGGTGGATGACCTGCCATAGTACAATTCCGGCGGTGACGGATATGTTGAATGAATGTTTGGTTCCGAACTGGGGGATCTCGATACAGTCATCCGAAAGATCAACTACTTCCTGTTGCACGCCTTTTACCTCGTTTCCGAAGATGAAAGCATATTTTCGTCCGCTTTCGATGGCGAATTGTTCCAGAGAAATACTGTTCTCCACTTGTTCCACGGATAGAATCGTGTGCCCTTCGTTTTTCAATGCCTGAACCGCATCGGTGGTTTCTTCGAAATACTCCCAGTCCACGCTTTCTTCTGCTCCGAGGGCCGTTTTGTGTATTTCCCGATGGGGTGGTGTTGCCGTGATACCACAAAGATATATCTTGGAAAGCCGGAAAGCGTCGGATGTGCGGAACACGGAACCGATGTTATTCAAGCTGCGCACGTTGTCCAGTACAACTACGATTGGGAGTTTTTCAGCGTCTTTATACTCTTCCGTGGTGAGTCGGTTCAGTTCTTCATTGAGGAGTTTACGAGACATGATAATGACTGATTTTCAATTTTTAATTGCTTCACCGATGAGAGTTGCGGGGGTACATTCCGTGACACGAACCTGAACGAGTTCACCAACTTTAGCCCCGTTATCCGGGAAGACGATCACCTTGTTTTGGCTGCTGCGACCGAAAAGTTCATCCGATTTTTTCTTAGAAACACCTTCCACGAGTACCTCGAATACTTTACCCACGTCTTTCAAGTTGCTTTGGTGAGAAATCTCCACCTGCATATCAATTAGTTCCTGTAAACGGCGTCCTTTTACTTCCTCGTCCACGTTATCCGGCAAGTTGCGAGAGGCCATGGTACCCGGACGTTCCGAGTATTTGAACATGAAGGCAGAGTCGAACATAACCTCTTTCATCAAGTCAAGGGTTTGTTGGTAATCTTCCTCGCTTTCGTTGTGGAATCCGACAAACACGTCCGTGGAAATTCCACAATCGGGGACAATTTCACGGATGGCACGAATCCGGTCAAGGTACCATTCACGGGTATATTTTCGGTTCATGTCTTTCAATACGGAATTACTCCCGGATTGGAAGGGTAAATGGATGTGTTTGCAAATGTTGGAATGGGTGGCAATCGCACGTAGAATGTCGTCATTCATATCTTTCGGGTGTGACGTGGCAAAACGGATACGCATATTGGGTACCGTTTGCGCTACCATGGCAAGCAGAGCCGGGAAGTTCACTTCCTGATTATCTCCTCGCCAGAGGTAGGAATTTACATTTTGACCGAGTAGCGTCACTTCCTTGTAACCTTTGGATTGAAGGTCCAGAACTTCATTGACAATACTTCTGGGACTTCGGCTACGCTCGCGGCCCCGGGTGTACGGAACGATACAATAGGTACAGAAATTATTACATCCCCGCATGATGGAAACAAATCCTGAAATGGCTGTTTCGTCAATTCGGGAAGGGCAGATATCCTTGTAGGTTTCCGTGGTGGAGAGTTCGATGTTGATGGCTTTCTCGCCTTTTTCGGCTTTCTCGATTAAAGAAGGGAGGTCCATGTATGCGTCGGGACCAACCACGATATTCACGTTTTTCTCCTGTTCAAAAAGAGCCTCTCCCAAACGTTCTGCCATACATCCCATGATGGCTACCAGCATGTGTGGATTCTTTTTCTTTACCTCGGAAAATCCTTGTACCCGTCCGCGAACCCGTTGTTCCGCGTTTTCACGCACGGAACAGGTGTTCACCAGAATCACGTCTGCCTCACTTTTTTCTTGCGTCCGTTGGTATCCTTTGTCTTCCAAGATGGCTGCAACTACTTCACTGTCGGCCACGTTCATCTGGCAACCGTAAGTTTCAATATAAAATTTCTTTACCTTCATTCCTAATTTTATTTGCAGGGAGCAAAGGTAATGAATTTTAATCTACGGGCTTTCTATTTTCTTTTAAAAATGCAAAACCGTACTATCGTTTGTCTTGGGGCTATATCTATCGTGTCATGTTGTCGTTATTTCTTCGTTATTCTTTCGTTCTATAGAGCGAGTGTTTATCGATAGTATATCGAGGAGATAACGAATAGGTGTAAGAGTTGGTGAAACTCAGGTGTTTATTAAGTTTTGAGGAAAAATGTATTTGAAAATTTGCATTGAAAATCTTTATGAACTACATTTGCCCCGTTCATTTGTCTAATATGGTCCTCTCTGTTTAAGAGGCGGACGTTTAGGAAAAGGGCGTCTTATTTAATTCTTCGGGCAAAGATCACTCCGTGGATGATCAGGAGGCGCAGCTTTGTCGTAGAGTGAATGAATAAAAATTATGTGATGCTTAAATTATCCGATAACGAGCTACATTGGTATGTTGCAAATACTTGTCGTCAGGAGAAAAAGATAAAACAGCGTTTGGATAGCATGGGGATTGAGAATTTCATTCCGTTCCAACAAATTGCACGAAAAATTCATGGTGTTGATAAATTGATAGAAGTACCGGTTATTCCTAATCTGGTATTTATTCATACAACCTTAAAGACTTGCATGTCATTGATTCAAGAGTATGCCTTTGATATGCGTTATTTGAGGGATCGGGAAACGGGAAACTTCCTGATCGTTCCCGATAAACAGATGAATGATTTCATGTTCCTGCTTGACTTCTCCAAAGAAATGGTGGAGGTGGTGAACGAGAATCTGAAAAAAGGCGATAAAGTACGTGTCATAAAAGGAGATTTTGCCGGGATCGAAGGAGAATTGATCCGGGTGAAAGGTCATAAAAGAGTGGTCGTAAGGCTGGAAGGGGTCGTGTCTTTAGCTACAGCGTATATTCCTGGTAGTTTTCTGGAAAAGATAGAATAGAAGAATGAAAAATGATTTTTTTCATGACTTGTACATGACCATTCGGGATGTACGGGTAAGGGATTGTTCTGCAATGTCATTATCTCATTTACTACACGGTTATTTGTCCGTGTACGCGATGGTACGGGTTTCTCCCGCTTTGGAACGGGAGTATGGAACATTGCAGGAAATTCATGGGCGGTTACGTGAAATAGCAAAGGAATTGTCTAAGATAATGAAAGATACCTCTATCGAGCTGGACGAACGGATAGGGTACGTGGCAGATTTGATGGATGCTTATCAGATATATTCAGATATGGATCTTTTGAATGAGGCGTTGGATGTGGCTTATCGGATATTGACCGTGGATGAGAAAGGGGAGATCGTGATAGCGGGTAGAACTCCTAACGTGTGTCGATTGCTTTGTAATTGCTACTATTTTACGGGGGAGGAGTGGTGTTTGGAAATGGCGAAAGGGATTGTAGGAGATTACGATAATCTAGAAAAAAAGCAAGCGTGGCAATGGTTGCGAGCTGTGAGTTGTTTTAAGAATTTGTCAGAAGACATGATATTTTGGGCGAGATGGAAGCAAGAAGAGAAGGAGGTATTGGGTAATATCATTGTTTCTATAGAAAATATCGGAATCGTAGGTAAAGAAACTTTTTGTTTCGAGCTATTGGGGATGTGGGAATTGAAGGGCAAAGGGTTTGAATTATAATTGAAATAGTTAAATATATCATGAAGAATTTTGCTTTGATCGGGGTGGCCGGTTACATCGCTCCTCGTCATTTACGTGCTATAAAAGACACGGGTAATCGTTTGGTTGCGGCTTATGACAAGTTTGACAGCGTGGGAATCATGGATAGTTTTTTTCCTGAAGCGTCCTTTTTCACGGAGATGGAGTTGTTTGATCGTTATTGTTCCCGGATAAAAGGTGATGATAACCGGGTGGACATGGTTTCCGTATGCACGCCTAACTACCTGCATGACGCTCATATTCGTTACGGGTTGCGCTTGGGGGCTGACGTGATTTGCGAGAAACCGCTGGTTTTAAATCCGTGGAATATAGACGCCTTGGCAGAAGTAGAACGAGAGACCGGGCACAAGGTGAACAACATTCTTCAACTTCGCTTGCACGACTCGATCAAGGCCTTGAAAAAACGAATAGACGAGGGACCGAAAGATAAAGTTTACGACGTGGATCTGACTTATATCACCTCTCGCGGTAACTGGTATTACACGAGCTGGAAAGGTGACGAGCGCAAGAGTGGAGGCGTGGCAACGAATATCGGTGTCCATTTTTACGACATGCTGACATGGATTTTCGGTGGGGTAAAGGGGAACATCGTTCACGTGAAGAGCCATGACCGGGTGGCCGGGTATCTTGAACTGGAACGTGCTCGTGTTCGTTATTTCTTGAGCATAAATGCTGACAACCTGCCGGAGAATGCCGTGGAGGGAGAAAAGCGCACGTATCGTTCCATCCGTATCGAGGGCGAGGAATTCGAGTTTAGTAACGGGTTCACGGAGTTGCACACGGAGAGTTACAAGCACGTTCTTTCCGGTGAAGGCTTTGGCTTGGACGAGGTTCGTAATTGTATAAATATCGTTCATCATATCCGTAACGCTGAACCGATAGGTTTGAAAGGTGATTATCACCCGCTGGCTAAACTACCTCTCGTGAAACATCCTTTCGGTTGGACGAGATAATATTCTCTCGTTTTCAATTTTCAACTTTCCATTTTTAATTGTCATGTATAATAAACTAGTGAATAAAGAAGCCAGGCTGGCGCTTGTCGGTTTAGGCTACGTGGGTTTGCCCATCGCGTTAGAGTTCGCCAAGAAAATTTCTGTTATCGGTTTTGATATCAACGAGGATCGTCTTGCCAAGATGCGGCAGGGGGTAGATCCTTGTAAAGAGCTGGATCATGCCGCCTTTGAAGAGGCAGATATAAAATTTACCTCTTCTATTGACGAGTTACGGGAGGCTTCATTCTTTATCGTGGCCGTGCCGACCCCGATAGATCGACACAACCAACCGGATTTGACCCCGTTGTTAAGCGCGACCCGTTCGGTTGCTCACGCCTTGAAAAGAGGGGATTACGTGGTTTACGAGTCAACGGTTTACCCCGGTTGCACGGAGGAGGACTGCTTGCCGATCTTGGAAGAGATTTCTGGCTTGAAAGCGGGAGTTGATTTTAAAATTGGTTACTCACCGGAACGTATCAATCCCGGAGAGAAGGTTCACACGTTACCTAACACGATAAAAATAGTGTCCGGTTGTGACGGGGAGGCCTTGGATGTCATCGCCAAAGTTTACGAGCTCGTGGTTAAACCGGGAGTTCATCGTGCCCCGAATATCAAGGTGGCGGAAGCGGCAAAGATTATCGAGAACACGCAACGGGACGTGAACATCGCCTTGATGAACGAGTTGTCGATTATTTTTAGCCGAATCGGAATCAACACGTATGATGTGTTGGAAGCTGCCGGAACGAAATGGAATTTTTTGAAGTTCTACCCAGGATTGGTGGGGGGACATTGTATAGGTGTTGACCCTTATTACCTGGTGTACAAGGCAAGCGAGTTAAAATATCACACGCAGATCATCAGTGCCGGACGTTTTATCAATGACACGATGGGAGGTTATATCGCCAAGAAGCTGGTGAAGAAGTTGATAAACATGGGGAAGGGAATTCTCGGGGCTCGTGTACTCGTGATGGGAATGACTTTCAAGGAGAACGTGGCAGATATTCGTAACTCGAAGGTGGTTGATATTATCAACGAATTAAAGGATTTCGGTGTTGATGTTGACGTGGTTGACGCTTACGCAGACCCGGAAGAGGTGAAACAGATGTATGGCTTTAGCTTGATAGAGAAACCGAGAAATAATTATGATGCTGTGATCGTGGCTGTTTCGCATGATGCTTACAAGGATTTGGACGAGAAGTATTTCAAGTCGTTGACTTATGATAACGCAGTGTTGGTGGATGTGAAAGGGATGTACAGAGGAAAGATTCAGGAGTTGAAGTATTGGAGCTTATAAGTGGACAGTAGTAGATATTAAAACTATCAAAAAATAGAAATGCAGTTAAAAATTAATATAATTACATTAAATTCTTTTTTTATTTCTTTTTTTATTTTCCAATATTCTTTTTGTGCTCCTCTGAGCCTATATATAGGCAATGAAATTCCTGTAGTTATAAGTACGTTATTAGGTGGTGGTATTATTGGTTACTATAATTGGAATAAAGTTAGCCTCCATCTGTATTTATTTCTTGCTATTTTTTTGGTATTATTAATTTTACAATTTCTGTATAACTCTAATTTATCTGATGGAACATTAAAGATAATTCTTTTTTTTATTTCTATTGGAATGATTTTTTCTTTTATTGGCAGTATACCTATTGATGCTTGTCTTGTTGAAAGATATTGTAAAAAAATGGCAATAATTAATTACGTACTATTGTTTGTTTTTTTTCAAAAGAAATTAATGTTGGGTTTAGGTGGAGATTTAAGTATGAGATTTGGCTATGCTTTATTGCCGTCATTAATTTTCTTTTTGTACGAGATTATTAATAATAAATCAAAATGGTTAGGTTTTCTTTGTATATTAGGACTAATACAAATACTTATATGGGGTGCTAGAGGGGCAATACTTGTATTGTTGTTATTTGGTGTATTATATATTATTTATAATCATAAGCTGAATAGATATTGTATATTATTTTTATTGATATTATTTTTTTGTGGGGAATATATTATCAATATTCTTCTTTTTGTTATCAAAAATATTCCTTTTGAAACAAGAAAATTGTATAATTATTTAACAATGTTGACTGTAGGACTTGCAGAAAGTTCCTCTGGACGTGATGTTATATATAACGAGGCAATAGAACTTTTTCAGTCCAATATTTGGGGCTATGGTGTGGGGTTTTATAGTGAGGGGGATTCAGGAAAATATCCTCATAATCTTTTTCTAGAGATAGCAGTAGAGTGGGGAATTATGGGAATATTCGTTATATGCTGTCTGATAGTTTTTTTTCTTTATCGATTGTATAAAGAAAAGGATATTCTAAAAAAAAATGTAATGTTGGTATTATTTGCAATTATGTTTGGACGTTTATTAGTAAGTTCTTCATATTGGGAACGTCCTGAATTTTGGTTATGTATCGGGATGTTTGTTTTTGCTCAAAAAGATAACAAATATGTTTGTTAGATGGCGATAGACGTAAAAAAGTATTATTCAATTTTAGGGGATTCTGTTATAAATATTGTTGCTTTTACAATACTTGTTGGGGCTCAACAGTTGCTAGCTTTTCCCGTTATTGCTAAAAATATTTCACCAGATAATTTTGGTATGATATTAATTATGATGGGGATTGTAAATGTTTTTAGTGTGTTAACTAGTAATCTACCTTGTGTACATCTTGTATCCCCTACAGATTATAAGAGAAATTCTTATAATTACTTATTTATTTCAATTTTACTTTTTATTTTTTTGGTAAGCTTAATTCTTGCTTTTTCTATTTTCAATAAGACAGGGGGATTAACAAAGCTGTGTTTTATTATCCTTTGTCAATCAACTTGCTTTAGAGCATTTATTACAACAAATTACCAAATAGAAAATCATTTTAAGAGTGTCGTAAATCAAAATGTTTTTTATGTAATAGGTATGATTTTAGGGTTATTTGTATGTAATTTCTCGTCTAATTGGTTGATATTATTTATTACTGCTGATTTTTTTTCTTTGTTGTATAGTTGGCGTAAAATTAACAAAGTATGTAAGCAATATTATTCTATAAAATTTTCTTTAAAAGAGCTAACTAATTATGTGAATTTTATTACAAAAGATATAATATCATATTTACTTAATCTGTTTGATCGGTTTATTATTTATCCAATACTAGGAGGTACATCAGTAAGTGTTTATTATTCAATGATGTCAGTGAGTAAACTTTTTTCTTTAGTATTGAATCCATTATCTGTTGTATTATTTATGAAAATGTCGATAACAGGTAATGAAAAAATGCTTATTTTAAATAGGATATCATTGGTTTCAATATTGTTTATGATTTTGAGCTCTTTGCTGTTTATTATAATAATACCATTTTATGTTAAAATATTTTATCCTACCTATGTTGCTTCAATAGAGGGAGTTTATATTTACGTTGCTATATTAAGTGGAATTTCTTGTAGCCTTATAATGTTTAAAAGTTTAATAATTAAACTTTGTCCTCTTCATAAATTGAGAAATATTTATATGCAATATATGATATTGTTTCTTGTATTGAGTATTGTGTTTGTATACAAATTTAATTTAATCGGATTTGTTATTGTTAATATCGTGCTTAATGTTTTTCTGTTTTTAGTATTATTTGGTGTTGTAAGAAAAGTAATAAAAAAAGAACACAGTTCAACTAATTAGTTTGTAAAAATGAAAATCTGGTATGTTTCGAAGTATGCGGAAACATCTTTAAATTCAAATGCTTCAAGACAATACATGCTCTCAAAGGCTTTTGTCAAAGAAGGTGGTGATGTTTCTTTAATTTATAGTAGGTCAAATGGGAAATGGCATAATTCTTATTTTTCTTTTTATAAATGTTTTACACACGAAGGTGTTAATTGTGTCGAAATTAATGGTCCTTTATTGAAATCTTTAGGATTTAGTTTTTTACGGATTTTTAGTTGGTTTTTATTTGAATTGAATTTTTCTATATATTTAATAACCCGCTCTGTGAAACATCGTCCAGATATTGTAATAGTTTCATCGCTATCGTTATTAAGTTTTTTTACTGTAGGGGTATTAAAGAAAATTTTCAAGTATAAGATGGTTGTTGAAGTCCGAGATATTTGGCCTGATACAATTATTGAAATGAAAAAAGTTTCAGAACAGAATATAGCTATAAAATTTTTAAGATGGATTGAGAATTATGGTTATCAGAAAGCTGATTTGTTTTTTTCTCCAATTCCTCTTTTGGATGTTTATTTGCGGACAAAGTTAAAAAAGCCATTTAAATTTATATGTATAACTCAAGGGTTTGATAATGAGACTGTATTTAAATCGACGTGTAGATATGAAATGAGTTTTAATTCTGAATATTTTAATGTCTGTTATGCAGGTTCAATCGGAGCAGTAAATTATATTGATGAATTGTTAAGTGCGGCCAATTTGTTAAGAGATAAAAAAATTAGATTCATCATTTTAGGCGAAGGGCCTGAAAAAAGAAAATTGATTGAAAAATATAAAGATAATAAAAATATAATATTTTTAAATGCAGTATCAAGGGAAGAGGTTATACCTATTATATCCAAGGCAGATTTACTTGTAAATTTATGGGGGAAGTTAAATATTTATCAATATGGAGTTTCTCCTAATAAATGGATTGATTATATGTTGAGTGGGTGCCCCATATTAGTCGCATATAATGGTTATCGTAGTATGATAAATGAAGCTGATTGTGGTTTTTTTGTGGAAGCTAATAGACCTGATATTTTAGCGGAAACTATTTTAAATATTTCTCAGATGGATAAAGCAGAGTTAACTATTATGGGCTTGAATGGTAGAAAATGGGTTTTAGATAATTGTAATTATAAAGACTTAGGTTCTAAGTTGTGGAAGTTTATACAAGAAGAAACTAATTGAGTTTTGGATATAATAAATAATTTCGATGAAAATAATTATATCTCATGATGTTGATCATTTGAAGATTGTTGATCATTTATTTAAAGATCTTTTTTTTCCAAAGTTTTGGATTCGTTCAACAACACAATTGCTAAATAGAAAAATTTCATTTCAGGAATGGGTAGGTAGATTTCTTTTAGTTTTTCGAGATCGAATGCATAATATACCGGAATTGTTGGAATTTGATAAAAGACATGGAATCCCATCTATGTTTTTCTTTGGAATGGCAAATGCTTTAGGAATGTCATATTCAAGAAAAAGTGCAAAGGTGTGGATTGACTTTATATTGAATAATCATTTAGACGTTGGTGTTCATGGTATTGCATATGATGATTATTTAAAAATGCAGGAAGAATTTAATGATTTTAAAATATTGTCAGGATTGGATTCTTTTGGGATTCGAATGCATTATGTTCGTTATTCTAGTAAGACATTTGAATATTTGGCAAAGTTGGGGTATTATTTTGATTCTTCAGAGTTTGTTGAGGAAAATATACGACAACCTTATCTTGTTAATAAAATGTGGGAGTTCCCGTTATATGCGATGGATTCATATTTGTTGAAAGATGGAATAGAAGGTGCTAAAGAAAAAATTTGTGAATTATTTGATTTAGCTGAAAAGAGTGGTTGTAATTATTTTACTTTTTTATTTCATGATGTGTATTATAATACGTCGTTATTTAGAGCGTACAAGGAGTTTTATGATTGGTTTGTATTTTTTTGTATTGAACACGAATATGAATTTGTATCTTATTCTACAGCAATAAATGAATTAGAGAATGAAAGAGTCTAGAAAAAGATTGATATGGAGGATAACTAAGTGTAGAACAAGGGAGCAATTAATTGCAAAAATTGAACGACCTTTTACAAATTTGTTCTATAGGAAAAAATTTAATACACAAGAGTTGATTGAATTTATGAAATCAATGGGACTAAAAAGGGGGTGTAATATTTTTTTACATAGTTCATGGAGTGAATTTTATAATTATACGGGGACAATAAATGAATTTATAGATGCAATTTTAGACGTAATTGGTAAAGAGGGGACATTAATTATGCCTGCCTATCCATTATTACGAAATGAAAATTCTATTTTTGATGTAAGGAACACTCCTACCGGTGCTGGATTAATTGCAGAGGAGTTTAGACATTATCCAGGAGTGAAGAGAAGTTTGAATAGGCAGCATTCTGTGTGTGCATTAGGACCAATGAGTGACTTTTTATTAGGAGAACATCATTTGTCTAAAACATGTTGGGATGAAAAATCTCCATATTACAAATTGGGAGAGATCAATGCGATAGTATTTACTTTAGGTCTTGGAAAGTATTTTGTTGGGACTATGTTACATTGTGCAGAAAGTATTTTATGTAAAGAAGATCCATATTTTGCTGCCTTTTTTACGCAAGAGGTTACATATAAATATAGAGATTATGACGGAAATATAGTAATGCATACATGCTATACAAAATCTATGGATTTTCAACGTTCATGGAGTATTTATTCTCATAATAAAATTATCAAGAAATATTTTGATAAATCGAAATATAAAAGAAAACGATTCTCTAATTTATCAATAAATGTTTATGAGGCAAATTATTTTATAAAAAGAATAATTGAAATTGGTAGATTAGGAAAAACTGTTTATACAAAACCTGATTACAAGAAATTTCAAAAACAATTTATAAAAAAAGATGTTGTTAAAAAATGAGAATAAAGATGTATCGATTTTATTTAAAGCGTATTGTGGATTTATTTTTGGCTATAATATTACTGATATTCTTGACACCTTTTTTGATAATAATATCTGCTTATTTATACTGTGTGAATAAAGGAAAAATATTCTTTATGCAAGAACGGTTGGGATTAAATAATAAAATATTTTGGGTTTTAAAATTTCAGACGATGACAGAAGAACGGGATTTGCAAGGTAATTTACTACCTGATAAAGAACGTTTAACTAGATTCGGAAAATATATTCGTGCAACTTCCTTGGATGAATTACCACAATTAATCAATGTGTTACGAGGAAGTATGAGTTTGGTCGGCCCTCGACCATTATTACCTCAATATTTACCTCTTTATTCTCAAATGCAGATTCGCCGTCACGAAGTACGTCCTGGGATTACGGGATGGGCACAGGTTAACGGGAGGAATAATATTAGTTGGGGAAAGAAATTTGAATTAGATGTTTGGTACGTGGATCATCTTTCGTTTTGGTTGGACATGAAAATCATTTTTTTGACAATTGGGAAAGTCTTGAAAAGGGATGGCGTGTCAAAAGAAGGGATGGCTACAACAGAACCATTTAACGGGTATAATTAATTTTAAGTGTATGATAAAAATCAATCTTATCGAATATTTTGAAACCACGCTAAGGGAATGCGCAGGTAAAACTGCCGTGTGGGATAAAGAGAGGGAAATCACGTTTGATCGTCTTGGAAAGTATAGTAAATCTTTGGCTTGGGACATCGTTCAGAATGAGAACGCGATAAAGCGGCCTATGGCGGTTTATCTCAACAAGAGTATCGAAAGTGTTTATGCTGATTTAGGTATTATTTATAGTGGTAACTTTTACATGAATTTAGATGTAAAAACACCGGTTGAGAGAATAAAAAATATTTTAGAACTTGTGCAGCCGGTAGCTATCATTACTAATAACCAATTTGAAAAGAATATCAAAGATATTCTTCCAGATGGAATATCTTTGATAAATTTAGATTTAATCGATAGGGAGCAATTATCATGGAATAATGATGAGTTAAAAAGCCGTTTGTCATTATTGATTGACACGGATCCGTTATGTATCATCAACACTTCCGGTTCGACGGGGACTCCTAAAGGGGTTGTTTTGAACCATCGAAGTTTTTTTGACTTTACCGAATGGGCTTTGGAAGAGTTCAAGTTCACGGGAAATGACGTGATAGGTTCGCTATCCCCTCTCGTTTTTGATATCTATAGCTTCGAGTTGTGCTTGTTGATGTCGAAAGGGTGTTCGATGGTTTTAATACCGGATAACCTTTCGGCGTTTCCGGTGACAATCTTAAAACTATTGCAAGAGAAAAAGGTATCTTTCATTTTTTGGGTTCCAACGATCATGGTGAATATTGCTAACATGGATTTGTTGAGCCAGATGTCGTTACCCGATTTAAAATTATGCTGGTTTGCCGGGGAAGTATTTCCCACGAAGCAATTTAATTACTGGCATCACAAATTGCCAAACGTGGAGTTTGCCAACCTTTATGGGCCAATTGAAATTACTCTGGATTGTACATATTTTAAAATTGAACGAGACTTGAGAGATGAAGAACCGATCCCAATAGGTTTTCCGTGCCGGAACACGGATATTTTAATTTTGGATGAAAACGACCAGCATGTGATGGTAAAAAATGTGGAGGGTGAATTGTGTGTTCGGGGCACTTCTCTGGCGATGGGATATTACAATAACCCGGAGAAAACAGCTGCTGCTTTTGTTCAAAATCCTTTAAACAAGTCCTATCCCGAAATTATTTATCGAACCGGAGATATTGTCTTTATCAACGAGAGAGGGGAGATTGTGTTTAAGGGAAGGCGTGATTCATTGGTAAAACATTTGGGGTACCGAATCGAATTAGGCGAGATTGAGCACGTGATTATCAATAAATTGAAACTCGTGAAAAACGGGTGTATTGTTTACAATTTTGCCAAGAAGGAGATTACGTTGTTTTATGAGGCGGAGAAGGAGATGACGGCTTCGGAATTTCGTGTGGCGATAGGTCGAGAATTGCCTAAATATATGATCCCAGTTGTTTACCATTATTTACCCGAACTTCAACGAAATACTAACGGAAAGATTGACCGTTTATTTTATAACAAGCAAATAAATAATTGATGAAACGGGTTACTTCTTTTGAAGAGGTGCAATCTCTCGTTAGCGAAATTCGAGGGTTAAAGATGGGGTTCGTGACTAATTTTTTCCCGGATCCGTTCAAGGTATCTTTATGGTGTAAGCATGATAGTTTTTTTCATGTTTGTTACGGTAATACAATCTTTTTTTTAAGGAAAAGATTGCGATTGGTCAATTTGTATTATTGTGCAACGGGTGAGGGTGTCTTAAAAGATAACCTATCTACTTTTTTGAAAGAGCACGACCAACCGTTTCTTGTTGTTGATATTGTTGGTGGTGATTCTGTATTATCTTGTAAGCAATTGTTTGTAAACAAGGGATTTGAAGAGCATACAACATTAGTGAGGATGAGTCGGGTGGGGGGGCCTTCTGTTCATGAACGGGTACCGGGTGTTGTGAGAGAGGCAACAGATCAAGATATTTCTTCAATTTTAGATTTGTACCATCAATATTTTGATCCTTACTCGGAACAAATTCCTTTGCAGGAGGAGTTGATTCAATGGGTAAGCTCGAAGAGTATTCTGGTTAGTCGTGTCGGGGAAAAGGTCGTGGGTTTTTTAATTTATGAATTGATCGGGGTGACTCTTTATTTGCGCTATTGGTTTGTACACCCGGATTACAGGGATTGTAAAATTGGAGCCTCTTTGTTTCGAGAATTTTTCTACCGGGGTAAAATGACAAAGCGACAGTTGTTTTGGGTAATAACGTCTAATGAAAATGCGATAAAGCGTTATATGCATTACGGTTTTTCGCAAGAGAGAATGTTCGATCATGTGTTAATAAGAAAATGAATATGAAAGAGAAAATAATAAGTATTTTGTCGGAGCTCCGTCCGGAGTTTGATTTTAACGAGTCATTGAATTTTATAGAAGAAGGGATGCTGGATTCTTTCGATATTATTAATCTCGTCACTGCTTTAGATAGTGAGTTTAGCATATCCATAGATGGGATGGATGTGTTGCCTGATAATTTCTCGTCAGTAGAAAGAATCGAGGCATTGTTGAAAAAAAATGGGGTGGAAGTATGAATTTGAAATTTCATGATAAAAAGATCACGGGAATATTGACCGTGTTACCTTCCAAAGAAATTCTTTTCGAGGAGGAATTGGAAAATTATAACTTTTCCGTGGCCAAGTCAATGAAATTGAAAATGGCGATGGGTTACAACAAGCATCGGATAGTAGAGGAAGGAACTTGTGTGTCAGATTTGTGCGTGCATGGGCTGAATTACCTGTTTGAAAATAATCTGTTGCGCAGGGAAGATGTGGATGCGTTATTGTTGGTCACGCAATCCCCGGATCATTTCATGCCTGCAACGAGTAGTATCATTCAAGGTAAAGTGGGGTTGGGGACGGATACTTTTTGCATGGATATAAACCAGGGATGTTGTGGTTTTGTCGTGGGGTTGATTGAGGCGTTTATGTTATTAGAACAGGAAAGTATAAACAAGGTTGTACTGTTGAATGCTGACGTGCTGAGCCGAAAGGTGTCAAAGAGAGATCGTAATAGTAACCCGTTAATTGGTGATGCTGCAACGATAACGATCGTGGAGAAGAGCATGGAACCTGTTGTTATTCACGGCTTGTTGAAAATGGATGGTACTAGTGCTGATGCGTTAATGATTCCAGCTGGTGGCTTTCGATTACCCGCTTCCGATGATACACGACAAATGGTTGAAGATGAGGCTGGTAATTTCCGTTCCCAGGATAATCTTGTCATGAAAGGGGATGAGGTTTTTAATTTCGTTCAAAGAGAAGTGCCTCCCATGATTGAAAATTTGTTGCACGTGGCGGGGAGTTCAAAGGACCGTGTTGACTGGTACATGTTTCACCAACCCAACCGTTTTATGTTGTATAAATTGGCGGATAAATTGGGGATTCCTCGTGAAAAAATGCCTTCTAATATTGTCGAGAATTTTGGTAATGCCAGTGGTGCCACGATACCGACTAACATAGGTTTTAATCTCGGGGATCGGTTGATGCGGGAACAGTATGTTTTCTGTTTGGCGGGTTTCGGGGTAGGACTGACCTGGGGCGCCTTGCTTTTGAATATAGGTAATTTGAGTTTTAATGAAATCATTTATTATTAGGGAATAGTTATGGAAAATATGTATGAAGAATTAGCAGAATTGCTGGAGGTTGATGAAGTAAAAGATAATGAAATCTTGTCAGAGTTCGAGTGTTGGGATTCCTTGACGATTCTTTCTGTTATAGCTTGGGCTTCTGAAAATTATGGAAAGACTCTTTTGGCTAAAGATGTAAATGGAGCCAAAACAGTGGGAGGACTCGTTGCGTTGTTAAGATGATGGAATGTAACCCGTTGAATTTGAGTGGGCGACGGTATCTGATTACTGGCGCCTCCTCTGGCATTGGTAAGGCTACAAGTATTCTTTTGTCTCGTTTGGGTGCGGAGCTTGCTCTCGTGGATTTGAATGTCGATGGATTGAAATGTACTCAAACTCTGTGTCCGAATCGTACCTATCTTTTGGATATAGACTTGACAGATTCGGGGGCTATAAAGCAAAAGATCTCCGATATGGTTGTAGATTTCGGGAAGTTGAATGGATTTGCGCATATTGCCGGACGACCATATATCGTACCGTTGAAAGGAGTAAGTGAAAATGCGTGCACGGAAGTTTACAAGTTGAATACTTATGCTGCTATTGAATTAGCCAAGATTTTTACCAATCGAAAGGTTTATGTAGGTGACCATGGTTCTGTTGTTTTGATATCTTCCGTGTACGGGGTTGTGGGATCAGCTGCGAATGTCGGTTACGCGATGACAAAGTCGGGGATAATCGGGATAACGAAGGCTTTGGCGATGGAATTCGCTTCTAAAAAAATTAGATTTAATTGTATTGCCCCCGGTTTCATTAAAACCCCGATGATGGATGCGAACGTTAATTCTTTTGATCAAGATTATTTGGACACGTTAAATAATTTGCATCCTCTCGGGCTTGGAGAACCCGATGATATCGCTTTCGCTGTGGCTTATTTATTTTCTGACATGGCTAAATGGGTTACCGGTTCGGTTATGAATGTTGATGGTGGTTTTACGGCACAATAGGTATGGATAATAAAGAGTGGATATTAATTACAGGGGCTTCTTCCGGTATGGGCCGGGAGATGGCAATCCGGTTCTCTTCTGTTTTCCGGGTGATATTGAACGGTCGGGATTTTGAGCGTTTGGAAGAGACCCGGCAATTGTGCGAGGATTCGGATAAGCAGCTGATCTGGCAATATGATTTGGGTAACGTGGAGGAGTTGGAAATGGCTTTTATTGGTTTCTTGTCGGGAAATAACGTGCAAGTAAACTATTTCGTGCATTGTGCCGGTTTCATGAAAGCTTACCCGCTGAAGATGGTTTCCGCGACCCTTTTCCAAAGCACATTTAATGTTAACGTTATAGCGGGAGCTTTGATCGTGAAATCGTTGATGAATCGTAAAGTTAATGCGAGTGCCTTGAAAAGCGTGGTCTTGATCTCTAGTAATATTAGTAATTTTGGAGCAAAAGCTTTCTCTGTTTACGGGGCTTCCAAAGGTGCGGTGGATTCCTTGATGCGTTCGCTTGCCGTGGAACTGGCTCCGAAGGTAAGGGTAAATTCCGTTTTACCTGGAGGGGTGCGGACTGCAATGACAGAGCACATGTACCAAGATGAGAATTTGATTGAACGAATGGCTGCGGATTATCCCTTGGGTCTGGGAGAGGTGAAAGATATTTACATGGCCGTGAAATTTTTGTTGTCAGATGAAGCGAGATGGGTAACAGGCCAGCAATTTACGGTGGATGGAGGACGAACGATTAATATCACGGGGTGATGGCTTTAGAAATTATTCGGGTTGTTAACGAACCCGTTTCTTCAAATTGTTTTTTGCTTTTTGACCGGGAGGTCAATAACGATTGTTTGGTGGTTGATCCGGGGTGCGAGATCCCGGATGTTCTTGACCGGAAGTTATCAGAGTTACGTTTATGTCCAAAGTTTATCGTGTTGACACACGAGCATTTTGATCATATTTGGGGATGTAACGCTCTCGTACAAAAATATCATACACAAATAATTTGTTCAACAATCTGTTCTGAGGCAATTCAAGATGCCAAAAAGAATCATTCCATGTTTTACAATCAAAAGGGATTCGTGTTGCCCCCGGCTGATATATGCGTGGAGGATATTGATTGGACATGGGAGTGGAACGGTAAGCAAATAATCTTTTCCCTTGCAGAGGGACATACAAATGCGGGGATTTACTTTCGAATTGGGAAGAACTTATTCACGGGGGATACTCTTTTGAAAGATCTGAAAACGGTGACAAAATTATTTTGTGGTTCGAAGGATAAGTTGGTTGTAACTATAGATCAAATAAAAAAATTGCAGGGAGAGGGGTTACGTGTTTATCCTGGTCACGGGGATTGTTTTGATCTGGATAGTTATGATCTGAACAAAGCATTTTAAAAATCAAGCATGAAAGACATAAAAAATATTGTAATCTTTGGGACGGGAGCAGTTGCGGCAGAAATAACTTCCCAGCTTGAAGATAGCAGTTGGGGAGAAGAGGCCGGGATAAAGATAAAAGGGTACGTTGCCTCGGATGCCGCTGGTTTGCAACATTGGAAAGAATACAAGTATCAAAGTCCTTATTTGGGTGATTTCTTAAGTTATGAAATAAAGGCAGGGGATTATTTTGTTTTGGCTTTAGGAAATTACAAGGTGAAAAGGCAGGTTGTTTGTGAAATAAAGAGACGGGGGGGGAAGTTTATAACGTTGATACACCCGACTGCTATTGTAGCCCAAACGGCATTGATTGGAGAGGGTAATATACTAGATCCTTTCACGATAGTGGGACCTAACGTGAAGTTAGGGGATTTTAACCTGCTGACATCGCAATCGGTTATTAGCCATGATTGTGTCGTTGGGGATTATAATTTTTTCGCAACATCGTTGTTATGTGGATATAACGTGGTGGGTGATGATAATTATTTCGGCATACGAGGTACTACATTACCAGACATTTCTATCGGGAATAGAAATGTGATTCAGGCTGGAATGATTGTCGATAAAAATGTGGAGGACGATTCAACAATTTTCTATCGCTACAAGGAAAAACTATTAGCGATTCCGGATAAAAAATAAAATTGAAATATGAAATCACGAATTTGGCTTTCGTTGGCTCACATGAGCGGGCGGGAGCAGGAATTTATACAAGAGGCTTTTGACACGAATTGGGTGGTTCCTTTAGGTCCCAACGTGAATGCTTTTGAAGAATCTTTACGAGATTTTTTAATCGGAAATGGAAATTTTCAAATTGAAAATAAGAGGAAGCGAATCGTGGCATTAAGTGCGGGGACTGCGGCGTTACATCTGGGGTTGATATTGTCAGGGGTACAGCCAGGAGATGAGGTAATTTGCCAGTCGTTCACGTTTGCGGCATCGGCGAACCCGATTGCTTACTTGGAGGCAACTCCGGTTTTCGTGGATAGCGAGAAAGAAACGTGGAACATGGATCCGGTGTTGTTGGAGGAGGCAATCAAGGATCGGTTGGAGAAGACTGGGAGACTTCCGAAGGCGATTATTCCGGTGCATTTGTACGGGATGCCAGTGAAGATGGACGAGGTGATGGAGGTGGCGAATCGTTATGGGATTCCGGTGCTAGAGGATTCGGCGGAAGCGTTGGGGTCTGAGTACAAGGGGAGAAAATGTGGAACGTTCGGTGAGTATGGGGTATTGTCATTTAACGGAAACAAGATGATCACGACGTCAGGAGGTGGTGCCTTGATTTGTCCGAACGAAGAGAAGGCGAAACGGGCGTTGTTTTATGCCACGCAGGCGAGGGAACAGGCACCGCATTATCAACACGAAAAGATTGGTTATAATTACCGGATGAGTAATATCTGTGCAGGGATCGGTAGGGGACAGATGTTCGTGTTGGATGAACATGTTGCTCGCAGGCGTGAGATTCATGATTTGTACGTGAAATTGCTAGCCGGGGTGAAGGGAGTGAAGGTGATGTGCCAGCCGGAAGGGGAAGGTTTTGACTCGAATTACTGGTTGACATGTATCACCGTGGAACCTGAAGAGGCTGGATTCACTAGAGAGAATGTACGTTTAGCATTAGATGCGGATAATATAGAAAGTCGACCGTTATGGAAACCGATGCACTTACAACCGGTATTCAAGGATGCTCCGTATTATGGTAACGGGACAAGTAAACGGTTGTTCGAGATCGGTTTGTGTTTGCCATCGGGTCCAACGTTAACAGATGAAGATATTGTAAGAGTTTCGTTGGTTATAAAAAAATTAGTTCGATGATTTGTGATTAGAGGATTTCATGATTGAAAAAGAGATTGTACCCCGGATGAAAGTTCGGGGTATTTTTGTACGATGAAAAAGTTGTAGTAGGTGAAGGTGCGGCTGTCAAATCGGCAGGAATTTGGGTTTGGCATAACTATTGTCATTTAGTTGTCGTAAAATTTGAAGTATAATTAAATTAAAAATATAGAGTTATGTCAACAGGAAAGATTGGAGTTTCAACGGGGAATTTGTTCCCAATTATCAAGAAATTTTTATACTCGGATCACGAGATCTTTTTGAGAGAGATTGTTTCGAATGCGGTGGATGCTTCACAGAAAATGAAAGTGTTGGCTTCGAACGGGGAGTTTAAAGGTGAACTTGGTGAGTTGAAGGTAAGGGTGAAGGCTGACAAAGCGGCAGGGACGCTGACGGTATCGGATAATGGTATCGGTATGACGGAGGAGGAAGTGGAGAAGTATATCAACCAGATCGCTTTTTCCGGAGCGGAGGAGTTTATGAACAAATACAAGGATAATGCCGCTGCCATTATCGGGCATTTCGGGTTGGGTTTCTATTCTTCGTTCATGGTGAGTGATCGGGTGGAGATCGTGACTAAATCTTATAAAGAGGGGGCGAAGGCTGTAAAATGGTCATGTGAGGGAAATCCGGAATACACTTTGGAGGAGACTGAAAAGGCTGAGAGAGGTACAGATATTATCATGTATATCAGCGAGGAAGAGAAAGATTTCTTGGAAGATTCTAAGGTGAACGAGTTGCTGACCAAATATTGCAAGTTTTTGCCGATAGAGATTATTTCCGGAAAGAAGAAAGAGTGGAAGGATGGGGAATACAAGGATACGACGGAAGATAACGTGATCAATGACACGAATCCGGCGTGGACTCGTAAACCGACCGATCTAACGGAGGAGGATTACGAGAAATTCTATCGAGAGTTGTACCCAATGGCTCAGGATCCGTTGTTCCATATTCATTTGAACGTGGATTATCCTTTTAACTTGACGGGTATATTGTATTTCCCGAAGATCGATAACAAGTTCGAGATTCAGAAGAACAAGATTCAATTATATAGCAATCAGGTGTACGTGACGGATTCCGTGGAAGGAATCGTGCCGGAATACTTGACGTTGTTGCATGGAGTGATTGATTCTCCGGATATTCCGTTGAACGTGTCTCGTTCTTATTTACAGAGCGATCGTAACGTGAAGAAGATTTCAAGTCATATCACGAAGAAAGTGGCTGACAGTTTGAGTGATATTTTCACGAATAAACGGGAAGATTACGAGAAGAAGTGGGATGATTTGAAGATTTTCATCCAGTATGGTATGTTGACGGATGAAAAATTTGCCGAGAGAGCCAAGAGCATCTTCTTATTCAAGAATACGGAAGGAAAATATTTCACGTATGAAGAGTACGAGAACTTGATTAAAGCCAACCAAACGGATAAAGATAATAAGGTGGTGTTCCTGTATGCTACGGATGTGAAAGAGCAGTACACGTATATCGAGACGGCCAAGGGCAAGGGATATGATGTGCTGTTGATGGATGGACAGTTGGATACACACTTTATCAACCATTTGGAACAAAAGAATTCCGATCATCGGTTTGTTCGGGTGGATTCGGATGTTATTGACAAGTTGATCCCGAAGGAAGAGACGAAAGAGGTTGCCTTGAGTCACGAGGAACAAGAGGAATTACGTGCCGTGTTCACTTCCCAGTTGCCGAAGGAAGAGGGAATGTTTATGGTTAACTTCGAGGCAATGGGAGAGAATGGTGATCCGGTGATCGTGACGCGTTCAGAGTTCATGCGTCGTATGAAAGAGATGGCAGCTATGAATCCGGGTATGGGATTTTACGGGGCAATGGGCGATCAGTATACTTTGGTGGTGAACACGGATCATAAGTTGGTGAATACGATCTTGGAGAACGAGAAAAAAGAGATGAGCGCCCAGTTGGAGCCGATTAATTTCGAGATCAAGGAGACTGAAAAGAAACAGGCAGAGCTGGACGAGTTAAATAAGGGTAAGAAAGACGAGGAAATTCCTCAGGTGGATAAAGATCGGAAGAGTGAGTACAGTAAGACGATTGCCGATCTGAACAAGCAGAAGAACTCGTTGCTGGAGGAGTACGGAAAAGGTAACAAGGTTGTTGGTCAGCTGATTGACTTAGCATTGTTAGCGAATGGGCTACTGAAAGGTGAGGCTTTGAATAGGTTTGTGAAGCGAAGTGTTGAACTGATTAAATAAAAAATTAAGCCGGACAAGTCGTCCGGCTTAATTTTTTCAAAAATAATCACTACTTTCGTTGACGAATTTCGTATAAATTAAAAAATAGAAGTTATGCAGATTATTTATACTTCCGGAAATTACAAAAGGACTGTCGTAAAATCGATCGTAGCGATTGTTTTAGGTCTTGTACTCGTGCTGTGGCCGACAGAAGTGTTGAATTACACGGTAAAGATTATCGGTGCCGTATTTTGTGTTACCGGGATTATTTCTTTTCTGGTATCCATGCGGGATCAGGATGAACGTTCTGCAAGGGGATTGACCTCTTTTAACGGGATCGGGAGTATTGTTTTGGGTATTCTGTTGTGGTCGATGGCTGATTTTTTCACCAATATGTTGATGTATTTGTTGGGATTTATCTTGATTGTTGCAGGTATCGGTCAGTTGGTGATGTTAACTTCTGCTAGAAAATTCGGGCATATTGCTTCTTTGAGTTACGTGTACCCGGTTATCATTTTGTTGGCCGGATTAGTTGTTTTTGCAAATCCTTTTGAGGCAAAGACTAGTATTATTCAGTTTTTTGGTGCTGTTACAATATTTTATGGAATAACGGATTTGATTAATCATTATAAAGTTAATCAGTTGCGTAAGGAGACACAAGAGGCGGAACAACAACAGAAGATGGGAGGCGGAGAGATTGAGGATGCGGAGTATGAGGAAATAGAATAAAAAGAGATTTACTAATTTTAGATTTTAAATTTTAGATTTAAGATTGGGATAAGTGCGTGTGATAGGAAAGGTTTAAGAAAAGAATAGATTAAATGGTACATATTATTAATAAGGAGGATTCGGTTTATAATCGTTTTTTAGCAGAACTTAGAGATAAAGAAATTCAAAAAGATCCGTTGCGTTTTCGCCGGAATCTGGAGCGAGTGGGAGAGGTGATGGCTTACGAGATCAGCAAGACGTTTCGTTATTCAACGCGACAAGTACAGACCCCGATAAACGTGGCTGATGTCAGATTGGCAGACGAGGAGGTTGTGGTGGCATCCGTGTTGCGTGCAGGATTACCTTTTCATCAAGGCTTTTTAAACTATTTTGATCGTTCCGGGAGTGCTTTTATTTCGGCAAGAAGAAAATACAAAGAAAATCATATCGATTTTGAAATTCGTTTCGACTCGATTTACACGCCAAGTTTGGAGGGGAAACAGTTATTACTGGTGGATCCGATGTTGGCCACGGGAGGTTCTATCGTGGTGGCTTATCACGAGTTATTGAAACAGGGAGGAAGACCTGCGCACACGCATATTGCGGCCATTGTTTCCAGTCGTCAAGGTATTGAAAGGCTTACGGAAGCTTTGAAAGATGAACCTGTAACGGTTTGGACGGGGGCATTGGATGAGCATCTGACAGAAAGTTGCTATATCGATCCGGGAATTGGTGATGCCGGAGATTTGGCTTTCGGAGAAAAGCTATAGAAGATAAAAGCTAAAAACTAAAAGCTAAGAGCTAAAAATTAAAAGATAAAAACTAAAAACTGAAAAGTTAGGAGAAAAGCATTATCTTTGGCGGTATGGAAATGAACAAATATTTGATAGCAGCCTTGTATGTTGTCGCCGGATGCGTGGCAACCCTGCCGATAAATGTGCGTGGGGGGAATGTATCCGTTAGGACAGATTGCTATCGTTTGTTAGTTTCTTCTACCGAAAAGGTGATTACGGTTTCTACCGAGAAAAGGTCCACGGAGGATTTCGATTATGGTGATTTCTATAAACAGAATCATGCGGAAACCGTGGATGCTGTAAAAGTTTATACTACTTATTCGTCTGTGGTTTTACCGGGTTGGAAAGTACCGGAAATTGCAGCAAATCCCATCCGGGCTCCCGGGAAAATGGAATGATTTCGGATTTATGATTTTAGATTTACGATCCTACTAATTTCTTGATTTATGATTTTAGATTAGGTGATTTTCACCTGCTAGCCAATGTTTTTCTGAATCGTAAATCGTAATTCATAAATTGTAAATTAATTTGTTTTCATTTTTCAATTATATAAAACTATGGGATTTAACGATATATTAAAAAGTCTTTTTGGTAACAAGGCTGACCGTGATTTGAAAGAATTATTGCCGATAGCATCCAAAGTAAATGCAGAGTGGGAAAAGATCAAGGGGGTAAGTCATGATGAGTTGAGAAAAATTTCGGCTGATCTGAAAGCAAAGATTCATGCCCACGTGAAGGTAGAAGAGGATGAAATTGCCTCTTTGAAAGCAAAAGTAGAGAATGATAAACCTTCGATCGAGGAAAGAGAAGAGATTTATAACCGGATTGATAAGCTGGAAGAACAGATTAACACGAAGCTAGAAGATGTTTTAAACGAGATATTACCTTTAGCTTTTGCCGTGATGAAAGATACGGCGAGACGTTTCAAGGAGAACAACGAGATTGTCGTGAAAGCTAACGATTTTGATCGTGATTTGGCTGTAACGAAAGATTTCGTGGAGATTGACGGTGAGGATGCCGTTTATTTCAATTCTTGGGTAGCCGGAGGAAACGAGGTTACCTGGGACATGGTTCACTATGATGTGCAGTTGATAGGTGGTTCCGTGTTACACCAAGGTAAGATTGCCGAGATGGCTACCGGTGAAGGTAAAACGTTGGTGGCTACCTTGCCTGTATTCTTGAATGCTTTGACAGGTCGGGGGGTACACGTGGTTACGGTCAATGATTACTTGGCAAAACGTGACTCCGAGTGGATGGGACCTCTTTACATGTTCCACGGGTTGTCTGTTGATTGTATTGACAAGACGGAGCCGAATTCCCCGGAGAGACGGAAGGCTTATCAAGCAGATATTACTTTCGGAACGAATAATGAATTCGGTTTCGACTATTTGAGGGATAACATGGCGATTCACCCGGAAGATTTGGTACAACGCAAGCATCATTATGCGATTGTCGATGAGGTCGACTCCGTGTTGATTGACGATGCCCGTACCCCGTTGATTATTTCCGGTCCGGTTCCGAAGGGAGATATTCAAATGTTTGACGAATACAAACCCCGTGTGGAGAAGTTGGTGCGTATGCAGCGTGAGTTAGTTGCCCGGATTTTCACGGAGGCTAAAGCGTTGTTGGCTAGCGGTGATCGGAAACAAGAGGAACAGGGAGCTATATTGTTGTTGAGAGCATATAAAGGATTACCTAAATATAAGCCATTGATCAAGTTCTTGAGTGAACAAGGAAACAAGGCTACCTTGGTGAAAACCGAGAATATTTATATGCAGGAGAATAACCGTCGTATGCCGGAGATCACAGATGACCTTTATTTCGTGATTGATGAGAAACAGAACTCTATCGATTTGACGGATAAGGGACATGATACGATTACGGCTGCGGGAGAAGATCCGAATTTCTTTATCTTGCCGGATGTGGGTTCTGAATTGGCAGAGATCGATAAGATGAACCTGACAGAAGAGGAAAAATTAGAGAAAAAGGATCAGATGGTGCAAAATTATGCCGCCAAATCTGAGCGTGTACATACGGTGAACCAGTTGTTGAAGGCATATACGTTGTTCGAATTGGATGTTGAATACGTGGTTATCGATAACAAGGTGAAGATTGTGGACGAGCAGACGGGACGTATCATGGAAGGACGTCGTTATTCAGACGGTTTGCACCAAGCTATCGAGGCGAAGGAAAACGTGAAAGTTGAGGCTGCCACGCAGACATTTGCCACGATTACCTTACAGAATTATTTCCGTATGTACCATAAGCTAGCCGGTATGACCGGTACGGCAGAAACGGAAGCGGGAGAGTTCTGGGATATTTACAAGTTGGACGTTGTGGTTATCCCGACAAACAAGCCGGTAATCCGAAAGGATGCTAATGATTACGTGTACAAGACAAAACGTGAGAAGTATAATGCGGTGATCGAGGAGATTACCCGATTGGTTGGAGAAGGTCGCCCGGTGTTGGTAGGTACGACTTCCGTCGAGGTATCCGAGTTGTTGAGCCGTATGTTGAAATTGCGGGGTATCAAGCATAACGTGTTGAATGCGAAGTTGCATCAACGGGAGGCTGATATTGTTGCAGAGGCCGGTAAATCGCAAGTGGTTACGATTGCTACCAACATGGCCGGTCGTGGTACCGATATCAAGTTAAGTCCGGAGGTTCGTGCTGCGGGAGGTTTGGCCATTATCGGTACGGAACGTCATGATTCTCGTCGTGTTGACCGTCAGTTGAGAGGTCGTGCCGGACGTCAGGGAGATCCGGGTTCTTCCCAGTTCTTCGTGTCATTGGAGGATGATTTGATGCGTTTGTTCAGTTCCGAGAGAATCATTCGGGTGATGGATCGTTTGGGACATGAAGAAGGTGACGTGATCCAACATTCCATGATTACCAAATCTATCGAACGTGCGCAACGTAAGGTGGAGGAAAACAACTTCGGTATTCGTAAGCGTTTGCTGGAATATGACGACGTGATGAACTCTCAACGTGAGGTGATCTACAAGAAAAGACGTCATGCGTTGTTGGGAGAGAGAATCGGAGTGGATATTGCCAACAATATGTATGATGTATGCGAGGCATTGGTGGAAGAACATAAGGAGGCTAATGATTTGGAAGGTTTCCGTATGGATGTGTTGAAATATCTTGCCGTAGACTTTGATATAAAGGAAGAGGAATTTCAAAAGACTTCTGCTAACAACTTGACAGAGAGATTGTACAAGGAGGTTCGGGATACATTCAGTCGTAAGACGGAAACTATCGCTAAACAGGCTTTCCCGGTGATCAAGAATGTTTTCGAGCAGAGAGGGGAAATGTTCAAGAATATAGTGGTGCCGTTTACCGATGGAAAACGGGCTTATAATGTTGTGGCGAATCTTGAGAAGACTTACAAATCTGAAGGTGAGGAATTGATCCGGGCTTACGAGAAGTCGATCATGTTGGCTCATATCGATGATGCGTGGAAAGAGCATTTACGTGAAATGGATGATTTGAAACAATCCGTGCAGAATGCAACTTACGAGCAGAAAGACCCGTTGTTGATCTATAAGTTCGAGTCGTTCAACTTATTCAAGAGTATGGTGGACAAGATTAATAAAAATGTCGTGTCTACTTTGATGAAGGGACAAATTCCTTTTGAGGCTCCTGAAGAAGTGAAACAGGCAGAAGAGAAACGAACCGATTTAAGTAAGATGCGTACGGGACGTAGTGATGCTCCTGCCGCTCAGACCAATCAGGCTCCCCGTAAAACCGAACCCGTGAAAGTGGGGCCCAAGGTTGGACGTAATGATCCGTGTCCTTGCGGAAGTGGTAAGAAATACAAGAATTGCCACGGGAAGGGGGAAGAATAGACTGATTCGGTGATTAAGAGATTTGATGATTCCGTGATTATGTACTCATTGAATCTCTTAATCATAAATCACTAAATCACAAAATAATTATGGTTTCATTATTTATCAATTGGGATGTTAGTCCCGAATTAATTAGTTTAGGTGGTTTCTCGATTCGTTATTACGGGTTGTTATTCGCTTTGGCTTTCGTGTGCGGGTATAAGGTCGAGGAGAAGATGTTCAAGTCGGAAGGGTTAAGCCAGCAATGGTTGGACAAGTTGTGGATATACGTGGCAGTTGCCACGGTAATCGGGGCCCGGTTGGGACATTGTTTCTTTTATGATTGGGCGTATTATAGTGCTCATCCGTTTGAAATTATTCTGCCGGTTCGGTTTCAACCGGAATTCCGTTTTACCGGATACCAAGGGTTGGCCAGCCATGGGGCTGCAATCGGTATTATTACCGGGTTGTGGTACTATTCCAAGAAGGTAAGTAGGAAATCAATATTCTGGATTTTGGATCGTGCCGTAATTCCAATCGCATTGGCTGGTTTCTTTATCCGGATGGGAAATCTGATGAACTCGGAGATTGTCGGTTTACCGACAGAGCTACCTTGGGGATTCCGTTTTGTACATTCTGGGATGCCTGATCCGATGACTCCCCGTCATCCAGCACAGTTGTACGAGGCGATCTGTTATTTGATCAGTTTTGCTGTTTTAATGCATTTGTATTGGAAGACGAAAGCGAAAGATCGCCAAGGGTTTCTTTTCGGAATGTTTTTGGTACTGATCTTTACCGCTCGTTTTGTGATCGAGTTTGTGAAAGAGAACCAGGAAGCGTTTGAAGACGCCATGACCTTGAATATGGGACAATGGTTGAGTATTCCCTTTGTGTTGATCGGGATTTACATGATTTGGAGAAGCGGGAAAAAGATAAAAGTTAAAAACTAGAATCTAAAAGATGAAAGAATCTGTAACTTGTAACTTGTCAACTTGTGATTCGCCGAAGGCGAATTCTTATAATCCGGAGTTTATGAAGGAGGCAATTCGTATTGCCGTGGAGAACGTGGAGAATGGGACGGGAGGGCCCTTCGGGGCGGTAGTTGTGCGGGATGGTAAGATTATTGCAACTTCCGGGAATACGGTTGTTCCGGATAATGATCCCACGGCTCATGCGGAAGTGAATGCTATTCGCAAGGCTTGTAAGCAACTTGATTCTTTCCAGTTGAAAGGTTGTGAGATTTATTCCAGTTGTGAACCTTGTCCCATGTGTTTAGGGGCGATTTACTGGGCGAGACCGGAACGGGTGTATTATGCTTGTACGAAGGAGGATGCCGCTGTCGGGGGATTTGATGATTCTTTTATCTATAAAGAAATCGTGCTGGATGGTCCTATGCGTTGTATCCCGTTTGAGAATAAACGAGAAGAGGGTGCAGGGGAGGAATTCAGGCTTTGGCAGACGACCAATAATAAAACGAGATACTAAGAGTGTCAAAAGTTCATAAGCTCTATAAAGTTTGTAAAGTTTAGGGGCTTCGTATAAACAGAGGAGGAATTAGTACCTTTTCCGAAGGCTATAAGTGTTGAAAAAGACGCTGTAATCACAAGATTGCAGCGTTTTTTTTGTTTTATTGGTTGCGAACTTTCTCTTTTTTTATTAAATTTGTAGACATCAGATATTTATTGCCTATATAAATATTCTAAACCCTGACTTCCGGGGACTTGTTTGGGCGATATCCGTTTGTCGTTTTTGTTTAATCTAAGATAAGGAGAAAATGTGAAGGAGAAAGATATATTAAGTTTTTCGTGTATAGAGTTGGTGAGTTTATTTGAGCGGGAGTTCCCGACGATCATGCAAGGTGCAAACCTTAGTAAGGATTGGAAAGAGTTTGAACAATTTCTGAGGGGATACGTACGTCTTGCTTTAGCAAAGCATTCTACTTCTTCGTCTATAAAACGATTTTTCAGGATGTTCATGAACGAGACCCGGTATATTCGGGATTTTTCCACGGGGGAGAAGATTCGTTATGAACCGATTAAATGGTTATGGCAAGCTTTACGGGGAGAAGGGGATGGCATACATCCGGACTTTTTGTTGGATTGGTATTATCTATTTAAGAAATACCAGACGGATGAAGTCGTTTTACCGGATCGGGTGCAATGTGATCAATGGCGGGGACGTTGGAAAACCGGGATGGATGAGGATGTTGCCCGGGAGCGTAGGGAAAACCGGGAGAGAATATGTGGTTTGTTAATCGGAAAAATAGAGAAGAGGGATAAGTTGAATACCCGTTATCGTTTTGAAGAGGGGATGAGCATGGAGAGAAAACGGGAGTTGGTGGGTGAATGGTGGGGAGATTATAAGTTTCATCTGGCTTTAGCTGTTCGTGATCCGGATGAGCTGAACTTGTTCATGGGTAACACGTTGTCTCCGGAATTGATGAAGTTGTTGTATCGGGCGAAACAGAAAGGGATCCCGTTTTTCGTGACACCGTATTATCTTTCCTTGTTGAGTATTCGGGTGGATGGATACGATGATTCCACGATTCGCAGTTACGTGATTTATTCCGAAGAGCTGGTGGAGAATTTCGGGCAGATTCGGGCGTGGGAGAAAGAAGATGTTGTGGAACCGGGAAAACCGAATGCTGCCGGGTGGTTGTTGCCCAATGCCACGAATATTCATCGTCGTTATCCCGAAGTGGCCATTTTCATCCCGGATTCGATGGGACGGGCTTGTGGCGGGCTGTGCGCTTTATGTCAGCGTATGTATGACTTTCAGAAAGGACATTTGAATTTTAACTTGGATCGACTGAAGCCGACGGACGGGTGGGAAGTCAAGATGGAACGTCTGATGATGTATTACGAGCATGATTCTCAATTACGGGATATTTTGATCACGGGAGGGGATGCCTTGATGAGTCAGAACCAGACGTTAGAGAAAATCTTGGATGCTGTTTTCCGTATGGCCGTGCGCAAGCGGGAATTGAACAAGCGACGTGGGAAAGGGAAGAAATATGCCGAGATTCAACGGGTGAGGTTGGGATCGAGATTATTGGCTTATCTGCCGAATCGTGTAAACAACGGGTTGATCGAGGTGTTGAAAAGATTCCGGGAGAAGGCGGAGCAGGTTGGGATTCAGCAATTTTTCATACAGACTCATTTCGAGTCGCCTTTGGAGGTGACGGAAGAGGTGATTCATGCTGCCCGGTGCTTGCTGGAGGCCGGATGGATTATCACCAATCAAGCCGTGTTTACGGTGGCGGCTTCACGTCGGGGGCATACGGCGAGGTTGAGAGAGGTTTTGAATCGAATCGGTATTTTGACTTATTACACTTTTTCCGTGAAGGGATTTGAGGAGAATTATGCCTTGTTTGCCCCGAATAGTCGTTCGGTACAAGAGGTGTTGGAGGAAAAAGTGTGCGGGGATTTATCCATGGAGCTGGAAAAGGAGGTTTTGGAATTGCTCGAATACCCGGAAAGGATTCCCTCGGAATTGCCGGGCTTGTTGGATAAATATCGGCAACCGTTTTTAGCCACGGATCGAAACGTGATGAACTTACCGGGGATAGGGAAGAGCATGACCTTCCAGACGGTGGGGATGACAAAGGAGGGAAAACGTATTTTACGTTTTTCTCTGGATGCGGGACGACGGCATAGTCCCCAAGTGGATCACGAGGGGAATATTTATATCGTGGAAAGCAAGTCGATTGCGGCTTATTTGCGCCAATTACAGGCGTTGGGGGAACGGGTGGAGGATTACAGTTCGTTGTGGGATTATGCTGAAGGGCGCACGGAATCCCGCTTTGCCCTTTTTGAATATCCGGAGCCGAGAATTGAAATCACGGGGGATTTCACGAATCTGGAAATGGATTCGTGATCAGGCTTCCCCATTGGTTTCGAGTAACCCCAGCGTACCCGATGCGTTCTGCCCGTTCTCGCTAACAGCGAAACCGTACACGACCAGTCGGTTCACGTCCCAGTCTTCCGGTAGCGGCCATTCTTTTTCCCCGCTTGTGCCTCTGGTTCCGAGTTCCACGAGTCGGCTTTTCTTTTCTTCCCGTTCGTGAATCACACCCATCAATCGGTCTTCTTTAGCCATGGAAGGCATTAATGGTTGTTGTTTCCATTGGAACGAAACCTGTCTCTTTTCCTTGTCCACTTTCGCTTCGATGAGGGGGAGGCGCAACCCGCCACCGGAGAGCGAGAGTGTCAACAAGTCCACGGTGGGATTTTCCGCATCTTCCGCGTTCACTTTGTGAATATTGTCACGGGTGAAACAGTTGGCGCATACTTTACCGGAGGGGGAGCAGTAGCCAACGGATAGGACTTTGAGGAAACGGCGGCGCAATTTGGTAATCAGGCTTAATCTGGCACGTTGTTTTAGTTGTTCCGGGGTTTGCGCGTCCTTCACGAAGCCCGGTTTCCCTCGTGCGATTTGAGTTTTACCCACTTTGTAGGAAGTTACGTTGCCGACTGAACCGGAGATGTCTTGAAATATGGTAGGTTTAAAAATTGCCATGATATTCGTGTGTTAAGATTTAGAAATTGAGAAATACATGCACGGGGAGTAGCGTTTCCCGTCTTGGGCAGCGAAAAAGCAGTACAAATGGGCCGTTGTCCAAGCTCCTTCGGGCATGAGCACGACGGCTTTCTCGTCTGATCGGTAGTCCCCCGTGTCATCCAGCACGACGGGTTGATAGGGTTCGTTGTCAAAGATGACGGCAACGGTCAGTTGGTCGGTCGCTTGTGCGGTGACGGTTGACGTGTTATCCAGCCATTCCAGTTCCAGTTTGTCTGCATGACTGGCCGTGGCTTTCATCCCGAAAGGTAATTGCAGGCTACCGTCCGATAGGACTAACCGGGGGTAATCGATATAGTCGTTGGGGCCGAACATATTCATGTTCGCGTGGAGGAACCAGTGGTAGCCGGAACGTCGTTCCTCTTCCCGGGCCGCTAGCGCGTACACTTTTTCCAGCAGGCTTCCCCGTGTGGCACGGTACATGGTCTGGGCTCCGGGGAGTTTTGAACGTTGTGCCGTTTGGCCTTCCGAACGCGGGTTACTGATCGTGTCCGCCAGTTTCCGGGCATACGTTTTGTTGCCTACCGTGTAAGTCACGTATCCCCCGATTTTACCGGAGGCTCCTTGTAATACTGAATCGTTTAATGTTGCCATGTATTTTCTGATTTTGTTGACCTTTTGGTCGTGTTTATGAGTCAGTCTCCTGTTTTAAGACTAAAATAATGCTATATAGGAGTTTTCAAATGTAGATAGATTACTTTAAAAAAACAAATTAATTGCAATATTTAGTTTTAATTGTAGGAGGGGGATAGGGCAGGAATGGGAGCGGAATGGGAGCGGCTCGCTATTTGATAAGAATATGTTAGTGATAATATCACATTTTGTGACATTAATTTAAATTTATGTGTTTGAGAGCCTGGGATGAAATTTTATACTACAAGCCGTTCACGAGTTTATAACCTCGAGCAAATTCGTTTTGGATGGCGATACTTTTATCCGCTTTCAGTTTTTTATTTAGCAGGCAGACGTATCTGGTGAGGGCTTTTTCCTTGTCCGTGGTATAGACGCCCCAGAGCGTCTCGCACATTTCCACGGTGGGAATCACCTCGTTGATTCGCAGGCAGAATAGCCATAGGATGTTCGATTCCATGCCTTTCAACTCTTCTCGCTTGCCGGAGATGGTGAGTAACCGGTTGTTTTTATTGAACGTGGTATCGGGGGAGATGCGGAAAAGTCCTTGTTCTTTTTCCGTGTTCAAGCGTTTGGTTCTGGCGATAGCCTTGTCCAAGCGAGCTTTCACGTCGTCCACGCTACAACCTTTCACGAGATAATCGTCGGCACCCTCGTACAAGGCGTGGTTGTGGTTGACAGAACTGAGAATTACGATCGGTACCTGATCCCCTTTTTCCCGTACAAGGCGAATCAGTTCGTGGCCGTCCTTTCCCGGCAGATCCATGTCAAGCAACAGGAGGTCCCAGGTGCCTGTTTCGTATAGTTGCCATGCCTTGTTCCCCTCTTTGGCAAGGGTTACCGTGTATCCGGCTTCTTCCAGGATTTCCGTGTATATCATGGCGGCCGTGGTGTTGTCCTCGGCATAGAGTATATTTATTTTTTCTTCCATTTGCGTAAGTATATCGTGAATGTACATCCTTTTCCCGGCAGGCTGTCCACCGTGATTTTCCCCTTGTGGGCTTTGATAACGTTGTAGACGTAGTTAAGGCCTAGTCCGTATCCTTTTTTGCTGGTAGAGTTTTTGTTTGCCTGATAGTATTTATTGAAAATATATTTTTGTTGTTTTTTGGGAATACCGGGACCATTGTCCCTTATTTCTATAACGAAGGTTCCTCTTTTTTGATAACAGATGACGGTGATCTGTGGCGTATCTCCGCTGTATTTCACGGCATTATCCAAAAGATTTTGAAGGGCTCCGAGCAGGTAGAAATGTGACGCGTAAATAATTTCGGATTCAACAAGGTAACGCAGGTTCAGCTGGATGTTTTTTTGTCCGTGGTTGGCGAGGTATTGCTTTTCGAATAACGAGAGAAGTTCGTTTTTCAGGTTAAATTCGTCCCGGTTGATGTTCAAGTGGGCCAACCCGCTTAATGTTTTAAGTAATTGCTGGGAACTGGTTTTCAATCGGCTGGCTTCTTCTTGGATAAGCCGGATTTTCGCTCGTCCTTTTTCGTCATCCTCGGGGATGGATTTCTTTTCTACAAGTTCAGATAAGGTTACGATACTTGCGAGAGGGGTCTTCCAATCATGCACGACTTGTTTGATCATTTCTTCCTGGAGGCGGGATAGATGTTGTTGGGCGTGGGACAGGTATTGTAAGCCTAGAACGAGTAGTAGGGTTAGGGCGACAATGGTGAGGATGTCCTGCCATGATCTCTCTAAAAAGAAGGATATCGGGAAGTTGTAATAAATAGCCAAGGATTCGTGGGAAGGATTATTTATCGGGTAGATTTTTCCCCGTGTTATGTCGGACGTGCGTGTTTTGTAGTTTTGGAACTTGACGATTGCTTGATGCGTGCTGTCTAACCGTGCGATGGTGAAATGAACGGCATCGGGAGTTTTGGAGTGTAACGCACTGTCCAGTGACGAGAGGAGATGTGTTTGTTCTTGGACAGAGTCTGTTTGCAGGATTTCCACGTACGGGGGAATAATGGATGCTATTATAGAATCCATGTGTATCTGCCAACGTGTTTTGACGGTTTCGTATAATTTAATGCCGGAGAATAATTGATTGATCCACAATAAAATGAATATCGTGAACGTAATGTAGCCTATTATTCTTAAATCGTGTTTCATTCACTTTCCTTTTACCATTTCAACATGCACGTTTGTTGAATGGTTGCCGCCATATGGACGAGACGAAATTACGTATTTAGAATTGATTTTACAAGGAGTTGTATCCGGGCGATGTGCTGGATGTGAAATTTTACAATAGTTTTACAATAATTCGGGGAGGTTTCCTAGGTTGAAGTTCGTTATGTTTGTGATGGTAAAATAAATCATGAATCAACTAATACTTAAATCGTATGATAACTTTAGAGAATATTAATAAAACGTTTTACACGAGCGAGGTGGAGACACGGGCATTGGAAGATATTAACCTGACGGTGGAGAAAGGTGAGTTTGTGGCTATCATGGGACCTTCGGGATGTGGAAAGAGTACGATGTTGAATATTATGGGATTGTTGGATAAGCCGACGAGTGGTTGGGTGATTATTGATGATGTCCGGGCGGATTCTTTGTATGATAGGGATATGGCGAGGATTCGTAACCAGAAGCTGGGGTTTATTTTCCAAAGTTTTCATTTAATCCCGTCGTTGAACGTGTTGGATAACGTGTTGCTGCCGATGTTGTATCGCCGGGGAAGTTCTGCATCGGCCAATAGGAAAAGGGCGCTGGAGTTAATTGAAAAGGTGGGGCTGACACATCGGTTGAAACATTTCCCCTCGCAGTTGTCCGGGGGACAGTGCCAGCGGGTGGCGATAGCGAGAGCGTTGATCGGGCAGCCAAAAGTGATTCTGGCGGACGAGCCGACGGGAAATTTGGATAGTAAGATGGGAGCGGAGATCATGGATTTGCTCGTGCAACTGAACCGGGAGGGGACGACGATCGTGATGGTGACGCATGATGAGAGATTGGCAGAGGAAACCGGGCGGATTATTCGTTTGTTTGACGGAAAGTTGGTGTTATGAATCGGTGGAAAAATTATATTATCCCGGCGTTCTATCATATCCGGCACAACTTGTCGTTTGCGATTTTTTACGTGTTGGGTACGGCGTTGGCGTTCGTGTTTATCGCGATCGTGCTGCAACTCGTTTATTCTGTTGTTGGTAATGAGCCGCCGATGGTGAATGCGGACCGGATTGTTTGTGTTGATGAATTTCGGGATGGACAAGGGTGTCTATTAGATAAGATTCCCGCAGAGGAAACGGCTAGTTTTATGGAAAGTATACGGGGATGTGAGTTGTGTGCCGTTAGTCACACAGAGGTTACGGATGTTTTTGGTGAGTACACGTTTGTGACCAATTCAGTAGATTACGTGAATGCAGATTATTGGCATGTTTTCCGGTTTGAATTCGTGGAGGGACGTGCGTTCTTGCGAGAGGAATTTGAGAACAAGCAGCCTGTTGCCGTAATAAGTGAAAGTATGGCGGATATGTTGTTCAAAGGGGAGAGTCCTGTGGGTAAGAAAATCGAGTGCCAGAAGGTTGTTTACACGATTACAGGAGTGGTGAAAGATGTTTCTGTTTTTACAACAGGAATATCCGGAAAGGTCTGGTTGTCGGATAAGTATAATACTTTTGCTCCTAGCGGGAGTCGTTATCATGAGATTTATGTTTTGTTTCCGGATGGGGTTTCGGTTAGCACGGCAAAACAGGAGATCGTGCGGGTGGTAAAGGATTATTATGCCCGTCGGGGAGAAATAGCCATTATTTCGGCAGAGACATTATACACGATGAAAGAAAGTCAGGTTCACCAGATAGGAGTTCAGTTGTTGTTGTATGGGGTACCTGTTGCACTTTTGATTTTATTGTTTGTCCCGTCGATTAATATCATGACGTTAAGCGTGGCAAATTCAGATAAACAATCCGAGGAGATTGCGATAAGAAGAGCGATTGGAGCCTCTCGTCGAGCCCTTTTTTTTCAAATTATGATAGAGAATCTGATGCTTGTGGTGATAGGGGTGTTTTTGGGGTTATTGTTATTGTTTCCGGTGGTTCACGTAATTGAAGAGGTGTGTATCAAGGAAGTAATTGGAGGTATGGAATTTTTAGTTACACGCATTAATTTCGGGGTGATTCTAGGATGTATTTTGCCATTGATGCTCGTGTTTACTTTACTGACAGGAGGTTTTTCGGCTTATGTGGCCGTAAAGAAAAATTTGGCGGAGGTACTGAAAGGAGGTATCAAATGTTGGAGGATGGAAGCTGCCCGGCTGTGATAACCAGTCAGTTGATGCAGGAACTTGGTTGGTCACGAGGGATCGGTAAGAGAATACATTATAAAGGAACCGTGTTTACGGTTGTAGGCATAGTGACGGGAATTAAGCAGGAGCCATTAAAGGCTTCTCGGCCTACGATGATCGTACCTAATCGTATACAGCCGGATCAGTGGTTTGAATATATGGTTCGTGTAAAAGAGGGTGAGACGGATAATTTTCGGAATTTGATGAACAAAGAATTTAATCTGATGATGGGAAAGGAGCCTGTAAGATTGTCTTTTGGAAATATCGAAAAGTGGAAACTGAATGATATGCGAGATGTTTTTATTACCTTACTTGGTATAGGGATTCCGACGATTTTTCTTTTTTTATTCGCATTCATCGGGACTTTTGGATTGTTCTGGCTTTATTCTTCCAAGCGGCGGAAAGAGTTTGCCTTGCGAATTGTGGTAGGTTCCACGCCCCGAGGGTTATATCGTTTTGTGGTAAGCGAGAGCCTGTTGCTTTCGATGTTGGCGTTGCTGCCGGGGATGGTTTTATTTTGTTTTGTTTATCCGTTCGACCCGGTTCACTTGTTGGCGTTAGGGTGTGCTTGCTTGGTGATGATTTTGTTTTCGGTGTTTAGTGCTTGGTGGCCGGCTTATAAAGTGGCACAGGTGAATCCCGTGGCGGCGATGCGAGAGGAATAATAAATAAAGAGATTATGGATAAATGGAAGAATTATTTAAGATCAGCGTTGTGTAGTATCAAACATAATAAAGTGTACGCTTTGTTTTGCGTGGTTGGTACGGCATTTACATTCGTGTTCATTATTATCATGCTTCAACTTGTGTATGATACAACCAGTAATAAGGCTCCTTTTGTGAATGGTGATCGGACAATCGTGTTCAACACTTTTCAAGATGTGAATGGACGGAATGTTGGAGGTATATACTCGGGGAGTACGGCTTGGCTGATGGAAAGAATCCGGGAAAAAGAAGATTATTTCATGTATTATAATAGTGTTGGAGAGGTCGCTGTAAATGATGTATGTAAGACATTTCCTTTTGCTTTTGTAAATGGAGGTTATTGGAAGGTTCATCAGTTTAATTTTGTCGAAGGGCGTTCTTTCACGGAACAGGAATGTTTGAATAAAGATGCGTATGTCGTGTTGAGGGAGGATATGGCGGAGACGTTTTTCAAGAGCGGACATGCTGTTGGACAGAAGATGGAAATCCAAGGGAGGGATTACACGGTCATCGGTGTCGTACGTAATTTTTCGACCTATGCGACTATTACAGAGGGAATATGGATTCCTTATGTTTTTAATAGTTTTTCGCCCCGTGGATTTGGGCATTACGATTTGGGTGTTTTGTTTCCCCGGGATGTTTCAGTTCAAAATATGAAAGAAAGTGTTGTTGTGGCGGTAAAGGATTATTGGAGGCAAATAAATATGAACGTGGATGTGAAACCGGAGAATTTATACACATTTCGGGAGGCAAGAATTGATAATTTCGGTTCTGATTTGTATGCTTACGGGATTCCCGTGGCTATTCTCTTATTGCTACTTATTCCTGCGATAAATATTGTTACCTTGAACATGGCGAACGTGGATAATTATTCGGATGAAATCGCGTTGAAACGAGCTTTGGGAGCTGGACTTTGGGATTCGTTCATGCAGGTGATCTCCGAGATCGCTCTGTTGGTGATTGTCGGGGCTATTTTAGGTATATTCCTAACGTACCCGATAGCGGATTGGATCAGCGGGTCGTTTTTTAATAACGGAGACGAGTGGCAAGTATCGTTAATTGAGAATTTGGATTATTTGGTTATTTTATGTGGGGTGTTTCCTCTCTCGTTGTTATTTACATTATTATCCGGTGGGATTCCGGCATATATTATTGCCCGGAAGAATATAGCCACGGTTTTGAAAGGAGGTTCTAAATGATTGGTCATGTATTAAAGATGCTTTGGCAAGGACGAAGAAAATATGCCGGGGTTCTGATGGAGCAAATGCTGATATTCATCATTCTGATGGTAAGTATGGCGGCTTTGTTTGAAGCGATAAACAAATACCGGGAACCCGGACTATTAAATACGGATAACGCGATGATTTTCGGGTACATGTTGCATGGTGGTGGTAATGGTAGTCTGGATGATATGCGGGAATTGGGACGGGGAATAGATATTATTATCGAAAAATTGCGTAAGGAATCATTCGTGGAGGCGATCACGAAGAGTAACGGGTTGGCTCCTTATTTACGTTCTGATGTATATTATGACGAGATGTTTGCCGACACGGTTAAGGTGGATGGGAAATCCGTGGGAGTTATTGTAAAGTTTGCTGATAAAGAGGCCGAGAGAGTTTTTCATCCGGAGTTGGAAGAAGGAGGATGGATTACGGATAACGTGTTAGAAGATTGCTCTCGCCCGGCAGTTGTTAGTCGCCAGTTGATGGATAAGTTGGGGTGGACAGAGGCGATGGGGAAAAGATTGTACATGAGGGGACATACTTTGATTGTTGTGGGGATAAGTCCCGGTGTGAAACAGAATGTTTTTTCCGATATGCCGACGACGATAATCATTCCCAGAGGTGAGGAACAATTATCTGCTTATGAGGAATGTTGTGCCAAGATTAAGCCGGGATACGAGGATGAGTTCCACGCTTGTTTTAGTAAGGAATATAAACGGTTGGGGTTGGCTGAAAAGGCGGTATCGTTTTGTTATGAAATGAGCGGATTGAAACGCGGATCGATGTTCGAGGTTGTTTCCGGTGTTGCCATGCGAGCTATTCCCACGGCTTTTTTGTTACTTTTTGCGTTTATCGGGACATTTGGTTTGTTTTGGTTAAATTCTAAAAAGCGGAAAGTGGAATTTGCCTTGCGTTTGGTGGTTGGAGCCACGAAGCCACGTTTGATTAATCTTGTGGTAATGGAAAGTTTAATTTTGAGTGTTTTGGCCGCTTTGCCGGGAATGGTGCTTTTCGGTTTTGTATATGACTGGAAGGGAGTAAACGTGGCAGCTATTGGGATGACGTTGATCGTGATGATTTTATTTGCAGTGTTTAGTGCTTGGTGGCCGGCTTATAAAGTGGCACAGGTGAATCCCGTGGAGGCGATGCGAGAAGTGTAAACAGGTAAAAATGGAGGTATTATGAAAGGATTGTTCATATGGTGGTGTTTACTGATTGTTTTACCTGTTGTGGCTCAACAGGAGCAAAAAGTTGTTTCTTTGGGAGATGCGATTAGTCTGGCACGGGAGCAGTCTCTGGATGCGATGGTGGCAAAGAGCCGGTTACGGTCGGCATACTGGCAATATCGAAATTACAGGGCAGATTTGTTACCCAACGTGACGTTGACGGGAACATTACCAAGTTTTAACAGGACGTTATCGAGTTATTTGAAAGAGGATGGGACGTATAAATATATTTCCAGTAATTCGATTTCGGAGCAGTTGGCGTTGTCGGTGACGCAGAATATTCCGTTGACGGGAGGAGCGTTGTCCCTACAATCACAGGTGGAGCGGGTGGATCAGTTGGATGGTGACAAGACGACGGAGTATATGAGCGTGCCGTTTAACGTGGTTTTTTCGCAACCGTTGATCACGGCAAATCCCTTGAAGTGGAGTATGAGGATCGAGCCGGAGAAGTACAAGCAAGCTCAGCAGCAGTTTGCCGTGAACATGGAAAACGTGGCGATACAAGCTATATCGTATTATTTCGATTTGTTGCTGGCAATGATTAACGTGGATATTGATCGGCAGAATTTGAAAAATTCGGAAAAACTGATGCAGATAGCACAGGGAAAACGGGAAAGGGGATTGATTTCCGATAATGATTTGTTGCAGTTGAAGTTGAATTACTTGAATGCCTCGTCTTCACTGATTCAGACGGAACAGGCTTACGAGCAAAAGATGTTTGCTTTGCGTAATTATCTGGGGTATAACGAACGGGTGGTGATTATTCCCGATATGCCGGAAGAGTGTCCGGAAGTCGAGGTGACGTTTAAGCAGGTCATGGAGCTGGCGACCAGGAATAATCCTTTTCGTTATGACGTGGTTTGCCGGATGCTGCAAGCACGTCAGCAGGTGGCACAGGCGAAAGCGGGGAGAGGGTTCAAGGCGGACGTTTACGCTTCTATCGGGTTCACGGGAAGTGACAGGTCCTTCAAGGAAACCTACCGGAATTTGCGTAACCGGGAGGCGGTCAGTTTGGGAATAAGTATTCCGATATTGAACTGGGGAAAAGGACGAGGACAGGTGGAGTTGGCTCGCTCGCAAGCCGAGATTACACGGGTGCAGTTGGAGAAAGAAACATTGAATTTCGAGCAAGATGTGATGACGGCAGTGAAACAATATCAGGAACAGAATCGGTTGAACGAGATCGTGCGTTTGGCGGATACTGTCGCCCGCAAACGTTACAAGACGGCATATGAGACTTTCGTGTTGGGGCAGATCAGCGTGTTGGATTTGAATGCCGCGCAGACGGAACAGGATAATGCCCGGCGTACTTATGTTAGTCAGCTGTATTCGTCATGGGTGTATTTTTATACTTTACGCGGGTTGACTTTGTATGATTTCGAAAAGAGAGAAGATATAATTTATCAACAAGAAAAATATTAGATTATGGATCAGGCAATATCTCCGGAGATAAAAAGACGACGTAAGCGGAAGATGATCGTGAAAGTTTCTATGATCGTGGTCATAGGCGTGGGGGTGTTTTCTTTTTTGGTTAATATGTTTCAACCCAAGATTCGAGGGGCGGAGGTGAATTTCGGAGTGGTGGACGAGGGGGCCGTGGAGGTATCCGTGTATGCAACGGGGAAGGTGGTTCCTTTCGCGGAAGAGGTCATCACTTCTCCGGTGTCTTCGAAGGTGCTGGAAGTGTACAAGAAGTCGGGTGACCGGGTTCGGAAGGATGAACCGTTGTTGCAGTTGGATTTGGAAACGATACGGACAGAGTACGAGACAAAGAAGGAGTCGTTGGAGATGCAGTTGAATAAATTGGATTTACAGCGTAAAACGATAGCGAGTGATTTGGCGGAAATGAAGATGCAGGTGGACATCGACGAGATGATGTTGAAACGAACTTTGGTGTCGCTGAATAACGAGCGCTATTTGGATAGTATCGGGGCCAGTACGAGGGAAAAGGTGCGGGAGGCAGAATTGAATTACACGGTGAAGCAGATGCAACTGGAGCAATTGAAACGTAAATATGAAAATAAAAAGAGCACTTCACGGTCGGAGATTCGCTCGCTGGAGTTGGATTACAAGATCGCCAAAAGGAATATGGATTTGTTGTTCAAGACGCTTGGGGAGGCACAGGTGATGGCTCCTCGTTCGGCCACGTTGACCTGGATTAACGATCAGGTCGGGGCTTCCGTTTCGCAGGGAAGTAATTTGGCGATATTGTCTGATTTGTCGAGTTTTAAGGTGGAGGGTGAGATTGCCGACAGTTACGCGGATAAGATTACCGCAGGGAACCGGGTGAACGTGGTGATCGGTGGAGAGAAGCTTTCGGGTACCGTGGGGAATGTCACACCTTCGGTGAATAACGGAGTCATCAAGTTTGTCGTGTTCTTGGATGATCAGGGTAATACCCGATTGCGTTCAGGGCTGAAAGTGGATGTACACGTCACTCATGCCATGAAGGATGAGACGTTGCGTTTGCCAACAGGAGCTTATTACATGGGTCGGGGAGATTATGACCTGTGGGTTGTCAACGGGGAGCGAGTGGAAAAGAGAAAGGTTATGCTGGGCGAGAGTGGTTTCGAATACGTGGAGGTGTTGCAGGGGCTGACGGGCGGGGAGAAGGTTATTATCTCGGATATGGGAAGATACAGGGATAAGGAGGTACTATATGTGAGGTGAGTTGCCAAGGGAAGCTTGTAAATTTATGATTTACGATTTATGATTTACGATTTGTGATTTAATCTAGGTGTTTTTGTTGAGAATATTTGTGCATGAACGAATTTTAACTTACCTTGGCTGTTGTGTTTAAAAATGCGTTTATGAAAAAAATCAGTATTGTTTCAATCGTAGTATTGTGTATTATTTTGTTTGGCGGATGTGCCAGCGAACCGAATCAGGAGGTGAATATTATTCCTCAACCTCAACAGGTAACAGTTATAGATGGTGGTTTTTATCTATCCCCGAAAACAGTGATTAACGTGGTGAAGGGGGCGGATGATTTGCAACCGGCTTGTACTTTTATGAGCACATTGGTTGAGAAATCTTTCGGGAAGACTTTGACCGTGGAGAACGGGGAGGCTAGGAAAAATGCGATTAATATTGTTGTCGATCCATCAATGAAAACGGATGCTTATGATTTAACGGTGGAGAAGAATGCGGTTAATATAAAAGGCGGAAGTTCGAAAGCTGTTTTCTATGCTATGCAGAGTTTACGGCAGATGATGCCTGTGGGCGTGGAGAATGGGGAGAAAATGGATCGGATTCGGATTCAAAATGTACAGATTCAAGATGAACCTCGTTTAGGGTACCGGGGGACGATGTTGGACGTGTGTCGTCATTTCTTCACGGTGGATGAGGTGAAGACTTTTATCGATATGTTGGCTTTGCATAAGTTGAGCGTGTTCCATTGGCATTTGACGGATGACCAGGGGTGGCGTATCGAGATTAAGAAATACCCGGAACTCACGCAAATCGGGAGTCAACGGAAACAGACCGTGATTGGTAAAAATACCGGAAAATATGACGGTACTCCATACGGACCGTATTTTTTCACGCAGGAGGAGATTAAAGATGTTATTCAATATGCTGCCGAGCGGTATATCACGATTATTCCGGAAATAGAGCTTCCCGGACATGCACTTGCTGCGTTGGCTACTTATCCGGAATTGGGATGTACGGGTGGACCTTACGAGGTGTGTCAGATGTGGGGAGTGTTCCCGGAAGTATTTTGCCCCGGTAACGAGAAAACGTTTGAGTTTTGGGAAGGCGTGTTGGATGAGGTTGTGGAATTATTCCCCGGAGAGATCATCCATATCGGGGGAGACGAGTGTCCGAGGGATGCTTGGAAAAAGTGTAAGAAATGTCAGACCCGAATGAAACAGGAGAATATGAAAGAAGAAGGTGAACTGCAAGATTATACCGTTCACCGGATCGAGGCGTATTTGAAAGGGAAAGGCAAGAGAGTTATCGGTTGGGATGAAATATTGGAAGGTGATGTTTCTAAAACAGCGATTGTTATGTCGTGGAGAGGTAAGACGGGTGGTATTAAAGGGGCGAAGAGAGGAAACGAGGTGGTGATGGTGCCGAATGACTACGCTTATTTTGATTACTATCAATCCAAAGATGTTGACAAGGAACCTTTTAGTATCGGAGGGTTTGTTGATGTAGCGAAAGTGTATAGTTTGGACCCGACAGAAGGATTGACTGCCGAGGAAGGAAAGAAAATTATCGGGGTGCAAGCTAACTTGTGGACGGAGTATATCACTACTTTTAGTCATGCCCAATATATGTTATTGCCGCGTATGGCTGCATTGGCAGAGGTGGCATGGACCCCGCAGGCAGATAGAGAGTATTCTAATTTCTTGAATCGGGCGAAGTTGTTGACTCAACGTTACGAGGCTTTGGGGTATAATTTCGCGAAACATATTCTACAAGAGGCAAAGTCTAATGAATAAAATAGTTTGGATTCTGTTTTTCGGTTGTGTCACCTGGGGAATAATCGGGTGTTCAACCGAAAAAGAGATTCGTATGGAATTGAATTCCGGTTGGCAATTTCGCCAAAGGGATTCGGGAACATGGTTACCTGCTACGGTACCCGGTACGGTACACACGGATTTACGGGCCAACGGGAAGATTGAAGATCCTTTTTACCGGATGAATGAGTTGCAGTTGCAATGGATTGATAAGAAGGATTGGGAGTACCGGACAGAGTTCACGGTTTCGGAGGAAATAGGGGAAAAGGTCAATCAACGAATCACGTTCACGGGGTTGGATACTTACGCCGATGTTTATTTGAACGGGGAGAAGTTGGGGAGTACGGATAATATGTTCCGGACGTGGCGGTTTGATGTTGAGGGGAAATTAAAAGTAGGTCGGAACGAGTTGCATATCGTGTTCGCTTCCCCGACTCTTAAGGGGCGGGAAGAGATGGAACGTTACGGTTTGAGGTTACCCGCGGATAATGATCAGAGTGTTCGAGGCGGCATGGGAGATGACCGGGTTAGCGTGTACACTCGTAAAGCTCCTTACCATTACGGTTGGGATTGGGGGCCTCGTTTGGTGACTTCCGGTATATGGCGTCCGGTGATATTGGAGGCTTGGAATGACGTGAAGGTGGAGGATGTGTTTATTCGCCAGCCTTCCGTGACAAAGGAAACGGCTCAGTTGGTTGCGGAGGTGAGTGTGAATTCGGATAAGCAACAAAATGTAACAATGGCGATTATGAACGAGGGGAAAGTGTTGTTGCGGGAGCAAAAAGAATTGAAAAAGGGAGAGAATAAAATATCTATACCTTATGTGATCCGGAATCCCCGTTTGTGGTGGAGTAACGGGCTGGGGGAACAGAACCTGTACGATTTCACGATTCAGGTGACCAGTGGGGGAGGTATGGTGGCGGAAAAGAAGGTGACGACAGGGTTACGGTCGTTGAAGTTAGTTCGACAAAAGGATCAATGGGGAGAATCTTTCGGTTTCGAGTTAAATGGTGTACCCGTGTTTGCCAAGGGGGCTAATGCTATCCCGAACGACGTGTTCCTGCCTCGTGTGACCCGGGATTTGTACGAGAAAATGGTGTTGGATGCGGCGAATGCTAACATGAATATGATCAGAATATGGGGTGGTGGAATATACGAGGATGATGCTTTTTTTGAATTCTGTGATAAGTACGGGATCATGGTATGGCAGGATTTCATGTTTGCCTGTGCGATGTATCCCGGGAATCAAGAGTTTTTGGATAACGTGCGTCTGGAGGCTATTGACAATGTGATTCGAATCCGGAATCATCCCAGTATCGCTTTGTGGTGTGGGAATAATGAAAACGCTTTGGCTTGGCGACACGGTGCGCCGGGGGGATGGGGATGGAAGAATGCTTTCACGAAGGAGGAACAGGATACGGTTTTCAAGGCTTACTATACTGTTTTTCACGAGATACTTCCCGAGGTGGTGAAAGATTACACGGATGGGGATGATTACTGGCCTTCTTCGCCGATGGCGGGACCGGAACCGGATCAGCATGGATTGGACGGGACAACTTCGGGTGACCAGCATTACTGGGGTGTGTGGCATGGTTTCCGACCATTGGAAAGCTTTGATGAGGTGACTACCCGTTTTTGTAGTGAATACGGGTTTCAGTCCTTCCCGGAAATGAGTACGATAGAAACATATGCACTGCCGGAGGATTATGATATAGAATCGGAGGTGATGAAATCACACCAAAGGAGTTATATTGGTAACGGGCGTATTCTGGATTATATGAAAATGTATTACCGGGTTCCGGAAGAGTTTGAACAATTTATTTACATGACTCACGTGTTGCAGGGACTTTCTACAAAGATGGGTATCGAGGCACATCGTCGGAATATGCCATATTGTATGGGTTCCTTGATTTGGCAGATTAATGATTGTTGGCCTGTTGCCAGTTGGTCGACGACGGATTATTACCATAAATGGAAAGCGGCGCATTACCTGATGCGGGATTGTTTTAAAGAGGTGATCGTTGCCTCTAAATGGGAGGGGGATACTTTGGCGATTTATGCCGTGAGTGACAGATTGGAGGAGATTCAAGGGGAACTGATTATTGAGGTACTGGATTTTCAAGGAAATTCTGTTTCCTTGGTCGAGAAAGAGGTAAATGTAGCGGCAAATACTTCAACGGTTTTGTGGAAATTGAACCGGGAGTCGTTGCTTGGAGGAGGTTCGGAGAAGGAGATGATGCTTGTGGTATGTTTGAGACAAGGTGATCGGGTTCTAGACGAAAAGAATGCTTATTTTGTGTATCATAAGAATTTGAATTTGCCAGAACCGCACTTCTCCATTCAGGCAGGGGAGGAGAATGGAGAGAAATTTATTCAGGTTTCTTCGGATAAACTGGCTTGCAATGTTATGTTCTATATTCCGGGAGAATCGATTTTCTTTTCAGATAATTATATAGATATAATTCCGGGAAGGAGTTATAAAATAAAGGTTGACACGGATTTATCCCCCACGCAAATACAGGAGCGGATAGGGGTGCGTTATGTTCGTTGAGAGATTAAATTTTAAAAGAATCCGGGGGGAGGCGTTCCTTCCGGACTTCTTCCTTCTTTCTTTTTACCTATGGAGTTAAAGCGATAGGAAACTGTTAACATGTAGTAATTCCGCTCATTCGTGCTGTAGCTGGTTTGTGTGTACAGGTCTTGAATGCTGTAATTTAACAAGTTTCTTTGACGTAGAATGTCCATTGCTTTGAACCTGACTTGAAGCTGTTTTCTTTTCAAGAATTTTTTTCCGATCTCCATGTTTAAGAGACTATTGGATTGATTCACGTTTCCACCTTTTTTACTTAGCGTGTAACTATATGAATAATCTCCGGCAAGGATGAATTCTTTCCAGAATACCCATTTGGCACTTGCGTTGACTGATTGAGAGAAAGAACTAGAGCCTTCCGTGGTCGTACTTGTCGAATTGGTGTAAGAGGTGCGGGAAGATACGTTATAATCCAAGTTCTCTGATATGTTGCTATTAATGTTAAGACCGAATGATGCGTTATGAGAATTCGTTAAATTCTTTATATTATCATATATTGAAGGTGTTCGAGAATAACTGTAAGATAAAGAAGGACTTAATCTTAATTTTAAAGATTTGATTTCGAAGGAATAACTGGAATTCATGGAAAGCCCCCATTGTCCGTTCAAATTTACGGGCCGTGTGAGTCGTGCTCCTTGCAATATTTGGTAACCGTTGATAACCGTGTCTTTTGAAATAAATTGTGTTGCAGTGGCAATATTATTAAATGAGTTCCGGAAACTGAGATTTACGTTTAGGAAACTGAAATTTTCTTCGCTTACAATACTTCGGCTAAAAGTCATCGAGGCCGATTGTGAGAATGTTTTTTTCAAATTGGGATTTCCTGTTGAAATATTTAATTGATCTCTCACATCAAGAATATCTTGTAATTGCTCGGCTCTGGGGGAATCTGTATTCCCGTTATAGTAAAAAGTCATGGTTGATCTTTTGGATATATTATAGCTGAAATTTACTTGAGGGGAAAGGTTCAGGTAATTATTTCTCACGTTAGAGTCCGGTGCATTCAAGTATTCGTATTTATTTTCTTCTCTTGATAGATTGATTGAGCCACCGGCACTGAAATAAAATTTTTCTTGATTGTATCCATAACGGATGCCTAGGCTATTACTTGTTCTTATGGTACTGGTTTTATTCGTTAAGGCGGTGTCAATACCAATGACTTCCGTGAAAAGTGCGTCTTTGTATGACATACTTTCTTTGTCAGAACTGTTCTTGTTGTAACTGAAAGAGTAGTTGAATGATAATCGGGCTTTTTCTGTTAACGGTTCTGAATAAGAAATAGAAGCCGTGTATGAATTGGATATACCTTCGGAGGTGTTAATGAGATTTCGTAACGTATCTCTCTTGTTTATAATACTACTATCTTGTTGTGTATTATTGTTTTCGTTTTTACTGATATTTATATTCCCGTTTAGAGTGAATGTCCGGCCCGTTTTCTGAAAGGCATGCATCCAGGAGAAATTACCCCCGAAGGAGTGATTTTCACTGTGACTCTGATTTTTGCTGTTCGTGATATTTATCGTGTCGTTGTCTTGAATATTGCTATTCATGTTCAATGATCGGCTATCTGATTTGCTAAATGAAAAAGAGGGGGTGAAGTAGAACCTGTTTTTCTTGTTCATGGAGTAGTTAAACCGGGTATTCACGTTATGACTTGAACTTTCAGACCAAGAGTGTGATTCTGAATTATAAATGTTGCTCTGGAAACTTTCAGAAGGGAAATATTCCTGAATACTGGAATTGGCAGAATAAGACTCGCTGTTGCTACCATTGTAACTTCCTCCGATATCAGTACCTTTACTAAAAGTGTTGGCGAAGTCCACGGAGTAATTTTTCCCTCGATTATTCCCACCTTTCCCGTGGTATTGTGCATTAGGGAGTTCGGAACCTTGATTGGTGTTACGTAGGCTTCCTTGTATGGAAAATTTCTGCTTTTTGTTGAAGGCATTAGCTGAAACTCCTAGATTATAGTTATTATCTTTAAATGAATCTTCTAGGTCTTCTGAAATGCCGTATCCTAGGTTAGCTTTACCGAATACTTTCAACTGATTAGGATTTTTGGTCTCAATGTTTAATGAGCGGAATCTTTTTCCGTCATCATATCCTGAAAAATCAGCTTCTTCACTTTTTCCGTCAAACATCTTTATCTTGTTGACAAGACTGGCCGGAAGTGTCTGGAGGGCAGCCATCGGGTTACTAAGGAAATATTCGGTTCCGTCAATATAGATTTTCTTGACTTCTTCCCCGTTTGCCATTAATTTCCCGTCGACGATTTGAAAGCCGGGTAATTTTTTCAACAAGTCTTCCAATTCTGCATCTTCCGGGACTTTCAAGGCGTTTGCATTGAATTCTGTCGTATCACCTTTCTGAATGATTAAAGGTGGTTTTGCTGTAATAACGACTTCTTCCAATACTTCCGGAAGTAATTTAATTATTCCGACATTTGTATCTACTTTTACCAGATATTTTTGGGTTGTAGCTTGGTAACCAACAAAGGATGCGGTAATAACCAGCTCTCCTGGAAGGAGGTCTTTTAGGGTGAATTCTCCCATCGCATTAGTTACCGTAGTTGGTTTTTTATCTTCTCCAACGTAGATGTGTGCACCTGGTAGAGTTTCGTCATCAGTCTCTCCTGTTACGATACCTTTTAGTGTGTATTTGATAATTTTTTTTTCGGGTATTGTGGTTGTTGTATCTTTTCTAATTGTATCATTCTTTTGCGTTTGGGCAAACATGATCACGGGTGTGGTTAGCGTGAATAAAAGAAAGATTATTTTGTAGATATGAGGTTGCATATTATATGTTGTTGTTCTGATTTAAACAAAAATAGACATATAATATGGATGTTCCATGATTAAAAAAAGGTTTATGATTTCTTTAAATACTATTTTAACAAAATATTTAGAAGTCTGTTAGAAAGTGATACAAACGTGGATTCCAGGGGACTTTTGGAGTACGGTAGGGGTGAGGGTGATACGTGTACGACCGTAGGGTTTGGTGAAAATATAGGAACTACCGATGCCAATGGCAGCACCACCAAGAATATCCCACCAATCGTGTTTATCGCAATAAGTCCGTCCCCAAGCGACGTAAATGGATAAAAGGTAAGCGGGGACACCGAATTTCCAACCGTATCGGCGTTGTAAAAAGGAAGCTCCTTGAAAAGTAACAGTTGCGTGTCCTGATGGGAATGCATGATGATCACTTCCATCCGGGCGTTTTTTACGGATCGTGTGTTTTAAGATGTAACTTGTTCCAACAGCCATGACTGCAGAAAAAGCAAGTTGCTTGGTTCCTTGATAATCTTTTTTCAATAGAGTGGTTGCCAAACAGAAGACTGGAGTTGTGTAATATATGACATCTCCGGAGGTCTCTACAGCGTTCTTTTGGGCCGAAACGTTCGTGATTAATAATAAAAATAGGGAAAGTGATAGAGCAAATTGAAAAATAATTGTCGGTATCCTTCTTTTCATCTTATTGATAATTAAAATGTAGCCGCAAATGTATAAAAAATGTGCGGTTTTGAGTTGAAAAAAATTGATTTATCGTTTTCAAATTACAAAAATTGTCGTACATTTGCACCCGTTATCGCCAATTTAGCTCAGCTGGTAGAGCAACGCATTCGTAATGCGTAGGTCTGGGGTTCGAGTCCCCAAATTGGCTCCGCTGAAAATCAAGAAGTTAGCTACAAAAAGAGGCCTTTTCGAAGAGATTAGGCCTCTTTTTTCGTGTAAAAAAGCATAGTTTTTTGTACCTTTATGAGGTTATGTTACAGAATCGTTACAGAAAAAATATGCCTATGTTTAGTATTTATATCGACAAGTCTTACGAGAGAAGAGATAAGAAATATGCAGTTTCAATTAGGGTTACCCAAAATAGAAAACATGCTTATTTAAAGACGGATTATTATGTAGTACCGCAGCGGTTGAACAAGAGTTTTGAAGTAAAAGATAAGACTCTTTTGAAGTTGTTATTGGAAAAAATAGAGGACTGCGAGGATATTATTGTTCGTGGTTTAGGGAATGATGTGAGTAATTATTCAGCTAAAGATATTGTTGAGTTTATAAAGAAGAAACAGAACGAGGTTAGTTGTATCGATTTTATTGCTTTTGCTAAGAAATATGTCGCTAAATTGTTCGAGGCAGGGAGGGAAAAGCGAGCAAAGCATATCCAGACGACAATTAACGCTCTTGTTGATTTTTCCGGGCAGGAATTGAATATAGTAAAGGTCACTTCTAAATTTTTGGAGAAGTTTGAAGAGTTCTTGCGTTCAGAACGGACAATCGTGCGAGTAAACCAGTTCGGGCGGGAAGTGACAACTAAAAGAAAGCCATTGACGGATACAGGGGTCCACGATTACATGGCGGATATTCGTGCAGTGTTTAACGAGGCCATTGATTTTTATAATGATGATGAGCTTGGTGATCCGATGAGCAAGCATTACCCGTTTCGCAAGTTTGAAGTGGTAAAACCTAATCCCCCGAAGAAACGGAATATTTATCTTGAAAATATCCGTAAAATCATGAATCTTGAAAACGGGTTGAGGCGTCAGGAACTTGCCCGGGATGTTTTCATGCTTTCTTTTTTCCTTGTTGGGATGAATACCGTTGATATGTTCAATGTACCTTATTCAAGTCGGAAGAATGGGAGAATCACTTATCAAAGAAGCAAGACCAAAGATAGGAGGGAAGATAATGCAGAGATATCAATAAAAATAGAATCGGAGGCAGAGAGATTGATGAAAAAGTATGCCGATCCGGGTAAAGTTCGATTGTTTTCGTTCTATAAATTGTATAGTGATAGCTCGGTTTTTAACGGGGCCGTAAATAATGGGTTTAAGCGAGTTGTGCAAGAGGTTAATGAAAGTATCAAAAACGAGATAAAAGAGGCTAAGAATAAGCAAGAGAAGGAGAAATTGCGGGGGGGGCTGATCCCGGAAGACACGAAGGCTTATTCTGTCCGGCATTCATGGGCCACGATAGCAAGAAACGTGTTAAATATCTCGAAGGATGATATTGACCTTTGCATGAATCACGTGAATGAAGCTCATAAAATGGCAGACGTGTATATTGACAAGGATTTTACTAGAATTGATCAAGCGAATAGAAGGATGATTGATTTGTTATTTCAAATAGGAGATTAAATAAATATTTTATGCGACCATAAAATATTGGTTGTAGTATTTTGTAGTGTAACTAAATTTAGTTACATTTGTAATAAGAATAAAGAACATGGGAACTAAAGAAAAGTTGGTTGAACGTTTTAAAAAGCTACCTAAAGATTTCACTTACGAGGAAACTCTAAAATTACTATCTATTTTTGGGTATTATGAGCATAATAAAGGAGCGACTTCGGGGTCTCGAGTTCGATTTAAAAATGAACAAACAGGGCAGTATATTGATATTCATAAACCCCACCCGGGTAGTATAATGAAGGAATGGATGATGAAAACGGTATATCAACATTTGAAAAGTAATGGTTTAATAAAATAGAAACGGGGAAAATTATGGATTACTTGGAATACAAAGGTTACAAAGGATCTGTCGAGTATAGTAAGGCTGATAATTGTCTTTTTGGAAAGGTACTCGGGATGAGTAAAGATTTAATTCTTTACGAGGGGAATACTATAGATGAGTTAAAAGCAGATTTTGAGGCTGGTATTGATAATTATATTGCAGGTTGTGTGGCTGATGGGATAGAACCTCGTAAGCCTTATAGTGGGACTTTGAATATTCGAATTTCACCAGAAATTCATAGCAAGATTGCCATGCTTGCACAGGAGGCGGGAACTACGATAAATGGTTATATCAAGAAGGCTTTAGAAGAGCAGCTTAAATTAGCACATCAATGATGATAGGAGCATTATGAATTTAGAAAAAATCAGTAAGGATATTTACAACGTGGATGCATGGATGGATGAACAATACGGTAAGGTAGGAAGTCCTGAACGGGAAGAGTTTCGTAAAGAGGCTTATGTTTATTGTGTGGGACAGATTATTCATGATGCAAGGAAGCAAGAAAAAAATGACACAAACAGAACTTGCTCAAAAAATAGGAACGAATAAATCTTATATATCCAAGATAGAAAATGGAACGATAGAACCGGGAGTTGGGGTGTTCCTACGAATCCTTGAGGCAATGTATTAGGATTATCAAATAACGGGAAGGTGAAAAGTCTATAGGACGATGACGTAGCTCTAAGTTGCTCCATCATAGATAGTTTTGGAAAAGTTCAAGAGGCTTATTTGTAACAGAACTAGATGTCTTTTGTTGGATTAATTTCTTTGGTAGTATGTTGCTCCATGAGTGTATTTTCACAATCTTAAAAAAAATATGTCAAAAATCGAACGGGATAACACCATGCTTGATTTGGCTATAAAAGTCATTTTAGAATTTGGTGATGAACGTTATGATATAGAACGGGTAAATTTGAATATATCTTGTCAAGTAGTTTCTAATGGTGAAAATAAAGGAAGGGTGTATTATGAAGTTCTCTACGAATGTGGTACAACTAAGTACTCTTGGGAGTGGAATTATTTGGTGAAAATTTATTTTTGGAAGGATACAGGTTCTATTGATTATGTTGTCTTTGGCGATGGCTCTAATTTGTTGAAAAAAGATATGGAAGCAATTAGAAATGAACAAAAACAAAAAAAGTGGACCTAAATATCTTTTAAGGCCCGTCGTAATAAATTAATTAGATAAGAATTATGATGCGTTATTAGTGTCTAGAGACATTGGTGAGGGCATGTGTTTAGACAATAATTTGTTTATATTAATGTGTTGTTCTGAACAATATGTTTTAATGATTTTAATATGTTGATAAATGTTAGTGTTATTGATGTTTACAAGTATAATTTGTCTCAATTATGACCTATTGAAATATAGAATTTAAACCTTATATTTGCATTCGTTTATTGAATAATAAGCGGATTTGAGGTGGGGCTTAGAGTGGTTATGCGAGATTTTATTTATTAATGTTGTTACATAAGCCTTTTTTTTGAGTGTTTTTTATATTTTGATATGTAATTATGTCTTGGTTGACAGGTTCTTTCGTGATGTGTAGGTCTAGGGTTCGAATCCCCCAATTTGCTCAAATCGAAGGCTGTCTGATAGACAAGTTTTTGTGTTTAAACCTAAACATTATATTTTATGAAACGAGTTATTGTGATTTGTTGTGTATTGATGTGTTTTGGGGGAGTAGAAATGGCACAAGCCCAATCATTGAAGGACATTTTGAATTCATCGAAGGTAAAGGATGTGGTGAATCTTGTAACAGGTAACGTGATTAAATTTTCGGATCTTCAAGGAACTTGGAACTACGTGGAGCCTGCTTGCAAAATGACGAGTGGGGATTTGTTGAAAGAAGCGAGCGGTTCGTTGGTAACTTCGGCATTGGAGAAAAGAATGGTGAATATTTACACGAAGTTGGGGATTGTTCCGGGGAATTTCAGCTATACGTTTAGTAGTGATAGTACGTTTACGAATACGATAGGAAAGAAGGTATTAAAGGGAACGTATTCTTTGGACGAGAAAACACGAGTATTGACATTGCGTTATATGTTGGCAAAAACGATCACGGTGAAAAGCGTGGAAGTGCAGTTGGTGAAATCAGGAGAACAGGTGTCATTACTTTTCAATATAGAAAAACTTATGAACTTTGTCAGTGTATTATCTTCTGCTTTGAAGAAATCAGATAAAACGACTCCTTCACTAATGGATGGGTATGATGAGATTCTTTTAGGATTTGAGATGAAGAAATAATTTGCTAGATGGCAAAAGAAGAAACGGGGACTTTGATTGATTGGTCCCCGTTCTTATTTATTAAAATCTGATTCCTAATGTTAGTCTGAATTCGTTGTCTTTGAATTTCGTTTGGAATTCAGGTGATTCGATCACTTGACCTTTTGAAGTTTCGTAGTAATAAAATAGACCATTTAGTTTGGAGGCCTTGTGAAGATAAGCAAGGTCGGCGTAAAATACTCCGAAATTTAATCCTAGACCACCCGTGATTATTTGAATGTCATTCTTTTCATTCATTTCTCCTTTCGTGTAAGGTGAGGCAGAATAGGCATAACCACCCCGTAAACAGAACACGCTATTAAATCGATATTCTGCTCCGGCACGGAAATTATGAGTACTCTTGTAAATAGCTTTTATCGCATTGTTAGTTTCTAAATATTCATTTTTGGCACCATCATTTGAGTATTTTGCAGTAGTATAATCGACATATTCATAGTCAAAACTGATAATAGCTCTTTGCCCTAGAACTGTTGCGGCACTTGCCATAAGTCGCCATGGTGTTTTTAATTTATAGGAATAATCGGTCCATGCGCTTTCTCCATATTCAAAGTTTTCCGTGGGGGTGGCGTCTTCAACCGGAAGTCCTGTGAATTTAGCAGATACATTGTTATTAGCATAGGCATCAAGATCGTAATATGTAGGTGTATGAATAGCAAAACCTAGACGGAGAACTGGAATCGGACGATATATAAAACCTGCTTTGAAATTTATCCCGACACCACTACTTGTAAAGTCTTGGTACATACTGAACTTTTCCAATTTGTTATTTGTTTCTCCAATAATTTCTTCAGTGTACACGGAAAACGATTTGTAATGTAGTGATTGAATTCCTAAAGTTATACCAAAGTAAAATTTGTCATCATAATTAGCCCCTGCCGATATGGCATATTCACTTTGAAAACCCCGTTCTCTCGTGTATTTATAATGTTGTAACTGATCTATACTTCTAATTGGAGTTTGGTAGTCATAGTCCTTGTTTTCTAAAGCCTCCGGGCTTAAATAAAGCATATATGCATCATAAGCAAGTCCTGTGGTAAAATCATTTAATTCTTTCGGGGATAAACCGTCTGCTTCCTCTTTCCATATATTTGATAAGGATGAATCTCCATTAGTTTCATAATAGCCTTGAAAAATATTTCGATTGAAATTATTTAGGTTCGTATAATTAAAACCGATGTTGATATTTTTCCATTTATTATTCATAGGTTGGAATGATAATACGAATCCCAATCCTCCTAATAGATACATATTTTTTTCATTATCAATACCTTTTGTTTTTGCGTGAGCAAAATCGAGCATGGATGTAAAACTGATTTCAGATTTACGGAATACTCCAATACCACCTGGGTTTGTGGATAGGGTTGTTAAATCTCCACCTAATGCACCGAATGCTCCTCCCATTGCGGTAACTCTTGCAGAACCGAATGGGGTTTGTCTGGAAAATCGAAGGGCATCCTCTTCGTTTTGAGCCGAAACGAAGAAGGAGAAGAGGAGTAATGTCGGAAGTATATATAATATTTTCATAGACAATTGATGTTAGTTAGACTTATCTTCTACTACCCGAATTTGTACGTTGAACAGGTCCGCTACCTCCACTACTGGAACGTGTCGTTGAGCTGCTACCATAGGAACTAGATCCGCTGTTTCCTCTGGAATAACTTCCTGATGAATTGCTGGAGTTGTTATGCAAGGGATTGTAGTTTGAGCCGGACTCGTAGCGGCTACTATTTGATCTGGATTGTATAGCGGAACTTCTTGAAGTTCTTGAATAGGTACTATATGACCGGGCGTTTCTATTCGTCGTGTATTGCTTTTTAGGTGCATACCGAGTAGTTACAGTTGGTTTGCTGGCACCACCCCAATCCGGTCGATGGTTACCCCAGTTTGGGCCATGATGTCCATGTCCCGGACGGTGTCCCCAATGTGGATGATAACCGTAGTAGTGGTTCCAATAAGGGTTCCAGCCCCATGGATCGTAGAATCCATGCCCCCAACCCCACGGGTTATAACCGTAACCATAGTAATTGTTCCAATATGGGTCCCATCCCCAAGAGTTTCCCCAACCGAACGAGGCTCCCCATCCCCAGCGGTTCCAGCCGAAACTTACGTTGTTACTCCATGCGAAACTATCAAAACGAGGATCGTTCCAAATCACGGTCCAAATGTATTTTGGGTAATTACCGAAAATTAATTGAGAGTATAGTCCCACGTTCGAACTGCTGGGGAACCACCAGTAGCGACCGTCAATCGTGTACACGTTCCAGTCGGAGCTGAACGAAAGATTCTGGGCAATTTCGTATCCGTTTCCGAAATAGGCGAAACCTTCCGGGTAACGATTCATGATTCGAACACACTCTTCCAAATCATTTTCACTACCTTTAAAGCCTCCGATCCAGTACCCGTCATCTGCCGGAACTGCAATCCGATTAACAGTTTGTCCGGTTCTGGTCTCTTCTTTTTGCACCTGTTTTTCAGTTGCATAACGAGCCATGCCGATGGAGTGAGATTTCGGGTTTACACTGTTATCTATTTCCTTCGGATAAACTTTATCATTGTTTGTGTTTTTACTAATTTGAGAACTAGAAGAAGTATTCGAGGTGATGTCCACTCCGGTCTTGTCTTTAATTTCTTGAGCGAAGAGGGAACGTTTACCAGGAACATAGTAGATATCATCTTCCTGCGCTCGTGTGAAATTTTGCGAGGAAGAGCAAGCGCCTAATAGGACTGCTAATGCTGAAAAATATAATGCTATCTTCATAGTAATAATATTAATTTCTTTCTTGTATGACAAATTCATTGACTATTGGTTTATTTACTTCTAACAAAATGCGTACCATTCATTCGGTGTTTCCCTGTTACAAGCATCCCATACGGCTTGTTTTGTATTCTATGTTATAAAAATAGAAAATAATAATCGGATTTCCTAGTTTTTGTTTTAAATTTGCTGCTGTTTTATCAAAAAATAATGAGATGGCTAAGTTTTTAACTTCAAGAGAAGAAAATTATTCGCAATGGTACAATGATCTGGTCGTAAAAGCCGGATTAGCAGAGAATTCAGCTGTAAGAGGATGTATGGTGATTAAGCCTTACGGTTATGCCATATGGGAAAAAATGCAACAACAATTGGACAAGATGTTCAAGGAAACGGGGCATAGTAATGCTTATTTTCCATTGTTAATCCCCAAATCTTTCTTTTCAAAAGAGGCTGATCACGTGGAGGGGTTTGCGAAAGAATGTGCGGTTGTAACTCATTATCGATTAAAAAATGATCCGAATGGAGGTGGGGTTGTTGTGGACCCTGCAGCTAAATTGGAAGAGGAATATATTATTCGTCCGACTTCAGAAACGATTATTTGGAATACTTATAAAAACTGGATTCAGTCTTATCGTGATCTTCCTATCCTTTGTAATCAATGGGCGAACGTGATGCGCTGGGAGATGCGGACGCGTATGTTCCTGCGTACGGCCGAATTTTTGTGGCAAGAAGGGCACACTGCTCACGCGACGAGAGAGGAGGCTGTTGAGGAGGCTCAGAAAATGATTCGGGTGTATGCAGAATTTGCAGAGAAATGGATGGCAATGCCGGTGATTATGGGGCATAAGAGTGAAACGGAACGTTTTGCCGGAGCATTGGATACTTTGACAATCGAGGCTATGATGCAGGATGGGAAAGCTCTTCAGTCTGGAACTTCTCATTTCTTGGGCCAGAACTTTGCGAAAGCTTTTGATGTACAATTTGCCACGAAAGAGGGAAAGCAGGAATATGTATGGGCAACTTCATGGGGAGTTTCTACCCGTTTGATGGGAGCGCTGATCATGTCACATTCCGATGATAACGGTTTGGTATTACCCCCGAAATTAGCCCCGTTGCAAGTGGCAATAGTGCCTATTTATAAGAGTTTGGAAGGATTAGAAAAAATCCGTAAAACGGTTAGCGGTTTGATGGATAAATTAAAGGCTGCGGGAATCAGCGTGAAATTTGATGATCGTGACACACAGAAACCGGGTTGGAAATTTGCCGATTACGAGTTGAAAGGAGTTCCGGTACGTCTGGCTATGGGGGAACGTGATCTTGAAAACGGTACGATTGAAGTGGCTCGTCGTGATACTTTGACCAAGGAAACATTGCCATTGGAAGGTGTGGAACAACATATCGAGACGTTGTTGGAGGAAATTCAGGAAAATATATACAAACTGGCTTTGGAACGTCGTTCTAAATTGATTACAAAAGTGGACTCTTACGAGGAGTTCAAGACTTTGTTGGACACGAAAGGTGGATTCTTCCTGTGTCATTGGGATGGAACTCCGGAAACAGAAGAACTTATCAAGAACGAAACGAAAGCAACCATCCGCTGTATTCCATTCGATGCTCCCGAAGAGGAGGGTAAATGTATGGTAACAGGTAAACCTTCTCATAAGAGGGTATTGATTGCGAGAGCCTACTAATTTTAAATTGAATGATTTTAGATTTTAGATTGAATGAATCAAGCCGAGAGAAAAACTAGAATCTAAATTCAACAATTTAAAATCTAAAATTTAAAATCTAAAATTATTTTATGCTGCCAGTAGTTGAGCGTTTTATCAGGTATGCTAAGATTCACACGGAATCGGATCGGGAGACAGGTTTAGTTCCGAGTACTCCGGGACAGTTGCAGTTTGCCTATCTTCTTTGCGAGGAAATGCAGAAAATGGGAATGCAGGATGTAGCCGTGGATGATTACGGATATGTCATGGGTTTTGTACCTTCTAATGCTGACAGAGAGTGTCCTTCGATAGGGTTTATCGCTCATATGGATACCAGTCCGGACATGACGGGTAAACACGTGAAACCTCAGATTATCGAGAATTACAGGGGAAATGACGTGTTGTTGAACAAGGAAAAGGGATTCACTTTGTCACCGGATGATTTTCCGGAACTGATGAATTATGTCGGTACGGATTTGATCGTTACGGATGGTAACACGCTTTTAGGAGCAGATGACAAAGCGGGGATTGCCGAAATCCTGACAGCAATGGAGTATTTGGTTCAACATCCGGAAATCAAGCATGGACGTATTGCTGTTTGTTTTACGCCGGATGAAGAAATCGGGGAAGGTGTTGATCATTTTGATTTGAAAAAATTCGGGGCTAAATTTGCCTACACTTTGGATGGGGGAGAAATTGGTGAGTTAGAGTATGAAAATTTTAATGCGGCTTTAGCTCGTTTGACGTTTAAAGGGCGTAATTTCCATCCGGGATATGCCAAAAATAAAATGGTCAATTCAATCAAGGTGGCTAATGAATTCATGGCTAGCCTTCCTAAAAAGGATGCTCCGGAATACACTTCCGGTTACGAAGGATTCTTCCATATCTATTCTATTAAGGGGACTGTAGAAGAGACCTTGCTAGAAATATTGATTCGTGATTTTGACAAGGAACGTTTTGAATGGAGAAAGGATGTCATTGAAAATGGAGTTCGTGAATATTCAAAGAAGTATGATTTACCAGTACTTTTGGAAATGAAGGATCAGTATGCGAATATGAAAGAACGTTTGGAACCGGTAAGATATATCGTGGAAATAGCAAAACAGGCCATGTCAGAACTGGGGATTAAACCTTTGATTGCTCCTATTCGAGGAGGTACTAATGGGGCAAGATTGTCATTTATGGGATTGCCTACACCGAATTTGTCCAATGGGGCACATAACGGGCATGGACGTTACGAGTATATACCCGTGTCTTCTATGGAAAAAATCGTAAGTGTGATTGTGAAAATATCTGAACTATGTGCTAAAATATAAGTGAAAAAAGACTTCTTCTAAAGCAGGTTAGAAAATAACCTGCTTTTTTTATAACAAATCTTTGTTGTTTCACGTTTATCAGTCAAAAGATAGTATAATTTAAACCTAAATAATTTAATAAGAGTATGATGAAAAGATTCTTTGTTATTGCCCTATTTGTATTGGGTTTTGGACAATTGTATGCGCAGCCGGTAAGAGATACGGCGTGGACAAAAGCCGGTTACTTCGGGTTAAAATTAACACAAGTAAGTTTGAGTAGTTGGTCTGCCGGAGGTGAGTCTGCTTTGGCATTTGATAGCCAGATAACATATAGTGCCGATTTTAAGCGAGATCGTCAGTTGTGGCAAAATCGTTTGGAACTGGGATACGGTTTGACGAAAAATGATGGTAAGAGCGCCCGGAAAACAAACGATAAGATATATTTTGCTTCCACTTATGGGTATCAGATTTATAAAACACTTTACTGGAGTGCTTTATTGAACTTTAATACGCAGTTTGCGAAAGGATACGATTATAATATTGAGGATTCTGATTTTATTTCAAAGTTCATGGCTCCGGGATACTTGATGATTGGTACCGGTGTTACTTGGAGTCCGAATAAGATATTTACGGCCACTTTTACCCCGGCTTCTTGGAGGGGAACTATTGTAGCTGATAGTCGTTTGTCGGATGAAGGAGCTTTCGGTGTGGATAAGGGAAAACATTTGTTATCTGAGTTTGGTGCAAACTTGAAGGCAGAAGTGAATTATGAGTTTTTGCCTAATATGAAGGTTTATTCTCGTCTGGAATTGTATTCTAATTATTTGAAAGATCCTCAGAACATTGATGTTCGCTGGGAGGTTCAATTAAATATGGCCATTAATAAATGGTTTTCGACGACTTTATCAACAAACTTGTTATATGATAATGATGTAAAGATCGCCCAAGAAGACGGAACGGCAGGGCCGAGAGTGCAGTTTAAGGAAGTGTTGGGGGTAGGACTTCAGATCAATTTTTAAGAACTGATTTTGATATAAAAAAGAGTTCAGAATTTTCTGAACTCTTTTTTATTGTTGATAAATAAGGTTATTTTGTAACTCTTTCAAGCCATTTCACCATACCAAGCATAACTCCCATAGATACAAGACATACGATCAAGAATACTGACCAGCATTGCCAAATCGGCCATGCGTTGTACATGAGCGGGCCAATCCAAAGTAGAAGGTTACCAAGAGCGGTAGCAGCAAGCCACAGGCCTTGACACAAACCAAGCATGCTCTTTGGAGCAACTTTTGATACGAATGACAATCCTAGAGGAGAGATAAATAGCTCTGCAACAGTTAAGAAGAAGTAAGTAACGATAAGAACCCACCAATGAGCTTTTGCTGCCATTTGTTCTGCGATAGGAAGACCTTTGAAAGTGTCTGCAGAAGGATAGCCTTTCATCATTGAGAACACTGCAAGGAACAAGAAAGCCAAACCTGCAATGAACATACCGATTGCGATCTTTCTTGGGGTTGAGATTTCTCTACCACGTCTTGCAAGGAATCCAAAGATAGCCATGATCATTGGGGTAAGAACGATGACAAAAAATGGGTTGATAGCTTGCCATACTTCAGGGGCAACTGCGGAAGAATCAACGAAATCGCGGGCAAAGAATGAAAGAGACATTCCATTCTGGTGGAACGAGAACCAGAAGAAAATCACTATACCTAATACTGCAAACAAGGCATACATTCTTTGTTTAATTTCTTTAGCCATAGCAGCTTTTTCTTCTGCCGTGTAGGTTACACTCTGCGCAGCAGCTTTCTTTGCTGGATTCGGGAATGTTTTTTGTGAAACAAAGAAAATTACAAGAGAAATAAGCATGGCTGCAACAGAGGCAATGAATGAGTAGTGAATTCCTTCATTGAAAATTTGCAGATATTGGAGACAAGAAGCAGTCATATCGGTAATAGCTCCACCAGCAGCCGTCATAAGTTGCTGTAAGTTGGCAAGTGCTTCGGGAGCCATGTTTGCAGCATTATTAACGTACTCGTGACAAAGGGCTGGAAGTTGTGCGTTGTAAGATAATCCGTTTACACCCAACCACCATTGGCGTAAAACCGGAGCAATGAACGGAGCAATTAGACCGCCCACGTTGATGAATACGTAGAAAATCTGGAAACCTGAATCTCTCTTGTCTTTTGCGATTTTGAGAGCCTCTGGCCCCTGTTTTGCTGCCTCTGCTTCAAAATTATCATACATTTGACCCACGATGGCCTGTAAGTTACCTTTGAACAAACCGTTACCAAATGCAATAAGAAACAAGGCAACACAAGTAAGAGTCAATAACCAAGTTGTATTTTGCGATGTCGCAAGGATTGGAACAGATAGGATAATGTATCCTATTGCCATAACTACAAGACCAGTCTTAATGGTTCCTTTGTAGTTTTGCGTGCGGTCTGCAATAAGACCTCCGACAAGGCTTAAAATGTAAATACCAGCATAAAAGAAGGAATAAATGGTACCACTGGCGGCTTCGCTCAAACCAAATTTAGAACATAGGAATAACACTAACACGGCATTCATGATGTAATAGCCGAAACGTTCTCCCATATTACTTAGAGCCGCAGTAAGCAACCCTTTAGGATGATTTTTGAACATAACTTTTGTTTTTAATTTGTATTGGTAAATAATTAAATTTTTTCATTCACGCTAATAGTCTGCAAATATAAATTATTTTTTTATCTTTAGTCATTGAAAACGTTTGAAACCTATCGCTATGTTGAAGAATAATAAAATTTTCAAGACTTCGGATTTACAAAAATTGGATAAATATACGATTGAGAATGAGCCGGTAACATCGTTGGATTTGATGGAGAGGGCAGCTACTGTTTTTACAGAAAAATTATTGATTTTTTTCCCCAATAACCATATTTTTAACATTCTGGCTGGTTTCGGAAATAACGGGGGTGACGGGTATGTCGTGGCAAGATTACTGTTAAAAAAAGGATTGAATGTCAAGGTATTCGGTTTGCATGGAAACAGTGTCCTATCTCCGGATTGTGCTGTGAACAGGAAACGATTCATTGATATGGGAGGATGTTATATTGAGGTGAAAAATCCAGATAATTTGCAGCCGGATGAAAATAGCGTGCTCGTGGATGCCATTTTCGGGGCCGGGTTAAACCGTCCAGTAACGGGATTTTTGGGAAATGTAATTCATCGGATAAATTGTTTGTCCCATCCGGTTGTGGCAATAGATATTCCATCCGGTTTGATGGGAGAGGATAACGGGGAAAATAACGGGGCGATCGTAAAAGCTGATTATACGTTTACTTTTCAATTTCCCAAGTTAGCCTTTATGTTTCCGGAAAATGTAGTTTACGTGGGGCATTGGGACGTGTTAGATATCCGTTTGCATCCGGCTATATTGCGGGAGTATCCTGCTGCTTATTATTATCTGACAGAAGAAGTGGTTGCATCCCGGTTATTGATACCTGAAAAGTTTTCTCATAAAGGAACTTTGGGTAATACCTTATTAATAGCGGGTTCTTATCCCATGATGGGGGCTGCCGTGTTGGCGGCCAAAGGGGCCATTCGATCCGGGACGGGACTACTTTCCATGCATGTTCCCTGTAAGTTGAAAGAAGTGATTCATCTTTCCGTGCCGGAAGCATTGGTTGAAGTGGATCGGAATGAATTTTGTTTTTCCGGTGTAGACAATCTTTCCCGTTTCCAAGCGGTTGGGATTGGTCCGGGGATCGGGACTTCACCTGTCACGGCAGAAGGAATTCGTCAACTGTTATCCGTATGGCAAGGAAAAGTTGTGTTGGATGCGGATGCTTTGAATTTGCTGGCATCGAATTCTGGATTGTTAGAGCTGCTTCCCAAAGGAGCGGTACTAACTCCCCATCCGAAAGAATTTGAAAGATTAGCAGGAAAAAGTGTAAATGATTTTGATAGATTAAATAAATTAAGCACCTTTGCACGTCTACACCAAGTGTACGTCGTACTAAAAGGTGCACATACGATAATCGCCACTCCGGAGGGGGAATGTTATTTTAACATGACAGGTAATCCGGGAATGGCCAAGGGTGGGGCAGGAGACGTGTTGACGGGTATTATTGCGGCTTTACTGGCAAGTGGTCATTCTCCGTTGGATGCGGCTGTAATCGGGGTATATGCTCATGGTCTGGCTGGTGATTTGGTCGTGGAAGAACAGGGAATGAGAGGAGTGCGTGCCGGGGATATTGCCGATAAATTAGGTTTGGTGTGGAAAAAGATGGAAACATATAATATGGCTAAACAGCGATAGAAAGATGAAAAAGTTATTTTTTATAATCGGGTTAGTGGGATTAGTATCCCTGTCTGTTGCGGGACAGAAAAAGAGAGAGTTGACCACGCAGGTGTCAGTTGATTATACTTTACCAAAGATCAGTTATGACGTGGTTGTCACCATGGAATGTTATCGTTTGATTCCGGGACCTTTCCGGCAATATGCCGAACAACAGTTAGACGTCTCTCCCGAGATCACGAGTGAAGGCGAAGAGTGGGCGATCAAAAACATCAAATTTATTCCGAGGGCCTTGCCTGATCCGAAGGCTTCTTATACCGTGAATGCTGTTGGGGAATATAACTCTATTTTATTAAATGTGACTCCTGAAGGTTTTTTAGCCGGAGTGGGAAGTGGTAACACGAACCGGACTGATGAGGAGGAGATTGTTTACGAGGAAAAGGAGAAAAGCGTTGGTACAGGTATCAATTACGTGTATTTTGGTATTCGCTCCACCCAAAAAGAAGTACTTGATTCCAATTTCACGGAGATGGAAGTAGAGGGCGAGATTCGTCGGGTATGGGATCCGATAGAACGTCATGTGTTAAAAGAAAATAAAGATTACGTGGACGAGATCACGTCAGAGATATTCAATATTCGTAAAAAGAGACTGGAATTACTAGCTGGAGGTTCGGCCACGGCTGAGGCTTTAAAAGCTCTAGATGAGCTTGAAGCGAATTACATGAGTTTGTTCATGGGAAAAAGGGAAAAACGTGAAGTGGTTAAAACCATCTCTTTTGTTCCGGAAAAAGCTGACGAGTCAATTGTTTTATTCCGTTTTTCCGCGAATGATGGGATTACGGCAAAGAATAATGTATCTGCTATTCCTTATATCGTTGAGTTGAAAAATATTTACATTCCGAAGAGGGATGCCCAACAAGGAGGGAATTCCCGTCCGGTTCCGTCACTCTCTTATCGAGAACCGGCTGTTGCTGATTTGTGCTTGTTGAGAGGGAAAGAGAACGTGATGACTGTTCGTTGTGTCATACCACAACTCGGATTCATCAAGCAATTCCCTTTGGATGTCATCAATAATGAAGGCATTTCTATTGATTTCTACCCGCAATATGGTTCGATAAAAGGTATAATGAAAAAATAGTTTGATATACTTTTAGATCATGGCGGCGATTAACGAAAAAGGGTTATTGGGAAAGTTTTTGGTGTGGCGTGTCCGCTACATTAAGGAAAAGCAATTTATTGTCATGTTGAGCATCCTGGTTGGTATTGTTACCGGGTTGGCGGGAGTTGTGCTGAAAAATATGGTACATTTTACTCATATGTTTTTCACGGAGCGGATGCAGGTGGATAGTGGTAACTTGCTTTTCTTTATATACCCTTTTATTGGAATATTGCTAACGACATTATTTGTGAAATTTTTTGTGAAAGAGGGAATCAGCCATGGTGTGACAAAGGTATTGTATGCTATTTCCCGTCGTAATAGTATGATCAAGCCGCACAACAACTATACCTCGATGATTGCCAGTACCCTGACCATCGGTTTCGGAGGATCGGTCGGGACGGAGGCTACCATCGTGTTGACCGGGGCATCCATCGGTTCGAATCTGGCACGTTTGTTTCGGATGAACTACAAGGTGATGACCTTGATGATCGGTTGTGGAGCGGCAGGTGCCATTGCCGGGATCTTTAAAGCCCCGATTGCCGGAATTGTATTCACGATGGAAGTGTTGATGCTTGATCTGACGATGGCCTCATTGGTACCGTTGATGTTCACGTCTATTACCTCGTATGTGGTTACATTCTTCCTCATGGGGGATGGTTTCGTGTTTTCTTATCAGATCACGGATAAATTCGTGATGGCCAATTTCCCTTACTACGTTATACTGGGAATCTTTGCCGGGGTGTTGTCCGTGTATTTTGTTCGGATGAATCTCCGGGTAGAACAATTTCTAGGGCGTATCAAGCAAACATGGAAAAGAATAGCTATCGGTGGAGCTTTATTAGGTGTCATTATTTTCGTGTTTCCCCCTCTATACGGTGAAGGTTACACGGCTTTGGATGACATGATGGCTGGACATTCCGATAAATTATTGAATAATACTTATTTCTTCGGTTTTCGGGGTAGTGCCTGGATGATGATCCTTTTCGTGGTTGGGTTGATATTCGTAAAAGTGATTGCCACTGCCTTAACCAATGGTAGTGGGGGTGTTGGTGGTGTTTTTGCACCGAGTTTGTTCACTGGTGGTGTTGCCGGGTATTTGTTGGCGATGTTGATTAATATGAGTGGAATCCGTATCGTGGAACCCAGTCATTTCGTCTTGGCGGGAATGGCGGGAACAATGTCCGGGGTAATGAAAGCCCCGTTAACAGCCATGTTCTTGATTGCCGAGATTTCGGGAGGTTATGCCTTATTCTTACCTTTGATGCTGACCTCGGTTATTTCTTACCTGACCAGCCAAGGGATGGAACCTTATTCTATTTATGCCCGTCGTTTGGCCATGCAGGGAGACTTGTTGACTCACAATAAGGATAAAGCCGTGTTGACTTTGATGAAATTGAACAAGGTGGTGGAAACGGATTTCAAGACGATCGAAGTGGATGCGACATTAGGTGATCTGGTAAAGGTTGTTTCGAAATCAAGCCGGAATCTATTCCCTGTATTGAATTCCAACCAGCAATTACTGGGGATCGTCTTGCTGGATGATATTCGTAAAGTGATGTTTAATCAGGAATTGTATTCGAAAACCTACGTGCGGGATTTTATGACAACGCCTTCCGTGGTGATTGACATTAATGACTCGATGGAGGTAGTCATGAAGAAATTTGAGGATTCGAAAGCGTGGAATCTACCCGTCCTTCAAGATCATAAATATATTGGTTTTGTTTCTAAAGCGAAGATATTCAACACGTATCGAAAAGTGTTGATTCACTTCTCCGATGATGAATAGTTTTTAGTGTAACAATTTGGATCGTTTTGCGTTATTTATCTCGATACATTAGATTTAATGTGTCTAAATAACTTCTTATTAGAAAAAAGAAGTTGTATTATTAGAAATAAACTATATATTCGCGGCAAAAATAAGAAATTACATTAAAAACGATATAACTATGTATTGGACACTAGAACTTGCCTCAAAATTGGAAGATGCGCCTTGGCCAGCATCAAAAGATGAGTTGATAGACTACGCCATTCGTTCCGGGGCACCTATGGAAGTGATCGAAAATCTTCAGGATATCGAGGATGATGAGGAAATATTTGAAAGTATTGAAGATATTTGGCCAGACTATCCGAGTAAAGATGACTTTTTCTTCAACGAGGACGAGTATTAATTTATTCAGGTGGATGAAAAATATAACTAACCACTCCGTAAGGGGTGGTTAGTTGTTTTATATAGTAACGTGAAGTCTTCCCCGTTATTTGGGAGTGGACATTTTATTTTTCATCATATATGGGGATTGTCATTTTTATTTATAAATTTGATATTTGTATCTGGAAATTGTTAAAATCAATAGAGGCGTTTAGAGGTTTTGAACAGATCCAATTTTGATGATGGGTGTGATACAATAATAAAAGGTTATGATGGAGTCCATGAAAATATTAGTGAGGCAGGTGTCGAATGGAGACAGGGAGGCGTATGCGACTTTATTTCATGAATTTTACACCCCTCTATTACTTTATTCCATAAAATTCACGAAGAATAGGGATGCCTCGGAAGATATTGTACAGGATTTTTTCTGTCGTTTGTGGGAGGACCGTAAAAGGTTGATAAATGACAAATCCTTTCATGCTTATATTTATAGTTCTGTGCGCAATCGTTCGTTAAATTATTTAAGGGATACCCATTCTGTTTCTATCGAGGGTTTTGAAAAACAGTCTGACGAGGATTTTTTGCGGGAAATGATGGAAGAAGAGGTGTATAGAGAGTTGTATGCTGCCATCCAAAAACTGCCTGAACGTTGTCGCCAGATTTTTTTGTTGAAACTGGACGGGGAAGAAAATCAAAAAATTGCTGATATGCTTCAAATATCGGAAGAAACCGTCAGGAGCCAGTTGAGAAGGGGCAAAGAGTTACTACAAAATAATGTTATCAGCTTCTATATTTTGGGATTAATATGTTATTGGTGTGATTTTTGAATTCATCTTTTTTGTTGAAGGTTCATAAAAAGATAAACGTCGGAACTATTTTGATGAAGTTTACAAGTTGTGTTTATCGTGTTATCAAGTTATTATTAAATATTTATTATCGTGTTAATACTTGCTATGTAAGTATAATATATTGTTATAATGATAGGAGCGGAATAGGGGAGGAATGGGAGCGGAATGGGAGCGGGTTGCATGATGATAAGAATTTGGTCATAATTTTATAACATTTTGTTACATTTGATATCTTGTAATTATAGAATTTGTGGGAATAATGTGCTTTTGAGTAGATTATGTATATATCATTTTGTAAATCAGTGTATTGCTGGTTGTGATAAATAATAAAGATTATTTTTTCAAAAAAATAGGGAAATGATTTGCACGTTTCCTTGTTTTGCGTGTATGTATAGTAAATATGATGTGGTATGAATGTGGATAACGAGAAAATCAAGAGTATAATTGTAAAGTCAGTTTTGGGAACTTTGACGGAAGAGGAGAACTTTGTATTGGAGGGATGGCTTCAGGAAAATGACCGGAACAAAGTTCTCTATCAAAAGTTATCTTCTGCTGTCGAATTGAAATATAAATACGAGCAATACGAGGGGGTGGACGTGGCGGAGGCTTTCCGGAGAAATCAACGTCGTTTGCGTCAAGATGTTCCGAACAGGATGATGAAAAAGCTTCTGCCATATGCGGCAACCGTGTTACTTTTGTTCAGTGGAGCTTTTTGTTTTTTAATGAATCGTTCAGGGGAAGTTCGGGAGGAGGTTCCGGTTGCCCTGTCAGCGGGTGGAAAATATGCGGAATTGATTTTGGCAAACGGGCAGAAGGTGGATTTGCATGAAGGGATGGAGATTAAACTTCGGGAAAGGAATTCCAATATTCAAGTAAAAGGGAATGTGGTTTATTACCACAAGAAAAAAGATAGCGTGATGGTTGAGGAATACAATATGATTCGTACCCCGTTAGGGGGAGAGTTTTCCCTAACGCTGGCGGACGGTACGAAAGTTTGGTTGAATGCGATGTCTGAATTACGTTATCCGGTGGCATTCGGGGGAGATACTCGGGAAGTCGAGTTGAAAGGGGAAGCTTATTTTGAAGTGAAGAAGAATGAAGCTAAACCGTTTATCGTGAAGACGGATGAGTTCAACGTTAGGGTGCTGGGAACCTCTTTTAATATTTCAGCTTATTCTGATTTCCCGTTGGCTCATACCACACTTTGTAGCGGACACGTGCGGTTAAGTGACCGGATGAACCCGGGAAAAGAGGTAGATATTTTGCCGGGAGAACAGTTGTTATTCCATAGGGATAGCCGGGAGATGAATGTTCAGGAGGTCGATGTGGACGTGTTTGTTTCTTGGCGGGATGGATCTTTTCAGTTTGATAATAATACCGTGGAGGAAGTTTTCACGATCCTGCAAAGATGGTATAATATTCAGGTTTTTTATGCTAATGTGGAGGTCCGGCAGGAGCTTTTCACCGGTAAATTGCCTCGTTTTGACAATCTTCAAATTATCATTGATTTGATTGAACGGGTTTCCGATTTGAAAATTGAGGTAAGGGGAAAAATGATTTATATAGATAAATAAAAAAGATCGGCAGAACAGCTAACCACAACCTTCTGCCAATCTCATATGATGTTTAACAAAGTAAACTCTACAAATTTATGAAAAAAAAATCAAAATGTAGGGAGTTGGTCATTCCTTTAAAAGGGAATAGGACATTCCTTGCCATGAAGTATTTGATTATCTTGCTTGTGGCATTTAATTTAAACGGATTCTCGGTGGTGAAAGCCCAGCAAATTGCGGAGTACGAGGTGGAAAATGCAAATCTGAAAGCGTGCATAAAAAAGGTGGAGCAATTAACGGGGAAAGGGTTCCTTTATAATGGTAACGAGTTGGAACGAGTGGGGCGTGTAACTTTACACTTGAAGGATGTGGGATTGGATGATTTATTGACGAGAATATTGCAGGGAAGCGGGTATACTTACGAATTGGTGAACGGGGTTATTGCTATAGTGAGAATGAAGGATGTGCCCCAGAGAGAGGTGGAACAGGAACGTTTGAAGGGACGGGTGCTGGATGCTTATGGTAATGCTCTTCCGGGTGTGACGGTATTGATTAAAGGTACGAACATGGGTGTCGTGACAGATACAGCCGGGCGTTTCACGTTTGCTGTTCCGAAGGAGAGGGAAATCGTGCTGGCATTTTCGTTTGTCGGAATGGAAAAACAGGAGATTAAAATCGTTGATTTTCAGCGGGAAATAAACGTGGTAATGCGAGAGAAAGCGGGGGAATTGGAAGAGGTGGTTATCACGGGATATGGCGAGACCACGAAGCGTAAGGCTGCCGGATCAGTGGCTGTTTTGACGAAAGATGCTTTCGAAAATAAGATTCCTACCTCGGTAGATGATATTTTGCAGGGATTAGTAGCCGGGGTTGCCGTTAAAGCTACCTCCGGGCGTCCGGGCGAGTCGTCGAAGATTAGGATTCGCGGTATAAACACGATACAGGGAGATGCCGAGCCTTTGTGGGTTATTGACGGGGTACCCTTGCAGGATGACCTTCCGGAAATTGATACCGATCAGATTAAATCCGGTAATTTGAACCAGATTTTCGTGAACGGGGTAGCGGGAATTAACCCGAGCGATATCGAGAACGTGACGATATTGAAGGATGCGGCTGCAGCAGCGATTTATGGTTCACGAGCTGCAGGCGGTGTGATCGTGGTCACGACGAAACAAGGACGTCCCGGGAAGATGAGGGTGAATTATTCGATGAGTTTGACGATGGGATTAAAACCGCAACGGGATGCTAATTTGATGAATTCGCGAGAGAAGTTAGCTTGGGAACAAGAGTTATGGGATGAGTTTTCCGCGGATGCTTTTGCTGCCAGTGCCCCTCACGTGGCGGTTGTCGGGATAACGGGAATGGTCCGGGCAAATAAACTGGGACGCGACGGTAAACTTTGGACGGATGAAGGATTCGAAGCGATGAGTGCGGCAGAACAGGAAGCCTATTTAAATGATTTGGCATCCCATTCCACGGATTGGTTTGACGAGTTGTTCCGGAATTCTTTCGAGATGAATCATCACTTGTCTCTTTCCGGTGGTGACCAAAAATACACGTATTATTTTTCTATGGGATACGCTTCCCAAGAGGGTTTGGTGCGTAAAACCGATTATGACCGCTACAATCTGAATTTGAAGTTACACATGATGCCTTCCCCAAAGATTACGATTGATGCGACTGTTAAGGTGTCCCGTTTGGTTTCGGGTTCTTATTCCGGTAGTGTTGATCCGTTTTCTTACGCTTATTTTGCTAACCCTTACGAGCGTCCCTATAACGAGGACGGGAGTTACCGGGCAGATATGACTTACCAGAATCTGTCGGCAATAAATGATGGTAACATCAGTACGGATTTGCTCCCGTCTAATGGGTTTAATGTTTTGCGGGAGATTGATGAAACGTCAGGTAAGAATGACAAAATGACAACTTCCGGTTCTTTGAATTTGAGGTATAACATTACTAGTAAGTTGGCTGTATCGGGATTGGTTTCTTATTCCTACGATCATAATAAATCAGAGGACGTAATTGGTAAAGATACTTATGCGGCTTTCACGGACCGGCTCTATTTTGACCGGACGAATGAAAACTGGACACCTTACGGTTCTATCACGCAAACCGCCTCTTCCGGTGATAGTTATGATGCTCGGGCTCAGGTGTCTTACATGGATACATTCTGGGATACGCATACAATTTCGTTATTAGGGGGAGCGGAGTTACGAGGGAATAAGTCCAAGCGTTTTTACACGAAACGTTACGGGTACGATCCGGATACCGGTAATTTTTCTACGCCTGTGAATCCGGATCCGGATGGATCGGATGCGTCTTCTTATGCCAATTTAATGGATGACTTATCCGGGCAGTCGATTAAGGAAAACACGTATGCTTCTTTTTATGCCTCTTTGGATTACACGTTTTTAGATCGGTACATTTTGAATGCGGCATTCCGCACGGACGGTTCGAATAATTTCGGTAGTAAGGAACAGTTTAACCCGACGTGGTCATTGGGGGTGGCATGGCATCTGGATCAGGAGAATTTTATGGCAGCATTGCAACCTTATATCAGTCGGTTAACTTTGCGAGTGGCCGGTGGATACACGGGAAATGTCGTTCAGGGTGTGTATAAACAGTTGGTGATTAAATACGGTTCTTCCTACTGGAACGGGGAAAAAACCGGGAGTATTGATAAGGCCCCGAATCCACGGTTGCGCTGGGAGAAAACAAGGGATATGAAAGTGGCTCTTGATTTTGGGTTGTTTGGTGACCGGGTGAGTGGGTTGGTTGAAGGATATTACCGAAAGAGTTTTGATATTATTTCTAATTCGGCTCTTTCAAGTACAACCGGATTCAAATCGATTGTTTATAACGCATCTGATATTGTGAATAAAGGTATTGAAGGTACGTTGCGGGTGGCGGCGTTGAAAACTCGTGATTTTGGTATTGACGTGGGGGCGAATGTCGCTTGGAATTACAATAAATTAGCTCGTTTCCGTACTTCTAACGGTGCAACGTTGGTGGACGGTAGGTTTGAAGGTTATCCGCAGGATGGAATTTACGGGGGAAAGTTGCTTGGCATCGATCCTTGGACGGGACTTTATCTTTACAAGTTGAGACCGGATGCCGATATTAAGGAGACTTCCGATTTGAACGAGGTGAAGAATTATCGTTATTATATCGGGACGCAGAATGCCCCGGTGACGGGTGGTTTTAACGTGCAATTCATGTACAAGAATTTGAGGCTGAACGTGGGGGCTTCTTACGCTTGCGGGGGGAAGACTAGTAGTCTGATGGATTCTCCGGCAAGTTATGATAAGGTGGCTTGGTATGGAAACGAAACGCCTCAATCCGCTTACAGTGATTTGTATCGTAATCACTTGAACGTGAACAAAAACGTGACGAATCGGTGGACGCAAGAGCGTACGACGGGAGTGAAATACCCGCGAATAGTGGATTATTTAGGAGAGTCTTTGTCGCTGGGGACTTATAATGCAATGTATGCTTCTATTGTGAATGGTGCTTTTTATGAGAGTAATTCTTATTTGAGAATCCGTGATATTACGCTTTCATATAATTTGCCGAAATCAATGCTGCAAAGGATGGGATTATCTTCTTTGATGATGTATTTCACGATGAATAATTTCTTCACGTTTACCGGCTATTCGGGAATTGATCCGGAGACTCCGGGAGCGACTTATCCGGTTACCCGTTCGATGTCTTTCGGTTTGAGTGTCGGTTTTTAGTTTTGAAATTATTAAAAACAATGTCTATGAAAGTTTTGAAGTTATATATGATGATGTTGATTGTAGGAATGTGTTGTTCCTGTGATGAATATCTGGAGGTAAAAAATTACGGGCAGGTTTTGCCTGAAACGGACGAGGATTATGCCACGCTGATCAATAATCAATTGTCCGCAATAGATAAAGGGACTGCCGGGGCTGCGAATATGCTGGGGTCTTTCGCTTGGATAATCGAGTTGGAATGTTATTCTGATAATCTGAATACCAGTTTGATGACAAGTAATGCGTTATCATATATTTATGTCGGTACGAATGTTAATTCGGCCCAGTATAGATTTATGAATTATTATAGCCTTATTAAGGATTATAATATTATTATAGATAATCTGAAAGAGCGAGACACGGAGTTAGGGAAGAAGATTCTGGCAACCGCCTACGCGATGAGAGGGGTGATGTATTTTAACCTGATGCGTGAGTGTTGCGAGGCGTACGAGAAGGATAGGGCCACGGAAATTATGGGTGTCCCTAACGTGGAACATTTTGATATAGAGGCTAAACCGGGGAGAGGGAATATTCAAGAGTTGGTGAATTTTATTGTTCGGGATTTGGAAACGGCCATTCAGATGAATCAAACGGATGAACAGTATCGTTTCACGGCGGATGTTGCTCGTGCTTATCTTGCCCGGACCTATTTCTGGGCTCAGGACTGGAAGAATGCGATAAAAATGGCAAAGGAAGTTTTAGATAAATATCCTCTTGTCGATGGGGATGAATACAAAGAGATGATCCAGTCCCCACAAGGGAAGCTAGGGAATATGCTATTTCGCACGTTTATCACGGGATCGCTAACGGCCTACAACCGGAATTTGAAGAATGTCAAGACTCGCCCGGTGAATATGTCTCTGATTAATCTGTTCCCGGAAAAAGAACGGGATATTCGTTACACGACGTTTTTTGATTCTAAATATTTTAGCACGAAAGGTATTCGGGTTTGCGTTCGTGCGGCTGAGATGTGTTTGATTCTCGCAGAGAGTTACGCTCATTTGTCGGATACTGACAATGCTCTGACCTATTTGAATTTATTGCGTTCCAAGCGGATTGCTGATTATGTTCCTTATACGGTAGCCACGTTACCGGCCGTGGACGAGAGTGACGTGATTAAGACGGATGCTACGGGGGCCAAGTTAACCCCTTTGATGTCAGCTGTCTTGAATGAACGGAGAAAGGAGATGTTTATGGAGGGGGATCGTTGGTTTGAGTTGAAACGAAACGGTTCTCCGGAATTTTGGGTCGGTTATAATTTCGTGAAGTACACGACCGAGAAGTATCTCTACACGTTCCCTCTCCGAAAAGCCGATCTGATCGCTAACGAGAATTTGGTGCAGAATCCCGGATATGAAAATCTTTAAAAAATGAAAGCTATGAAAAAGATATATTTTTATTGTGTGATGTTATGTATGTTTTTTTGCTGGGGATGTGAAAAACCGAATGAATTGCCACCCCGAGAGGAGGCGTTTAATGATATGGACTTTACCCTTCCGGCATTACCTCGGTTGACGGATGCGGAAAGAGATATTATCGCTGCCCAAAAACAAGTGTACGAAGAAGCTATCGGTGTGCGGGCTGTTTCCAGTAGTAACCAGTAAATGAGATGACTATGCAGAATATATTAAGATTGATCGTTTTGTTTTCGGCGATTGTGTGTTTCACGGCTTGTTCTGAGGATGACGATCATGCCCGGACGGTTTCTTTCAAAAGGGCTGTTTATATACTATCTTCTAATCAAGCGATAGAGGTTGAAATCGGGTTATCCGAGGTGGCAGAACAAGAGTTGACCGTTCCTTTTGAAGTTTTCGGTACGGCGGTTGAAGGGGAAGAGTATTCATTATCGGCTCACGAGTTCGTGGTGGCTCAAGGGGAAAATTCGGCAAAGGTGGTGATTACTCCCGTGGATAACGTGTATTCAGACAGGCAGATTCGCTTGGAACTGGCGGATGTGCCGGGGTATGCTTTTGGCAACTATAGGGTTGTTTTGATTCCTGTCGAAACGAAAGAGGTGATTACAACTTCCTTTGCAGCAGATGCGTGTATCTTGAAGAGTTCATTGACAGTTTCCATGAATCTGTTTATCGGGGGTAAAAGTTACACGCAACCCTCTTATCCGGTTACAGTTCCGTTTGAGATAGATCCTTCTTCGACGGCCGTGTTGGGCACTCATTTTGAGATTGAGGGTGGGGACTTGGAATTGGTGATGCCGACGAAGGGTTCGTCCGCACAGGTAAAGATTAAGTGTTTGAAAAAAGAGGTGGGTAAGGATAAAATCGTGCTGCGTATGTCCGACAGTGATTTGCATTACTTGGCAGGAGAGAGGAACCGGACGACAATCACGATTGATGGCCCCACGACTTTCAAGGATTTGGAGGGAACGTGGCGGATGAATGGATTTACAAGTCTTACTCACGTGAAGAATTCCGTGTTTGATGAAGATAAATCCGATTTGGAACGTTTACCGGAGAATAACCCGCAAACGGATAAACTGGTGTTCACGTCGGGAACTACGAATCGAATGAATGTTAGCTTGCTCACGGGTGATTTGGCTCATTATTTAAGAAATTGTGACTTGACGTCCGTGAAAGAGGAAGAGGAGTACTTGTATGAAATGGGGGATAACCCACCTTTCGAATCCGTGCTGACGATGGAGATGAGTGAAGCTAACGTGAATTATTCGGGCACGAATGTAAGTTTACGTAAAGCTCAAGTTGGGTTCCGGGTGCTGGATGGTGGAAATACGCTGGAATTGCGTATTTTTGATTACGAACCGACAGATTTTTTACAGAGAACGTATAATGATAGAAAAGTTTCTTCCGCTTTTGGTAAGGAACCGATGAAGCAGGATTTTACGCTGGTGTTTAAGTTCGTGAGGGAAAATTAGAGAGATGTTTAGGTGTTGTAAAAAAGCAGGTTACAAGTTTGAATTTCGTCAACTTGTAGCCTGTCTTGCCGGAGGCTTGGCGTTCGGTTTGTTATAGTATGAAATCACAAATTGTTTATTTATGGGAGAATCGATTGTTAAAGTAGAGAAGTTGTCTCATCGTTACAGCGTGCAATGGGCTGTTCGGGATATTAATTTTGAGATCACGAAAAATGGAATATATGGTTTGCTAGGCTCTAATGGAGCCGGCAAGTCTACGATTATGAATATTATGTGCGGGGTGTTGAAACAGACGGAAGGGAAGGTGTATATTCAAGGGGTTGATCTGGCAGAAAATCCGGTTGACGCTAAACGGCATATTGGTTTTTTACCGCAGAAACCACCTTTGAATATGGATTTGACGGTTGAGGAGTATTTGAATTTTACGGCGAATTTGCGCTGGATTCCGGCAGCAGAGGTTTCTCGTGCGGTCAAGGCCGTGATGGGGCGGTGTGATATTACACATTTCCGTAAACGGTTAATTCGGAATTTATCCGGTGGGTATCAACAGCGAATCGGGATTGCGCAGGCTATTATCCATAATCCGAAGTTTGTGGTTCTGGATGAACCGACAAACGGACTGGACCCAAACCAGATTGTGGAGATCCGGCATTTGATTCAGGAAATTGCCGAGGAGCGGACCGTGATTCTTTCCACTCATATTCTGTCGGAGGTACAAGCCACGTGTGACTATATCCGAATGATTGAACAGGGTAAGTTGGTGTTTGCCGGAACGGTGAACGAATTCGATAATTATATTGTTCCGAATACGTTGTTTGTTTCTTTGGCTGCGGCTCCTCCGGTGGGAGAATTGGCGGCGATCCCGGGGGTGTCGAGAGTGGAAGAATTAGGTGGTTCTGATTACCGGGTACATTTCACGGATAAACGGGATGTCACGAATCGTATCGTGCAAGCCAGTGTGGCCCGGGATTGGGAGCTGACGGAAATTCGTCTGGAAAAGAGTTCGTTAGATACTATTTTTGCCGAATTGTCAAAAAAGTAGAATGTGATACACGCTAAAAAATATTGAGATGAAGACATTGAGTATGATCTATAAAATTTCTAAAACAGAGTTACAGACTTTGTTTTATTCCCCGATCGCTTGGCTGATTATCGTGATTTTTACGTTTCAGACGAGTATGGGATTTAGTGGGGTGATGGGCGATTTAGTGAAAAGTCAGGAATTGGGCTACGGATTGCAAAGTGTGACTAAAAATATTTTTGCTGGATGGATGGGACTTTTTTCCACGGTTCAACAATATCTTTATTTATATATTCCCTTGCTGACGATGGGATTGATGAGCCGGGAGTTTAGTAGCGGGGAGGTCAAATTGTTATATTCATCGCCGGTGACGAACACGCATATCGTGTTAGGAAAGTTTTTGGCGATGATGGTTTTTGCATTGGTGCTAGTTGGGATTCTTCTCGTTTATGTTATTTTCGGGATGTGTACAGTGGAATCATTTGATTTGTCGTTAACGCTTTCGGGGTTGTTAGGAATCTATTTATTGATTTGTGCCTATGCAGCAATTGGTTTGTTCATGTCTTGCCTTACTTCCTACCAGATGGTGGCTGCGATGGGTACGTTGGCTGTTTTGTCCGTTTTGAATTTTATCGGTTCGGTTGGTCAGGATATGGCGTTCGTGCGGGACGTGACTTATTGGTTATCTATTTCCGGGAGGGCGGAAGAGTTTATTAACGGGTTGATATGTAGCGAGGACGTGCTTTATTTTATCGTGGTGGTAGTGTTATTTCTCGCATGGAGTATTATCAAGTTGCAAGCTGATCGACAGAAAAAGGCGTTGAGTGCTACCGTGGGAAAGTATGTTGGTATATTTGGGATTGTCGTGTTGATCGGGTATTTTTCTTCTCGTCCGGTTTTTAAAGTTTTTTATGATGCAACCCGCACGAAAGTAAATACATTGACTCCTAATAGTCAGGAAATTGTAAAACAACTAAAGGGTGGGTTGACGATTACGACTTACACGAATTTATTGGATGAAAATTACTGGATTGCTTTGCCGAGTGCAATCAATACAGATCTGGAACGTTTCGAGAAATACCTTCGATTTAAGCCGGAAATCAAGATGAAATACGTTTATTATTACGACAAGGTGAAGAATGAGGATTTGGATAAGCGCTATCCGGATATGAATGACGAAGAACGGGCGAGAGAATTGGCTAAAGGCTTAGAGATGGATTTCAAGATGTTTCTTTCCCCTGAGCAGATTCGACAAAAAATAGATCTTTCTTCAGAAGGTAATCATTTTGTACGTTTGATAGAACGGGAAAGTGGGGAAAAAACTTTTTTGAGGGTGTTCGATGATAACAAGCGTTTGCCTTCCGAGGCGGAGATTTCTATCGCATTGAAAGGATTGGTGACTACAAATATGCCGAAAGTGGGGTTCCTGATCGGACATGGGGAGAGGGATAGTAAGTAGGATGGAGATCGGAATTATAATCGTATTGCCCAAGATAAGCCGTTTCGCTATTCGTTAATTAATCAGGGATTCGCTTTTGAGGATGTCACGTTGGAAAAGAAGATTCCTGCTGACATTTCTATTTTGGTGGTTGCTGAATTGCGAAGCCCTATCACGGATGAGCAGATGAAGAATCTGGATGAATACGTGGCTCGTGGAGGAAATTTATTGATTGCAGGAGAACCGAATCGACAGGAATATATGAATCCGTTGGTGGAACGTTTTGGGGTTTCTTTCATGCCCGGTTGTCTGGTGGAACGAAATGAGAATTTCTTGCCAAATTTTATAAAAGCACGTCCTACTCCGGAAATTTGTGAATTAGCTTACGTGTTTGAAGGGTTATTGGAGAAGAATCGTTGTGTCACGATGCCGGGGTGTACGGGATTGGCATACTCGGAGGGTAAAGGATTCCAAGTGATTCCCATGTTGGTAAGTGATACGATTGGAAGTTGGAATGAATTGGAAACGACGAATTTTGTTGATGATTCGGTGAGCTTGAATCCTGTTATTGGTGAGGTCGAAAAATCTTATCCCACAGCTTTGGTCTTATTGCGTACGATTGGAAGTAAAGAGCAGAAAATCGTGATTCTGGGTGATGCGGATTGTATCAGTAACGGGGAAGTCAGCATTTATAGAAAGACGGTGAAAGCGTCTAATTTTGCCGTGATTGCAGGGGTGTTCTACTGGTTATCGGATGGGGAAGCCCCGATTGATATTCGTCGTCCAGTTCCGCCTGATGATACAGTTTATTTGAGCCAACGGGCCATGAATGGAGTTCGAATTGCTTTTATGTGGGGATATCCGGGGATGTTGTTGTTGATAGCTGTTTTTATCTGGTTGAGAAGGAGGGGGAGATAAATGTATATAAGAAATGGTAACTTCGTAGAGGCTACCATTTCTTATTTTTATTGTTGCACAAGAAAATGCTACTTCTCTTCTTTCTTTTGAATATAGTATTTTAACGTGTCACTGGTGACTTGATACTCGATGATGGAATCTTTTTCGACAATCTTGAATCGTGCCTCGCCTTTTAGTTCCACGGTTTTAAAGCTGGACGTGTCTTTCGCATGGATGATCGTGTAAGAACCGCTTGTTGACTTTTCTGATTCTAAATAGATTGTGGTGCCGTCTGCCAGTTTATAAGAGGTTACTTTTTTGTCCGGACTCCCGGAAGTGTAAGTAATTGAAACAACACCATCTTTTCCTTTGTCTCCATATAGAATGCTAGCATATTTATCTTTTAGAATAGTAATTGTTTCAATTTTATTAGGATTGATCATTTTTACGGAATCGGCAGAAATTTCATGACCATTTACAATAAATAGACTGGGTGCAGTTGATATCGCTTGCGTGAAAAGCGACGAGTCTGTTGCAACATTAATAGCTTTGGTGATTGAAATTTGATATTCTTTCAAATTTGTAGTGTCTTTTTTTACCTTGATTTTAGTGTACCGGGGAGTACTTGGGCTACTTTCCTCTACTTCCTTAAATATGGTTGTAGATGTTTTAACTTCTACTTTTTGGGTGGTGTCGGCTGTCAAAAGGGAATTATTTACTTCTTTTGCATCGAGAATTGAAGTAATATCATTAATTTTGATAGTTGAAATCTCGTTTAGTTCGTTCGAGATTTCGGGACGGGCGAAAGCGGTTAACGTGATTGCCGCAACGGGAAGTACGTAGAGGTACTTCATCCGGGCCCAAGGACTGGATTTTTCTTTTAACATCATAGTTATTCGTTTTTTAAGTTTACTGTGATTAAAGCTGTTGGCCATAGAGTAGAGCCTTGTGCCGACAGCTTTTTTTATTAATAATAATTGATATTGTTTTGCGTTGACGCCTTGACGGATAACCGTTTCATCAGCCTCGTATTCATGAATATTCTGTAATTCCTGTTTCAAGAGCCAAGATGTGGGGTTGAACCACTGGAAAATGATACAAATGTCGCTGATCAGCAGATCAATGGAATGGCGATTGTGTACGTGTGCCATTTCGTGGATGAGAATTTCCTTGCCATTTTCCTGCAAATCTTTCTCGGAAATGACCACGTATTTCATCCAACTGAAAGGAGCGATATTCTTGTCATGGATGATGAGGGTAATACCTTTTTCTAACTTTTCCTGCCTTCCGCCATGCAATAGCCGGAGCATATGAGACAGTGAATAAATATTACGTCCGAGGAAGAAAAGAATTCCCAGTAAATAGATACACAGCAGGACGGGAAGCCACAACGGGATGGATGAAGGGAGGACTTCTACTTCTGTTTGTGGAACGTGGTCTGCTAGGGTGAGAATTTGTTCAATGGTTAGTAACGTTTGTTGTACTTCCGATTCTTTGGGAACGGTTATTTCACAGAACGGGATAAGCAGGGACAACAGTAGAATACCCTGTAATGCTACCCGGTTGAAACGATGGAAGGTCTCTTTGCTGAGTAATAATCTGTAAAACAAGTAAAATCCCGTTAAACAGATGGATGTTTTTAATATATAGACAAAGAAAGTACCCATAAATTGTTTATTTATCGTGTGCTTTTTCTACCTCGGAAATGAGTTGTTTCAATTCTTCCAATGAAATGTCCTCCTCCTGCACGAGTGAAGATACAGCACTGAGGTACGAGTTGTTGAAATATTTGCTGATCACGTTCTTCAAGGTGCCTTTGCGGAATTCTTCTTCGCTGATGATCGCGTAATATTGATAGGTGTTCCCGTAAACTTCATGGGAGAGATAACCTTTTTCTTCCAGCCCGCGCACGATAGTGGATAACGTGTTGAAATGTGGTTTCGGGTCTTCGTAAAATGCAAGCATCTGTTTCACGAATAGAGGGCCTTTCTCCCAGAAAAAGCCCATGATTTCTTCCTCTTTGCTAGTTAATCCTTTCATAGTTTATTTCTTTTGCAACAAAGAACTAAAATATTTAGTTTGAAAACTAATTTTTATAGTTAATAAACTTTAAACTCTAGTTTTGATTTGTTATTCTTTTATTTTTAGATATTTAATCTCGTATTTTACCCAGATCGGTAGAATGTATATTTAATTTTAATGGAGGGTAGGAAGTCCTGTAAAAATGTTTATATTTGTGTAGTAGTGTGCTTGTGGGGAAGTTAGTGAATATCGTCTAATTTAAATTGAATGTAATGGAAGAATGGTGGAGTTCTCTGGGGTTATTTATGCAATCGGTGTGGTGCATCACGCTATTTGCCAGTTTGGTATTTGTTGTCCAGACAATCATGACTTTTATTGGGATGGATACGGATGGGGGAATGGATGTTGACGTGAGTGCGGATACCGCGATTGACGGAGATAGCGGTCCTTTCCAGTTGTTTACTTTCCGTAATTTCATCAATTTCCTACTGGGGTTCGGTTGGTCGATCATCTCTTTTGAAAAAGCGATAGAAAACCAGTTCGTGTTGATTCTCGTGTCGGCCGTGATCGGCGTGTTGCTGGTGATGGCCGTGATGGCTATTTTCAGATTCATGAGCCGTATGGAACAAAGTGGGACGATCAATATGGCAAATGCCGTGGGGTGTAAAGGGAACGTGTACCTGAAGATTCCGGGAGAAAAACGGGGAGAAGGGAAAGTACAAATCTCGATACAGGGAGCCATTCGGGAATTTGATGCCCTGACGACAGGTGAGGAATTGGAGACGGGAGCCCCGATTCGGGTCGTGGAAGTGATTAACGACAGCATTTTACTGGTGGAGCGTTTTTAAATGACTATTTATTATTAATCTTAGGAATATATGGAAAGTATGGAAGGTAGTTTGTATTTGATTGTCGCCATCGTGGCGGTATTGTTTGTTACGTTTGCGGCGATATTGTCCCGTTATAAACGTTGTCCGTCAGACAAGATTCTTGTCGTGTATGGACGGACCGGTAAGAATGCGACCGGGGGAGTGAGTTCCGCACGTTGTATTCATGGAGGTGCGGCTTTTATTTGGCCTGTGTTCCAGAGTTATTCATTTTTGGATTTGACCCCGATCTCTATCGAGTGTAATTTGACGAACGCTTTAAGTAAACAAAATATACGGGTAGATGTGCCTTGTCGTTTTACGGTGGGTATCTCTACCGAACCGGATAGTATGACGAATGCGGCAGAGCGTTTGTTGGGACAACGGCAGGAAAATATTCAGGATTTGGCCAAGGATATTCTTTTCGGGCAGTTACGTTTGGTGATTGCCACGATGGATATTGAGGAAATCAATTCCGACCGGGATAAATTCTTGGCTAACGTGAGTGCTAACGTGGAGGCCGAATTACGAAAGATCGGTTTGAAACTGATCAACGTGAACGTGACCGACTTGCGGGATGAGTCCGGGTATATCGAGGCTTTGGGAAAAGAAGCGGCAGCGAAAGCGATCAATGATGCCAAGAAAAGCGTGGCCGAGCAGAATCGATTCGGTGAGATCGGTAAGGCTGAGGCAGATCGGGATAAAGATATTCGTATTGCAGAAACCGTGCGGGACACTCGTATCCGGACGGCCGAGGCTAATGCAACTGCGGTGGAGGGAGAAAACAATGCCAAGATTTTGATTGCTGATTCGGATGCCATCCGTCGGGAGAGAGAGGCCGAGGCTGCCCGTAAAGCTATTGCGGCAGAGAAAGTGCAAGCTGCAAAGGCTTTGGAAGAGGCGTACATGGCAGAGAAAGAGGCCGAGATCGCTCGTGCCGAAAGAGAAAAAGCCACACAAGCGGCTAATATCGTGGTTCCCGCACAGATTGACAAGGAGAAAGCTATTATTGACGCGGAGGCCGAGGCGGAACGTTTGCGCCGGTTGGCGAAAGGAGAGGCGGATGCCATTTTTGCCAAGATGGATGCGGAGGCACGAGGTTTATATGAGGTGCTGACAAAACAGGCGGAAGGATATGCTCAAATCGTGAAAGCCGCTGCCGGAGATCCCGACAAGGCGGTGATGATGTTAATTACCGATAAATTGCCGGAGCTGGTGAGAACGCAAGTGGAGGCTGTTAAGAATATCAAGATCGACAAGGTTACCGTTTGGGATGGCAATAATGCAGGGAACGGGAATACCTCCACGGCTAACTTCATCTCGGGCATGATGAAATCAGTTCCCCCGTTGAATGATCTGTTTAACATGGCCGGGCTTAATCTACCGACTTTCCTGAAAGGTGCTGCCACAGAAGAGAAAAACACGGAGGCCGGACAACAGGATGAGATCGTTGAAGAAGTTGAAAAGTAGGGGAGATTCTAACTTTTAGTTTCGTTTTTTCGTTTACTAATAATTACCTTTGTGGTATACTTCAATCGGGTATATGACAAAGGTAATTAATCAATTTATAAAATAGAGGAAAGTTTATGCGCTGGATAATTGACGGTGTTGATGATTTGAATCGGGTAGCAAAAGAGTTTTTGGAAAGTACCGGAAACAACACGATATATGCTCTATACGGGCCGATGGGGGTGGGAAAGACCACTTTCGTGAAAGCGGTAGCGGGGTGTTTGGGGATAGAGGATGATGTGAATTCCCCGACGTTTGCTATCGTAAACGAGTATCTGACAGCCACGGGAGACTCGGTTTTTCATTTCGATTTCTATCGGGTGAAGAACATCGAAGAGGCCATGGACTTTGGTTACGAGGAATATTTTTATAGCGGGAATCGTTGTTTTATCGAGTGGCCGGAGATGGTGGAGCCTCTGTTGCCGGAAAACACGTTGATATGTAAGTTCTCCGAACTGGCAGATGGCCGGAGAGAATTGGTGATTGAAGAAAAACTTTAAAGTGTAGGTTATGGATAACTCGGGTAAATTATTGGGAGCCCAGATTAATCGGGAGTGGTTTCTATACCAGGAAAAAGAGGTGTTTGCGGAATACCGGCAGAAACGATTGACAATCGGTTTACCGAACGAGACCGAGCGACGGGAAAACCGGGTGTGTTTAACCCCGGAGGCCGTGGCCATGATGGTTGATATGGGGCATACGATAATGGTACAACGAGGAGCCGGAGAGGCTGCACATTACCATGACCGGGAGTACGCCGATGCGGGAGCCCAGATGTTGGATACCTGCGAGGAAGTGTACACGGCGGATATTATACTGAAACCGACTCCGGTGATGCAGGCAGACGTGGAGATGATGCATGATCGGCAGGTTATAATGTCGCCCATCGAGCTTTTTGAATTACGCAAAGAGGCTGTCGTCGAGATGATGCAGAAGAAGATTACGGCTGTCGGGTTTGATATTCTGAAAGACGAGAACGAGACTTATCCCGTGGTACAGATGATGAGCGAGATTTCGGGAAGTTCGGCGATCATGATTGCTAGCGAGTACCTGAGTAATTCCCGAGAAGGTAAAGGAATTTTGTTAGGAGGGGTGACGGGAATCACGCCTGCCGAGGTGGTTATTCTAGGTGCCGGAACTTTGGGTGAATATGCGGCTCGCACGGCATTGGCTTTGGGGGCAGAGGTGAAAGTCTTCGATCATTCGTTGGAGCGTCTGCGTCGGATAAATCATTGTCTGGGGCGACGGGTATATACTTCTGTTTTTCACAAGCCGGTTTTGGAACGGGCACTGTTATCTGCCGACGTACTGATTGGGGCTTTACGTTTCTTTGATGATGATTTGGGGATCACCGTGTCTGAAGAACAGGTGAGATTGATGAAACAGGGAGCGGTAATCGTGGATATGTCCATCGAGCACGGCGGATGTATTGAAACCTCAGGTCCTACCACCCACGAGAATCCGACGTATGTGTATAACGGGGTAATCCATTATTGTGTCCCGAATGTCCCGTCGAGAGTGGCTCGTACGGCTTCCATTGCTTATAGTAATTTATTCACTCCTTTGTTTGATAAGATCTCCCGGGCGGGAGGTTTTAATGCCGCTATAAAAAATGACAAAGGATTGCGGCATGGGGTATATGTTTATAATGGAGTGTTGACCAAACGGGTAATTGCTGATCGCTATGGTTTGGTTTCCAGAGATATTGATTTATTGCTAGCAGCTTTTTAATCACCCGATAAAGACGATAATTCCCAGTATTATTCCATACACGAGTGCATAAGGGAAAGCTTGTTTTAGGATTTCCCCTTCTTGGCCTTGTAATTGATATGCGGAGGCGGCAATGGCAATACTCTGGGGGGAGATGATTTTCCCGGCGGTAGTGCCTGTGGTGTTGGCGGCGGCAAGCCAAGAAGGATCAATGTCCATGTTTGCGGCGATTCCTGCTTGTAACTTCCCGAAAAGAATGTTTGCCGAAGTACCGCTACCCGTGATAAATGTTCCTATTTCCCCGACCAGAGGGGACCAGAAAGCGTAATACTTCCCGGAGATGGACGTGAGTGTGTCGGCCAGTAATTGCACCATACCGGATATTTCCATGAGTGCGGATATACCGACCAAAGCGATAACCATAATAATGGTACTGCGGATTTGTACAAGAGTTTGGCCGAGTAACGTGAATTGCCTGCTTGTCGTTACACCCTGTATCCGTCCCCCGATAAAAGCTCCGGCAAAAAGCAATAAACTCGTTGCCCTGAAATTGAAGGGAATAGCCAGTAATATAAAGAAAATGATAAGGCCGTAGACACTCCACGCTTGGTATATTTGTCGGGGCGAGTGTTTCGTGGGAATTATGTCACTTTTTTCGGTCCATCTACTCCATGCGATAATAATAATGATGGAACAAATACTGCCTAGAATGGCTGGCATCTCCGGACCGAGATATACGGCCGTGGCGTATTGTGCTAGGAAAGATACGCCCCCGACAAGCGTGCCGAGCAAAATGTTCTTGAGTAAAGCTTGGCGGCGTCTGTCGGCCAATATAGCCAAGGTAATTGGAATCAAGAATATAAAAGGATATAATTGTTGAATGGTAGCCTTACACAATTCAGGCAACGGGCAGCCTGTCTCTTCCATGAGAACAGTTTCCGCAATACCGACGGCTCCGAATGTCGTGGGTTCACTGTTGGCGATGAGACTCACGAGTACGGCGAACAACGGGCGAAATCCCAGCGTTACGAGTATGGCAGCCGGGATTGCGACCGAGGTCCCGTAGCCGGCCATTCCTTCCAGTAGGCCCCCGAACCCCCATGTGATCAGTAATACCTGTACACTCCTGTCCGTGGAAATCGTTGCCAGTTGGTCTTTTAACACTTCAATCTTACCGGAATCCAGCAGAATATTATAGCTAAACACGGCCATCCAGATAACGGAAAGAATGGTGATACAAGCACGTGCGGTACTGTTTATTAAAGTGAAACCGATCTCTCGTGTGGGAATACCAAAGGCGAAAGTGACCAGCGTAACGGTAATAACCAGGGTAAGCAGGCTACTCTTATCCCCGGGCCACTTGCATATCCCCATGGCTATGACCAGTATAACCATAGGCAGTAAGGCAAACAAGACTTCGAACATGGCGAGTTAACCTTCTTATTGCTTGAGGATAGAGTCTATAACCGGGGTTAAATCACTGTTTTTCGGTATTTTAATTCCCCGGATTCCGGCTGCCTCTGCCGCTTCGATGTCCCGAGAGCCATCCCCGATTAACCATGAGGCGGATTTGTCAATGTCGAACTCCCGAATAGCTTGCTCGATCATGTAAGGCGACGGTTTACGGCATTTGCAGGGGGCAATACTACTGTGATGAGGGCAGTAGTATATTTTGTCCACGTGCGCCCCGTGCTTTTCCAGTTCCTTGCACATGTGGGCGTGGAGGTTGTCCACGTCTTCGATCGTGTACTCTCCTTTAGCGACCCCGCCTTGGTTGGTAACGACGATAATCAAGTAACCCGCCTCGTTCAGCCGACGAATACCGTCAATAACACCGGGATTGAAAACGAAGTCTTCAACCTTGTAGATGTAATAATGACCTTCATCAGAATTGATGGTCCCGTCCCGATCCAAAAATATAGCCTTTTTCATTTTCAACCTGTAGCCTGAAATTCACCACGGGCGAATTTCAATGCATTATCTTAAATATTAGCTCTTTCAGTAGTTCACCATCAGAAATGTTAGCATTGCCGACACCTTTTGATTTAAGGTCATATTCTCGTAACCAAGAGATAATGTTAGCGCATTTCATGGCGTTATATCTTTTCGCTCCTTCCGTGTAATCTTTCAGAAAATAAGGATTGATGCCCAGCAACCGGGCCATTTCCTGCTGGTTGGGAGTACTTTTCTTCTGGTAATGGTACGTCAGTAGGTTCAGAAAGTACCGGAACAACATACTGATCGTGAGAACCAGCGGGTTGTTCTTGGGATTAGCCTCGAAATAATTCACGATACGGTTCGCTTTCAGGTGATCCATCTGTATGATGGCTGCCGTGAGTTCGAACGTGTTGAATTCCTTGCTGATCCCCGTGTGTTCTTCAACCAGATTCTCCTTGATTTCACCGCCACCGGGAAGTAGGAGCATGAGCTTGTCCAGTTCGTTAGCCACCTTGCTCAAATCGTTCCCCAGACTTTCCGCGAGAATACCTGCGGCTTTCAATGAAATCATATACTTCTTGTCTTTGCAGTACGAAATAATCCAGTCCGGGATCTTATTGTCGTAAAGTTTGGCCGACTCGAAATAGATGCAATGCGAAGAGCTGCTTAATTTCTTGAAAATCCCTTTACGCTTATCCGGTTTCTTGTTTTTATAGAGAAACACGAGGATCGTTGTCGGTTGAAGATGATCAATATAAGGCAGTAAATTCTCGAAATCCCGGATATTCTGAGCTTCTTTGACAATGACAACCTGACGTTGTGACATCATGGGAAAGCGGCGGGCTGTGTCGGTCACGGTGGTCATGGAGACATCGTTCCCGTACAATATCGTTTGGTTAAACGCCTTCTCGTCCTCCGTGAGGGCGTTTTTCTCGATGCGTGTCGCTATATCGTCCAAAAAATAGGATTCCTCCCCCGATAAAAAGTAAATCGGGGCATATTTCCCTGCTTTTAAATCTGCAACTATCTCTTCGTATTTCATAAGGCAAAAGTAATAAACTTTAAATTCCGATCATATCAAAGAGCGGTAATTTTAGCACCAAGAACAGGATTTATCGCCGGGTGATGTGAGAAGGGTCTCCCTTTTCGAGCGAGCGCACGATCTGCTCGATTTCCCGGTCCCGCCCGTTCGGTTCGTAATCGGCTTTCAGGTTATTCCCGAACAACAGGGCCAGCGATTGCCAGAAATAGGCGTTCACCGTACCCTTGTACTCCTTGATGTGATTGAACGACGTGTTGTTTGTCTCCCGGTAGATCAGGCGAACGAGAATCTTCCCTTGCGTGACGGTTAGTTTCATCAACGGTTGTTTGAACGTGTGCATGAGTTCCTTGTACTCTTTCTTGATAATCTGCTTTCTTTTTGCTTCGGAATCCGTTTGCGCTAGTTTATATTCAATCTCGTTGATCTTGGCGGCGGCTATTTTCGCGTACGGGAACACCTTTCTCACGTTATAAACCATCCTTTGGTTCCGTTGTTGCTGGCGGGCGTATTTTCGGGGATTCTTCAATCGGGCGACGACATCTACTTCATGGAGAAGAACATGAGGCACGGTATCCCTACCCATAATCACGGATGGGACAACACTCTGCGCTGTTGCAAAGCTGTTAATAAATAAAGATAGGAGTGATATGATAAATATTTTGCACATTTTTATATCTTTGCATTAACGCTTTATCAATACAAAGTTAGTAGATATATTTGACTTGTAAAAATATTAACTAGTGGAAAAGGAATTTCAGGATCTGTTTCAGATACGTCACAACGATGACCGTGTTGAGGTGGGAAAGGTGTTGATTGCAGAACCTTTTCTGGAAGGTAAGTATTTTAATCGTTCCGTGGTTTACATGGTGGAACATGATCCGAGCGGGAGCGTGGGTTTTGTATTGAACAAGCCGTTACCTTACACGACTTCCGAGTTGGTAAAAGAACTCGAAGGCGTATATTTCCCCGTGTACATTGGTGGTCCCGTGGAACGTAATCAATTGTATTACATCCATCGGAGAAATGACATACCGGACTCGGAAGAGATTGCGAAGGGTATATACTGGGGGGGTGATTTTAAGGCTTTGACGGAGATGTTGAAAGCCGGAAAGGTATTGGAAGGCGAGATTCGTTTCTTTGCAGGGTATAGTGGCTGGACAGATAGCCAGTTGGAGAATGAACTGCAGGAGAATTCTTGGATGGTGGGGACAATTCCTACCGACACGCTGTTTACCATCCCGAACGAGGGATTATGGGAACAAGCCATGAGTTCTCTGGGCGGAAGATACAAGCTGTGGGCGAATTTCCCGGAAGATCCAATTCTTAATTAATAGAAAATTGAAAGTTGAAAATGAAGAAGATTTAACGAGTTTAGAGATCAGAGTGGACTACCCCACCGGCTCCCCCTTGCACAGGGGGAGAGCCGAACGCGAGGAATTGTTTCAATGTAACAATGAAGCGTGTCCTCCCCCTGTGTAAGGGGGAGTTAGAGGGGGTTGTTAAAGTGTTGGCTTTGTGCGGTTGGAATCTAAAATCTAAAATCATTAAATCTAAAATATAAAGGCAGGCCGTTCTATCGCTGTCCCGCGAGGGAGAGAGGAAAGTCCGGGCAACACAGGGCATCGTGCTTCTTAATGGGAAGGTCTCCGAGAGGGGGCAGTAGTGTAACAGAAAATAACCGTTCCGTTCGCGGAATAAGGGTGAAAAGGTGAGGTAAGAGCCCACCGGTATCCCGGGTGATCGGGGTAGCCGTACACCTCACGAGTTGCAAGACCATGTACACTGGCGCTTAGGTTTGCCCGACCGATGCCAGGGGGTAGGTCGCTAGAGCCGCGGAGTGATCCTCGGAGTAGATAAATGATAGAAACCGTAAGGTACAGAACCCGGCTTACAGGCCTGCCTTTTTTTAATTGTAAATCAATTAATTCGCGATTTATGATTCAGAAAAACATTAGTATAGGGTGGAAATCACCTGATCTAAAATCATAAATCAGGAAATTAATAAAATCTATAACAATAATTAGGACGTGAAATCAATCAGAGAAATATTTAGAATTGGGTACGGGCCTTCTTCCAGTCACACGATGGGACCGGGACGTGCCGCACATTATTTTAAGGAAAAGAATCCGGGTGCCGAGCGCTACCGGGTGACCTTGTACGGGAGTTTGGCCCTGACAGGAGTGGGCCACGGAACGGATGTTGCCATCCAGAAGATGATCAATCGGCCGGACGATACGGAAATCATATGGGAATCCACGAAATCCCTGCCCCATCATCCGAACGGGATGTTGTTCGAGGCATTGAGAAATGGGGAAGTCGTGGATCGTTGGGAAGTATACAGTGTTGGTGGTGGCGCTTTGTGGGATGAACTGGGAACCTTCAAGGAGGAGGATGTCTATCCCGATACGAAAATGACGGATATACTGGAGTGGTGCAAGGCCGAGGGGCGCTCTTTCGTGGAGTACGTGGAACTGCACGAGGGACCGGAAATCTTCGACTATCTCGAAGAAGTTTGGAAAGTGATGGTTACAAGTATTCATAACGGCTTGGAAAACGAGGGAGTGTTACCCGGTAACTTGAGGTTGGCACGCAAGGCTTGTTCCTACCACGTGCGGGCCCAGCAATCGGCAGGAACCCTGCGCCATATGGGAATGGTATTTGCTGCCGCTTTGGCAGTTGCCGAGGAGAATGCGGCAGGAGGTAAGATCGTGACGGCTCCCACGTGCGGGTCGGCCGGGGTCGTTCCTTCCGTGTTGTTTTTCTTGAAACACGATCAGGAGATTAGTGATAAACGAATTATAAAAGGTCTGGCCACGGCCGGGTTAATCGGTAACATCGTGAAAACCAACGGTTCCATTTCCGGGGCCGAGGTAGGATGTCAGGGAGAGCTGGGAACGGCTTGCGCTATGGCAGCCGGTGCGGCGGCCCAGATATTGGGAGGTTCCCCGATGCAGATAGAGTATGCTGCGGAAATGGGATTCGAGCATAACTTAGGCTTGACGTGCGATCCCGTGGGGGGGTACGTGCAAATTCCCTGTATCGAGCGAAATGCCTTTATCTCGCAGAAAGCGCGGGAATGCGCGATCTATTCTTTGTTCTCGGATGGCCGGCACAAGGTGTCTTTCGATGACGTGGTGGAGACCATGATGCAGACGGGTTGCGATATGCAGGCCAAGTATCGTGAGACAAGCCTCGGTGGTTTGGCCCGTATATACAGGGCTCCGTTGAAAAAATCGTAGCGTTGAATCCGGTGCAGGCGAGCCGGAATGGTACATTAATTGTAACAACTAAGAATAGAAAATCGTAGATCTAAAGTTATACAAGGCTTATGGACAGGATTAAGTTAAAAGTTTTCGGGTTATCTTATCAGAGTATGTCACAAACCGGAGCATACGCGCTGATTCTGGCGGAAGAGAACGATGCCTTCCGCATCCCCATCATTATCGGGATCGCAGAGGCTCAATCCATTGCCATACAGATGGAACACCTGCACTCGCAGCGTCCCTTGACGCATGATTTGATGAAGAGTCTGGCGGATAATTTGGGAGTGGTTTTGGAAGAGGTTTATATATACCGTTGGGAATCCGGTATCTTTTACTCTGAACTGCGTTTCAGGAATGGCGAGGAATTACTGAAGATTGATTCGCGTACTTCTGACGCCATCGCTCTTGCCTTGCGCTATAATTGTCCGATTTACATCGCGGCCAGCGTGATTGCCAAGACAGCCATCCCGATCTCCGATTTGGCAGCGGGAGAATTTAGCGGGCAAAAGCCTGTTGAACCGGAGAAATCTGAAACAACCGAGTATAACTTCACGATAGAAGAATTAACCCGTTTACTGGATGAGGCAGTGAAGAACGAGGATTACGAGAGTGCCTCTCGTTTCCGAGATATGCTGAAAGCCAGGAAGGAGGAATAATATATAAAACATGAAAACAATGGATCGCATAAAACTTGACTACTCGAAGGTGTTATCGTTTGTAGGGGAAGAAGAGATCGCCGTGCAACGAGAAAAAGCAACAAAAGCTCTAAAGGACTTGGAAGACGGAACTTGTAAAGGGAGTGACTTTCTGGGTTGGCTCGATCTGCCCGTTCACATCACGGATGATGAATTGGATCGTATTTCTGCTTGTGCCAACAAGTTAAGGGAGCAAACCGATGTCGTTGTCATCGTGGGCATCGGGGGATCTTACCTGGGAGCCAAGGCGGTGATCGAGGCCATGTCCGGTAGTTTTGATGCTTATTCCGGTACGAAAGTTGTTTTCGCGGGAAATAACGTGAGCGAGGACTATCTATACGAGTTACAGGCGTTCCTCAAAGATAAAAAATTCGGTATATGCGTGATTTCCAAATCGGGAACCACGACCGAACCTGCCGTGGCTTTCCGTTTATTGAAAGATCAATTAATCGAGCAGGAGGGAATTACCGTGGCGAGGGAGAGAATTGTTGCCATTACCGACGAGAAAAAGGGTGCCTTGCGAACGATGTCAGATCGGGAAGGGTACGAGACTTTTATTATTCCAGACAATGTCGGGGGACGCTACTCCGTGCTGACCCCCGTGGGATTGCTCCCCGTGGCCATTGCCGGTTTTGATGTCCGGGCTTTAGTCAAAGGGGCCGTGGATATGCGGGCGTACAGCAAAGGTAACGGGGCAGAACTTTCCGCCACTTATGCCGCTGTTCGGAACGCCCTCTACGAAAAGGGGTACGTGATCGAGATCACGGTGAACTTCAACCCGAAACTGCATTACGTTGCCGAATGGTGGAAGCAGCTTTACGGGGAAAGCGAGGGAAAAGAGAATAAGGGTATATTCCCCGCCAGCGTTGACTTCACGACAGATTTGCACTCCATGGGACAATACATACAGGAAGGACGTCGCAATCTGTTCGAGACAGTTCTTTCCATCGATAAAACGAAATACAGCTTGCAAGTGCCTTGCGATGCCCATGACCTCGATAAACTGAATTATCTAGCCGGGAAACGCATTGATGAGGTAAACAAGATGGCTGAACTGGGAACCCAACTCGCCCACGTGGACGGTGGGGTACCGAATATCCGGGTCATTATCCCGGAACTGACGGAGTACTACTTGGGTCAGCTATTCTATTTCTACGAGCTGGCTTGCGGCATCTCCGGCGGTATCCTCGGGGTGAACACCTTCGACCAGCCGGGCGTGGAGGCCTACAAGAACAATATGTTCATGCTGCTCGGTAAGCCGGGGTACGAGAGAAAATAAAAAATGAACTGGCAATGCCAGTTCATTTTTTATTTGAACAAGGATTCCTCCTCCCGTCCCTTCTTCCGGATGGCAAAAGTAAGGTACGTGTTATTCAATATATCTATGGTCAGTAATTTCCCGGAAAGTACGCCGGTTTTCTCCAGTATGATTTTAATTGCCTCGTTCGCTTGAAGGGAACCGACAATTCCCGGTAATGCCCCGATGACACCCAGCGGTTGCGAGAAATTCTCGATCTCGTCATTGTACTCGAAAAGATCCCGGTAAGTGGGGCCGTTCTGGTAATTGAACACGGACACTTGCCCGCAGAACTCGCATATGCTGCCGTAAACGAACGGTTTTCCCAGCTTCACGCAGGCATCATTAATCAGGTAACGGGCGTGGAGATTATCTGTTGCGTCCATCACAATATCGTATTTGGAAATGATTTCCAGTGCGTTATCCAGCGATAACCGGGTAAAATATGGTGTAATCCGGGTGAATGGATTTAGTTGTTTTAATTTCGTGGTGGCGACGGTGACTTTCGGGGTTCCCACGTGAGTCGTGTCGTATAATATTTGGCGTTGCAGGTTGGATTCCGAAACAACATCGTCGTCCATGATGCCGATATGGCCGACTCCTGCTGCCGTGAGGTAATATAGTATGGGTGAGCCTAATCCCCCGGCTCCTACGACCAGTATGCTCGTTTCTTTAATTTTTTCTTGTCCTTGAATTCTAATGTCGTGTAGGATAATGTGTCGATTATAACGTTTTTGTTCTTGATTGGTTAGTGGCATTGGTAATTAAAATTCTAATTTGTTCTACTCCTGTTACTTGCTTTCGTTAATGTGTTGTTTGACAAATCGGTTGACGGTGCAGATGGATACTTTATATTTCTTGGCTATTTTCTTGTAAGGTACGCTGTTATCCATGAGTTCGATAATCTTCTCCTTGTTTTGTATCAACACGTTCAACTGCGGGCAACTGCCATACGGGCGCCCCAGTTTTTTTCCCTCGGCCTTTCTTACCGCGAGAGCCTCTCTTGTCCGGATGGATATAAGATTACGTTCGATTTCCGCGACTAGCCCGAATGCGAATCCTAGGATTTTACTGTTCAGGTTATTCTCGAAAGTGTACCCTTCTTTCGTGCTATGAAGAACAATTTTACGTTGAATACAGGTATTGATGATATTCATTATGTCAATCAATGTCCTGCTCAATCGCGAAACTTCCGTGACGATAAGGCAATCACCTTCCTGCAAAGATTCCAGAAGGTCGCCTAGTTTTCGGTCATTACTATGTACTTTTCCACTGACAACGTCGTGATACCACTTGTCAATATCAAGTCCCCGGTGGGCTGCAAATTTCTTGATCTCCTCCTGCTGGTTTTCCAAATGTTGTTTGTTTGTGCTGACTCGCAAATATGCAACTACCATAATTAAAATGATTTTAGAGTATTAAAAAGACAAACGTAACAAAAGGAGAAGAATATTTATTGTTTTTCAAAAGTTAAAAGAAGTTATCAAGCATATAATAATAAGGTTTGGCGGCTACCAAACCCTATTATTGTTAACTACATCCAAGTGTCCCAATCTTTCCACACGGGTTCATACCCTTGTGCCTTGATGGCCTCGACCATCTCTTGCGGGGTACGGTTGTCGTTGATGGCAAATTGTTCCAGTTCCTTGTGGGGAACGACGTACCCGCCCGGTTCCGTGCTCGACCCGGCACTCATGGACGTGGCTCCCAGGTGCATCACGTGATCCCGGAATTCCCGGCTTTCCCGCGTGGATATGGAGATTTCAGCCTGCTGATCCAGCAAGCGGTAGGCGCATATCAGTTGCACCATCTGCTTGTCGTTGATCGGGTCTTTAGGCATGAAAGCCCCGGCGTGTGGCCTCAGGCGGGGAAGAGAGATCGAGTATTTGGAACGCCAGTAGGTCTTTTCCAGGTATTTCAAGTGCAGGGCCGTGAAAAACGAGTCGGTGCGCCAGTCTTCCAGACCGAGCAATGCCCCGATACCCATTTTCTGTACCCCGGCCGTGCATGCCCTGTCGGGAGTTTCCAAACGGTAGCGGTAATTTGCCTTCCGTCCCTTGGGGTGGTACTTGGGATATTGTTGTTCGTTATACGTTTCTTGGTACACGCACACGAAACTCAACCCGGCCTCGTGTAGCCGGGCGTAGTCGTCCGTGTCGAGAGGTTGCACTTCAAGGGCGATCTGCGAGAACTTGTCCCGTACCGAGCGGATCACTTTCTCGTAGTAGTCCACCGTGGTCACGGCAGGCGCCTCGCCCGACACGAGCAGCAGGTGCTTGAATCCCCACCCGGTAATAACGTCGGTTTCCGCCTGTACCTCTTCGAGAGTAAGCATTTTCCGGTGAATATCGTTATCGTGGTTGAAACCGCAGTACACGCAGAAATTCGTGCAGTAATTGGAAACGTACAAGGGAATGTACAACTGGATCGTGTTCCCGAATCTTTCCAGGGTCAGGCGGTTAGCCTCCACGGCCATGTCCTCCAGCAACGGTGTTGCCGCCGGGGAGATCAACGCCATAAAATCATCTAACGTGCGATGTGGGTTACTGATTGCCGCGATAGCATCGTTTTTCGACTTATCCATGATGTTCTGTTTCACATCGTCCCAGTCGTAGGTTTTCAAGGTATCGTAAAATGAAGTCATTCACTTGATATTTAATAGTTTGTAAGGTTTATAAACCTTATGAACTCATTTAATCCAAAAATGCCGTTAACGGGGAGCTGGCCTGTGCGTGGCGGTATTGTTTGGCAAGTTTTGCCTCGAATGCCATACGTCCGGCCTCCACGGCCAGTTTAAATGCCCGTCCCATTTCTACCGGGTTAGGCGATACGGCGATGGCGGTATTCACCAGCACGGCGGCAGCACCCATTTCCATGGCGGCGGCAGCGTGGGAGGGGGCCCCGATTCCTGCATCCACGATTACCGGGACATCGCTCTGCTCAATGATGATCTCCAGCAGGTCGCGGGTCACCAGCCCTTTGTTCGTGCCGATCGGTGCGCCTAACGGCATTACGGTAGCGGCCCCGGCATTTTCAAGGTGTTTGCAAAGTACCGGATCGGCTTGAATGTAGGGTAACACCACGAATCCCAGCTTTGCCAGTTCCTCGGTCGCTTTCAAGGTTTCAATAGGGTCGGGCAACAGGTATTTGGGATCGGGATGTATTTCCAGTTTCAGCCAGTTCGTGCCGAGAGCCTCTCTCGCCAGTTGCGCGGCGAACACGGCCTCTTTGGCGGTTCTCACGCCGGAAGTGTTGGGTAACAAGGTGATATGAGGTGCTTTCAAGTGAGCCAGAATATCATCGTTCTTACCGTCCATATTCACGCGTTTCAGCGCGACGGTTACGAGTTGTGATTCAGATGCCAGTATGGCATCTTCCATTAGTTGATTCGACGCGAATTTACCGGTTCCGGTAAATAAGCGCGAGGTAAATTCTTTGTCTGCTATTTTTAAAGCCATACTAATTTTAAATTTTAGATTTTAGATTGAACTCCTCCGTCAGCTTCGCTGCCACCTCCTCTATAAACAGAGGAGGAGCTGGTGACTCTTCCCAAAGATGAAGAGTAACTCAACTCTCCCTCTGTTTATAGAGGGAGTACCCCGAAGGGGGGAGGGAGTTCTTTTATTTTCAATTGTTCCATCGTTTCTCTCGTCTTCCCCGTTATATCCTCGCTGTTTTTAAGCAAGGAAGAGAGGGCGATGCCTGTTATTCCCGTGTTTAGTATCGGTTGAATGTCGTCCTCCCGGATGCCCCCGATGGCGTGGATGGGGAGATAGATACCCTCTTTCCGGCAGGCCTCCATGATCTTCCGGTAACCTTCGAGACCGAGGACCGGGCTGAGGCGCTTTTTCGTCGAGGTGTACGTGAACGGTCCCAGACCGATGTAGTCTACCTGTTGACGAAAACGGGTCACCACGTCTTCAAACGTGTTACACGTTCCCCCGATGATCTTCGAGTAACCGAGAATCTGGCGGGCTTTAAGAGGATTCATGTCCTCTTTTCCCAAGTGTACCCCGTCGGCATCCAGTTCAAGGGCGATGTCCACGTTGTCATTGACAAGGAACAAGGCTCCGTGACGTTTGCAAATCTCTTTCACGGTGCGTCCGATGCGGGTAAACTCTTCCCGGTCAGCCTCTTTCATCCGTAGTTGAACCCAGCGACATCCCCCCTTGCACACGGCCTCTACCTGTTCGGGAATAGAAACCCCTTCCTTGTAGTCGGTGATGTATTGCAAGGGAATCCGGTACAGGTCAACTTCCGGGACGGTGCTTTCCACGCGGTTATGCATCCCCAGGTTCGTGTCGTTGGAGCGGATAAATCCCGCCACGTAGTGCTGCCCTAGCCGACAAGCATCGGGAAGGGGATAGCCGAGCGTGAGATACGAGGCGATAGCCGAGGAAAGAACGCATCCCGTCCCGTGTTTCCCGTGTCTTGCCCGTGTCACCGAGAAGGTGTACACCTTGTCCGGGGTGACCAGCCGGTCGGAGGCCAGCGCCCCGTCGTTATGACCGCCTTTCCAGAGGATATTGAGGTTCAGGCCGCGGGCCAGCGCTTGCAGGCTTTCCACGTCCGGGTGATTCCCGAAAAGTGTTTTCAGCTCGTCCGTGTTCGGGGTAATCAGGTATATCTTCCGAAGTATGTCCTGCAACTGTGTTAGATTCTCCCCGTCATGGAACTGGAACCCGGCACTGGCTTTCAGTATCGGGTCCCAGATAATCCTTACCTCGGGGAGAGCCGTCCGGAGATAGTTCACCACTTGTTCCAGCGTGTTGAAACTTTCGATCAACCCGATTTTGACGTAAGCGGGGTTGAACTCCCGGAAGAGAACGTCGCATTGCCGGATGATCTCGTCCGGCGTGAGCCACTTCGTCCCGAGATACGTGTTTTGATTCTGGAAGGTGATGGAACTGCTCGTTCCAAGTCCATATACCCGGCAACTTTCGAACGTTTTGATGTCAGCCGTCACCCCGGCCCCGGAACTTTGGTCAAACCCGGCAATACTTAGCACCTCGTCGGGCAAGATATTGGTGAAACGGTCGACGGCCTCCGACGGCTGTTCCCACACGTGTCCCAGCAAGGCGACCCCGCGGAATCCCATTTTCCGACATTCCGCGACTTTTTCCGCGGTGATTCCCCCTAGGGCGATCACGGGTACGCGTCTCTTTTGCAAGTTTTCCTTCAGGTATTCCGGGGTGAAAGCCGACGGGTATCCGGGTTTGGAGATGCTGTCAAATACCGGGCTGAGAAAGACGTAGTTTGGCTCGAAAGGCAGGGCGTCGATTTCCTCGAAGGAGTGACACGACGCGCTCACGTGCGCGAATCGATTCCGCCCGGTGAACGTCCGTGCCTCGTTGTATTTCAAGTGAATCCCTCTTAACCCGTATTCTTCCGCCAGTTCGAAGTGGTCGTGCAGGATAACACGCTCCCGGAAACGTGGTCGGATACCCCGAATGTAACGTTCCAGCGTTTCCCGGTCAGCTCCCGGCTTTCGCAGGTGCAGCAAGTGCAATCCGCTTTCAAAGAGCTTGTTCACGATACACTCTTCGTCAGGCAGGGCGTGTGGAGGGGTGATGATGATCAACATGGCATTATTTTAATTTTTTTCTCAACTTCTCGCTGGCACGCATGGAGCAGAAATGTTCCCCACACATGGAGCAGAAATGAGCCTCTTTGTGTCCCTCGGCGGGTAACGTCTCGTCGTGGAAACGTAAGGCTTTTTCAGAATCCAGCGCGAGATGGAACTGGTCTTTCCATCGGAACTCGAAACGTGCCTTGCTCATGGCGTAATCCCGGTAGTAAGCGGCGGGGTGTCCCTTGGCAAGGTCGGCGGCGTGGGCGGCGAGTTTGAAGGTAATCACGCCTTCTTTCACGTCGTCCCGGTTCGGCAGTCCGAGGTGTTCCTTCTGGGTCACGTAGCAGAGCATGGATGTCCCGAACCAGCCGATCATGGCACCACCGATGGCGGAGGTGATGTGGTCGTAACCGGGGGCGATGTCCGTCACGAGCGGTCCGAGGGTGTAGAACGGGGCTTCGTCACACCATTCCTGTTCCAGTCGCATATTCTCCCGGATTTTTTGCATCGGCACGTGTCCCGGTCCCTCGATGATCACTTGCACGTCATGCTTGGAGGCCACCCGGGCCAGTTCTCCCAGCGTTTTCAACTCGGCAAGCTGGGCCTCGTCGTTCGAGTCGGCGATGCAACCGGGACGCAACCCGTCACCGATGGATACCCCGACGTCATATTTGGCGAGAATCTCGCAGATTTCCTCGAAATGCTCGTACAAGAAACTTTCCCGCTTGTGGGTCGTACACCAGTGCGCCATGATGGCTCCCCCGCGGGACACGATTCCCGTGAGGCGTTTCAGCGTCAGCGGCACGTGGTGCCAGCGCAACCCGGCATGGATCGTGAAATAGTCCACGCCCTGCTCGGCTTGTTCGATAAGCGTGTCACGGTAAATTTCCCACGTGAGGTCTTCCACCTTGCCCCGCACCTTTTCCAGTGCCTGGTACAACGGCACGGTTCCCACGGGTACGGGCGAGTTACGGATGATCCATTCGCGTGTCTCGTGGATGTTTTTCCCGGTCGACAGGTCCATGATCGTGTCGGCTCCCCAGCGGAAGGCCCACACGGCTTTTTCCACTTCCTCGGAAATAGACGAGGTGATGGGGGAATTCCCGATGTTGGCGTTGATCTTCACGAGGAAGTTACGCCCGATGATCATCGGCTCGCTCTCCGGGTGGTTGATATTCGCGGGGATGATGGCCCGTCCGGCGGCCACTTCCTGACGCACGAATTCCGGGGTGATATACTCCGGGAAGTTCGCGCCCAGCGGCTCGCCTTTCTCTTTCTTGTAAGCCTCTCGGATCTTGTCGACCATCTGGTTCTCGCGGATGGCGATGTATTCCATTTCCGGGGTAATCATCCCTTGGCGGGCGTAGTACATCTGTGACACGCGGTGTCCCGGTTTCGCCACTCTCGGCGTGGTGTTCACGTGTTCGAAACGCAAGGCATCGAGCGAGCGATCATTTTGACGCGCCCGGCCGTACTCGGAGCTCAATCCTTCCAGTTTCACGGTGTCATTCCGGTCGGCGATCCATTGTTCCCGGATCTTGGGCAGTCCCTTGTGCAGGTCTACCGTGTAGTTCGGGTCCGTGTAAGGTCCCGATGTATCGTAAACCACGACAGGCTCGTTCTCGATCTTCGTCCCGTCCGTGTCAACCGTGGGCGTGAGGTTAATCCGGCGCATTGGCACCTCGATGTCGAACATCTCGCCCTTCACGTAAATCTTTTCCGACCCGGGTAGCGGGCCGCTTGAAATGGTAAATTCTTGGCTCATATCTTAATTAATTTACTAATTTTATCTTTCAACTTTTATCTTTTCTTTCATCCTCCCTGTACTGCCTTGATAACGATAATCTTGCTGCCGTCTTGGAGTACGGTTTTTCCCCAGTCGGGACGGGGAATGACGTTAAAGTCCACGGCGATGGCGATGTTGCCCGTTGGGATAGCGTTGGCTGCCAGAACTTCGTGGAGTGTCGTGCCGGGAGCGCATTCGAAGGATTTGTCGTTTATAAATACTTGCATAACCTGATAGTTTAATCGTTTACTAACTTCATCAGGGTTGCTCTCAAACGGAATTTGCACGTGTATTATAACTCTTTCCCTCCGCCGGCATTACCCGGATCAGGTTCATGGGTATAATCTCAGCCCGTTGTATTACCCTGCCTTCTCGCGGCAGGTAGAAGTATCGGGAAATCCCTCGCTTCTTAGGCACCCCTTCAGAATATTTCACGGCAAAGCTACGGATTATTTTCAAGACCTGCAATGATAGGTCTTGAAAAGTTACTATATATTCCTCCAGAACGTTCTTTGAACTCTACAATTTTTTCTAATTTAGAATTTATATAAAATGGATGAACGTATGTATTTGTTATATAGTATGATATAGCTTTTTGCAAACGGAACATAAAAAATGCAAGTGTATTTTTTGTTAATTATAGAAATATGTTTAAATTGCAGAAAAATAATGCAACCATAAAATGCCGTAATAGGTGAGATTAGAGATCATCGATACAATAGTAAAATAACATAAGTTTTGAAAGTTGTAGAAATAGAATTTTTATACAGTCGATTATAGAGTTGTTAAAAGTTTTGTTGTACTCAAAATTAACGTTATGAAAAGGAAAGTCATTTTTGGTTATTTAAAATCCAGTATTTTTTTATCTTGACCATATTCTTATCTTGTAACGACGATTACGTGGGGTATGACGTGCAAATGGAAAAATTGGACAAGATCGGGCAAGCTTTCATGGATCACCTACTATCCGGTTCTGATGGAAAACGGCAATGGGAAGAGCTGACACGTCTCGGTGATATTCCACCCAATGAAGTTGCACTTGTATACCATGGGAGCCGTGGGTGGCAGTATGTTTTGCCATTATTAAAAGATAGCACGCTAATAGGAATGGTAGCTCTCCCGGTAGAAATCGGTGAAGATAACAAATGTTTGTCGGAGTGTTCAATAGGTGCTTCTTGCGTGTTAGAAAAAGAAGACATTAAATCCGATATTTTTATGCAAGGTATACTTAAATCTTCGATATCCCGGAAATGGCAAGAAAATGGCATCATTATTGATGAAAAATTGATAGTTAATCAAGCAAATTCAGATCTATATTCACCTCTTTCAAGGGGAAGTGGTGGTTGTTATTATGCATCTTATACATTGGAGGCCGATAATTATCTAGATGATGAGGGATTTGCTATTATTAATGGAATTAACACGGATGGTTTCGAGGAGATCGCAAATGAAGTCGCTCGTTATGTACATCGCGGTATAGAAATAATAGTTGAAGAAGATATTATTTTTGTACTAGCCCCTAGTGAAAGCATTGCAGTGATTTATTACATTGAATTAGCACGTTGTCTTAGTGATATGAATATCATTGCAACCTTTACGTTTCTGTGGATGGATACCCCGGGTGGTACAGGTGGTAGCACGGGTGGTAGTACAGGTGGCAACACGGGTAACACTGGTGATACAGGTGGTAACACGGGTGGCAACACGGGTGGTAACACGGAAAAACCTCCAATAACACCGGATGACCCGGGGCATATTGTGGTGAACTTAACAACAAGTGAACTCACCGGTGAAGTTGAAATTGGTGATGTATATTATTTGATAGTGGACATTTATCACACAAAACAAGAGCCTATTCCTAAAATAACAAATATCGAGTATCTCGTAAACAGGGTAGGGACAAGGCAAGGAGGAGTTTTATACGAGACGACAGAATGGATTTGTCCGCGTAAAGCTATTTCTGCGGGAAGGTTCGAATTCGGCGCGATTGTACACTTTGAAGGAGAAACGGGAAAAGTAAATTCTAATACAGTCTATGTTACAGAGATGTGTCCTTCCATTTCCAAATTCAAAGATTTACCAGTGGTACAAAATCGAGCGATTGAATTGTGGAATGAGACCGTAAATTATAGCAGGCTAAATCAAAGTACTCATACAACAAGAGAGTTCGGTTGTTTTATCTATTTGAACACGGGAACAGGAGAATATCATTGCGGATCAACAATCCCGGGTGATCCAATACAACTTACTGCTCCCGGCAAAGGAACTGTTCGTTTTGTTTATTCAGAACAAAGCTATGATCCCAGGGAAACTTTTGACTTGATAGTTGGAACGATACATTCTCATTATCCCATGACTTGGGCCGTACACGGACTTGAACGTCCACCTGGACCATCTAAAGATGATAATAATAGCGACCTGCCGGGGATCGTGTATGATTATTCATATACAGTATTGGCGGGAAGTCCCGTGAATATATCAAATAATCCGATGAAAATGTACGTTTATGGTCCGGACAGAAGAGAAACACCTTAAATAATATATAAAGATGGAAAAACTGAAATTCATATCATTCATCGTGCTTTGTCTCTTGGGAATCAATCGTATAGCATATTCTCAAGAACAAGACACGGTAATTATCAAAGACAGCATCGCCAAAATGAAACTTGACAAGAAACTGATCAAGTTAGCGAAGCAGGTCGTGTTGAAGCATGGACCGGAGTATTACCGGGAATACCGGGAACCTGTTATCAGGTACAGGCGAGTATCTAAAGCATGGAACGATCTTTATCCAGAGTTTATAGAGGCCTACGCGGGGCAAGTGTTTTACACCGTGGAATATCCTTACAACGAGGAAGAAGAGAGATTCTATACCGATTATTCCGCGAAAGTCTATTTCCACGAAGACTTGACCATTTTTCACGTTTCCTTCGGCCACTGCATGGGCATTAAGGATTACGACAAGCTATCCCGCGCGGAAAAAAACAAGATTCGTATCCCGTACATACAGCGTAGACCGGGTAAATGGGTGCGCGACACCATCCGGGACGATAACGGCAACGTCATTGAAATTATGAATCGTTACGAGGAGCCTCCTGAATGAGGCGCAGTTAAGATTTCCCACAAGTGCTTTTTCATGTCCACGCACCCGTTGGCCCGGAAGGTGACGCCCTCGCTTTCGAGCTGGGTGCGTTGTTGGGGCCATCCCGGGGCAGTTTGCCCGACGCTGTTCACGACACGATGGCAGGAAAGCGTCTTGTCGTCCGGGGATTGTGCCATTGCCCGGCCTACCCACCGGGCGTGTTGCGGTCGTCCCGCCAGCGCGGCGATCCTGCCGTAGGTGAGTACTTTTCCCCGCGGGATCTGCCGGGTGATCTCGTACACGTCGTTGAAAAATTCCCGTAATGTTTCGTCCATATTCAATTCTTGCTCCAGCGTAAAGGTATTAAATTTATCGGTAACAACAGCTCGTGCAGGCTCGTTTCGTGTCAGGGCATGAAGGTGGGAAATCAAGGAACGCGCGGGGGTATAAATAGAGCCTTTTTTCTTGACAAAAGTAAGAAATAATGGGATTCCTGCCAGTTCTCGTGTAAGATGCTGGTTATCTTCACTGTAGGTTAACGTCACCTTCGGTAGTCATTCGGTAAGTGTTCGACAAGTGTTCGACAAGTGTTCGATACAGAATCGAACACTTACCATGCATGATTTGGTAATTTATCGAAAATTTAGTATATTTGTTGTTAAGGTGCCTTTAAGCATTGTTGGAGGATTACGGGAACGTTTAACAAGGAGGTGTTATGAAAAAGAAGAAAAAAATCACGCGGCCGGTCGGCAAGCGACCGGAAACCACCCATTGCGACGGGGTGACCACGTACTACCGGAAAGGTAAATTATGCCATTGTAGTAGCAAACGCTTCCCCGGGTCGAGCGAGGAACGTGACCGCCGGCGCGCCGCCCGTACCTTGAACCAGCGCCAGCGGGCCAGCGTGTTCGCCCTCGTGTCGCGGCTCGTGAAAATCCTCACGCGAAAGCTGCAGGACTTCAACGCGTGGGTGTCCCTCGCGAAGACAACGAACATGACTCCTGCGAATCTCTGCCACAAGGTCAACGGCACCGCGTGCGACGAGAACGGCGTGGCGAATTTCCGCGCCTTCATATTCAGCGTAGGGTGGCTCGCCGTGCCGCTCTTCACCCGCGTCACCCGTCGCGGCTGGGAGATCACCATTGAGTGGCGACCCCACGGCATCCCCAACGATACGAGGGACAAGGACACGCTTGTCATCGGCTACTTCTACGATTCCTTGCCCGACGCACCCCGCGTACTTCACTTGCCCAACGTCACCCGCGCCGGACGGGTAGCCACGTTCACGCTGCCCGATCCAGTGACGGCAACCGGCAAGCCCCTCTCCCCGGACGAGATCGTCCACCTTTATCCCTACATGGCGGGTTCTGGGCAGGACGAGTTTTCCACTTCCGTCTATCTCCGTGTCGCCCGCGACGCCGACGAGATTCTAGGGTGAGATCACGCCTTGAATGTTTTCTTAGTTTATAAACTTTATAAACCTTATAAACCCTAAAACTCCGATGTAAAGTGAAACACCAGTTTCTTGTAGTTTGCCTGTGCCATTTGCAGCATGTACTGCGATTCGGCGAGGAAGACATCGCGCCCCCATTTGTCCTTGGCCATGTACTGTGCCTTGTGGAGGCGGAAGTCTTCCAGTTCCTTCGGGTCGAGGGCCTCGATCCAGCAAGCCTTGTAAAGATTGATGTTTTCCCAGCGACAGGCCGCGCTGTACTCGTGCAACAAACGGTACTCGATGACCTCGAACTGGAGCGCGCCAACGGTTCCGATGATCTTGCGGTTGTTGAACTGGTTCGTGAACAGCTGGGCCACACCCTCGTCCATGAGCTGGTCGATACCCTTGGCCAGTTGCTTGGATTTCATGGGGTCGGCGTTCTCGATATATTTGAATAGTTCCGGTGAGAAACTGGGAATACCCTTGAAATGAAGTTTCTCGCCTTCCGTTAGCGTGTCGCCGATCTTGAAGTTACCCGTGTCGTGAAGACCCACGATGTCACCGGGATACGCCTCGTCGATGATGGATTTCTTGGATGCCATGAATGCCGTGGGGGTGGAGAACTTGAGGTTCTTGCCCAGCCCGACGTGCAGGTAGTTGGTGTTACGCCGGAAAACGCCGGAACACACTTTCACGAAGGCGATGCGGTCGCGGTGGTTGGGGTCCATGTTGGCGTGAATCTTGAAGACGAAACCGGTGAATTTCTCCTCGTCCGGTTGCACGAGGCGCTCGTCCGTCTCGCGGGGGAGCGGGCTGGGAGCGATCTCGATGAAACAGTCCAGCATCTCGCGGATACCGAAGTTGTTCAGTGCCGATCCGAAGAACACGGGGGCCACTTGCCCGTCGAGGTACGCCGCGCGGTCTATGGCGGGGTATACTTCCCGAACGAGTTCGAGGTCTTCCCGCAGTTTGTCGGCCGAGCGCTCGCCGATATGCTCGTCGAGTTCGCCGGAGTTGATGTCGTTGATCTCGATGCCATCCTGGATGGTCTGCACGCTTGCCGAGTAGAGGCAAAGATTCTCGCGGTGTATGTTGTAAATGCCCTTGAACTGGTCGCCGTTACCGATGGGCCAGCTTAACGGGGTGACTTGTATTTGCAGCTCTTTCTCTATCTCGTCCAGCAGGTCGAACGGGTCCTGTCCGGGACGGTCGAGCTTGTTGATAAACACGATAACCGGGGTTTTGCGCATCCGGCACACTTGCATCAGCTTGCGGGTCTGCGTCTCCACGCCTTTCGCCGAGTCAACGACGATGATCACGCTGTCGCAGGCCGTCAGCACGCGGAAGGTGTCCTCGGCGAAGTCCTGGTGACCGGGGGTGTCAAGAATGTTGATCTTCACGTCCTTGTACTCGAAACCCATGACGGAAGTGGCCACGGAGATGCCTCTCTGGCGCTCGATCTCCATGAAGTCGGAGGTGGCCGTTTTCTTGATCTTGTTCGACTTCACGGCTCCCGCCACGTGAATGGCGCCACCGAAAAGCAATAATTTTTCCGTTAAGGTCGTTTTACCCGCGTCGGGGTGACTGATGATACCGAACGTGCGTCGTTTTAATATTTCTTCCTTGAAACCCATGCTGATTACGTGTTTTTTTTAGCGGGTGCAAAGATAGGAAAAGAAGTTTAAAGTTGAAAGAAGTTTAGTATTTAGAGAGAAAAAACTACCCCCTCTAACTCCCCCTTACACAGGGGGAGGACACGCTGCGTTGGGGGATGGTGACGTGCTTGGCAATCATCCCTCCCCCTTACACAGGGGGAGGACACGCTACGTTGGGGAATGGTGACGTGCTTGGCAATCATCTCTCCCCCCTTACACAGGGGAGAACACGCTACGTTGGGGGATGGTGGCGTGCTTGGTAATCATCTCTCCCCCTGTGTAAGGGGGAGTCGGAGGGGGTAGTTGGAAAGCTAAAATCTAAAATTAAAAAGGGGCGAATTTTTACTTTCAATTCTTTATCGTAGCTTTGCATATAATATAAAATAAGCTATGGGAAAGTATATAGGAGCGCACGTGAGTGCATCGGGAGGAGTGGAGAACGCACCGTTGAACGCCCGCGAAATCGGGGCGACGGCTTTTGCCTTGTTCACGAAAAACCAGCGGCAGTGGAAGGCGGCACCGCTGACGGCGGGGAGTATCGCGTTGTTCAAAGAACGCTGCGAGGAATTCGGGTTCACTCCGAAACAGATATTGCCGCATGACAGTTATTTGATTAATCTCGGCAACCCGGACGCGGACGCGCTGGCGAAGTCGCGGGAGGCTTTCCTCGACGAGATGCAGCGTTGCGAGCAGTTGGGGCTGGATCGGTTGAATTTTCACCCCGGCAGCACGTTGAAGAAGATCAGCGACGAGGAATGTCTGGCGCTGATCGCGGAGTCGATTAACTTGACGCTGGATAAGACCTGCGGCGTGACGGCAGTGATCGAGAACACGGCGGGGCAGGGATCGAATCTCGGCTACACGTTCGAGCAGATTGCCTATATTATTGACCGGGTAGAGGACAAGAGCCGGGTGGGCGTCTGCATTGATACCTGTCATTCTTTCGCTGCGGGTTACGACTTGGCCTCGACGGGAGGATTCACCGAGACGTTCGAGCATTTCGATAACGTGATCGGTTTCAAGTACCTGCGGGGTATGCACCTGAACGATGCCAAAAAAGAACTGGGTTCACGGGTGGACCGCCACGACAGTTTGGGAAAAGGAACGTTGGGCATAGAGCCTTTCAAGTGGATCATGGAGGATGAACGGTTTGACGGTATTCCATTGATATTGGAAACGCCGGACGAGGCGTTGTGGCCGGGGGAAATACGGATGTTAAAGGGGTTCGTGAAATGATAGGGGTGCGTGCATCCGTGAAATGGTTGTTGACGGCGGTGGCCGTCCTTTCGGGGGTATCCCTCGCGGCGCAAGTTTTGCCGGGGGAAGAAGGTATTCTTGAACGGGGAAGGCGTCTTCCCGGCGAGGTGAGCGTGGAGGCACTTGTAGACAGCGTGGCCCGGTGGGGACGGACGGAACGGGAGAAAGTGATCGTGCTGGCGGGGTGGTTCCGCGAGTATATGGCGATTGATGTCGGGAAGTTCCTCACGGGAGGCCCGGACGGGGATTACCGCGACGTGTTGAAGGAGAGGAAGGGAATTTGTGGGGATTTCACGGGGTTGTTCGGGGAGTTATGCAACAGGTTGGGGATCGAGAACGAGCGGGTGGAAGGATACGTGGTGGAGGATGGCCGGGAGCGCGGGGAAACGTGTCTCCGGACGAATCACGTGTGGAACGCCGTGCGGGTGGCGGGGGAGTGGTGGCACGTTGATATGATGTGGGCCGTGGGAGCGTTGGGGAGAGATGCCGGGGGAGAATGGATGTTCAAGCGGCATTGGAACCCGGAGTACGTGTTGACGCGGGGTGAGCAATTTCTGACCACTCACATGCCGGCTGATCCGGCGTGGCAGTTGACCGACAGGCCGTACCCTATGAACGCGTTTATCAAGGGGAATTTGGCAGATGGTGAACGGGGAGATTATTATAATTACATGGATAGTATTACGGTTTTCCGGTGCTTGCCGAGGGATGAACGGCAGATGCTTTTTGCCCGGCGGGCGAACCGTTTTAACCCGCGGAACAAGGAGGTAATGGCGGTGACGTACTATAACGAGGCGGTTTTCCTGTTGAATTATAACCGGAAGACGCGGGCCGTGTTGAACCGGGCGAGGGAGTATTTCAGGATCGCGGAAGAGTACGCGAGGGATTTGCCCGGCGTGAAAGAGAGTATTGACGAGGGACTCCGGAACGTGGAGGCTCTAATTAAATAGAGGAATGAGAATATTACATACTTCAGACTGGCATTTGGGAAAGCGGTTGAATGACCGGGAGCGTGCCGGGGAGCAAGTGGCCGTGATGGATGAGATCGTGCGGGTGGCCGACGAGGAGGCCGTGGACGCGGTGATCGTGGCGGGTGACTTGTTCGACACGTTTAACCCGCCCGTGGAGGCGATCGAGTTGCTTTACCGCACGTTGCATCGGTTGGCACGGGGCGGGCAGCGGCTGGTGGTAGCTATTGCCGGGAATCACGATTCTCCGGACCGGGTGGATTCGCCCGACGTGCTGGCACGGGAGAGCGGGATCTTCTTCGCCGGGAACCCGATGATCGTGTCGCGGGAGACGCAAACGGAAGGCGGGGTAACCTTGGTCCGGTCGGATGAGGGGTTTGCCGAGTTCCGCTTGCCGGGGTTTGATTACCCGTTGCGGGTGCTACTTACCCCTTACACGAACGGGCAACGGGCCAAACGCTACATGGGTGCGGAGGATGCCGACGAGGGGTTGCGGGTTTTCCTGCGGGATCACTGGGCAGGGGTGGCCGACAAGTATTGTGACACGGAGGGGGTGAACCTGTTGGTGGCTCATCTTTTCATGGCGAGGGAGGGCGGTGAGTTGCCCGAAGAGCCGGAGGATGAGCGACCGATCAATATCGGCGGTGCCGATGCTGTCTATACTTCGTTGATTCCCCCGGCCATGCAGTACGCGGCACTGGGACACCTGCATCGTTGGCAAACGGTGGACATGGAGCCTTGTCCCGCGGTGTACAGCGGCAGTCCATTGAGTTACAGTTTCAGCGAGGCCGAGCAGGATAAATACGTGACGCTCGTGAACCTTGAACCGGGAGGTCCGGCCTGTGTCACGAAACGTCGTTTGACGAGCGGGCGTCCCTTGGTGCGTCGTCGTTTCGAGGGGGTGGAGGCTGCCTTGCAATGGCTCGCGGAGCATCCCGACACGTGGGTGGAACTGACCGTTGCCACGGGTACTTTCCTCACGGCGCAAGAAGTAAAATCCCTGCATGCCGCACATGACGGTATAGTTTGTATCATCCCGGACGTGCGTGACGTTTCTCTCGTGAACGATCGTGTGGCCTCTATCCACGACCTGCGTTCGGACGTTAACGCCCTCTTTGCCGAGTACTTCCGCCAGCGCAAGGGACAGGAACCGAATGAAGAAATCATGTCACTTTTCCGTGAGGCGTTGTCGATTGATGGCGGTTCGAGGAAAAGTGACAGTTAAAAGATATCAGTAAGTTACAGGTTCTATCATTTTTAATTTTCAATTTCCTATGTTGCCCGTTAAATTAACCCTTGAAGGTATTTACTCCTACCGGGAGCGCCAGACGATAGATTTTACCCGATTGACGGAGGCCCGGTTGTTCGGGATATTCGGTCCGGTGGGGAGCGGTAAATCGACGATATTGGAGGCGATGATTTATGCCATTTACGGTACGATTGACCGTTTGAATAATGATGTAAAATATAACGTGATGAATCTGCAATCCGACCGCCTGTTCGTGGACTTCGAGTTCCGGGCGGGAGAGGACGGGCGACTGTACCGGGCGACGGTGGAGTGCAGGCGGAGCAAGAAGAGGTTTGCTGACGTGAGTTCACCGAAATACCTTTACCACGTGTGGGAGGGCGACGAGTGGTTGCCCTGTACGAGGGAAGAAGTGGTCGGGGCGATTGGGCTGACGGCACAGAATTTCAAGCGGGTGGTGATTATCCCGCAGGGGAAGTTTCAGGAGTTTCTGATGTTGCGGGACAAGGAGCGGACGGATATGATGATGGAGCTTTTCGGGGAACTCCGGCGCTACGATCTGGGTGGGCGGGTGGCTTACCTGGAGGGGGAGACGACCCGGCGGGTGATTGATTTGCGGGGACAGCTCACTGGATTGGGAGAGGTGGACAGAGAGCGGTTAGCCGAGCGGAAACAGCGTTACGTGGCCTTGCAGGAAGAAATTGCCGGGGTGAAAAAAGAGATTCACGAGGGACAGGAGCAAGTGGAGAGAGGGAAGAAAGTGAAACAACTCACCGACGAGCGGGTGGCACGACAGGAGGAGGAACGAAAGCTGTTGGAACAACGGGAGGCGATGGCGGGTTTGCAGGCTCGCGTGGACGAGTACGAGCGATGTTTGCAGCAGTTCCAGCAACCATTGAGTCGCCACGACGAGACAGGGCGGCGGTTGGCAGAGTCAGTGCGGGTGTTGTCCGGTTACCGGGAGCAACTGACCGCTAAACAGGTGGAGCTTACTCGTTTTTCCGGGCAATTCTCTCAATTGAAACAGGCGTACGAGGGACGGGATGTGTTGAAAGAGCGTGCCGGACATTTGGAACGGTTGCTGCATTTACGTGCGATAAGCAAGGAGCGGGATGAATTGAAGGAGCGACACCGCAAGGGTGAAGAAATCGTGGTGGCAACGAGACGGGAGATCGAGGTGTTGCAAGAACAGTTACGAGAGCAAAAAGAGAGGTTAGAACAGTTGAACCAGTCGATACCCGATATGAAAATGTTATCGGACATTCGGGAATGGTATAATATACAACAGCACATTCGGGAAGAGTTGACCCGTTGGCAGGAAGAGTTAGCCGGGGTGAATAAGGAAATCGCCCGGGAGGAAGGGGAGGTGCGGATGGTACAGGAGCAATATCCTGCGTTCAGGGCGTTACAGGCCATGACACGCGAGGCGTTGCAGGAGGCTTGCCGGGAGAGGCAGGAACAACTTGCCGCTACCGTGAAGGAGATACGGGAGGAGTGGTTACATTTAAGTACTCGCCAGCGATTGGTGGATTTCGCGAGGGAGTTGTCGGAGGGAGAACCTTGTCCCCTTTGCGGGGCCTTGTCGCATCCCGCGCCCTTGCACGCCACGGAAGTCGAGGGTGAGTTGAAGGAGAAGGCCGACCGTGTCGCGGGCTTGGAGGAAGAAGGGAAGGTGTTGGAACGGATGGTGTCCCGTCTGACCGTGATCGGGGAACGGTTGCGGTCGGCAGGGGAAAGGAAAGAGCAAATCACCCGACAGCAGGATGTTGCGCGGGAACGGTTACAGGAGCATCTGACCCGTTTCACGTGGGAAGGGTTTACACCCGATAATATGCAACGCTTGACAGACGAGATGAACCGGGTGGCACTCTTGAACAAGGAGAAACTGGATGGGGAGACGGTACGAGGGGACATGGAGAAGAGCATCGAGCAAAAACGAGTGAATCTTGAAAAGTACGTCGCCCGTCTTGACGAGATCAGCCGGGAGATCGTGCAGCGGGATTCACAGGTCGGGTTGTTGCGGGAGCAGCAGGCCGGGTTTGATGAAAAGGAGTACGAGGGGGTACCCAACATGGAGATCGGCAAGGAGCTGGATGAATGCAGGCAGCGTTTCGAGCAGGTTGGGCGGGATTATCAACGGGATGCCGCACGGTTGCAGGTGATCGAGGCGGACTTCCGGAGGTGGGAAGGGAGCGTGGAGGAAAAAAGCAAGGAGGTGATTCATTTGCAACAGGAATTGGAAGAGGAAGTACAGGAGCTGAGTCGTTTGTTGAAAGATTCGACTTATCCCGATCTGGCAGCGGTTCGGGAGGTGTTGGCAGGTAAGCTGGATTTGCCCGGGGTACGGGGAGAGATTAACCGTTACCGGGAGCAGGTTCACGCCGTGCAGGTTCGGAAAGCGGAGTTGGAGGTGTTGCTTGCCGGGGTGTCTTATAACGAGGAAGAACACGTTGCGCTATGTCAACGGGTGGAGGCCGCATTGGTACGGGAACGGGAGATGCTGGCAGAACAGGGAGCTTTAGGGAGCCAGATCAAGGATATGGAAACCCGTGTCGCGGTGCGGGAGAAGATAGGGCAGGAGTTGGAAGGTTTGGAGTCTCGGTTGATGAATTTGCAGATGTTGAAGGGATTGTTCCGGGGAAATGATTTCGTGAAGTTCGTTTCGTCGATTTACTTGCAGAATCTTTGTAACGCGGCGAACGAGCGTTTTTACCGGATGACCCGCCAGCGTTTGAAACTGGAGTTAAGCGAGGAAAATGATTTCGTGGTACGTGATTTCATGAACGAGGGACGGGTAAGGAGCGCCCGCACGCTTTCCGGGGGGCAGGTTTTCCAAGCCTCGTTGTCGCTGGCTCTGGCATTGACGGATAATATTCGTCATTTGACCGGGAGTAGCCAGAACTTTTTCTTTCTGGATGAGGGATTCGGTTCGCTGGACCGGGAGTCGTTGAGTGTTGTCTTCGAAACCTTGAAATCCTTGCGGGCCGAGAACCGGGTGGTCGGGCTGATCTCTCATGTCGAGGAAATGCAGCAGGAGGTTCCGGCATGTTTGTTCGTGGAGAACACGGTGGAGAGGGGAAGCGTGGTAATAAAAGATAAAAACTAAAAGTTGAAAGATAAAAGTTGAAAGTAGGAAATTAAGAAGCGTTGGCCTTGTGCGGTTGGAATCTAAAATCTAAAATTTAAAATCTAAAATGGTAAAGGTTGGTTTGTTATCAGATACTCACGGGTGGTTGGACCCGAAGATCGTGGAGTTTTTCAAGGATTGTAACGAGGTGTGGCATTGCGGGGACATCGGGGACGTGGCGATCACGGACGCGCTGGCGCAACGATTCACGTTACACGCCGTGTACGGGAATATTGACGGGGGAATATTGCGCCGGATATTCCCGGAGAAAGAAGTGTTTCATTGCGAGAACGTGAAAGTGGTCATCACTCATATCGGTGGTTACCCGGGGCATTATGACCGGAAGATTGCGGAAACGTTACGGCGGGAACGCCCGCAGCTTTTCGTGTGCGGTCACTCGCATATTGCGAAAGTGAAGTACGATCAGGCATTGGGATGCCTGCATATCAATCCGGGGGCAGCCGGGAAATTCGGGTTCCACACGGTGCGGACCGCGGCCCGTTTCGAGATTAACGGGGAACGGATCGAGAACCTTGAATTGATCGAGTTGGAAAAATAAATAATTTAAGAGTCTGTTAGGACATTTAATACTTTCTGTTTGTTACATTTGTGCAACTTACACGTAGAATAGGAAGAACATAAAGTATATAATAAAGTATGAAAAGAGTATTACTATCGGCGGTAGCATTGCTAATCGCCTGTTTGAGCTGGGAAAATGCTGACGCGCAACGGAAACCCCGTGAGGTGCAGGAACAAGCGATTAAGTACCAGCGATTAATGCAAATGATTGATGCCGCTTACGTGGATACCGTGAACTTGAAGAAATTGACGGAAGATGCCATCGTGAAGGTACTGGCTGATCTGGACCCTCATTCCGTGTATATTTCCAAAGAAGAGGTGGAGGAGGCGAATGAACCGCTGGACGGGGGCTTTTTCGGGATTGGGATCCAGTTTAACGTGCTTAACGATACGTTGCTGGTCGTGGATGTGGTTGCCGGGGGACCATCGGAAAAGGTGGGCTTGTTGGCCGGAGACCGGATTATTGCCGTTGACGGGGAGAATATTGCCGGGATCGGGATTAGTAACACGGACGTGCGGAAACGGTTGAAAGGCGAGAAAGGGTCTATCGTGAAAGTGAAAGTGAAGAGGGGCGGTGAGATCATTGATTTCAATATCACGCGTGATATGATTCCGATTTATAGTGTTGATGCCTCTTACATGATCGATAAGAATATCGGGTATATCAAGATTGCCCGTTTTGCCGCAACGACGGTGGAAGAGTTCGAGAAGGCCGTGAAGGAGTTGAAGGTGCAGGGGATGAAAGACCTGATTATCGACCTGCAAGGAAACGGGGGCGGTTACATGGGGGCCGCTATCGGTTTGGCCGATCATTTGCTTGACGGGGAGAAATTGATCGTGTACACGGATAGTCCCGCTTTCGGGCGCATGGGCGAGTCATCCACGCCGGCAGGGTTGTTCCAAGACGGACGGGTAGTCGTGTTGATTGACGGGAACTCGGCCTCTGCCAGCGAGATCGTGTCGGGAGCGGTGCAGGATTGGGACCGCGGGTTGATCGTGGGACGTCGTTCTTTCGGTAAGGGACTCGTGCAAAGGCAATTCCCGTTGACGGACGGTTCTATGGTTCGTCTGACGGTGTCGCATTACTTCACGCCGTCGGGTCGGTGTATCCAGAAGCCTTACAAGGGGAAGGATTATCAGGCCGAGGTGTTCGAACGGTATAATAGTGGCGAGATGTTCAGTGCCGATAGTATCGAATTGACGGATTCCACGAAATATTACACGAAGAAGGATCATCGTCTGGTTTACGGTGGGGGTGGTATTATTCCCGACGTGTTTGTGCCGATTGACACGGGGATCAATTACAGCTACTTTAATCGTTTGCTGGCAAAGGGTGTGATCAATGAATACGTGTTGAATTACGTGGACAAGAACCGGGAATCGCTTAAAAAGAAATACCCGAAGTTCGAGATGTTCCAGAAGAATTTTCAGGTGACAAGTGATATGATCGACGAGATCGTAAAAAGTGGCGAGAAGCAAGGCGTGAAGAAGGACGAGAACCTTTTCACCCCGATCGTGCCGGAAATCAAGTTGTTCGTAAAGTCGTTGATCGCCCGTGATCTTTGGAATATGAACGAGTTGTACCGAATCTCTAACGAGGAGAACAAGATACTGAAAGCTGCTGTGAAGGCATTGAATGACGGGACGTACGGGAGGATTATCAAGTAACGGGACGTTACTTGATAAGCTAAAAGTTAAAAACTAAAAGCTAAAAGTTGGAAAAAACTGCAAGTTGTAACTTGTTAACTTGTAACCGAACTGAAAAACTTGTTTTTTCGGTTCTACCTTTTGGTCCGTTTTTTGTTGCGAGTGTTTATTGATGTTAACGGTTCTGGTGTGTGCAGGGTATTTTTAACCTGTAACTTGTGACCTGTTAACTTGTAACCGAACTAAAAAACGAGTTTTTTAGTTCTACCATAATTAACCTTAAATTTAATGGAATGAAGAAGTTTTTATTAGTGGTGCTTGCCATGGTCATGTTAGGTAGCGTGCAGGCCCAAACGTCGTTTAAAAACAAGGTGGAAGGTTTAACCGGGACGGAATTCTATTTTGGTCCGAAGTTCGGTTTTAACGTGGCAAGTATTAGTGACGGTTTGAACAAGAGTAAGTTTAGTTTCCATTTGGGAGCTTTCGCCGAGTTCAAGTTTAATGATCTTTTCGGTTTACAAACGGAATTGATTTATTCTCGTCAGGGAGATAAGGAAAAATCCGGGGGTGTGAAGACGTGGGCCCGCGTGAATTATTTGAATATTCCTGTTTTGGCTAAATTCTATGTTTGGGAAGGGGTTAGCGTTGATCTCGGGCCGCAACTGGGTTTTGCCTTGAATGGTAAGAGTAAAACAAAATCCGGGGGAACGGAAGTGAAAACGGATATTGATCATTTGAACACGGTGGATTTGAGTTTTGCCATGGGCTTGTCTTACGATTTCAACATGGGATTAGTTGTTTCTGCCCGTTACAATTTGGGGTTGACGAACGTGATCGAGAAAGACAAATTCGGTGGTAATAACCAGAACCGGGTGTTCCAGTTATCAGCCGGTTGGAAATTTTAGGCGTTTACCCGTGAAATATAGAAACTCGTAAGTTTCGTGACGTGAGATAGATGAGTTTTATTGAAAAGACCGCACTTTGAATATTCAGGTGCGGTCTTTTTATTTTATATCGTATTGCTTCTTGTAAGTCGACGGGAATAATTAATATAACTGATTTTGAGGCTTGGAAGGTGTAATTTGGGTAAAAACTAGGGCTTATTTCGAGTATTATTTAACGAACCTTTTTTGATATGACAAATGTAGTTATTTTCTTTTAATTACCAAAAAAGTTGTCATAAGGTTTAATATGTTTGTAATCAATGGTTAAACGATAGTAATTGTTCTTTGCGCATAACCTTCTAAAAGTCGTTTTGGACGATCTCTATAAACCTTCGTTTAACGAATCAAAAAATGATAGTGTAAAGTGGTTGTCAGACCCGTAAAGTGGGGACTGGTTGCAGGGACTGTCTAAATATCGTTTAGGCAGTCCTTTTGCTATTTACCAACTACCCCCTCCAACTCCCCCTTACACAGGGGGAGAGCTGATTACTAATTGGTTGCTATTGTCTTAATAATTTCTGAGTTAATATTTCCGGGGCTTGGAGATGTTCCGGGAGGTATTCTGCTTGGTTGGCTCGGGAGGGACAGATGTCGATGCCTCCACGACGGGTGTAGATACAGGATACCGCGAGAATCTCCGGGTGGAAGAGGTCCCACAAGCGTTTGTAGGTCATTTCACATATCTCTTCGTGGAAGTGGTTCTCGTTTCGCAGGGAGACGATGTATTTCAAGAGGGAGGCATGATCCGGCAGGCGGTCGGCTTGCATATGGATGTAGATGCTGCCCCAATCGGGTTGTTTCGTGATTTTGCAGTTACTCCGTAACAGGTGGCTGCCTACCTTGATTTCCCCTCTTCCGGTTGTCCGGCTTTCCAGTAATGCCGGGTTTTCACTGTACTCGGTGAAGGTTTCCCGTTCGATACCGGGCGTGGTTTCCAGCAGCGTGTAGTCTTGAAAATCAAAATACGTTTTTTCGGGAACCTGACGGAAAAACGTGGCCTCTACACGGGTTTGCAGTATTTGTTCGAGGTCCGATTTCACGGTTTGGAGATATGTTTCTATGCCCGATGGAATGTCTTCCCCGAGGCGGGTCATGTTTAAGGAGTTCAAGTATAGTTTCAGCGATTTACTTTCCACGATACACGGGCTGTTGGCCGGGTAGATCAGTTTTAGAACCCCACATACGGGTAATCCATTTCGAGTTAAGAATCCTGCTTCATAGGCGTGCCAAGTGTCGAATCCTCGGAACAATTCTTCCGGGGTATGAATATCGTAAATCTCCCGGTTCAGGTTCCGTGGGACCGGAACGAGAATTGACGGGCAATAATCAGTCGGGTAGGCAACTTGTTGACCGAGGACTTTGGATTCAATACTCATGATCAGAAGTTTTGCATATTGTATAATTTCGTATAGATGCCGTCCAGTGCCAGCAGTTCTTCATGGCGTCCCCGTTCCACGATTTTACCCTCATGGAAGACGCAGATCATGTCAGCGTTGCGGATCGTTGAGAGACGATGGGCCACGACGATGGAGGTGCGGTTTTTCATCAGGTTATCGAGGGCCTCCTGCACGAGCTTTTCAGACTCGGTGTCCAGCGCAGAGGTCGCCTCGTCAAGGATCATGATGGGTGGGTTTTTCAACACGGCCCGGGCGATGCTCAAGCGTTGGCGTTGTCCACCGCTTAACTTGCCTCCGCGGTCCCCGATACAGGTGTCATACCCTTTCTCGGTTTGCATGATGAACTCGTGGGCATTGGCAATACGGGCTGCCCGTTCAACTTCTTCCCGGGTGGCCGATTCAACGCCAAAGGCGATGTTATTAAAGATAGTATCGTTGAAGAGGATCGGGTCTTGGTTCACGTTCCCCATGAGTTCGCGTAAACCATGTAATGACACATCCTTGATGTTGATGCCATCGATCAGGATTTCACCCTTGATCACGTCGTAGAAACGGGGCAGGAGATCGACAAAGGTACTCTTCCCGGAGCCGGATTGTCCGACGAGGGCAACGGTCTGTCCTTTTCCTATTTTGACATTCACGTCCTTTAGGACGGTGCGGTCCGGACGGTAAGCAAAACTCACGTTGCGGTATTCGATTTCTTTGTTGAATCCGTTTAACGGTTTCGGTTGTTCGGGTTCCAGTATGGTTGATTCGGCATTTAGTATCTGGTCGATACGGTCCATGGCGGCGGCTCCTTTCTGGATGCTGTATAGTGCCGTGGAGAATTGTTTTGCCGGGTTGATGATCGAGTAGAAGAGGGCGATGTAGGCGATGAAGCTTGAAGCGTCCATGAGAGGTGTCTGCCCGAGAATAAGAAGGCCACCGAACCACACGACGATTACCACGACGATGGTTCCGAGGAATTCACTCATCGGGTGAGCGAGTGAACGACGCCACATCAAACGGTTCATGATCTGACGATACTGTTCATTATGCGAGGTGAAGAGTTTATCCATTTTATCCTCGGCGTTGAATGCTTTGATCACGCGGAGGCCGGAAAGGGTTTCCTCGATGTTGGACAGAATTTCGCCCATCTTGTCCTGCCCTTCCTTGGAGCGCTTTTTCAAGGTCTTTCCCACTTTACCGATCAAGGTACCCATGATGGGTAGTAGTACCAGCACGAATAGGGTCAGTTGCCAGCTCATGAAGATCATTCCGGAGAGGTAGATCAGGATGATGATGGGGTTCTGGAAGAACATTTCCAGCGAGTTCATGATGGAGTTCTCCACTTCCTGCACGTCACCCGTGGTACGGGCGATGATGTCTCCCTTGCGTTCTTCGGAGAAGAAGGGAAGAGGCAATGATAATATCTTTTGGTATATTTTCCGACGAATATCCCGCACGACACCATTCCGGATAAACACGATCTCGTAGGAGGCGAGGTAGGAGAATCCGGTTTTGAATAAAGCGGCCAGCACGAAGAAACCACCAGCAAATAGTAAGGTGGTTGATGCGGAAAAATGTTGTTTTGATAGCGTGACGTAATAGTTGAAGTTCGTCATCAAGCTCTCCTTGTTGAGTTCGAATGGTACGAGTTCTGTTACTTCTTCCGTCACGTTGAAAAGGATGTTTAGCACGGGTACGAGTAACACGAACGAAACAGAGCCGAAAGCGGCGGAAAGAATATTGTAGAATATGTTTTTTCCGAGTCTGGATTTGTAAGGAGGGATGAACCTCTTCAAAATTTGTATGAAATCACGCATTGAAGGGAATTTAGAATTTGAAATTTAGAATTTAAAATGGAGGATTGAAAACAAGGATATGCATTTTCAATTCTCCATTTTCGAGTGTATTATAGTTTGCCCGTGTAGTTTGACGGGCTGATTTGTTTGAGTTGTTCTTTCAACTCGGCAGATACGTCAAGCGTGTCGATAAACTCGGCGATGGAGGCTTGTGTTACCTTGCTGTTGGTACGGGTAAGGGCTTTTAATGCCTCGTACGGGTTGGGGTAAGCTTCGCGGCGAAGTATGGTCTGGATGGCTTCGGCTACCACGGCCCAGTTATCCTCTAGGTCTGCCTCGATGGCCGCCTTGTTGATGATCAGTTTGTTCAATCCTTTCAGCGTGGATTTGAAGGCGATGATCGTGTGGGCCAAGGGTACCCCGATGTTACGTAAGACGGTGGAATCCGTGAGGTCGCGTTGCAGACGGGAGATCGGCAGTTTGTTACTGAGGTGATCAAGCACTGCATTTGCTATTCCTAGGTTACCTTCCGAGTTCTCGAAGTCGATCGGGTTTACCTTGTGGGGCATGGCTGACGAGCCAACCTCTCCGGCCTTGATTTTTTGTTTGAAGTAGGTCATGGAGATATACGTCCAGAAGTCACGATCCAAGTCCACCACGATGTTGTTGATGCGGCGCAGGTTGTCGAACACGGTGGCAAAGTTGTCGTAGTTGGATATTTGGGTGGTGTATTGTTCCCGCTCTATTTTCAGTTTTTCGGTGAGGAACTTGTTGGCAAATGCAGTCCAGTCGATCTCAGGGTAAGCCACGTTGTGGGCGTTGAAGTTCCCGGTGGCACCTCCGAATTTACCGGAACAAGCTACTTTTTTCAGTAATTCCAGTTGTTTGGTCAGACGATAGACGAATACACGGATCTCTTTACCCAATCGAGTCGGAGATGCCGGTTGCCCATGGGTCTTTGCCAGCATAGGTACGTCTTTCCACTCTTCGGCCAGCTCTTCGAGTTTGGCAATCAGTTCGTCAATCACGGGGTAGTACACGTCGTGAATGGCATCGCGGAAAGAACAGGGTACTGCCGTGTTGTTGATGTCTTGTGAAGTTAACCCGAAGTGTATGAATTCTTTGTACTCGTGGAGGTTCAGTGCGTCGAACCGTTCCTTAATGAAGTATTCCACAGCTTTCACGTCGTGGTTGGTTACTTTCTCGATGTCTTTGATCTTTTGGGCATCCTCGACGGTAAAGTCCAGGTATATTTCTTTCAAGTTGTCAAACAGCGCGTGGTCGAATCCCCGTAATTGTGGTAACGGTAACTCGCAGAGAGCGATGAAGTATTCAACCTCTACCATTACCCTGTAACGAATCAGGGCACTCTCGGAAAAGTAGTTTGCCAGGCTATCTACTTTGTCCCTGTATCTGCCGTCAACCGGCGAAATTGCTGTTAATGCTTGCATATTTATTTGTTTTTCACGTTATTGTTAAATCAAGGAATTTACTTTCTCACGCGAAAGTACAAAATAGTTCGTAAAGTTCATAAGGTCTGGAAAGTTTATAGACTTTATGAACTCTAAGGCAGTGTCGTTGCCTTGATGTTTGCGAAAAAATGTTTAAGTTTACGGGAAATTTAATGCACTGTTTATGGGTTTTGCACGAGATTTTTCGAGAGGAATAAGAGCATACGGGAAGGCGATAAGTTTATTGTTTTCTAGTAAGTTGTGGTATTTTATGCTTTTCCCGGTGGTGATTGTCATCGTGTTGTTCGTGGCCGGTAATTATGCCGTGGGGTATTTGGGGGACGGACTTTCCGGTGTGATCGAGGCGAAAATGACGGAGTGGATCGAGGGTATATCGTGGTTGGAATGGGTGTCGGGAGTGGCCGGATTCTTAGTAAAGTTGTTAACCCGTTTCCTGTATTATATACTATTTATTTCGTTTGGGGGATATGTGGTAATGGTGGTGATGTCACCTGTTTACTCGTGGCTTTCGGAACGGACGGAAGAAATTGTGTCGGGACGGGAATACTCGTTTAATTTGAAACAGTTGTTTTGGGAAATCGGACGGGGTATTGCAATTTCGTTACGTTGTATGATCCTGCAATTACTTGTGATGATTGTGTTGTTTTTCGGTTCTTTTATTCCTTTGGCCGGATTGGTTATGCCTGTGCTGACTTTTGGAGTAGGGGCTTATTTTTACGGGTTTGCTTTTATGGATTATGCTGTGGAGAGGAAGCGTTTCCGGGTGAAGGAGAGTGTTCGTTATATGCGACATAATGCGGGAAGCGTGACGGCTATCGGGACGGTGTTTGCTTTGTCGTTGATGATTCCGTGGGGAAGTATCGTGGTTTGTAGTTTCGTGTCATTGCTTTCGGTTGTGGCGGGAACGGTGGTTGTGGAGAAACAGTTAAACGAGGAAAATATTAAAAAATAAAAAAATTACATGATGAGAAAGTGGCTGGTAGTTTTGATTTTGTTGGTGGGAAGTCTGTCGGCGTTTGCCGTGGAGGGGAAGGATGAATCTAGGGAGAATCGGGAACTGGTTTACAAGGTGGATATTAAGGACGAGATCGGTCCTAGTATATGGCGGTTGGTGAAAAGGTCTTTTGACCGGGCTACGGACGAAAATGCAGATGTTATTTTGGTACACATGAACACGTACGGGGGAATGGTGGTGTATGCCGATTCTCTGCGTAGCTTGATATTGAATTACCCGAAACCGGTGTGGGTGTTTATTGATAACAATGCAGCCTCTGCGGGGGCGCTGATTTCTATTGCCTGTGACCGTATTTATATGCGGGAGGGGGCGAATATAGGTGCGGCAACAGTTGTGAACCAAACGGGGGATGCCATGCCCGACAAGTACCAGTCATATATGCGATCGATGATTCGGGCCACGGCTCAGGCGCACGGGAAGGATACTGTGATGGAGAACGGGCAAAGTGTGATTCGTTGGAAACGGGATCCGAGGATTGCCGAAGCTATGGTGGACGAGCGGGTTGTGGTCGAGGGGGTAACGGATAGTGGGAAAGTGGTAACGTTTACTCCGCATGAGGCGATGCAATACGGGTTCTGTGACGGGATTGCGGAGAATGTGGCAGAAGTGTTGCAAAAAGAGAGTGTTACGAATTACGAGTTACACGAGTATAAACCGACGACGATGGATCGGTTTATCGGATTTTTAATTAGCCCGATCGTGCAAGGGATTCTGATCATGATTATTATCGGGGGAATTTATTTCGAGTTACAGACTCCGGGAATTGGGTTTCCCTTGGTGGCTGCGATAACAGCGTGTTTGTTGTATTTTGCCCCGTTGTATCTGGAGGGAATGGCAAATTACGTGGAGATGATCTTGTTTGTGGTGGGGATTATCCTGCTGCTGCTGGAGATCTTCGTGATACCGGGTTTCGGTGTCTCCGGGGTACTGGGAATTGTTTGCGTGGTGGCGTCGTTGGTATTGGCGGGGATTGATGATTTCACGTTTGATTTCTTGCCGGATTTCACAAGTGCTATTATTCGCTCGTTGTTTTTCGTGGTGAGTTGTTCGTTACTCTCGCTGTTCGGGAGTATTTGGTTGAGCCGAAAATTGTTTGGTTCCCGGCGATTGAATTTTGCCCTTCATGCAGAGCAGAAAGTGGAGGATGGTTTCGTGGGCGTGGATATGGCGGCAAAGGAGGAGATCGGTAAGGTGGGGACTACATTCACAGATTTACGTCCGGCGGGGAAGGTCATGATCGGAAACGAGGTGTATGATGCCGTGTCAGACACGGGTGCTTTTATCGAGAGAGGAAAAGTGGTACGGGTGGTTAAATACCAGGCTGGGCAGGTTTACGTGGTTATGAGTTAGATGCCGGTTATTTGATCTTTTTCAACATGCGATTGTATTCGTGTAAAAAGTTCGGGGTGAAGATGTTAGTATCTGCATTTTGTTCGATCTCTTTGCGTGACCAGAAACGCCCCTCGTCCACTTCATCGTTATTGATGTGAATGGCGTCATGAGAGGTACAAAGAAAGGGGAATACGAGTTCTCGTTCGCGGGAACTCTCCCACACGTAGGAACCGAGGAAACGGGCCTTGAATTTCGTGATACCCAATTCTTCGAAAGTTTCCCGTTTTAAAGCATCTTCTATTTTCTCTCCCAATGCAACGTGACCACCTACGGCAGTATCCCACATTCCGGGAAGAAAGTTCTTTTTCATGCTGCGTTTTTGCAGGTAAATATCCCCTTGTCCGTTGATCAGGTGGAGATGCACGACGGGATGCAGGAGCATGGAACCGGAATGACAACTTCTACGGGTTGCTTTACCGACGACTTCGCCTTTCTCGTTCACGATAGGTAACCATTCGTCTTGACTGGCTGCTTTGGCAAGTAGTCTGTTCTTAACAAACAGCGTGAGGAAGAATAGGGCAATCAGAATGTATAATAGGGGGCCTTCTATGAATTGATGTATTTCTTCGTCGAAGATAAAAGCAGAAACGAAAGCTAGGGCGGTATGTAATACGAGCAGGTAAAATAGCAGGCGTAACATCCGGTGCATGGCTTGTTGCTGTTCCGGGGTGATTTGTAATGTTTTGCGGTATGATTCGGGCAATGTCTGAGTCATGTCCGCTTTCGAAAATGCAAATATCCCGATTAGCACGCACATGGCAGCTTCCACGATGGTTTGTTGTATCCTCTCAAATGAAGTTCCTTCGAGTAACACGCTGACTGCCGCAAGGGCAATGAAGAACAGGGTGTTGAAGAGTGTCATCTTGTTGATACGCTTCTCCCTCATCCATGAATAGAAAAACTCTCCGGCTCCTAACACGATCACGGCTATTAAACCGATTTTCGGACCAAAAAACTCTTCAGCAATAAAGTATAGAAGAATAAGGATAAAGGAGGGGAGAAGGGACTTCATGCAATTGAAAATTGAGAATTGAAAATGGAAAATTAAAAGACAGGTTACAAGTTAATATTTAACTTGTAACCTGTAGACTTAACTATCTAATCTCGGCGTTGAATAGGTGTTTGTAGGTACCCATCAACTTGTTCATGATTTTGTCGATCTGTTTGTCCGTGAGGGTCTTCTCTTCGTCGAGAAGGGTGAAACTGACGGCGTAGGACTTCTTGTCTGTACCGAGTTTTTCTCCCTCGTACACGTCGAATAACGTGACGGATTTCAGTAATGATTTTTCTGTACGGAACGCTGTTTCTTTGATTTCCTTGAAAGTGACTTTCTTATCAAGCAACAAGGCTAAATCCCGTTTTACAGAAGGAAACTTCGGTAGCGGGGTGTAGGTTACCTTGAGGTTTTTGATGGCTTTCAGAATGTTTTCCCACGAGAATTCAGCGTAGTAGACTTCTTGATTGACATCTGCTTTTTTCAGCGAGGCTTTACTCAAGATACCCATGGATACGATATGTTTATCCCCAGCTTTGTACGTCAGTCCTTCCCGGAAAATGTCCTTGTCTGTGGCATCAATTTTCAAGTTATCGGGGTGAAGTCCTAGACGGGTTAATATCATTTCGCAATACGCTTTCAAATAGAAGAAGTCAGTTTTCGTCTCTTTGACATTCCAGGTGGTCATGTTTTTATTCCCCGTGATGAAGAGAGAAAGCAAGTTGTCTTCTTTGTATTGTTTTTGCGGGTTGTCAATGCCTTCTTTTTTGTTGAAGGTGTAGCCTTTACCGAACTCGAATAATTTCAAGTTGTTGTTTTTCCGGTTGATGTTGTAAGCAATGTTTTCCAGTCCGCCGAAGAGCAGGGATTGACGCATGGCACCCAAATCTGCGCTAAGTGGGTTGAATAACATTACCGTCTGCGTGGGATCGAAACACTTGAAGTCTTCGTAATAGCTAGCTTTCGTCAACGAATTGTTCATTACTTCACAGAATCCGTTTGCTGCTAATAGGTCTGAGATGATGTTTTTCAACTGGAAGTCATCCGGTTTTTCGGAATAGCTTAACGTGGATCTCACGCTGGCAGGTACTTCCACGTTGTTGAAACCGTAGATGCGAAGAATATCCTCGATCACGTCAGCCTCTCTTTGCACGTCAACACGGTAGGGGGGAACATGCAATAAAAGACCCTCTTCGCACTCTTCCACGATTTTCATTTCAAGAGAACGGAGGATGTTTTTGATAACCTCATGGTCAATTTTTTTACCAATCAATCGATCCACGTGAGCATATTTTATGGACACTTCGAAATCTTTCACGGGTTCCGGGTAGATGTCGATGGGAGCGCAAGTAATCTTACCTCCGGCCACTTCTTTAATCATCATGGCAGCTAATTTCAGTGCGTAGATCACGATGTTCGGGTCTGTTCCCCGTTCATAACGGAAAGAGGCATCCGTGTTCAAACCATGACGGCGAGCTGTTTTGCGAACAAATACCGGGTCGAAACAAGCACTTTCCAAGAACACGTTTGTTGTCGTGTCTGAGATACCGCTTTCCTGTCCACCAAATACCCCGGCGATACACATGGGGGCTTCGGTGTTACAGATCATCAGGTCATCCTCGTGTAACTCTCTTTCCACTCCGTCTAGAGTTGTGAATTTAGTTCCTTGGGCAACACTTTTCACGATAACCTCGTTGCCTTTTACTTTGTCTTTATCGAAAGAGTGCAAAGGTTGTCCCAGGCCGAAAAGAATGTAGTTGGTCACGTCCACGATATTGTTGATCGGGTGTAATCCGATAGCTTTCATCCGGTTTTGTAACCATTCCGGGGAAGGTTTTACGGTTACTCCTTCAATACATATTCCGGCATACCGACGGCAGGCTTCTGGACGTTCTACTCGTACGGTGATTTTAGCATCCGTACTGTCCGGTTGGAAAGTTTCCACGGAGGGAAGAGTATAGTGAATATCTTGTGTCTGTTGTAAATAAGCGGCTAGATCACGGGCTACACCGAGATGTGAGGCTCCGTCAATCCGGTTCGGGGTAATATCGACTTCGATAACCGTGTCCCGGTAAACGTTGAAATAGTCTGCGGCTGGTATTCCAACCGGGGTATTTTCGGGTAATACCATGATTCCGGCATGATCGGTTCCGACACCGATTTCGTCTTCGGCGCAGATCATACCGTTAGAGGTTACACCTCGTATTTTTGATTTCTTGATCACGAACTCTTCATCACCTTTGTAAAGGGTTGTTCCTACGGTGGCAACGACTACTTTCTGTCCGGCAGCCACGTTAGGGGCCCCGCAGACAATTTGTTCCGGTTCACCCGTTCCCAAATCAACAGTCGTCACGTGTAGATGGTCCGAATCGGGATGTGCCTCGCAAGTTAACACATGACCGATGACCAATCCTTTTAATCCCCCTTTTATTGCCTCAAATTCTTCGTACCCGCCAACTTCCAGTCCGATACTTGTCAGAATTTTGCAAATCTCTTCAGTGCTTTGGTCGATCTTTAGATAGTCTTTCAACCAGTTCAGTGATACGTTCATATTTTAATTTTAGGTTTTAGATTTTAAATTTTAGATTCCGGCCGCACGGGGCCGTACATTTAAACAAACGATAATTTCCGAATCCTTTAGCTAAGGTCTAACATACGTTGAATGGGTAACCAAGCTTTCTCTCTCAAGTCTTCCGGGAGTCGTACCTCGTATTGCTCTTTTTCAAGGGCTTCAAGTACTTTTTCCAGTGTTACTTTCTTCATCTGGCCGCATATGGTTTTCGGATGAATTGGGATAAACTCTTTGGTCGGGTTATCTGCCTGGAGTTTGTGAATGGTTTCCAATTCTGTGGCAATGATAAATCGTTGTTTGGGGGATTCCTTGGCATGTTTGATAATTCCTGCCGTGGAATACATGAAAGCACGGGGATGGTTTAATATCCGGTCGTCGTGCGAACAACTGGATTCAGGATGAATCAGCACGTCGGCATCGGGATATTCTTCCAATTTATCCAGTACCATCTGAGTATCAATTTTGTTATGTACGCAACAGTCTCCGTTCCAAATTTCCATTTCACGTCCGGTGACCTTTTGTATATAGGCTCCCAGATTTTTATCGGGAACGAAAAGTATCTTTTTGTCTTTTGGCAGGCTTTGTACAATTTTCAAGGCATTGGAAGACGTGCAGCAATAGTCCGTGTAAGCCTTTACTTCAGCTGTGGTGTTCACGTAACTGACAATAAGGCCATCCGGGTTTGCTTTTTTCCATTCTCTCAAGTCATATCCGCTTACGCCTTCGGCTAAGGAGCAACCGGCTCCTTCCGCAGGAATTAATACTTTCTTGTTGGGAGAGATGATGGATGCTGTTTCCGCCATGAAATGTACACCGCAAAAGACGATAATATCGGCTTCGGTGGTTCCGGCCATCTGGGAAAGTCCCAGGGAGTCACCCAAATAGTCGGCAATGTCTTGCACTTCAGGACGAGTATAGTAATGCGCCAAAATGATGGCGTTTTTCTCTTTCTTGAGTTGTTTTATCCTGTCGATAATCTCTGTCTGCGTCATAACTTTGTTTTTTGAGACTTCAAAGATATAATAATTTTAGATTTTAAATTTTAGATTTTAGATTGAAACTTACGAAAGTAAGTTTTATAATCCTCAACTTTTATCTTTTAGTTCATTTTAATGTTCATGCTAATATCCATCGCCGTAACCGAGTGGGTGAGGGCACCAACACTGATGTAATCAACTCCGGTAGCGGCAACGCCTTTCAAACGAGGAATGCTCATGTTTCCAGAGGCTTCTGTTTTAGCTCTGCCTGCTATGAGTTTCACGGCTTCAGCCATTGCTTCATTACTCATGTTGTCGAGCATGATAATGTCTGCGCCAGCCTCCACTGCCTGTTGAACTTCTTCTAAGTTTGTGGTTTCCACTTCCACTTTGATACTTAACGGAAGGTTCTGTTTTACAGCTTTCACGGCATTGGGAATTCCTCCGGCAATCTTGATATGGTTGTCTTTCAGCATGATCATATCGTAAAGTCCCATCCGGTGATTGGAACCACCTCCATGGTGTACGGCCATTTTGTCCAGTACTCGCAGGCCGGGAGCTGTTTTCCGGGTGTCCAGTAGTTGAGTATGTGTTCCTGCTAATTCTTTCATGTAGTGAGAGGTAGCTGTTGCGATACCGGACATCCGTTGCAGGATATTCAGTGATAAACGCTCCCCGCAAAGTAACGTGCGGTAGCTGGCCTCGATGCGCAGGATAATATCCCCTTTCTTCACAGCGGTTCCGTCAGTAACAAGAGGTTCCCATACTATATCTTTTTCAAATCTTTCAAATACTTGTTTTGCGATCTCCAGCCCGGAAATAACACCGTCAGCTTTTGCTTTCATTTCGGCAACTGCTTTAGCATGTACCGGGATAATGGCGTTGGTCGTAATATCTCCCGTTGCGATGTCTTCTTCTATCGCAAGGTCGATGAGTCTGTCTATGAGCGAATCGTACATATATTAATTTTAGATTTTAAATTTTGGATTTTAGATTCCAACCGCACAAGGCTGACACTTCTTAATTTCCTACTTTCAACTTTTATTTTTTAACTTTTATCTTTTAGCTTGCTAATTACCGGTGTCGTCTTGATTTCTTTACCCTTCTGCTGAATGATGTGACACACGTATTTGTCATTCGGGGTGGGGTAGTCGGAACGGAAATGACCGCCACGGCTCTCTTTACGGAAGAGGGCGGAACGGATGATTAATTCGGCAACGGTAAGTAGATTTTTACTTACCAGCGAATAGTATTCATTCTCTTCAAATATTTCGGTTTGTTCCAAGTGGAGCAAGTTTTCCAATCCTTCTTGTAATCCGTTTGCCGTGCGGATAATACCAGCTTCTTGAGTCATGATGTCGGCGACCTTGTTTTTTAAAGACAGGTAGGCATCCAGTTTTTGATGATTTAGGGAGAATAGAGGTGTGGTTTCCGGAATCGGGGCTTCTCGTCGGTTACATACGGAGTCTTCCACCGCACGTTTCCCGAAAACCAAGCATTCGATAAGCGAGTTGGATGCCAATCTGTTGGCTCCCATGATTCCAGAAGAAGCAAGTTCTCCGCACACGTACAGGTGTGGGATATTTGTACGTCCCGTGAGATCCGTTTTCACCCCGCCCACGGTGTAATGTGCGGCAGGAGCAACCGGAATACGGTCTGTCATGTCGATGCCCAATTCCGCACATTTCTCGAAGATGTTGGGGAAACGTTTCTTGATCTTTTCCGGGTCAAGGTGTTTTAACGACAAATAAACGTAGTCCTCATGGTGTTCTTTCATTTGTTGGAATATGGACTGTGCCACGATGTCCCGTGGGGCAAGTTCTGCCAGTTCATGTTTTCCCACCATAAAGCGTTCACCTTGTTGATTTAATAGGTGTGCGCCTTCACCGCGTACAGCCTCGCTCACCAGATATGCTTCTCCGGTAGGCGTGTAGATCGCGGAGGGATGAAATTGAATGAATTCCATGTCCACGATTTCACATCCGGCGTTATAGGTTAAAGCCAAACCGTCACCAATAGTGGTATGAGGGTTGGTCGTGCGTTTATAAATGGCTGAAGTCCCTCCGGAAGTCAAGAACACGTTATGTCCGGAGAATACCTCTTCCCGGTTCTCGTTAAAATCCCAGCATCTGACACCATAACATCCATGTTCGTCTTGTAATAAGGCAATGACGGCATGATTATCGAATATTTCCACGGTAGGACAATGCTCCACTTTATCAATCACGAAATTCGTGATCATTCTTCCGGTGGCATCTCCACCGGCATGGAGGATTCGTTTTTGGTGGTGACCACCCTCTAGACCTAGGGCCAGTTCTCCGTTTTCCGTGTCGAAGTGCATACCGTCATTGATTAATTCCTGTATGCGGGCAGGCCCTTCATTTACCAGTACGTTCACCGCGGGATAGTCGCATAAACCTCTTCCTGCCGTGATCGTGTCTTGAAAGTGAAATAACGGGGCGTCATCTTCTCCGGTGACTGCCGCGATTCCTCCTTGGGCAAAATAAGAATTACTTTCCCTAATATTTGATTTAGTTAAAAGTGCAACTTTCCCGTAGGCAGATGCACGATAGGCCGTGTAAAGACCCGCTAAACCACTCCCGACAATGATATAATCGTAATTACGCATTTTTGTGTCATGTAAATTGGCACGAAATTAGGATTTTTTTATCTATATCCCGCCTCTTTCCTTCGTTTTTTCATTTTCAAGAGGGTATTTTCCGTTTTCCATTATAAAAGTAGTAATTTTGAGTTTCTAAAGTTGAATAGAGATGAGAGCATTTGGATGGTTCATTATCACCCTTTTATTAGGAGCTTGTTCTGCGGACGAGCCTTCTAAAAAGTGTATTTACCCGGCAGGAGATTTGTTTTTCAGTAAGGAAAAAGCGGGGTGGGATGAGGTATATATTGGTAGGGAATATGCTGATACGGTGCTGGTGTATAATCCCACGAAAACGGGAATTCGCCTGGAGGGGTTTAGCCATATTCCGGAGGTTGCTTGCAAGAAAATCGGACACTCTGAACAGGATTGGAATTTAGGAGGATATACCGTGGAGCCCGGGACTTGCGACACGTTAATCGTAACGTTACGTTTAAAGAATGAATCCATGTTGGGTAATTATTATAACGTGATGCGTTTCATGATAAACGGGGAGGTGGATTATAATTACGGTTTTATGATTGATGTACCTGTACGGGAGGATTTTGATCATTGGAGCGAGGAGGAAAAAGCACGAGCCCCTCATTTCATGGTGGACTCGACGGAACGTAATTTCGGAACACTTCGGGAAGGAGAGGAGTCCAAGATGATTTTTAAAATCCAAAATGTTGGGGAACGTAACTTGATCATACGTAAAATAGAAACCACTTGCGGTTGTACCGCGGTACTCCCCGGTCAGCGTGTTCTTCTTTCCGGCAAGGAAATGGACTTGAATGTCATTTTCCACTCTGCGGGGCGGAGCGGTAAACAGCGTAAAGTGATCACACTCTTTTGTAATGATCCCCGTCAACCCAAGATCCAGCTGGTTGTGAAAGGTGAAGTGAACTGAAATTGTCAGAAGTTTGTACCCTTATTCAGGATTGTAAGTCTTTTGAGATAAAATCTTTTTCTATCTTTGTTCGTGAATAAAGGAGATTGAAATGGAATTACGGACAGAAAATGTGATAAGATATATCATGCCTTTGCGGGAGGGAGGTTCATTGCCGGCATTAGCGGAGGCTGAGGATGAATTCAAATATGTAGTAAAATTTCGGGGTGCAGGGCATGGTCCAAAGGCTTTAATTGCCGAGTTAATCGGAGGGGAGGTTGCCCGTGTTTTAGGGGTACGAGTACCGGAGTTGGTGTTTCTGCAATTGGATGAGGCTTTTGGACAGGCTGAGGGGGATGAGGAAATACAGGATTTACTGAAGGCAAGCCGGGGATTAAATCTCGGGTTGCACTTTTTATCCGGTGCTCTTACATTTGATCCTACTGTAAATGTGATTGATCCGGAACTTGCCACGAAGATCGTTTGGTTAGATGCGTTGTTGACTAATATTGACCGCACGGTTCGTAATACGAATCTGTTAATGTGGCATAAGGAGTTGTGGTTGATAGATCACGGTTCGTCTCTCTATTTTCATTATTCTTGGACAAATTGGCGAAAGCATGCCTTAAGTCCTTTTACTGAAGTGAAGAATCATGTTTTGTTATCCCGTGCAAGTCAATTAACGGAAGTCGATGCCGAGTTAAAAACTCGTTTAACTCCAGAAAAAATAAAGGAGATTGTGGCATTGATCCCGGAGGATTGGTTGAATTGGAACGATTTGGATATTACAAATAAGGAAATACGGGAGACGTATGTTCGTTTTTTGACGGAACGGGTTGCACATTCGGAACTATTTGTAAAAGAAGCACAACATGCCAGAGAGATTTTTGTATGAATATGCCGTTATCCGGGTTGTGCCACGGGTGGAACGGGAAGAGTTTATTAATGTGGGAATAATCTTGTTTTCTAAACGGAAGAAGTTCCTGCGGGCGAAGTATGTGCTTCACGAAGAAAAATTAAGAATGTTATTTCCGGAAGTTGATATAGAGGATATTCGGGGTAATCTGCAAATTTTTGATTGGATTTGTTCCGGTTCCAGTGATGGCGGACCGATTGCTGGGTTGGATATTCCGGAACGTTTTCGTTGGTTAACAGCCGTGCGTAGTACGATGATTCAGACTTCTCGTCCACATCTAGGTTTTTTGGTGGATCCGGAGGTGACTTTTGAAAGGTTGTTTGAGGAGTTGGTGTTATAAGCTTGAGGTATTGTCTGATAATGGGCTATGGGTAGACTATCTTCTCCCTTGACTACGAACATAGCATGAACATGGCAAGTACATAATATGAATACTGGTGTGTGTATGGTAGGTTGGTGTTGTGTTTGAATTGCATGGGTGTTCCGAGGTGGTGATAAAGGAAAGTTAGATAAGGTATGGAATATAAGTCAATTTTTATAGACTGTTTTATTCCCTCCTTTTTTGATTGTTGGTGTGAATTTAATTGTTTGATATATTATAAATATGTTTTTTATGTATTTATTTTTTTATGGGGAATATATTGGAACTTTGTGTTTTAGATGTGGCAAAAAGACCACAACAATCGTCTTTTAATAAGCAATGATTGCAACATTCGAAATAAGTTTGTTTCCAATCAGAAATTGACTTTTGTGCAAATTCATAAAGGGAATCTTTTAATAAGCAGAGAGGAAGATTAAATATAGATACCTCCATTCCCCAAGTAGCTAGGTTGATTACCGCTCTTTCTAATTCATCTTGATAGTTGATGGGATCAATCCATATTTCGTTGTGATTTTTAATTGAATATCCTATATCTTCTAATCCCATAAAAGATATATATTTTACGAATGGTAGATTTTTGTAAATAAAATGAGATAATTGAGGAAGGCGAGAATAGTTCATCTTATTGATGACAATTCTAAGTTCTATATTGAAGTTGAATTTAGCTAGATTATACAATCCTTTTAATGTTTCTACGTAGGAACCAGAGATTTGAGTTATTTTATCATGGTCTCGATGGTAGTCAGAATGAAGAGGAATTCCTAATAATATATGTCTAATTTCGGTATCTGCTAATGCTTGGGTATAAATTATATTAGAAAAAGCTCTGCCATTCGTTAGTATATGAATGAGTGTATAGGGAAGTTTACTCCTAATGTGTTTGATTAGCTCAAATAATTTTTCATGTAATAAAGTAGGTTCTCCTCCTGTTATGCCTATATCCAATAATTCTATAGGAGCATTTTCAATAATGGATAAATTTTTTTGAAAATAGAAATCAATGTCATTTGCTTGAAGTGGGGGTTGGGCACACATTAAACATCTATTATTACATTGTGACGTGACAAATAATGAATTGTCATTTGAGTTTATGTCAATTGTAGTTCTAATCATTAATCCAGTGTTTAAAGATGGGCATAACCTCATGCTCTCTTTCAATTAATAATGTAAATATATGTGTAATTATGGTTTCGTGTTTTTTACAAAATGCAGATGTCGGACGAAAACCGTAAATGTCATTTTGAGTTGAATGATTTCTTACCGGATCTGCACCACAATATGATTGAAATGCACAGTCTGAACAACCTGCTATTATTTCTGTCGCCCATAATTGAGCTAATTCTTGAACTTTTTTTCCATAAAAAATATCTTCATATTTATCAGATACATGCCCTAATCTAAATGTGTAATCTCCATACTCGGCAAGCATTCGAGATTCGTCTGATGCATAAACATAACCATCATAGTTATATACGATCACATTGTTAACAATACCAGCTGGAGATTGTAAATCGACAAAACCAATTGGAAATGGTGTCAATATTTTTCGAAGGATTAGAGCTGTAAATTCTTCTATAAATAATGTCCCATTTTTATTGATTTCGATGATATAATCTAGAGCTTTTTTGTAAAAATCGATAAAGTGTTCATGGTAATTGTCCCAATTCGTATTTTCAATAGCAAGACCATATGGATTTAGTGGACGTATGAATATACTATTAAATCCATTTTGGATATATGAATCAATTATTTGTTCAGGATAATTTAATGAATATTCTGAAGTTGTCATTAGAGCTGAGACTTGATTTGCACCTAGGTATTCTCGAGCTTTTTGAATCCCCTTAATGACTTGTGAATAACTAGTTGTTTTCCCTCTGTTGTAATTGTGTAAAAATTCTGGACCATCAAGAGAGGTTGAGATGAGGACTTTATATTGCTTACATATATTAAGAATATCTATATTTAAGTCAATAGAATTTGTACATAAAACATAGGTAATTTCTTTTTGAGCTTTTATATTATCTAGTTCTGTTTTTTCTATTGCAAATCTTAATAAATCAGGTAAAAGTGATGGCTCTCCTCCTTGAAATTCCATTGTAATGCTTGGAGAAGGACTCTTGAACATTAAATCAATGGCTAAGGATAAGTTCATTTTAGAAATATCATAACGGAATAAATCTTGATCTTTACTAGAAGCTTGACAATAAATGCAATTTTGGTTACATCTTAAAGTTAAAACAAAAATATGTAAGGATGTAAAATTGTTAAGAAAAGACTTTTTTGTACGTAATCGAGTCGCAATGTTATCAATTAGGTTAGGAATAGGAGTTTCACTTATAAAGAAGAAAGCAATAAGATCTTTATATAGTTCTTCTTGCTGTATTATTTTTTTGTTTATAATTCGGTCTACAGTTCCATTATCAACAATTAAAAAATCACCAACTTCATTAACTAAGAGTTCTTTGTTGTTTATTCTTTTAAAACGAAATGGTAAGAGATAATACATGATTTTACTCTGTAATTAAATTGTAATCTTCGAAATCATCATTGTTCGCAAAAGCTTTTATGTATAATATTGTTCTAATATCCTTTGTTTCTTTGTTGATAATTTCTCTGTTTTGGTAATCTATAAAATCTTGATTTATTTTGAATTTTAAATTTTCAAATTCATTTGGTGAAATGGGGAGTTGTTTCTGTTCAAGAATAATATTTTGATGATTTGCATCAACTGAATTTCTGTAAATTATAAAATTGGGAGAAAGCCAGTATAAAACTTTTGAAATCACGATCTCATTGAATATTGTTGTATCTACAATGATTGATACTCGATATTCAGATATTTGCTGTATATCTGTCATAAAAATTATTTTTTCAAGAAATAAACTGTTTGAAAATCAACGGTACCATCTTCATCAATACCTATACTTTTTTGAAATCTAATAACAGCATTTTTGATGTTGTTATCAAATTTGGTTTCCCCTTTTGCAAAAGGACCTGATAAAAACTTTTTATCAATTAAAATATTTTTAAGTTGTGTTACGTCTTTACCACTCATTCCTTCTTTTAGAACTCGGTCTCCTAGATTGAATTCTTTATTGTTAATTACAGTTTGGTCGTTTATGTCTTGTGTATAAATTTTAAGATTGTTAATTGTTGGTTTATCAACAATACCACTGGCGGAAAGGTTTGTTGCTTTTTGAAATTTGATTACTGCCTCTCTAGTTATTTCATCAAAAAATTCAATTTCAGTAAAATGTTTACCTTGTAATAAGCCATTGTCAATTAGTATGTTTTTCAATTGTGTAATATCATTTCCAAACATTCCTTTTTGTAAATTTCGTTCACCAAGATTGTATTTTGTTGATATACAATTTGCATATGTTTTGAGGCTTTCTAATGTAGATTTTCCAACAACACCATCTGCTACGTTATCTGTTTTCTTTTGAAATGTTTTTACAGCGTTGACCAAGTTTGTTGAATATATAACTTCATTCCATGTATCTCTTTTTATATCGGATGTTGTAATATAACGAATTTTTACAAGTAGTTCTGCGAGCTCTTTGACATCTTTGCCTTTCATCCCTTGAGATATATTTCGATCTCCTAGCGAATAAACTGGAGTACTAGTTGTTGTGGTTGTTCTTTTCTCATAATATGTACCAGAACTACTAGAACGATGGGATGTGTGGGAGCGATGGGACGAGTGGGATCTGTGAGATGAATGAGATCTATGACTAGTAAGTAAAAAACTATTGTCTTTATTGACTTTGATGATAAGCTTTTGGGATAAATCTTTCTTTGTATTTATATCAGTTTCGTTATTGTCGGATACTGGTAGTTTAGATAAATCATATGGAATTGCTTGAATTCCATTTGACGCAATTAATGATGTCATTGAAGTAAGAAATATTCCTTTCAATAATTTTTCAAGTTTTCCTTTCATAATGATATAAATTCATCAATATCAATTAAACATGAATATTACAAATATAGGAAATTATTTAATAATTTTCAAGTTTGTGTAAATAAATAGTATTGCAATGTGATTTTGTAAATTAAGATGATTCGTTATAATGTCGTGTGTTTGAATGAAATTGTTGTTAAAAATGTGTTGTGTTTTTATTTTAAAGCAACAACCTCCTCGGTCTCCTGTGTAAGGAGGTATTAGAGGAGGTTGTATTGCAAATACTAGATAAGATTTGTTAGATAGCCCCTTTGATATTTTTCCCACCCGTTTATTTCACAATGACCGTAAAACAGTCATTCACGTCTTTGGAGTATCCCTCGTTTGAAAATGTTAATGATATAAGATAGCGTCCAATAGGAATGTCGTGTTTTATTGGAATTTCGAAGACACCATTTCCTCGGACTGTCAAGTAGTTTATAAGTTTGTCTGCGTTACCTCTTGTTGTTTTAATTTCTTTAACCGTGACATAAATTTGTTGAGTTCCTTGAATGCCTTCAATAGGTGTACTTACCCAAGGCTGTTCCCATTTAAGTCTATAGTAGTCTTCGCCTTCTCCTCCATACCCTTCATAAGTTGGTTCAATTCCCCAGCTAAGGATTTCTTCCGGAGAAATTCCCATATCAATTAAATCGTAATATTTTTGATTCGGCCACGTTCCCCAGCTTGGAGGGGTTGTGTCCAATTCTTTTTTTACAATCATAGAATCTGTTTTGTAACTAGCGTCTTCCGTCAACAGATAACCAATAGTTACATCTTGACATCCAATAATTAATATGCTTACAGTCATGATAATTAATAATATAATATATTTCATGGTGCTCTTTTTATAAATTTGTAATGAAATTCTTTTATTACAGTAATGTACTTTCAAGAGTTTAAATACGTCCTAAAGCATAATTGTAATTTAGTGCGTGGACGACTCCATTTTGAGGTTGAATATCTGGGGTCGCCAGTGGTACCATGGTCGCTTTTGTTATGGAATATATATACATGGTTTCAGGCCCGACATCGGGAACACCTCCATAGGCAGATTTGTCTCGATAAATGCGTAATTTATTTCCTCCCATGGTCATGACATTAGTTCCTCCATCCTGTAGTTCATCATCAATCGTGTAGTCAACATTTCGGTAGGCAAAATCATTTTTTAGATATTTCTTGTCTAATACATGGCGGAAGATGATGCTTTTACATTCCTCAATAGTTATTTCCTCGACTGATTCCATATCATTATCCCAGAGATAGCGTAAAATGGAATAACTAGGAGGTGCAAAAAAAGTAATTTCTTTATAATTGGGATCTTTGCCTTCAAACATGTCAGTTAACTTTGCCCTTTCGATTAATTTTACTGTTAATTCCCAATTGTAAGTATCTTTTCGTAGATATTCCATAATAGAACAATCATGATAGGGGGAGGAAACTCCACTATCATACCAATCTTGGGTGGTACAAGAGAAGGATGATATTATGATACACCAACAGATTAGCAGATTATATGTCTTTTTCATAAACTTCAAATTTATTTGTTATTTATATTACATTCTTCGTAGCCAGTAGGAATTTTGTCGTAATAACGGGTTATCCCAAAAATATGAGTTTTTGATTACTCCGAAAAATACGCCATCAATAATATCTTGATTACTAACCGTTCGAAATCCTCCATAAAGTTCTGTTTTATAGTATTCATTACGAAGAACGTCAAACCAGCGTCCTCCTTCGATTAAAAATTCTTTTTCTCGTTCCTTAAATATGGCATAACGCAAATTTCCACCGTATTCAGAAGGATCGTATAATTTTGCGTTTGCTCGAATCCGGATTTTGTTTAAGTCGTCAATAGCTCCTTGTTGATAATTTCCACCTAACCTTGCTCTACATTCTGCCCTTAATAGGATAATATCAGCCAGTCTCCACCAGATTTTGTTTGCATCAAAATTGATGAAATATCCACCTCCTGCACCGCCATCCGTTGAAACGTATGCTTGACGATATTTATAGGGATAGGCATATCCTCCGGTAATATCCGTATCCACGGAATCCCGCATATATTCAAAGCGATAAAACCAAGCGTTTCTTCTTAAATCTTCCTTTTGAAACACCTGTTGGTTGAATTAAATTAGTGAATATTTTATCTGTCCAATTGGACGATGAT